>Ga0209391_10000151_pt1 | contig 27652 bp, 28 predicted proteins | sample PPLLak3March2015_FD_187246 | JGI IMG/M metagenome (GOLD analysis project Ga0209391, IMG submission 187246) | Freshwater sediment microbial communities from Prairie Pothole Lake near Jamestown, North Dakota, USA - PPLs Lake P7 Core (1) Depth... | ecosystem: Environmental > Aquatic > Freshwater >...
CGGCCGATCGCGCCGCCGCGCATCGTGCTCGAGGTCGGCAAGTCGATCCGCTTCGGGATGCCCAAGCGGTGGCTCGCGGCGCACCCGCTCACCGCGCACCTGCTCGACAAGGAAATCGCGGAGTGGTCGGCGGCGGGCCACCCGATCCGGCGCACGACCGCGTAAGGCCGGTCAGACGAACTCGGGACCGATCGCCACCCGCAGCACGACCGCGGCACTGCCCATCCGGTCGCGGTTGGTGAGCCACCACACCGCGCCCTTCTTCACCGACCAGTACGCCTCCTCGCCGGACAGCAGGAACGACGCGACGGCACCCAGCGTCGGCTGGTGCCCGACGATCAGCACCGGCTCGCGCGACTCGGGCCAGTTCGCGGCCGCGAGCAACGCGGCGACCGACCCGCCGGGAGCGAGATCGTCGACCGTGCGGAACTTGCGGCCGAGCGCGGCAGCCGTCTGCTGCGCCCGGTCGGCCGGGGACACCAGCACCCGGGACGAGTCGGGCAGGTGGCGTTCGAGCCATGCGGCCATGCGCGCGGCCTGCTTCACACCCTTGGGGGTGAGACGCCGGCCGTGGTCCGGCTCGCCCGGCTCGGCTTCGGCGTGCCGCCAGAGGATCAGGTCCACGTCAGTTCCTCGGGGGCAACGAGCGAAGCGAGTGTGGGCATCGTGTCATCCTAGTCTTCCTGGGAGGGCTTGCGCAGCCGCTCCAGCAACTGCGTCTGCGCCGACCGGCGCCTCGCGCCGCGCCGGGGCACGACGCGCGTCCACGTGCCGTCGGCGGCGAGGTCCCATGCGTCGCAGTTGTCGGCAAGGTACACGGCGAGCCCCTCGTCGATCACGCGTGCCTTCAGCGCCGGGTCGAGCACCGGAAACGCCACCTCGATGCGCCGGAAGAGGTTGCGGCCCATCCAGTCGGCGGAGGTGAGCCAGACGTCTTTTGCGCCGTCGTTCTCGAACAGCCAGACGCGGTGGTGCTCGAGGAAGCGGCCGAGGATGGAGCGCACGCGGATGTTCTCGGACAGCCCGGGCACGCCGGGGCGAAGCGCGCACGCGCCGCGCACGACGAGGTCGATCTCGACGCCGGCCTGCGACGCCGCGTAGAGGGCGCGGATCACCTGCTCCTCGGTCAACCCGTTCATCTTGGCGACGATGCGGGCAGGCTTGCGCTGCTGCGCGTGGCGCGCCTCGCGGCGGATCATCTCGATCACGCGCCGGTGCATCGCGAACGGCGCCAGCAGCAGGCGCTTCATCCGCGAGGCCTTCGCGTAGCTCGTGATGTGCAGGAACACCTCGTTCACGTCCGCGCAGAGGTCAGGGTCCGCGGTGAGCAGTCCGAAGTCCGAATACAACCGCGTGGTGCGCGGGTGATAGTTGCCGGTGCCGAGGTGCGCGTAGGACACGAGCCGCATCCGGCCGCTGCGATCGCGCTCGCGCCGCAGCAGCAGCGCGAGCTTGGCGTGGGTCTTCAGGCCGAACACGCCGTAGACGACCTGCGCGCCCTCCTGCTCCAGCCGCTCCGCCCAGTTGATGTTGGCCTCTTCGTCGAAGCGCGCCATCAGCTCGACGACGACGGTGACCTCCTTGCCCGCCCGCGCCGCCGCGATCAGCGCCTCCATCAGCGCCGAGCTGGCGCCGGTGCGGTAGACGGTCTGCTTGATCGCGACGACGTCGGGATCGATGGCCGCGCGACGGATGAACTCCACCACCGGCTCGAACGACTCGTAGGGGTGATGCAGCAGAACGTCCTGGCGGCGCACCGCGGCGAGGATGTCGGGCTCGCTGCGGACGCGCGCCGGCAGCCCCGGCTCGAAAGCGGTGTACTCGAGCTCGTCGTCGTCGACCTGGTCGATCAGCGAGGCGAGGCGCATCAGGTTGACCGGGCCGTCGCACCAGTAGAGGTCCTGTTCGTGAAGCTCGAACTGGGCGAGCAGGAACTGCGCGAGACGCGGTAGGCAGCCGGCCGCCACCTCGAGCCGCAGCGGCGCACCGAACTGCCGCGCGCGGAGCTCGCCGGCCAGTGCCTGGCGCAGGTTCTTCACTTCCTCCTCGTCGATCCACAGGTCGGCGTCGCGGGTCAGGCGGAACTGCGAATACCCGACCAGCGTGCGGCCGGGGAAGAGATCGCCGAGATGGGCGTGGATCGCGGAGGAAAGCAGGAAGAAGGAACTGTCGTTGCCGGCCACCTCGGGCGGCAGCTTGATCACCCGCGGCAGCACGCGCGGCGCCTTGACGATCGCGATCGTCGTGTCGCGTCCGAACGCGTCGCGGCCGGCCAGCTCGACCACGAAGTTGAGCGTCTTGTTGCCGATCTGCGGGAACGGGTGCGCGGGATCGAGTCCGATCGGCGTCAGCAGCGGCCGCACCTCGCGCTCGAAGAAGTCGGTCACCCACGCGCGCTCCGCGGGCGTACGGTCGGCATCGCGAAGCAGGCGGATCCCGCGCGCGGCCAGCGCCGGCAGCACTTGGCCGTTCAGCACCCGGTACTGGTCGGCGACGAGCGCGCGGGCGGTGTCCGCGATCCGCGCATAGTCGATACGGACCTCGTGCAGCGTCATGCCCGGCGGCGGGATCTTCGAGCGCAACGCGCCGCGCAAGGCCGCGACGCGGATCTCGAAGAACTCGTCCAGATTGCTGCCGACGATGCACAGGAACCGCAGCCGCTCGAGCAACGGTACGTCGCCGCGCTCGGCCAGCGCGAGCACACGCCGGTTGAAGTCGAGCAACGAAAGCTCGCGGTTGATCAGCGTCGCCGGCGCGCCGCCCGCGACGATCGCGGACGCCAAGGCGGCGGCGCCGCCACCGTCAGTCGGCGTCACTTGGGGCGCGCGCCGCCGCGGCGCTGCCTGGACGGCGCGCCGTTCAGGCAGCGGCATCGCCGAGCGCGCGCCAGACGCAGTGCCCTTTCGACTCCCGGTCGAGCGCATCGAGATACGCGGCGTGTGCAGCCAGCTCCGCCTCGCTCGGCGCCGGCACCGCGAGGGGCATGCGCGGCCGCGCCCCCCATGCGCGATCCGACCCCCCCCTCGAAGCCGCCGGGGCGGCGATGTCGATGGTGAGCGACTCCTGCCCGCGCGTCATCGCGAGGTAGACCTCGGCAAGCAGCTGCGCGTCGAGCAGCGCACCGTGGAGCTTGCGCCCCGCGTTGTCGACGCCAAAGCGCTCGCAGAGGGCGTCGAGGTTGTTGCGCTTGCCGGGGAAGCGCTCGCGGGCGAGCGCGAGCGTGTCGGTGAGCCTGGAGTACAGCGCACCGCAGCCGCCGCGATCGCACAACGCGAGCTCGGCGTCGAGGAAGGCGACGTCGAACGGCGCGTTGTGGATGATCCACTCGGCGCCGCGCACGAAGTCGAGCAACCCGTCGGCCACGTCGCGGAAACGCGGCTTGTCGCGCAGGTCGTCCCAGGTCATGCCGTGCACCTCGGTCGCGCCGGCGTCGATCTCGCGCTCCGGATTCACGTAGAGGTGCACGTGGCGGCCGGTCGGGCGCCGGTCGACGAGCTCGAGTCCCGCGAGCTCGATGATGCGGTGGCCCTGGCGCGGGTCGAGGCCCGTCGTCTCGGTGTCGAGGATGATCTGACGCATTCAGGTATCAGGCATCGGGAAGCAGGGATCAGAACAGCCGCGCGTGACGCAGCCGTGACAGCGCGTCAGTATACGTTCGCGTGTGGCCGCCGGCGCGCCCGCCAAGCGGCGCGGGGGACGCCGCTACCTGCGGAACTTCTGGATCGTCGACTGGATTTCGGCGATCGCGCGCTCGATCTCGTCGTCGGTCAGGTCGCGTTGCGTGCCCTTGCGGTCGGTCAGAGTCACCGTCTTGTCGAGCTCGGTCTGGAACTCCCCGAGGCCCATCGTCTCGGTGATCGTCGATGACGACTCCTCGGCCAGCGTCTCCGCGCCCCAGCGCACGGCAATCAGCGACAGGTTGTCGCCGTCGGGCCCGCCGCGCTTCTCCGCCTCGCGGAGCATCTGTGGGGCCGTCTTGAGGATCGGCGTCGACGTGAGGTACGTGGCGATCTCGGAGGGCGGCATCACGCTCCACATGCCGTCGGTGCAGAGCACGAGGATGTCGCCGCCGCGCAGCGGGGTGCGGCGCGACAGGTCGATCACCGGGTCGACGAGCCCGCCGAGACAGCTGAAGATCTTGTTGCGGTCCGGATGCTCGGCGACCTCGTGCGCGCCGATCACGCCCTGGTCGACCAGGTACTGGACCTTCGAGTGGTCCTTGGTCGAGGCGATCAGCCCGCCTTGCCGGAACAGGTAGAAGCGCGAGTCGCCGACGTGCGCCCAGTAGGCGTGGCCCGCCTGCACGATCACCGCGACGCAGGTGGTGCGCGGGGTTTCCAGCATCGAGAACTGGTTGGCGTACGAGCCGAGCGCCGCGTGGGCGCGCAACAGCGTGTCCTGCAGGAACTTGAGCGGATTCTTGAGGACGGGCTTCGCCTCCTGCTGGAAGCGCTCGATGAACAGCCGCACCGCGATCTGCGCCGCGATCTCGCCGCCGGCGTGCCCGCCCATGCCGTCGGCGACGACGAGCAGCAGCGTGTCGCGTCCGTAGGTGTACGCGACCCGGTCCTGGTTGACCTTGCGCGAGCCCTTGCGGGATTCCTGGAAGATCGTGAAGCGCATGAGAAGTCAGTGCGCCGGGCGGGGGCGGGACGTGCACGCCTCTTGCATCGACCTACGCACCGATCTCGGTGAACAGCACGCGCTTCAGGTTGCCCATGAAGGTGAGCTTGCGCTTCCTCGGCGCGATGTCGCGGATCGCTTTCTGCAGTGCGAACACGCTCTGCGGACGCTCCAGCGGGTCGAGCCGCAGGCACCAGTCGATCACCTCGAGCACGTTGTCCGAGTACTGCCCGGCCCAGATCTTCTTGGCCGAGACGAGGTGGTCCTCCTGCACGCGCGCGTCGGCGGCCTGCGGCGCGAACGCCGCGAGGCAGGCGAACATCGACGCGCCGATGCCGTAGACGTCGGTCCACGGCCCGAGCCGGTCCGGGTCGCGGTACTGCTCGGGCGCGGCGAATCCGGGCGTGTACATCGGCGCGAGCTTGGGCCGGTTGCTGGTGAGCGTCTGCCGCGCCGCGCCGAAGTCGAGCAGCACGGGCGCCCCGTCGGTGCGCAGGTAGATGTTCGCCGGCTTGATGTCGAGGTGCAGGATCTTGTGGGTGTGGACCTCGCGCAGGCCGTTCAGCAGGTGCATGAACACGTGCCGCACGAAGCGCTCGGACATCTGGTCCTGCTTCATCTGGATCTGCTGCTGCAGCGTGCGCCCGCGCTCGTAGCGCATCACCATGTACACGGTCTCGTTGGCGCGGAAGAAGTTGAGCACGCGCACGACGTTCGGGTGGTTGATCTTCGCGAGCGCCCGGCCCTCTTCGAAGAAGCACTTCATTCCATAGCGGAACGAGGTCAGGTTCTCGGCCGACGACGCCCGCACGATGTCCCCCTCGGTGCGCAGCACGAGCGACGACGGCAGGTACTCCTTGATCGCCACCGGCTGCCCGGCCTCGTCGAACGCCCGGTAGACGATCGAGAAGCCGCCGCGGCTGATTTGCCGGTCGATCCGGTAGTTGAGGAGCTGGTAGCCGCCCTGAAGAGGCTGGTTGGTGACGGGCATCGACGCTATCGCACGGGGAATCCCACACTTACCGCAATTCGCGTGCCACACCGCGCGGCACTGGTTTGCGAAGGGGTCGCGGAACCGTTACATTCTCGGTAACCCGCCGGGGGAAGTAAAGAAAACCGGCGGCCGAGGGGCCTCCCGGCCGCTGGAAAACCGCCAAAAAACGTCCAAAACGGCCATGATTCTCAGCATGACCGGCTTCGCGGCGGTTGCCGAGGAGCTGCCAGGTCTCTCGCTCGCCGTCGAGCTGCGCTCGGTCAACCACCGCTACCTCGACCTCACGGTCCGGCTTCCGGAGGAGCTCCGCCAGCTCGAACCCGCGCTCCGCGAGCGCGTTGCGGCCGAGTTGAAGCGCGGCAAGGTCGAGTGCCGCGTGTCGATGAACCGCACGCCGGGCGCGGGCTCGGTGACCGTCGACCGCGAGCGCGTCGGCGAGCTCGCCCGCGCCGCCGCGGAGGTGCGGCGCGTCGTCCCCGACGCGACCCCGCTCACTGCCGCGGATATCCTGCGCTGGCCGGGGGTAATGGTCGAGTCATCGATCCCGTCCGACCGCCTTGCGGAACGCGTGCACGCGTTGGTCGACGCGGCACTGTCGGATCTCGCCGCCGCTCGTGCCCGCGAAGGGGACAAGCTGAAGACCTTGCTCCTCGCCCGCTGCGCCGACGTCGAAACCCAGGTGGCCCGGGTCGTCCCGCGCGTACCGGCGATCCACGCGGCATTCGTGGAGAAGCTCGGCGCGAGGCTCAAGGAAGCCGGGCTCGACGCCAACGAGGACCGGCTGAAGCAGGAGCTCGCGCTGTTCGCGACCAAGAGCGACGTCGCCGAGGAGATCGCCCGCCTGTCGACGCACGTGGCCGAGGTGCGCCGGGTGCTGACCGCGGGCGGCAGCGCCGGCAAGCGGCTCGACTTCCTTGCGCAGGAGCTGCACCGCGAGGCGAACACGCTGGGCTCGAAGTCGGTCGACGCCGAGCTCTCGCAGGCGGCGCTCGAGCTCAAGGTGCTGATCGAGCAGATGCGCGAGCAGGTGCAGAACCTGGAATGAGCGTCCCGTGCCCGACAGCCCCGCCCCCGGCTGCCTGTTCGTGATCGCCGCCCCCTCGGGTGGCGGCAAGACCAGCCTCGTCAACGCGCTGCTCGCGCGCGAGCCGGGCATCCGGTTGTCGGTCTCCTACACGACGCGCGCGCCTCGTCCTGGCGAGCACGAGGGTGTCCACTACCACTTCGTCGACGATGCGCGGTTCAGTGCGCTGCAGGACGCGGGCGAGTTCCTCGAGCACGCGCACGTGCACGGCCACTGGTACGCGACCTCGGCGACGTGGCTCGCCGCGCAGGTCGCCGCGGGTCAGGACGTGCTGCTCGAGATCGACTGGCAGGGTGCCGTGCAGGTGCGCCGGCTGATGCCCGACTCGGTGCACATCTTCATCCTGCCGCCGTCGCTCGGTGTACTGCAGGAGCGGCTGGAACGCCGCGGGCAGGACGCGCCGGAGGTGATCGCACGCCGGCTCGCGGGTGCGGTCGACGAAATGCGGCACTGGCACGAGTTCGACTATGTTATTATCAATCAAGACTTTGCGACTGCCATCGACGACCTGGCCGCGATTGTTCGCGCGGCCCGGCTCAAGGTGGCGCGCCAGCGCGGCCGGCACGCTCGATTGCTGCAGGCGCTGACCGAACCCGATTCCCCCTGAACCCGACGAGAACCGCCATGGCACGCATCACCATCGAGGACGCACTGGAGAAGATCCCCAATCGCTTCGAGCTGACGCTCGCGGCGACCAACCGTGCGCGCCAGATCACCTCGGGCTCCTCGCCGCTGGTCGAGACCGACCGCGACAAGCCGACGGTGATCGCGCTGCGCGAAGTCGCCGCCGGCAAGGTCGGGATCGAGATGCTGCTGAAACCCGCGACCTGACCGCCGCGGCGAGGCGAGGCCCTGCGACCCGACCCGCTTCCCGCGCATGTCGGAGATTGCCGAGTTCACGCGCCACCTGGGCCACTACCTCGCCCCGACTGAGGTCGAACTCGTCGAGCGCGCGTTCGAGTTCTCCGAGTCCGCGCACCGCGGACAGTTCCGCAAGTCCGGCGAGCCGTACATCACGCACCCGCTCGCGGTCGCTTCGATCCTGTCGCAGTGGCGGATCGACGCGCAGGGGCTCGCCGCCGCGCTCCTGCACGACGTGATGGAGGACACCTCGGTCACCAAGACCGAGATCGAATCGACGTTCGGCCGCCCGGTCGCCGAGATGGTCGACGGCGTCTCCAAGCTCGACCAGATCGAGTTCAACTCGCAGGAGGACGCGCAGGCCGAGAGCTTCCGCAAGATGCTGCTCGCGATGGCGCGCGACGTGCGCGTGATCCTGATCAAGCTCGCCGACCGGCTGCACAACATGCGCACGCTCGACGTGATGAAGCCTGCGCAGCGTTCGCGCATCGCCCGCGAGACGGTCGACATCTACGCACCGATCGCCAACCGCCTGGGCCTGAACGCGCTGTACCTCGAGCTGCAGGACCTGTCGTTCAAGCACCTGAACCCGATGCGCTACCGGGTGCTCGCCAACGCGATCAAGGCCGCGCGCGGCAACCGCCGCGAGGTGATGAACAGGCTGCTCGAGACGATCCGCGAGGGCTTCCACAAGGGCGGCATCCACGCCTCGGTGACCGGCCGCGAGAAGACCGTCTACTCCGTGTACAAGAAGATGCGCGAGAAGCGCTACACGTTTTCGCAGGTGTTCGACATCTACGGCGTGCGCGTGCTGGTCAACGACCCGACCGCGTGCTACGCCGCGCTCGGCGTGCTGCACTCCCTCTACAAGCCCATTCCCGGCAAGTTCAAGGACTACGTCGCGATCCCGAAAGCCAACGGTTACCAGTCGCTGCACACGACGCTGTTCGGCCCCTTCGGCACGCCGCTCGAGGCACAGATCCGCACCCACGACATGCACCGCGTCGCCGAGGCCGGCGTCGCGGCGCACTGGCTGTACAAGACGCGCGAGGGCGTCGACCTCGCCGAGGCGCAGCGCGAGATGCACCGCTGGCTGCAGAGCCTGCTCGAGATCCAGTCGGAGTCGCGCGACAGCAAGGAGTTTCTCGAGAACATCAAGGGCGACCTCTTCCCCGACGAGATCTACGTGTTCACGCCGAAGGGCAAGATCATGGCGCTGCCGCGGGGCGCGACCGCCGTCGACTTCGCCTACGGAGTGCACACCGACATCGGGCACCACTGCGTCGCGGCGCGCATCAACTACGAGCTTCTGCCGTTGCGCACCGAGCTCAAGAACGGTGACCACGTCGAGATCCTGACCTCGCCGACCGCGCGCCCCAACCCGTCGTGGCTGTCGTTCGTCGCCACCGGCAAGGCGCGCTCGCGCATTCGCCACTACCTCAAGGGGCTGCAGCAGAAGGAGTCAGCGGCGCTCGGCGAGCGGCTGCTCGGCCAGGCGCTCGCCACGCTGAAGGTGGATCCCGAGGCGATCACGTGGGAGCGCTGGGAGGCGCTGGCGAAGGAGTACGGCGCAAAGAGCCAGCTTGATATCCTCGCCGACATCGGCCTCGGCAAGCGCCTGTCGTTCGTCGTCGCGCAGGCGCTGACGCGCCTCGGCGATCGTCCGGACGAGGCCGGCGCACAGGCACCCACGAAGCCGGGCGCGCTCTCGCTGCGCGGTGTCGAGGGCGTGGCGATCCAGTACGCGAAGTGCTGCCGGCCGATTCCCGGCGATGCGATCGTCGGCCAGTTCCGCAGGGGACAGGGACTGGTGGTCCACACCCGCGACTGCGTGACGCTGAAGAAGCAGCGTGTCGACGCCGCCGAGCTGGTGGACGTCGAGTGGGCGACGGACGTGCTGGGCGAGTACGACGCAGGCGTGCGCGTGCTGGTCTCCGACCGCCGCGGGCTGCTCGCCGACCTCGCCACGGCGATCGCCGACGCCGAGGCGAACATCGACGCGATCTCGATGGAGAAGCCCGACGGCGCGGGCGTGATCGCCATGTTCTTCGGCGTGCAGGTGCGCGACCGCCGCCACCTGGCGGCCGTGATGCGCAACCTGCGGCGCATCGCGGACGTGCGCCGCGTGCAGCGCGCGCGGACCTGACGCGCCGCCTCGCGTCGCGCCGGTCGTCGCGAGGGTACCGCCCGAAGGATCAGGCCGGCTTCTTCTCGAGCACCTGCTTCAATTCCCCCGACTGGTACATCTCGCGCATGATGTCCGCACCGCCGACGAACTCGCCGTCGATGTAGAGCTGCGGGATCGTCGGCCAGTTCGCGTAGGTCTTGATGCCCTGGCGAATTTCGGGGTCGACGAGCACGTCGACCGCGAGATAGTCGTCGACGCCGCTGCGCTTGAGGATCTCGATGGCCGTCGCCGAGAACCCGCACATCGGGAATTCCGGCTGGCCCTTCATGTACAGCACGACACGGTGCTTCGTCACCTGCTCGCGAATCTTGTCCTGGACGTCCATGGGGTCTTTCCTCGCTGTCGATCCGACAGATTCTAGCGAATCGGCGCGACTGCGACGGACCCGCGACGTCGACGCTAGCGCAGGGGCACGCGCGTGCCCGCGCTCACCACGTACTCGGGTCGGCCGGTGGCGAGCCATGTCGCGAGGTTCTGTGCCGCCTTGCGGCGCAGCTCCTGCTCGCCCTCGATGGAATAGAACGCGGAGTGCGGCGTGAGCACGACGCGCGGATGCCCGACCAGCCGTGAGTCGCGCGGCACCGGCTCGACGGGCAGCACGTCGAGGCCAGCTCCCGCCAAGTGCCCCGAGTCGAGGGCGTCGACGAGCGACGGCACGTCGACGACCGCGCCGCGCGCGGTGTTCACGAGGTAGCCGCCACGAGGCATCGCCGCGAAGAACGCCGCGTCGATCATGCCGCGCGTCTCCTTGGTGAGCGGCGTGTGCAGCGACACCACCTCGGCGACGCGCGCCAGCGCGTCGAGCGTGGGCACGCGCTCGACGAACACCGGGAAGTCGCCGTCGATCAGGTACGGGTCGTAGGCGACGACACGGCGAAACACATCGCGCGAGATCTGCGCCATGCGCTTGCCGATGCGACCGAGACCGACGATCCCGAGGGTCATCTCGCGGGGGCGGGTGAGCCGCCCCGACGACAGGTAGTGCCAGTTCCCGGCAGCGATGTCGCGGTGGCACGCGACGATGTTGCGCGCAACGGCGAGCGCGAGCCCAAGCGCATGCGTCGCGACCTCGCCGACGCCATAGTCCGGCGAATTGGCGACCCACACGCCGTGCCGGGCGCAGGCCTCGGTGTCGATCGTGTCGTAGCCCGCGCCAATGCGACTGACGATGCCTACCTCGGGCAGCGCGGCGACGACGCGTTCCGTGATCGGCGCGTACTGGACGAGGATGCCGAAGCATCCTTGCGCCGCGACGATGACCTCGTCCTCGGTGCGGCACTGCGCGACGATCACGTCGATGCCGTGCCGCCGGAACAGCTCGCGCTCGAGCTCGATGTCGGGATAGTCGTTATCGGAGTACAGGACCTTGGGCATGCGCGATACCGGGAGAGTGTGAAAGGAAACCCGTCGACGTTACGAGCGCCGCGCGATTGGGTCAAGTGGTCTGACCAATTCGGCATCAGGGATCAGGTATCGGTCCGACTCGGGCGCGCCCCTATACTTGCCGGGCCGCCCCCACCGATCCCAGATCCTTGAACCCCGACATGCTGATCCCGACCACGATCGCAGGCAGCCTGCCGAAACCCGCGTGGCTTGCCGAACCCGGCGCGCTTTGGGCACCCTGGAAGCTCGACGGCGAAGCGCTCGCGCAGGGCAAGCGCGACGCGGTGCGGCTCGCGCTCTTCGAGCAGGAGCACGCAGGCATCGACATCGTCACCGACGGCGAGCAGACGCGGCGCCACTTCGTGACCACGTTCATCGAGGGTCTCGAAGGCGTCGACTTCGAGCACCGCAGGACGGTACGCATCCGCAACCGCTACGACGCGGACGTGCCCGTGGTCGTGGGACCGGTGGCGCGCCGCCGCCCCATCTACGTCGACGACGCCGCGTTCCTGCGCGCCGAGACCGGCCGGCGCGTCAAGTACACGCTGCCCGGCCCGATGACGATGGTGGACACCCTCTACGACGCGCACTACCGGAGCCGGGAGAAGCTCGCCTGGGCGTTCGCGGAGATCCTGAACGAGGAGGCGCGGGCCATCGAGGCGACGGGCGTCGACGTGATCCAGTTCGACGAGCCGGCGTTCAACGTCTACTTCGACGAGGTACGCGACTGGGGCGTGCGCACCCTCGAGCGCGCCGCACAGGGGCTCTCGTGCAGGACCGCCGTGCACATCTGCTACGGCTACGGCATCAAGGCCAACGTCGAATGGAAGAAGACGCTGGGATCGGAGTGGCGGCAATACGAGGAGACGTTTCCGCTGCTGGCCCGCTCCCGCATCGACCAGGTCTCCCTCGAATGCGCGAACTCCCATGTGCCGATCGACCTGATCGCGATCCTCGAGGGCAAGGACGTGCTGGTCGGTGCGATCGACGTCGCGAGCGACCGGGTGGAGTCCCCCGAGGATGTCGCCGCCACACTGCGCCAGGCGCTCCGGTTCGCCCCCGCGGCCCGGGTCCAGGCCTGCACCAACTGCGGCATGGTGCCGCTGACCCGGGAGGTGACCCGGGGCAAGCTGCGGGCACTCGCTGCCGGCGCGGCCCTGGTCCGGGCGGAACTCTGAGGCACCGCCTCCGCACCGGCCCGAAGGGCAAGCAGGCGAGCAACATCCAGGCGGTCTGACGCGCGACGCCCTGTAGCGCGAGGGGACGAAAGGCCGGGCACCACCCGGCCTTTCCCATTGGGGGCCCGCCGCGTGGACGGATGGGCTCCGCAACCCTCCCGGCAGGTCCGCAACAATCCTGCCGCGAACAACGCGCGAGTTGATCCACGGCAAAACCATGCCGCGCGCGGCGCTCTAGTCTTGCCCGAAACCGCGACCCGGTGCCGAGGGGAGCGAGCGCACAAAACAGCGACGGGACCCGCACGAGGGCCCGCCAGGAGGCCAAGGCGTGAAGCGTTCCCGCCGCCCGCCCATGGGTCGTCGCCCGGCGTTCGTTCACGCGCCCGTTCACCTGCCGATCGCCCTGCGCCGCCGAACCGCCCGATCCGAGCCCCCACGATGAGCCCGTACGTTGTCTTCCTGCTGTACATGCTGGCGATCCTCGGCTTCGTCGCCACGACGCTGTTGATGAACAAGCTGCTCGGGCCCAAGCCGACGTACACCGAGACCAAGCTCGAGCCCTTCGAGTGCGGCGCCACGCCTGTCGACCGGCTGAACGTCAAGGCGGTGCCGATCAAGTACTACGCGGTGGCGATCGTCTTCATCCTGTTCGACCTCGAGACCGTCTTCCTGTTCATCTGGGCGCTCGGGGCGCAGCCGGTGACCACCTTCATGCTGGCCACGTTCACCATCTTCATGGTGCTGCTGGTGCTGATCGTGCTCTACGTCTACCACGCGCGCCTGCTCGAGGCGGTCACCGAGTAGAGGCATGGACGTCACTCCCCGCACGATCCCGATCGTCCCGTCCTCGACGCGCAACCCGGCGCTCGAGTACTTGACGACCAAGAAGGACGAGTTCGTCGGCTGGGCGCGCAAGTTCTCGCTGTTCCCGTACCCGTTCGTCACCGCCTGCTGCGCGATGGAATTCATGGCGGTCTCCTCGACGCCCTACGACACCGACCGCTTCGGCGCCGCGCTGCCGCGCTTCTCGCCCCGGCAGTCGGACCTGCTGATGGTCGTCGGCACCGTGACCCACAAGCAGGCCCCGATCCTGCGCAAGGTCTACGAGCAGATGTGCGAGCCGAAGTGGGTGATGGCCTTCGGCGCGTGCGCCACCTCGGGCGGCTTCTACCAGAACTACGCCGCGGTGGCCGGCATCGACCGCATCGTGCCGGTCGACGTCTACGTGCCCGGCTGCCCGCCGCGGCCCGAGACGGTGATCGACGCGATCATGCAGCTGCAGGATCGCATCGCGCGGCAGCGGCACCCGATCGTGACGAGGAATTTCTGACCGTGGAGCCCGCGGTCTTCGCCGACCTTCGCTCACGCCTGCCGGCGGCCGCCGCGGCGGGCGTGGCGCACGGCGTGCTGGTGCTGGAGCTCGGCCGGGACCAGGTCGTGCCGGTGATGCGCGCGCTCAAGGACGACTTCGCGTTCGACATGCTGCTCGACGTCACCGCCGTCGACTGGCTGCCGAAGACGCCCCGCTTCGAGGTGGTCTGGCACCTCTACTCGACGACGCACAAGGCGCGGGTGCGGGTGAAGACCCGCGTCGACGAGGGCGACGCCGCGGTCGACACGCTGTCCACGCTCTACAACGCGGCGCGCTACGCGGAGCGGGAGTGCCACGACATGTACGGCATCCGCTTTCGCGGCAACGACGACCTGCGGGCGCTGCTGCTCTACGAGGGCTTCGTCGGCCACCCGCTGCGCAAGGACTATCCGAAGGACGGCGAGCAGCCGCTGATCCCGATGCGCGACCCGGCGAGGCCCGAGTGAACGCCCCCTACGACGCCCCGCTGCCGAACCCCGTCCGCCCGGCCTTCACCACGGCGGCCGAGGGGCGGATGATCGTCAACATCGGCCCCTCGCACCCGGCGACGCACGGCACGATCCAGATCATCGCCGAGCTGGACGGCGAGAAGGTGATCCGCGCCGACGTCCACTGCGGCTACCTGCACCGCGGCTTCGAGAAGGAGTGCGAGAGCCACACCTGGCACAACCTGATTCCCTACGTCGACCGCTTGAACTACTGCTCGGCGCTGATCAACGACTTCGCCTACTGCGAGGCCGTCGAGAAGCTGATGGGGATCGAGATCACACCGCGCTGCAAGTACCTGCGCACGCTGCTCTCCGAGTACTCGCGCCTCGCCGACCACCTGACCTGCATCGCGGCGGGCCTGATGGAGCTGGGCGCGATGACCGCCTTCCTCTACCTGGTGATGATGCGCGACTGGATCTACGAGCACCTCGCGGATCTCACCGGTGCCCGCGTCACCTACTCGTACGGGCGCATCGGCGGCCTCGCCCGCGATCTCCCCGCCAATTGGCTCGCGCGCCTCGAGGAGATCCTCGGCCGCTACAACGAGTTCGTCGGCCGCGTGCACGGACTGGTCGACCGCAATCGCATCTTCATCGACCGCATGCGTGACGTCGGCGTGCTGACCACCGCCGACGCGATCGACTGGGGCTACACCGGCCCGATCCTGCGCTCGACCGGCGTGCCCCGCGACCTGCGCAAGGACACGCCCTACCTCGCCTACGACGAGCTCGACTTCGAGGTGCCGGTGGGCATCAAGGGCGACAACTACGACCGCTATTTCGTGCGCATGTGCGAGATGGACGAGTCCGTGCACATGATCCGCCAGCTGGTCGAGATGCTCCCGGAAGGCCCGATCAACGTCGACGACCGCCGCTGCACGTTTCCCGAAAAGCCCCTCGTCTACGGCGAGATCGAGTCGCTGATCAATCACTTCAAGCTGGTGATCGACGGCCCGCGCGTGCCGGCGGGCGAGGTCTACTCGGCCCACGAGTCGCCGAACGGCGAGCTCGGGTTTTACCTCGTGTCCACCGGCGAGGGCGTGCCGTGGAAGGTCCACGTGCGCGCGCCGTCGTTCGTGCACATGGGCGGCGTGCACACGATGCTCGAGGGCTACCAGCTCGCCGACATCGTGCCCACGTTCGGGTCGGTCAACATGATCGGCGGCGAGTGTGACAGATGAGCGACCGCTGAGCGACCGATGAGTCAACCGCCGGCATGAAGCACCTGATCCCCGAGTTCGAGCGCATCAAGGCCCGCTACCCCGCGGGCCGCGAGTCCTCGCTCGTCCTGCCGTGCCTGCGGCGCATCCAGGAGGACCGCGGCTTCGTCGCCGACAGCGACGTCGACGACCTCGTCGCGTGGCTCGGCGTGCCGCGCATCCAGGTCGAGGAGGTCCTCTCCTACTACACGCAATTCCGCCGCAAGCCGATCGGCCGCTGGCACGTCCAGGCCTGCCGCAACGTCTCGTGCTCGATGCGCGGCGCCGAGCGGATGATCGATCACCTGGCGCGGCGGCTCGGCGTCCGGCCCGGCGAGACCACTGCCGACGGGCGCTTCACGCTGTCGACGGTCGAGTGCCTGGGCTCGTGCGGCACCGCACCGGTGGTCGTGGTCAACGAGACCTATCACGAGGACATGAGCGCCGAGAAGCTGGACCGCCTGCTGGAGGGACTGAAGTAATGCCCGGCCGCCAGCTCCTGATGACGTTCCCGGTGACCGCGACGTCCCACACGCTCGCCGACTACCGCGCGCGCGGCGGCTACGGCACGCTGGACATGGTCCTGCGCACGATGAAGCCCGAGCAGGTGACCAAGGAAGTCGCCGCCTCCGGCATCCTCGGCCACGGCGGCGCCGCGTTCCCCGCCGGCCGCAAGTGGCAGGTCGTGCACCTCGACGACGGTCAGCCGCACTACCTGTGCGCGAATGCCGACGAGGGCGAGCCGGGCACCTTCAAGGACCGCTGGATTCTCGAGAACGCCCCGCACCTCCTCGTCGAGTCGATGGCGATCGCCGCCTACGCGCTGCAGGTGAGGAACGCGTTCGTCTACATCCGCGGCGAGTTCGACCTGCCCTACCGGCGCCTCGCCGGGGCGATCGACGAGGCCTACGACGCCGGGCTCCTCGGCCCGAACATCCTCGGTACCGGCTTCGCGCTCGACCTGGTCGCCCATCGCGGCGCCGGCTCGTACGTCTGCGGCGAGGCCTCCGGGCTCCTCACCTCGCTCGAGGGCAGGAAGGGCTACCCGCGCAACCGCCCGCCCCGGCTCACGGTGCGCGGGCTCTACCAGCGCCCGACGGTCGTGAACAACGTTGAGACGCTGTCGAACCTCGCCGGCATCGTCGCGATGGGCGCCGAGGAATTCAAGAAGATCGGCACTGCGAAGAGCCCCGGCACGCAGCTCGTCTCGATCTCGGGCCACGTGAACCGCCCGGGCGTCTACGAGCTCGAGTTCGGCTACCCGGTCGCGAAGTTCATCTACGAGGACTGCGGCGGGGTGCTGGGCGGCGCCAAGCTGAAGTGCATCGTCCCCGGCGGCATCTCGACCAAGGTGCTCACCGCCCCCGAGATCGAGCCCGTCACCTACGACCACGCGTCGTTCCAGAAGGCGGGCTCCGGACTCGGCTCGGGCGGCATGATCGTCATCGCCGAGGGCACGTGCATGGTGCGCCTGCTGCAGGTGATGCTGCGCTTCTATCACCACGAGTCCTGCGGCCAGTGCACGCCGTGCCGCGAGGGCATGGGCTGGATGCACCAGATCATCGACCGCATCGTCGGCGGCGACGGCCGCCCCGGCGACATCGACCGGCTGATCCAGATCTCCGAGGCCAACGACGGCACGACGATCTGCGGCATGGGCGACGCCGCCGGCTACGCGACCGTCGGCATCCTCGCCAAGTACCGCGACGAGTTCGAATATTTCGTCGAGCACAAGCGCTCGCGCTTCGACGGCCGCCTCGAGGTGCCGGTCCATGCCTGAGATCTTCATCAACGGCGTGGCGGTCGAGGCCCGCGAGGGCGCGACGGTCCTCGAGACGGCGCTCGAGCACGGCTTCTACATCCCGTACTTCTGCTGGCACAAGAACCTGTCGGTCGCCGGCAACTGCCGCCTGTGCATGGTCGAGGTCGAGGCCGAGAGCGGCGGGTGGATGGACATCGCCTGCAACATGCCCGCCACCAAGGGCCTGCGCGTGCTGACCGACTCCGACAAGGTGAAGGCGCGGCGCAAGACGATGCTGGAGCTGGTGCTGAAGAACCACCCGGTGGACTGCGGCGTCTGCGACAAGGCTGGCGAGTGCATGCTGCAGGACTACCACTACACGTACAACGGCGCGCCGTCGGTGTCGACGGTGCCGAAGGTCCGTGCCACCAAGTTCCACGAATTGTCGAAGCGCATCCTGCTCGACAACGAGCGCTGCGTGCTGTGCTCGCGCTGCGTGCGCTTCACCCGCGAGATCTCGAAATCGCACGCGCTCGGCATCGTCGACCGCGGCGACCACTCGCTCGTGCGCTGCGACGAGCTCCGCTCGCTCGACGACGATCCCTACTCGGACAACGTCGTCGACATCTGCCCGGTCGGCGCGCTGCTGTCCCGCTCGTTCCTGTACAAGTCGCGGGTGTGGTACCTCGACGCCACGCCGTCGGTGTGCCCGGGCTGCTCGCGCGGCTGCAACGTCGACCTCTGGCACCGCAAGCGCGAGTGGAAGCTCAATGCCCTCGACCCGCGCCACAACGCCTGCATCGAGCGGGTCACGCCCCGCGACAACGCCGAGGTCAACGGACCGTGGATCTGCAACACCGGCCGCGACCTCGCGAAGTTCCTCGAGCGCCCGCGCGCGCTCGTCCCGATGCAGAAGGGCCGCGAGGCCGACCTCACGAGTGCGATCGCCGCCGCGCGCGCGCTGATCGACGCGGCGAAGCACCCGGTCGCGCTGGTGTCGTCCTGGGGCAGCAACGAGGAACTCGCCGCATTCAAGGCGGCGCTGGGGACCCGGTTCCGCACCATCGTCAAGCCGGATCGCCTGGCCGAGCCCGGCGAGCGGATCGAGGACGACATCCTGATCCGCGCCGACAAGAACCCCAACACCCGTGCCGCGGTGGAACTGTTCGGCGACGCGACGGTCGCCCTCGACGAGGGCACCGACCTCGTGCTGGTCTGGGGTGACGGCTTCGACTTCGCGCGCCTGCCGCGCCACGCGAAGACCATCCTCCTCTGCGCCTTCGTCGCGCCGGAGAACGGCCACGCCGACGTGTTCTTCCCCGTAAGCGTGCAGTCCGAGCGCGCCGGCCACTACACGAACTTCGAGGGCAAGGTCAGCGCTTTCTCGCCCTGCTTCCCGAGGCCGCCGAAGGTCGTCGACGCCGAGACGCTGTTCGGCCGCCTGGGCACGCCGGTGGCCGCCCGCTCAGGAGCGGCCGCATGATCCAGGACCTGGTCGTCTACGCGGCCTTCATCGGCTACGCGATCGGCGTGCTGATGACCTTCGGGCTGCTCCTCACCTGGGTCGAGCGCAAGCAGGCCGCGGTGATGTCCGACCGGATCGGCGCGAATCGCGCGTACTTCCGGCTGCCGTTCACCCAGGTCAAACTGGTGTGGTGGGGCCTGTTCCACGGCATCGCCGACGGCGTGAAGATGCTGCTCAAGGAGGACTTCAGGCCGCGGACGTACGACTGGTATGCGTACATGGTGGCCCCGTGGGTGGTGTTCACTCCGGTGCTGCTGGTGTTCGCCGTGATCCCGTTCGGCGGGATGCTCGATCCCGGCAGGCTCTTCCCGTCGCTCGCCGAGTGGTTCGGCGGCCGCACCTACCCGATGCAGATCGCGCGGCTCGATGCGGGCCTGCTGATGGTGTTCGCGTTCGGCGGCATGACGATCATCGGGGCGATGCTCGCAGGGTGGTCGTCGTCGAACAAGTTCGCGCTGCTCGGCGCGCTGCGCGCCGGGTCCCAGATGATCTCCTACGAGCTGGTGATGGGCCTCACCGTGCTCGGCCTGATCCTGATCTACGGCACGGTCGACATGTTCGACATCGTGACCCAGCAGTCCGGACGGGTCGGCGGGCTGCCCGCCTGGGGCATCGTCTTCCAGCCGTTCGCCGCGACGCTGTTCCTGGCGGCGGCGATCGCGGAGAACAAGCGCATCCCGTTCGACCTGCCCGAGGCCGAATCGGAGCTCATCTCCGGCTACTTCACCGAGTACAGCGCGATGAAGATGGGCCTCTTCATGTTCGCCGAGTTCATCGAGATCGCGATCATCGCAGCCCTCTTCACGACGCTGTTCCTCGGCGGCCCGAACCTGCCCTACATGAGCGACGCGGGATTCGCCTTCCCCGGCGGATACGAGATCCGCATGAGCCACGGTGCCGTCGTGGCGACCCAGGTGATCGTGTTCCTCGGCAAGGTGGCGCTGCTGTGCAGCTTCCAGATCCTGATCCGCTGGTCGCTGCCGCGCTTCCGCTACGACCAGGTGCTCAAGTTCGCGTGGAAGTTCATGCTGCCGCTCGCGCTCGTCAACCTGGTCGTCACCGTCGTCTGGATGTGGGCCCGCCACGGGTGAGGACGACCGGCATGAAGAAATACACCTACGTGCGCCGGCGCTACTGGAACGAGCCCACGATGTCGTGGTGGGAGCGCGCCTACCTGTTCGAGATCCTGCGCGGTCTCGCGATCACCGGCGGCGTGTTCATGCGCAACATGGGCAAGTGGATGACCGGCCGCAAGGGCGCGCTCACCTCCTATTACCCGGAGGAGACCCGCCCCGACTACGCCGCCGGCAACCGCGGCAAGCACGTGCTGACGCAGCGGCCCGACGGTCGCCCGCAGTGCATCGCCTGCAACATGTGCGCGACCGTCTGCCCGGCGAAGGTGATCGAGATCGAGGCCGCGTTCGACCCCGACGACCCGGCCCACCCGAAGTACCCGTCGCGCTTCGAGATCGACTATTCGCGCTGCGTGTTCTGCGGGCTGTGCGTCGAGGCCTGCCCGGAGGACGCGATCCGCATGGCGAAGGAAGTGCCCGACTTTCCCTCCCCCGACCGGACGAACATGTGGCTGGGCAAGGAGGAGCTCCTCACCTGGAATCCGCAGCGCGACGTCGCCAAGCCCTATCCCCCGGCCGGCGGGGCCGCGGGCTGATCGGAGATCGCATGCTCGAATCGTTCCTCGCCCAGCTCGACACGATCCTGCTCGTGGTGTTCGGCGTCTCGGCGCTGGTCGGCGGCGTGCTGGTGATCCTGCTGCGCCAGCCGATGCGGGTCGCGATGGCGCTGATCTCGACGATGGTGTTCCTGGGCGGCATCTACGGGCTGCTCGGCGTGCACTTCATCGCCGCCTTCCAGGTGCTGATCTACGTCGGCGCGGTGATGGTGTTCATGGTCTACGTGATCATGCTGCTCGACACCCGCGACCCGGCGCAAACCACCCGGTTCTCGTCCCTGGTCATCCCGGGGGCCATCGCGTTCGTGCTCTTCCTCGGCGCGCTGGTGTACGGCGTCGTCAGCGGCCTGCCGCAGTCCGCGGCAGCCGCGAAGCCGGGCGCGGCCTTCGGCCTGACCGAGTTCGCCGTCGCGTTCCTGAACGAATACTGGCTGCACTTCGAGCTCACCTCAGTGCTGCTGCTCGCCGCCGTCGTCGCGGCAGTGGCGGTGATCAAGGCCAGCAAGGGCGACCATGGATAAGACCCAGCTGCTGATCGCGCTCGCGCTCACCCTGTTCTCCCTTGGGCTCGTCGGCGTGATCGTGCGCCGCAACCTGCTCGTGATGCTGATGTGCATGGAGCTGATGCTGAACGGCGTCAACCTCTCGCTCGTCACGTTCGCCCAGGAGGCCGGCGCGGCCGTCGGTGCGGTGCTCGTGTTCCTGATCTTCGTCGTCGCGACCGCCGAGATCGCGATCGCGATCCCGATCGTGCTCCTGCTCGTGCGCCGCCGGCACACGCTCGACGCCGACGCCTACGCGGACCTCAAGGGATAGGCATGGGCACGCTGACACTGATCGCCCTGCTGCCGCTCGCCGGGTTCCTGCTGAACGGATTGCTCGCGACACGCCTGTCCGGCCATCCGTTCGGCAAGCGCTTCGTCACGGTGGTCGGCTGCGGGCTGCCGATCCTCGCTTTCCTGCTCGCGATCCGGGCGCTGGTGGAGCTCCGGGCCGGCGGCTACGTGCCGCTGCAGGAGGTGGTGTTCACCTGGGCGACGATCGGCCGCGAGCCCTTCGAGGTCGCGTTTCACTTCGACCGCCTGACGGCGGTCATGGTGCTGATCGTCACCGGCGTCGGCTCGCTGATCCACGTCTACTCGACCGGCTACATGCGCGACGACGAGAGCTACGCGCGCTACTTCTCGTACCTCAACCTGTTCCTGTTCTTCATGCTGATGCTGGTGCTGGGCCGCAGCCTGCTCGTGCTCTTCGTCGGCTGGGAGGGCGTGGGGCTCGCCTCGTACCTGCTGATCGGCTTCTGGTTCGAGGATCCCGAGAAGGCCGCGGCCGGCAAGAAGGCCTTCATCGTCAACCGCATCGGCGACGCCGGCTTCCTGCTCGGCATGTTCCTGCTCTACACGGCGGTGGGCACGCTCGACATGGACCGGATCAACGCCGCGTTCCTCGCCACCCCCGCGCCCGCGGTGTCGGCCACGCTGGTCGGCATCCTGCTGTTCATCGGCGCCACGGGCAAGTCGGCGCAGATCCCGCTGTACGTCTGGCTGCCCGACGCGATGGCCGGCCCGACGCCGGTTTCCGCGCTGATCCACGCCGCGACGATGGTGACCGCCGGCGTCTACATGTGCGCGCGCCTCTGGGGCATCTTCGCGAGCGCCGCCGGGGCGTCGGAGCTGATCGCGTGGACCGGCGTGCTGACCGCCTTCGTGGCGGCAACGATCGCGCTCGTGCAGACCGACATCAAGAAGGTGCTCGCCTACTCGACGGTGTCGCAGCTCGGCTTCATGTTCGTCGCGATCGGCGTCGGCGCCTACGGCGTCGCGGTGTTCCACCTCTACACGCACGCGTTCTTCAAGGCCTGCCTGTTCCTCGGCGCCGGCAGCGTGATCCACGCGCTCTCGGGCGAGCAGGACATCCGCAAGATGGGCGGGTTGAGGGGCAAGATCCCGGTGACGTTCTGGACGTTCGCGATCGCCACCGCCGCGATCGCCGGACTGCCGCCGCTGTCCGGCTTCTTCTCCAAGGACGAGATTCTCTGGTTCGCCTTCGCCTCCGACCAGGGCGGCTCGGCGGGGGTCTTCGCGCTCGCGGCGCTCACCGCGCTGATGACCGCCTTCTACATGTTCCGCCTGCTTTGGCTCGTGTTTTTCGGGGCCTCGCGCCTGGACCCGCACGCCGCCGCCCACGTCCACGAGTCGCCGCTGTCGATGACCGGCGTGCTCGCGATCCTGGCGGTGCTCTCGGCGATCGGCGGCTTCCTGTCGATCCCGCACTTCCTCGAGCCGATGCTGCCGCTGCCGGGCATCCAGCCTTCGCGAGCCGGCGCGCACGTGCCCATCGTGGTGATGTCGGTCCTGCTGGGGCTTGCCGGCCTCGCCGGCGCCGCGTGGTTCTTCGCGGGCAAGGGCGAGCGCGCCGAGGCGGTCAAGGCCCGTTTCGCGGGCCTGCACCGGATCCTGTCGGGCAAGTACTTCGTCGACGAGCTCTACGACCTCGTCATCAACCGCCCGCTCCTCTGGGTGTCCGAGAACGTGTTCCTGAAGCTTTCCGACCGCGCGCTGATCGACGGCACGCTGAACGGACTCGCCGCGCTCGCGCAGCGCACGTCGGGCGTGATGGGCCGCCTGCAGACCGGGCACCTGCACCTCTACGTGCTGCTCGCACTGGTGGGCACGATCGCGGTCCTGTTCTGGGGCTGGCGCCATGTCTGACGCCGCGATCCTGAACCTCGTGCTGTGGCTGCCGGTCGCCGGCATGGCGCTCGTCTGGGCGCTCCCCGAGGAGCGGCCGGACCGCGTTCGCTGGGCCACCTTCTGGGTGATGGCGCTGCAGTTCGTCCTCGTCGTGTGGCTCTACGTCCGCTTCGACGCCGCCGATCCGTCGCTGCAGTTCGCGACGCACCTGCCGTGGATCCCCGACTGGGGCGTCGCCTATCTGATCGGGCTGGACGGCTTCAACGTGCTGCTGGTGCTGCTGACCGCGTTCCTCGGACCGCTGGTCGTCGCCGGGTCGTTCACCGCGATCACGAAGGACGTGAAGCTGTTCCACGCGATGCTGTTCCTGATCCAGTTCGCGATGCTGGGAACGTTCGTCGCCCAGGACCTGTTCCTGTTCTACCTGTTCTGGGAGCTGATGCTCGTCCCGATGTTCCTGATCATCGGCATCTGGGGCGGCGAGCGGCGTATCTACGCGACGCTCAAGTTCGTGCTCTACACGGCGTTCGGCAGCATCCTGATGCTCGCCGCGATGATCTACCTGGTGTGGACGCTGAAGAGCACCACGGGCGTCGACTCGTTCGCGTTCGCCGACCTCTACGGCGTGAAGCTGCCGGTCGACGCGCAGACGTGGCTCTTCGCGGCGTTCGCGCTCTCGTTTGCGATCAAGGTGCCGATCGTGCCGCTGCACACCTGGCTGCCGGACGCCCACGTCGAGGCCCCGACGGCGGGCTCGGCGATCCTCGCTGGGGTGCTGCTCAAGATGGGCACGTACGGCTTCATGAAGCTCGGCTTCCCGCTGTTTCCCGAGGCGGCGAAGCTGTTCACCCCGCTCGTGATGTCGCTCGCGGTGATCAGCATCGTCTACGGCGCGTGCCTCGCGCTGGTGCAGACCGACATCAAGAAGATCATCGCCTACTCTTCGATCAGCCACCTGGGCTACGTGATGCTGGGGCTCGCGAGCCTCGACCTGATCGGCATCCAGGGCGCGGTGATCCAGATGGTGAGCCACGGGCTCACGGCCGCCGGGCTGTTCATGATGATCGGCATGATCTACGAGCGCTGCCACAGCCGCGACCTCGCTGCCTACGGCGGCCTCGCCAAGATCCTGCCGCTCTACTCGGTATTCTTCCTGCTGCTGACGCTGGGCGCGATCGGCCTGCCGACGACCTCCGGATTCACCGGCGAGTTTCTGTCGCTGCTGGGCGCGTTCCGCGCCGCGTGGGGCGCGTGGGAGGCGGGCATCGCCTGGCCGCTGTGGCTGGTCGGGTTCGCGGTCACGGGTGTGGTGCTGGGTGCGCTGTACATGCTCTGGTTCGCGCAGCGCTTCCTGTTCGGCAAGCTCAAAGCCCCGCACCTGCCGATCACGGACCTCTCCACCCGTGAAGTCGCGATCCTCGCCGCGATCGTCGTCGCGATGTTCGCGCTGGGCCTCTTCCCCGACGAACCCTTGAGCAAGACCGAGCTTGCCGCCCGCCAGTTCCAGCAGCTGGTCGAGACCGGTGGCAGCGCCTTCGCGAGCGTGCGATGAACGCCATGTCCGTGATCCTCGCGATGCTGCCCGAGCACGCGCTGCTCGTGGGTCTCTGCGCGCTGATCCTGATCGAGGTCGCCGGCGGCAAGGGGCGCACCGGGCTCGCGGTCGCCGTCGTCGCGGTCGCCGCGGCCACGTCCGCCGCGCTGGCCCTGTGGTTCGGCGGCTACGCAGCCGCGCCCTTCGCCGGCCACTTCTCAATCAACCCGCAGACCGAGATCGCGAAGGCGGTGATCCTCGCGCTCGCGCTGCCCGTGCTGCTGATCTCGCGGGACGACTTCCACGACACCCGCTTCCCGCTGCTGTTGCTGTCCTCGCTCTACGGGACGTGCCTGCTGGTGTCGTCGGACAGCTTCCTCACGCTGTTCCTCGGCCTCGAGCTCATGTCGCTGCCCGTCTACGTACTGGTACTGCTCGCGCTGCAGCGCCCGGAAAGCGCCGAGGCCGGCCTTAAGTACCTGATCCTCGGCGGTGCGGCCACCGCGACGTTCCTGATGGGCGTCTCGCTGCTGTTCGGCGCGAGCGGCACGCTCGCCCTCTCGGCCTTCCCGGAGGCGCTCGCCTCCGACGGGCTGATGCCGCGTGCGGCGGTCGTTTTGATCCTCTGTGCGTTCTTCCTCAAGGCGGCGGTGTTCCCGTTCCACACCTGGGCGCCGGACGCCTACGAAGGCGCGACCGTGCCGGTGACGGCCTACATGGCGACGATCATCAAGGCCGCCGTGGTGCTCGCGGTCGTCCGCCTCTTCGGCACCGCCGAGGTCACGCCGCAACTGGCCGGCCTGGTCGCGATCCTGCCGCTCGCCTCGATCGCGTGGGGCAACGTCGCGGCGATCCGGCAGACGAGCTTCCGCCGGATGATCGCGTATTCGTCGATCGCGCACGCCGGGTACCTGTTCCTCGCACTGCTCGGCACGGCAGGCGGCCGGTTCCAGGCGGTCGCCTTCTACGTGCTCGCCTACGGCGTGATGAACCTGCTCGCGTTCTCGGCGCTGCCCACCGGCGGTGACGACGCCGCGCGCGACCGCATCGACAACCTGAAGGGCCTCTACCGCCGCAACCCGTTCGCGGCAATCGTCATCGCGCTCGCGATGCTCTCGCTCGCCGGCATCCCGCCGCTGCCCGGCTTCGTGGCCAAGTTCCTGGTGTTCCGCAACGTGATGGCCGCGGGCTTTACGTGGTATGCCGTGCTGGGTCTCGTGGGAAGCTACCTCGGCATCTACTTCTACCTGCGGATCATCCAGTTCATGTTCATGAGCCCGCAGGGCGAGGGCGACGCCGACGAGCGGCCGCGCCGGCTCGCACTGGGCGCCACGCTGCTCTGCCTCGTGCCGGTGATGCTGCTGGTGATCTTCCCGGGCTGGGTGCTCGGGAAGTTCTGACCGCGGGCGCGACGGGCCGCCTAGGCGCCGGCGCGCTTGGCGATGGGCGAGTAGTGGTCGAGCACCTGCAGGCGCGTCGCCTGCAGCCGCTCAGAGACCACCTCGAGCACGCGGTAGATGAACGCGTACCCGAACGCGGGGTCGGCATTGCACGCGGCGAGGAGCGCCTTGTCGTCGAAGGCCAGCGCGGTCACCGGCTCGAGGGCGCGCGCCTGGAAGTACTTGCCCTGGCCCGACAGCATCGCCGACCAGCCGAACTCGTCGCCGCCGGAGAGCGTCTGCACGCGCACGTTGGAGTGGTTGGGCACCTCGATCTCGAGCGCGACACGGCCGCCGATGATGAGGTGGAAGTCGTGACTCTCGCCGCCTTCGCGGAAGATCACCTGGTCGCGCTCGAAGGTCACTTCCCTGGCGAGCGAGGCGAGCTTCTCGATCTGCTCCGGCGTGAAGTTCTTGTCGAATGGATGGCTGCGCAGCGCGGCCACCAGGTCCTTCTGTTGCATGGCTTCTCCTCCCGCAAGCACGCTCGAGTGCCCTTCGCCGGGAACGGCGTCCTCCGGCCGCGCTCGATTCGCCCGATGGTAGCACCGCCGCCGTTACCGCCCGCGGCCGGTGAGGACGGCCAGCCGGGTGCCCGGTCACACTTCGCGCGGCAATACCGTGATTACGCGCACGATGAAGGCGTGCAGTTCCGTCATGTACTTGCGCAGGAACTCGGCCGTGCCCTTGTCGGTCACCTCGCCGTCGGGGGTAACGAGCCCGGGCTTGAACTGGATGTAGGCCTCGACCGCGTTCATCAGCGGTGAATTGCAGTAGCACAGCACGCCGCGCAGGCTCTGCTGCGCCACCGCGGTGCCGATGGCGCCGGGCGAGGTGCCGATCACGCCCGAGGGCTTGCGGGCAAACGAGTTCTTGCCCCAGGGCCGGCTGGCCCAGTCGATCGCGTTCTTCAGGCCCCCGGGAATCGAGCGGTTGTACTCGGGCGTCACGAAGAGCACTGCGTCGACGTCGGCGATCGCCTGCTTGAACGCGCGCGCCACCGGCGGGTAGTCGGCGTCGTAGTCCGGGCTGTACAGCGGCAAGTCCCTGATCGCTATCTCGCTCAGTACCAGTTCGGGTGGCGCGAGCCGAAGCAGCGCCTTGGCGAGCAGCCGGTTGATCGACGTCGACGAGAGGCTGCCGACGAAATAGCCGACCTTGTAGGTGGTCATGCGCATCTCCTTGATGGCCGCGGTTGACGCCAGCCAACGTTACGTCGCCGGCGCGTGAAGACGCGGTCCCCAGGTTCAGGCGATGTGCAAGCGCCACCGGAATGGAACGTCGCATGCGCCAACGCCTGAATGGCGGCACGCGTCGGCGGGCGACTCAATCTACTCCCGCGGTCATTCCTCCACAAGGCGCTTCGCCGAGGTCGGCGCTTGACCCGCACCACGGCCCCCACCACAATCGGCCATGAGTACGGACGTCACCGCGGTGGCCGGTTTCGAGTCCGCGGTCGCGACCGTCGCGTTCGTCGATCTGGCAGGCTTCAGCGCGATTGCGGATGTCTACGGCGATGCGTCGGCCCTGGCGGTACTCGGGCGCTTCGAGGAGTTGGTGCGCGAGGCCCTCGGAGGGCTCTCGCCGCCGATCAAGTGGATAGGTGACGAGGCGATGTTCGGGTTTCCCGACCCGGACACCGCTCTTCAGGTGCTCGGAC
>Ga0209391_10000152_pt1 | contig 27524 bp, 20 predicted proteins | sample PPLLak3March2015_FD_187246 | JGI IMG/M metagenome (GOLD analysis project Ga0209391, IMG submission 187246) | Freshwater sediment microbial communities from Prairie Pothole Lake near Jamestown, North Dakota, USA - PPLs Lake P7 Core (1) Depth... | ecosystem: Environmental > Aquatic > Freshwater >...
CGGCCGAGCGCGGCCGCGAGATGCGACAACCCCGTGTCGAGACCGACGACCACGCGCGCGCTGCCGAGCGTCGCGGCGATCGAGTCGAGCGACGAGCGGGGCGCGACGAGCGCGTGCTGCATCCGTGCGGCCAGCGCCCGGGTTCGCTCGCCCTCTTCCTCGGCGCCCCAGAAGAGCACGCTCAGCAGTCCGCGCGCCGCCAGCGCCCGCTCGACCTCGATCCAGCGTTCGGCCGGCCAGAGCTTGGTCGCGCGGCTCGCGTTGGTCAGCAGCACGGCATGGGGCGCGTGGACGACGACGGCCGGCGGGGCGTTGCTGTGCAGGTCGAACCGCGGCGGCCCGTCGATCGCGTAGCCCAGCGCCTGCGCCCCGAGCGCGCGACAGCGGTCGACGGCATGCAGCGTGCGCGGGATGTCGAAGCGGGTCCGGTAGAACCGCGATGCCACGCGCTCCCGGGCCGAAGCGGAGGAGAATCCGGCGACCGGGGCGTTGGCCCAGCGCGCGACCCAGGCGCTTTTCAGCAGGCCCTGCGCGTCGAGGACTAGGTCGTAGCGCGCCGCGCGCAACTCGCGCTTCAGGCGGGCGATCTCACCGCGATGGGCGGAAGCCAGCGGCGCGTGCCGCCACCGTCTCAGCGCGACCCGGTGCACCGTCGACACATGGCGGCTCATGGCGGGAATCGCGGCGAAGCCCTCCTCCACCAGCCAGTCCAGGGTTGCCTGCGGAAACGCCCGCGCGATGTCGGCCGCTAGAGGCAGCGCGTGGATGACATCGCCCATGGACGATGTCTTGACGATCAGGAGGCGCACGGGGCGGGATTGTGCCCTAGGCTCCTCTCGCCCCGGTCCAGGTTCCCGGCACTGTCAGTGGCCGTCGACGATCGATCCGACGGCCGCAGTCACCTCAGTGCCGATACCCGTCCGGATTGCCCTGCTGCCATCGCCACCCATCCGCGCACGCGCGCTCGATGGATAGCTCCGCCTGCCAGCCGAGCAGGCGCTTCGCGAGCGAGGCATCCGCAAAGCACTCGGCGATGTCGCCGTCTCGGCGCGGGGCGAGCACATAGGGAATCGGCTTGCCGGACGCGTGCTCGAACGCCTTCACCATCTCCAGCACGCTCGTGCCACGTCCGGTGCCGAGGTTGATCGCGTTGAATCCGGCATGCGTCTTTGCGTACTCGAGCGCAGCCACGTGGCCCTTGGCCAGATCCGTCACATGCAGGTAGTCGCGCACACCAGTGCCGTCGCGCGTCGGCCAGTCGTTGCCCCACACGTTCAGGTGCCCGCGCTTGCCGACGGCCACTTGTGTGATGAACGGAAAGAGGTTGTTCGGGATGTCCTGCGGGTCCTCGCCGATCGTGCCGCTCTCGTGCGCGCCGATCGGGTTGAAGTAGCGCAGGGCCACGGCCATGTGCTGCGCATCCGCGTTGCACCAGTCGCGCAGGATCTGCTCGACCATCGCCTTGGTCTGGCCGTACGGATTGGCAGGACGGATCGGCGCGTCTTCCGTCAGCGGCAGCTTGTCCGGCGCGCCGTAGACCGTGGCCGACGAGCTGAAGATGAAGCGATGCACGCCCTTGGCGCCCATCGCGTCTAGCAACGAAAGGGCGCTGCCGATGTTGTTGTCGTAGTAGTCGACCGGCCGCTCGACCGACTCGCCCACCGCCTTGAGCGCGGCGAAGTGGATGACGCCGTCGACCGGCCGCTGGAACACGCGCGACAGCACAAGCCGGTCGCGCACGTCGCCGTTCACGAGCGTCACCTTCTTGCCGGCGATCTTCTCGACGCGCTTCACGGCTTCCGGCGAACTGTTGCTGAAGTTGTCGACGCAGATGACGTCGTACCCGCTCGCCAGCAGCTCGACCATCGTGTGCGAACCGATGTAGCCGGCGCCGCCGGTCACCAGGATCGTCGGGATGTGCGTGGTGGTCATCTAGAACGGCAACTGCGCGTCGGGCTTGATCTTGCGGAGCTCGGCCCCGAAGGCAGCCTGGATGCGCATCATGGCCGCCTCGTCGTCGCCCTCGAAGCGCATCACCACGACCGGCGTCGTGTTGGACGGCCGCGCGAGGCCGAACCCGTCTTCATATTCGACGCGCACGCCGTCGATCGTGATCACCTCGGTGGCGCCGTCGAACCGGCCCTCCGCCTTCAGGCGCTCGACCAGGCTGAAGTTCTCGCCCTCGGCCGTCTTGAGTTGCAGTTCGGGCGTGTTCACCGCGGCCGGCAGCGCGTTCAGCACGGCCGAAGGGTTCCGGTCGCGGCTCACGATCTCCAGCAGCCGCGCGCCGGCGTACATGCCGTCATCGAAGCCTGGCCAGCGGTCGTTGAAGAAGAGGTGGCCGCTCATCTCGCCGGCGAACGGCGCTTTCGATTCCTTCAGCTTGGCCTTGATCAGCGAGTGGCCCGTACGCCACATCGTCGGCGTGCCGCCGTGCTGGCGGATCCAGGGCGCGAGCTGGCGCGTGCACTTGACGTCGAAGATGATCTCGCCGCCCGCGCGGTTCGCGAGGATGTCCTGCGCGAACAGCATGATCTGCCGGTCGGGATAGATGATCTGGCCGTCCTTGGTCACCACCCCGAGGCGGTCGCCGTCGCCGTCGAAGGCAAGCCCGAGCTCGGCATCGGTCTCGCGCAGGCAGCGGATCAGGTCCTGGAGATTCTCGGGGTGCGCCGGGTCCGGGTGGTGGTTCGGGAAGGTGCCGTCGACGTCGCAGAACAGTTCGACGACGTCGCAGCCGAGCGCGCGGTACAGCCGCGGCGCCACCGCCCCACCCACGCCGTTGCCGCAGTCGATCGCGATCTTCAGCGGCCGGGACAGCTTCACGTCGCCGACGATGCGCGCAAGGTACTCGTCGACGACCTCTACCTGCTTCAGTTCGCCAGGTTGACCCGCACGCTTGAGGTTGCCGTCCTCGATCCGCTGCCGCAGCGCCTGGATGCCGTCGCCGTGCAGCGTATCGCCGGCGATCATCATCTTCAATCCGTTGTACTCGGGCGGGTTGTGGCTGCCGGTGATCTCGACGCCGGTGCCCGTGCCGAGCAGGTGCGTGGCGAAGTACAGCACCGGCGTTGGCACCATGCCGATGTCGACCACGCCGATGCCGGTGGAGCGGATGCCTTCGATCAGCGCGGCCGAGAGTTTCGGCCCGGAGAGACGGCCGTCACGGCCGACGACCACTTGCGAAACGCCGCGCTCGGCGGCGGTCGAACCGACGGCGGCCCCGATCGCCTGCACCGCTTCGACGGTTAGCGTGCTGTCGACGATGCCGCGGATGTCGTATGCCTTGAAGATGCCTGGAGAGATCATGTTCTCACTGTGTGTGCCGTTTGCTGTGCAACCCGGTCCCCCTCGCGATTCGCAGGCGAGGCCGCGCGAAAGGCAGGCGGGGAAGGAAGTCTAGCCGGTGGCCGAGCGATTCAGAGACGCCAAAGGGAGGATTGACGCCGGCTTGGCATGACATTTCCGCACAATGTCGCTCATGCCCGGTGATGTCCCGCCGCTAGAATGCCACGAGCAGTTCAAACCTCGCAGAGCGATCCTTCCGCACTCTTCAAGCGATCCCCCGGATGTCGTCGAACCTCCCTCATCTCCCAAGCGAAGGCACCACCTGGCGCGGGCTCGCCACGTTGGCGCGCGACAGCGTTGCCCGCATGACGCGCGGCGACGGCACACGGCTGGGGTTGCAGCCGCCCTTGTCTGCATGCGGCATCGAGATCGAAGACAGCCGGCGTGTGCTGACGGCCGAGGCGCTCGATCTGCTGCTTGCCCTCGCCGACGAACGGCAACTCGCAAAGCGCCGCGACGCCCTGCTCGCCGGCGCGGTCGTGAACCGATCCGAGAGCCGCGCCGTGCTTCATCCGCTGCTGCGCGACTTCGGCGGCTCGGCGTGCCGGCAGGCGCCGGAGCCCGCGCGACAGTCCGTGCTGCAGACGCGCGCGCGGATGCGCGCACTGAGCGATCGACTGCATGCGGGCGCGCTGCGCGGCAGCACCGGCGCACCGATCACCGATATCGTCAACATCGGGATCGGCGGCTCGGAGTTCGGCGCGCGGCTGCTTTGCGATGCGTTGCGGGACCTGGCGCCGGCCGATCTGCGCGTGCACTTCGTCTCCAACCTCGACGCTCTGCAGATCACGCGCCTCGTCAGGACGCTGAAGGCCGAGACGGCGCTGTTCGTGGTGTCGAGCAAGAGTTTCAGCACGGTCGAGACATTGCTGAATGCGCGCACGCTGCGGCGATGGTTCGACGGTTTCGGGCTGAAGTCGGAGGACCACTGGTTCGCGGTAACCGGCAAGGCCGCCGCCGCCGAGGCGATCGGCATTCCGGCCGACAATATCTTCGACGTACCCGACTGGGTCGGCGGGCGCTTCAGCGCCTGGGGCGCAGTCGGGCTGCCGGCGGCCCTGTATCTCGGGTGGCCGGCGTTCGAGCAGTGGCTGCGCGGCGGCGCGGTGGCGGACGAGCACTTCGCGAGCGCGCCACTCGAGCGGAATCTCCCCGTACGACTCGCGCTCGACAACGTCTGGCACTCGACCTTCCTCGGTTGCCAGACGCACTGCATCGCCGCCTACGACAACCGCCTCGCGGAGTTCATCACGTGGGCGCAGCAGCTGGAAATGGAGAGCAACGGCAAGTCGGTCAACGAGGACGCCGTGGCGCTCGACTACGACACCGCGCCGGTCGTGTGGGGTGGCCTCGGCAACAACGGGCAGCACACCTACTTCCAGCTGCTCCGCGAAGGCACCCTGCCGAAGGCCGTCACGCTGATCGGCTGCAGGACCACCTCCTCCGGGTACGCGGACCACGCGGACGAGCTGCACGCCCACCTCGACGCGCAGGCGGACGCCCTGAGCCGGCCCGGGTCGCCACTCGGGTTCAACTCGGTCGGCATGCTGATGCTCGACGACCTGGATCCGTTCCACTTAGGCGCGCTGATGGCCACGCTGGAGCACGCCACCGCGTGCGCCGGGTGGCTGTGGGGCATCAACTCGTTCGATCAGCCGGGCGTGGAACTCGGCAAGAAGCTGGCGGCCGAGGGCCGGCGGTCCGCGGCCGGACGCGGCTCGGCCACCTAAGTCGCTGGCGCGGCAGCCGCCACCCGGCCGTACTTGTCCTCGAAACGGACGATGTCGTCCTCGCCCAGGTAATCGCCCACCTGGACCTCGATGATCACGAGGTTCTCTTCACCGGGGTTCTCGAGCCGGTGCTTGTGCCCGGCCGGGATGTAAGTGGATTCGTTGGTCTGCAGCGTCAGCGTCGCGTCGCCGTTCACGACGAGTGCCGTGCCGCTGACGACAACCCAGTGCTCGTTGCGGTGGTGATGCATCTGCAGCGACAGCGAAGCGCCCGGCTTCACCTCGACGCGCTTGATCTTGAAGCGCGCTGAATCCTGCAGCACGGTGTAAGTCCCCCACGGACGCGCGACCGTGAGGTGCAACTGGTGCTTGTCGCTGCCCGAGGCCTTGAGGCGCTCGACGACTTTCTTCACGTCCTGCGTGCGCTCGCGATCAGCGACGAGCAACGCGTCCGGCGTGTCGATCACGATCAGGTTGCTGACTCCGATGGCCGCGGCCATGCGACCGTCACACAGAACAAAGGTATCGCGGCTGTCGACGAACATCACGTCGCCGTCGCTGCGGTTGCCGGCAGCATCCGGCGCATAGCAGTCGGCAATCTCCTTCCACGACCCGACATCGCTCCAACCGATCGAGCACGGGACCACGGCCACTTCCCGCGCCCGCTCGAAGACCGCGTAATCGATCGAGACCGACCGCATGCCGTCGAAGCAGCCCCTGTCGAGCTCGATCGCTTCGGCAACGTTCGTGGCCCCCAAAGATGCGGCCCAGCATTCACGGCCGGCCTTCGCCATTTCGGGTTCGAGAGCGTCGAACGCCGCGATCATGTCGCGCGCGCGAAAGCAGAAGATGCCCGAGTTCCAGAGGAAGGCGTCGCTCTTCACGAACTCGCGGGCGCGCGCCGCATCCGGTTTCTCGACGAAGCGCTTCACGCGGTGTCCATCGGCGCCGAGCGCATCCCCCAGTTCGATGTAGCCGTAGCCTGTCTCGGGCCTCGTTGGCCGGATTCCGAACGTCACCAGCCGGCCATCGCGAGCGAGCGCGGCCGCATGATCGACCGCTTCCGCGAACGCGGCGCGATCCTCGATCACGTGGTCGGCCGGCATCACGAGCATCACAGCATCACCACCGTGCCACTCCGCCACGGCGAGCGCCGCCATCAGGATCGCCGGCGCCGTGTTGCGGCCGAACGGCTCGAGCAGGAAGCGTGCAGGGCGAACCGCCCCTTCGAGGCCATCCAATTCGTCGCGCGACAGGAACAGGTAATCACGATTGGTGACGACGACGGGACGCTCAGCGCCAGGCAGCGCTGCTCCGCGCAGCAGCGTCTCCTGCAACAGGCTGCGCTTTCCGGCGACTTTCATGAAGGGCTTGGGCAGCCCTTCGCGCGAGACAGGCCAAAGGCGGGTGCCAGCACCGCCGGACAGGATGACAGGCACTAGCTTGCTTTCTCCATCGATTGCGTTTTTCACTAGCTTTCCGAGCGAAAGATGGTGGGCCGAACCTTATCCGACCTGAGGTAACGGCGATAGGACCAGAAAGCAGGCGAAAGCCAGAACTTGACCAGGCTTGTGACGTGCCATCGCAGGGCGCGAATCGAGCGGCGACTGGCCCGCCGCGCATCGTGGACGACCGATGCCTGGGGACAGAACGCAATCCCGCCTCCGGCCAGAACCGCGCGAGCGCAGATGTCGGCATCTTCGCAGTACATGAAGAACTTTTCGTCGAAGCCCCGCAGATCGCGAAACGCATCCGACTTGAACACCAGGAACATCCCGGCCAGCCAGGCCGGGCTCCCGTACTCGGCTCGTGGCTGGCCCAGGCGCCGCAACAGGACATCCAGCGGAGTCAAGAGCCGACGGGCGCTGTCCTCGGGTCCTCCCAGCGGATCGACCACCGCAGGCGCCGACACCGCGCGGCCAGAGTCCAGTGCGGCCAGCAGCACGGGGAACGGGTCTTCCATCAGCCGGATGTCCGGATTGCAGACGGCGAAATACGGCTCCCTGCAATGCTCGAAGGCGGCGTTGTGGTTCCCGCCGAAGCCTCGCGGCACGCGACTGCTCAGGACCTCGACGACGAAGGGCGGCGACGGCGGAAGTTCGATCCTTTCGGGGATGTTGCAGGTGATAATCAGCCGTTGAAGCGACGCTGGCGCGAGTAGAACGAGGTCGGCCAGCAGCCCATGAAGGATGGCCGCCTGGCCGTGGGAGACCACAGATAGACACACGCCACCATTCACAGTCCGATTGCCCGGCACGAGCGCGCCTCTTCACTTGGGTTGAAGCCATGCATCATCTTCCAAGAACCCGAGCGCAGCAGTCAAACGATGCGCGCGCCCGGATCCACTTGCGCCTGAAGTCCCGGCGAGCCATGTGCCGCTCGCGGCGCGCGGCCCGCTAGCCAAAGCGGCAAACGACGCGGCCACCCGTGGGACCCGACGCTCCGAAGACCCGGCGCAACATCATCGCAAGTGCGGTCGGGCAGGGATGGTCGGGGCTGCTCAGCATCCTGCTGATCCCGGTATACATCAGGCTGATCGGCGTTGAGTCCTACGGCCTTGTCGGGCTGTTCGTCACCGTGCAGGCGGCGCTCGCCGTCCTGGACTTCGGGCTCGCGGGGACGATCAACCGTGAACTCGCGCGGGGCAGCGAAGGCGCGATCACCTCAGCGCAGATGCGCAACCTCGTCCGCACGTTCGAGTATCTGTACTGGCCGATCGCTGCGATCATCGCAATCATGAGCGTCGCGGTCGCGCCGGTCCTCGGCGAGAAGTGGCTCACGCCCGTTCAGCTGTCCAGATCGGACGTCACAGAGGCCCTGACGCTGATGGGCCTCGTCACCGCGGCGCTGTTTCCGTCCTCGCTGTACGGAGGCGGACTCACCGGACTGCAGAAGCAGGGCCTGCTCAACACGCTCATCGTCGTATTCTCCACGGTCAGGAGCGCCGGCGTCATCGTTCCGCTGCTGGTGGTCGCCCCGACGATCCAGGTGTTCCTCGTGTGGCAGCTTCTCATCAGTGTTGCCCAGACGGCCGCGTTCATGCTCGCTCTGTGGTGGCAGATGCCTCGTGGCGAGCGCCCGAAGTTCGCAGGCGACGAGCTTGTTCGCGTTCGAAGCTTCGCAGGCGGCGTGACGGGAATGGCGGCGGCGTCCTTCGTGCTCATGCAGTTCGACAGGATCGTGCTGGCTTCGCTGCTCGACCTGAAGTCGTTCGGCTATTACGCGACCGCGGCGGCGCTGGCGTCGGTCATACCACGCGTCGTGGCCCCGGTGTCGAGTGCGGTCTATCCGCGCTACAGCCAGCTAGTCGCATCGCAAGATGACCACGGACTGCGTGCCCTGTATCACTCGACGAACCAGTTCATGGCGGTTCAGCTCGCCGTCATCGGGGCGGTTGGCTTCTACTTCTCGGACTCGATCTTGCTCCTCTGGACGTCATCACCCGAGATGAGCTCGGCGGCTGGAACAGTCCTCGCCCTGCTCCTTCTGGGGAACGTCTTCGGCGGCTTGTCCAATCTGCCATATTCACTGCAGCTCGCGCACGGCTACACGAAACTCTCGCTCTCTTTGAGCGTCATAGGTTTATTTGTGTACGTACCTGCGCTATGGTTGGCTGCCAACGCGGGTGGAGCCCAGGCAGCGGCAGCCACTTGGCTCGTCCTGAACTTGTCGTTGCTGCTGGCTGGAGCGCACTTGATGCATCGAAGGATTCTGGTGGGCGAAGAACTCGCGTGGTTCGCAAGGGACCTCATCCCCGCCTTCGCGGCTGCGTTCGCCACCGGACTGCTCCTCAAGGCCCTGCTGCCCGATCTGCGCGGCACAATTCCTTCTCTCCTCAACCTCGCCCTGGCCACGTTCCTGATAGGAGTGGCGGCACTGCTGGCAGCGCGCGACGTCCGGCGCATGGCCATGTCTCTCGCGTCCCGCTGGATCGACGCCAAGATCGCCGCACCCCGAAAATGAGCGCGGTCATCGGTCACCGCTACGACACCTCTCCGCGGCTTTCGGAACCGGGGAGCACCCTGAATCGCGTGATTCGCCTGGTCGGCAGCAACCGGCGGGTCATCGATCTCGGGAGCGGGCCCGGTGTCGTTGCAAGTCGCCTGGCACAGCGGGGCTGTGACATCACCGTGGTCGATGGCGATCGCGACGCGCTGAGACTCGCCTCCTACCACGCCAAGCACGCCTACTGCATGGACCTCAACGACCCCACGTGGACTCAGCGCCTCGAGAAGGACGACCGCTACGATGTCGTCATCCTCGCCGATATCCTCGAGCACCTCGTGGATCCCGATGCCGCGCTCCAGAACGCGGCAAAGTTGCTGGCCCCCGGCGGCCATGTCGTCCTGTCCTTGCCCAATATCAGCCACAACGGCATCGTCGCGACGCTCTGGCAGGGCAGTTTCAAGTATTCCGATACTGGACTTCTCGACCGCACTCACGTCCGTTTCTATGGGGCCCACGACATCGACCCGCTGCTGGCGGGCGCCTCCCTCGCTCTCGAGCACGTCGAGTTCGTGACGGCTCACCCACGTCAGACGGAGTTCGCGGAGGCCTGGGAAGCCTTGCCTCTGCGCGCCAAGCTGAGCCTGCGGTCCAATCCGTACGGCAACGTGTACCAGTTCGTGCTACGGGCGCGTCCCGTCGCGTTCGCGTCGAACCCGATCACGGTCGACTGCGTGCCGGTGCCCCATGTCGCCGATCCGCTGTGGATGGCCGCGCTACGGCCGCTGGTGCGACTTGCCCGTCGCCATCACCTGATCGGGTGAGCCACGCGCGTCAGCTCCGTTGAGAGGTGCGCCGAGCCCCTCTTCCAGAGCCGCCCGCAGCGCCTGTTTCGAAAAGTGCTTGCGGGCGTAATCGATCGACAGCGCCGAGCGATCGCGCCATAGGATGTCGTCGCGCAGCAGCGCGAGAACCGCCTGGGCAATCTCGTCCTCTTTCGATGCCACGCTGACCACGCTCTCGACATCCGGGAGTCCCTGAATCCCGACCGGAGTCGTCACCAGCGGCAATCCCCAGCTGAGCGCCTCAACCGTCTTTCCCTTCACGCCGGCGCCGAAGCGGAGCGGAATGACGGCGACCCGCGCTGTCGTGTAGACCTCGTCGAGTTCCTCATCGCTCACGGCGCCGGTAACTTCCACATCAGGCCGCGCAAGCGCGAGCACTTCCGCTGTCGGGTTCGAACCGACCAGGCTGAGCCGCGCGGCGGGCTGGGCGGACAGCACCGAGGGCCAGACTTCCCTGACAAACCACAGAGCCGCATCGACGTTTGGCGGATGGCCGAAGCCGGCAACGAACACCACCGCGTTTCCGTCCCTCGAACTCAGTGGAGATTCCGCGGGAAAGGTGTCGAAAGAGTAGAGAGGCAGTTGCACCGCCCTGGCCGCGGGCACGCTGGCGAGCACCGCGTCGATTTCCGACCTGGACGGATAGAAGACCGCGTCGACCTCCGCCCAAAGGCGTCTCTCGAGCTTTTCCATCCGGCGGATGTCGCGCAGGCTAGGTGCCCCCGGGCCGGGCACCTCGCGCTGCATCCGCATTCGCAGATAGTGGATGTCGTGGCCGTAGAACAGGACCGGCGCCTTCGTGTACCGGCGCACGAGTCGCATGTACTCAACGGCGATCAGCGGGCGATTGAGCAGCACCGCGTCGATCCGATGCCCTGCCTCCTCGATCCACTCCTCGAAGCGGTTGGCGTGCTCGATTCTGTACACGACCTCGATTCCCCGCTCCTGCAGCCGCTCAACGTAGCCCGGTTCGAACCACAGGTTGTGCGGCCAGAACTTCACGAGCCAGCCGGCTTCCTCGAACGCCTTCATCACGTGGTCGAGCGACCGGGAACCCGCGTCGCGGTCCGGCCTGGGTATGTAGTGGTCCACCACCAGCAGTGTCTGACGTCCAGACGCGCGGTCGCGGGCCGCGGAGATGTGCGTTCCGTTGTCGTAGTGCTGCCGCCGAAGCACTTCCCGCCAGCGCCTGCCGAGCTTGGCGAGGTTCTCGACCTGGTGCGCCTTGACGCCTTCGGTGGTGCTGGTGCCGTGCGAGGCCCCCTCGAAGTGAATCACCACCGAGCGGGGCTGATAGAAGACCCTCAGCCCCGCGGCTCGGACACGAAACGCCAGATCCGTGTCCTCGCAATAGGCGGGCAGGAACTCCTCGTCGAAGCCACCCAGTCGAGAGAACAACTCTGCGGGAATCAGCAGCGACGCGCCCGAGCAGTAGTCGGCTTCTCGAAGGTAGTTGTACTCGGGACGGGTGGGATCATCGAAGCGTCCATAGTTCCATGCGCTGCCGTCACTCCAGACGATCCCGCCAGCTTCTTGCAGGCGGCCGTCCGGGTAGACGAGCTTTGATCCCACCATGCCGCAGTCGCCGAAGCGCTCGAACACGAGGAGCAACTGATCCAGCCAACCTTCGGTGACGCATGCATCGTTGTTGAGGAAGTACAGGTACTTCCCGCGCGCGTCGGTCGCGGCGGCGTTGCAGTTGCGCAGGAACCCGAGGTTGTGCCCGCGCTCGATGAACCGCAGCCCCGGAACATCCCGGAGCCGTCCGATCTCCGGGTCGCCCGAGGCATCTTCGACCACGAGTACCTCGGTTGCGCTGCGCGGCCAGTGCTCGTGAATCGAGCGCAGGCACGCGGCCGTCATCGGAAGGTTGCCGTAGGTCGGCACGATGACCGAGACGAGCGGCCGGTCCGTCACCGGAAATCGCAGTTCGCGGAGCCTCGCGACAGCCTCGGACGGATCGATGATCGGCGCAGCCGGGGCGCGGCGCGCTGAGCGGCTCCGCTTCCACGACTCGTAGTGCGGCGTTCCGTGGAACAACGGCCCGATGAACCGGTACACCGCCTCGACGAGTCTCAGCCTCGACCCGATCGATAGCGGCAGCGCGAGGTAGGCCCTGCGCATCCACGGGTAGAGGGCCCGCCTCAAGCGAATGCCTCAATCGTCGGCTTCATCGCTAATTGTTGTCGCAGCGCTCGTCATGCGCCTCGAGCGAGCCGGGCGCGTCCCCTGTGGGAGCTAAAATCCAACTTCCTGTCCCTGTACATCAAACGTATTCCACACAACAGAAAATGATACTTGTAACCGGCGGGGCGGGCTTCATCGGCTCGAACTTCGTTGCCTCTTGTCTGGCCCGCTTCCCCGAGCCCGTGCTGGTTCTGGACAAGCTCACATACGCGGGAAACCTGGAGAACCTTGCCGGCTGGAAAGGGCACCCCGGACTGCTCTTCGTCCGCGGCGATATCGGCGATCGGGCTGCGGTCGACCAGTTGTTGGAGCGGCACCGGCCGCACGCGATCGTGCATTTCGCGGCCGAGAGCCATGTCGACCGTTCGATCCACGGCCCGGACGAGTTCATCACGACCAATGTCAACGGGACGTTCTCGCTGCTCGAATCGACGCGCGGATACTGGCAGCGGCTGAGTCGCATCGAGCGCGATGCATTCCGGTTCCTGCACGTATCCACCGATGAAGTCTACGGATCGCTTGGCGCCGACGATCCCGCTTTTACCGAGACGACACCGTACGCGCCGAACAGTCCCTACTCGGCTTCCAAGGCGGCTTCCGATCACCTGGTCCGCGCCTACTTCCATACGTATGGACTGCCGGTCCTCACGACCAATTGCAGCAACAATTACGGTCCATACCAGTTCCCCGAGAAGCTGATCCCGCTGATGATCCTCACCGCGCTTCGCGAGGCATCCCTGCCCGTGTACGGAGATGGCCGAAATGTGCGGGACTGGCTCCACGTCCAAGACCATTGCAGCGCCATACACACCGTGCTGAAGTCGGGCAAAGTCGGCGAGGTCTACAACATCGGCGGCAACAGCGAGCGCGCGAACATCGATGTCGTCCGCCAGTTGTGCGGAATCCTCGACGAGCTGAGGCCGCGTTCCGCCAAATCGTATGCCGACCTGATCACCTACGTGAAGGATCGCCCGGGACACGACCGCCGGTACGCGATCGACAGCGGCAAGATCGCGCGCGAGCTCGGGTGGAAGCCGACGTATGCGTTCGAGGACGGCCTGAGAAAGACAGTCGAGTGGTACCTCGAGCACACGGCGTGGGTCGACCACGTCCAGTCGGGTGAGTACCGGAACTGGATCTCCATGCAATACGGCACGGGAGCACGCGTTTCATGAACACCGCTCATCGCCGCGGCATCATCCTCGCGGGAGGCTCCGGCACCCGTCTGTACCCTGTCACGCTGGCGGTCTCGAAGCAGCTGCTGCCCGTTTACGACAAGCCGATGATCTATTACCCGCTGTCCACGCTGATGCTGGCGGGCATCCGGGACGTGCTAGTGATCTCGACCCCCAGCGACACACCGAGGTTCGCGGAACTGCTGAGGGATGGCAGTCAGTGGGGACTGAGCATCAGCTACGCGGTCCAGCCCTCGCCCGACGGACTCGCGCAGGCGTTCATCCTCGGCCGCGAATTCGTCGGCAGCGCCCCCGCGGCGCTCGTGCTCGGCGACAACATCTTCTACGGCCATGACCTCGTCACGCAGGTCCAGCGTGCGAACGAACGGACGGTCGGCGCGACCGTGTTCGCGTATCACGTCAACGACCCGGAACGGTACGGCGTTGTCGAGTTCGACCCGTCCGGACGTGCCCTCTCGCTCGAGGAGAAGCCCGCGCAGCCGCGCTCGAGCTATGCCGTCACGGGTCTCTACTTCTACGACAACCGCGTGCTCGACATCGCGGCATCGATCAAGCCGTCGGCGCGTGGCGAGCTCGAGATCACGGACGTCAATAATCGCTACCTGCAGGCGGGCGCGCTGAACGTGGAGATCATGGGGCGCGGAATGGCGTGGCTCGACACCGGGACTCATGAGTCGCTGCTGCAGGCGTCCGCATTCATCGAAACGATCGAACATCGGCAGGGACTCAAGGTCGCATGCCCCGAAGAGATCGCCTATCGGAGCGGCTGGATCAGCGCAGAGGACGTCACGCGCATCGCCGAGCCGCTGCGCAAGAACGGCTACGGGCAGTACCTGCTGGGGATGCTCAGGGAACAGGTGTTCCCGCTCCGGCCGTGACGCTTCGAATGAAAGCTATCCAGACAGCCCTGCCCGGCGTCCTCATCCTCGAACCGGAAGTGTTCGGCGATGCGCGCGGTTTCTTCATGGAGAGCTGGAATGCCCGGCAGTTCAGGCAGGACACGGGCGTCGACGTTCAGTTCGTGCAGGACAACCATTCGCGCTCCGCGCGCAACGTCCTCCGCGGTATCCACTATCAATTGAGGCAGCCTCAGGGCAAGCTCGTTCGGGTCGTGACCGGCGCGGTGCTCGACGTCGCGGTCGACCTGAGGCGATCCTCCCCGACCTTCGGCATGTGGGTGAGCGTCGAACTCAGCGCAGACAACAGGCGCCAGCTGTGGATCCCACCGGGATTTGGCCACGGATTTGTCGTCACCAGCGAATCTGCCGACTTCCTGTACAAAACCACCGACTACTGGATCGCCGAGCACGACCGCAGTGTCCTGTGGAATGATTCCCGGCTAGGCATCGACTGGGGCATCCGACCGGAGGACGCCATCGTCTCGGCGCGCGATGCCGGGGCGCCCGGACTCGACCGGGCCGAGGTCTTCGATTGACAAGATTCCTCGTCACCGGAAAGAACGGCCAGCTCGGCTTCGAGCTCATCAGGTCACTGCAGGCTCTCGGTGAAGTCATCGCGGTCGGCACGCCGGAGCTCGACCTGGGGAGGCCCGAGCACATCCCGGCAAGGCTCGACGCGCTTCGTCCCGACGTCATCGTCAACGCCGCTGCGTACACCGCGGTGGACCGGGCGGAAACTGAAGCGGACGTCGCCATGCGCGTCAACGCCGAGGCGCCGACGGCCATGGGCCAGTGGGCCAAAGGGCGCGGCGCCGCCCTTGTCCACTTTTCAACCGACTACGTGTTCAGCGGCGCCCTCGACGGCGCGCGGCGGGAGGAAGACGACACCGAGCCGCGGTCCGCCTACGGACGCAGCAAACTGGCCGGTGAAACCGGGTTGATGGACTGTGGGGCAGCAGCCATCGTGTTGCGGACAAGCTGGGTCTACAGCGCGCGCGGCACGAACTTCGTCAGAACCATGCTGCGCCTTGCCCGGGAGCGGACCGAGCTACGCGTCGTCGACGACCAGCATGGATCGCCGACGTGGGCGAGGACGCTCGCCGAGGCAACGTCAGCACTGATCGCGAGGCTGGGGAAGGATCCACGGTCGGTTACCCAATCCGCCGGGGACCTCCGCGGGATCTACCACCTTTCATGCCAGGGCGCGACGACCTGGTTCGAATTCGCCAGGGCGGTCTTCGAAGCCTTCCCGGACGACCGACGCGTACTGGCCGCGCTGCGACCCATATCCACATCCGAGTATCCGACGGCCGCGTCGCGGCCGCGCAACTCGGTTCTCGATTGCTCCCGGATCGCTTCCCGGTTCGGAATCCGGATGCCAGCCTGGGACGAGGCGCTCGCGTTGCTGTCCCAGGAAAGAACGACGAACTGCATACTCGCGTCATCTTGAAGCACCGGGGTCGTCCAGGTTCCGCCCCCCGGCGATGGGAGTCGTCGGCAAGGTCAGGAGCCGGAGCAACTCAAACGCTAGAATGCTCTGTTACGGTGCACCGAAACAGCGCTCCGTGCCTTCGGACCACCCCCAACCTCCTTTTTCTCCTACCCGGCAGCTGGACCCGAGGGCCCAAGACAAACATGAAACTGGACGTGGCCGGCGCCGTGGCGGACATCGCCGAGAGCTTGCGCAAGTCGTATCTCTGGGTTCGGCTTGGGTGGTTCGACATTCAACAGCGGTTCAGGCGATCCGTGCTCGGTCCCCTCTGGATCACCTTGTCGATGGGCGCCCTGATCGCGGGCATGGGCCCCTTGTATGCGTCGATCTTCGGCCTCGAACTGCGGACGTATCTTCCTTATCTTGCCATCGGCATCATCATCTGGGGCTACATATCCACCTCGACGACCGAGGCCTGCAATGCCTTCATCGCCGGAACAGGAGTCATTCGCCAGACAAGACTGCCGCTTTCATCGTTCGTCCTGCGGACGGTCTGGCGCAATCTCCTCGTCCTCGGCTTCAACAGCATCCTGATCCTGGCGATCGTCCTGTATGCGGGGATCCCGGCCTTGTCGCACCTGGCGCTCGCGCTCCTCGGATTGCTCATACTGGCGCTCGCGTCCGTCGGCGCGGGTTTCCTGATCGCCACGTTCTGCACGCGTTACCGCGACATGCAACAGGTGATCATCAGCCTGCTTCAGGTCCTGATGTTCCTTACGCCGGTGTTCTGGCGCGCCGACCAGCTTCCGAAGCGCTCCGTACTGGTGGACTGGAACCCTGCGTACTACTTCATCGAGGCCGTGCGCGCGCCGTTGCTGGGCATGGCCGTCGATGCCCGGATATTTCTCGTCGCGGCCGCCATCGCTGCCGCGCTCTGCCTCGGGGGGCTGCTGCTGTTCGCCAAGTACCGTCTCCGCATCGTCTACTGGCTCTAGGGGAGAGCGTGGCCCGCATCGAACTGAAGGATGTCTGCATCGACCTGCCCGTCTTCGGCGCGCACTCGCGATCGCTGAAGAACCGGCTCATTTCCGCCGCAACCGGCGGTCGCCTCGCGAAGGAGGCGGGGGTCACGCTAGTCCGCGCGCTGTCCCACGTCACGCTGGAACTGAGGCCAGGGGACCGGGTCGGCCTCTGGGGACACAACGGAGCCGGGAAGACGACCCTGCTTCGCGTCCTCGCGGGCGCCTACGCGCCGACGCACGGGACCGTCCACGTCGACGGCGAGGTCACGAGCCTGATCGACCTGGCGCTCGGCATGGAGCCGGAGGCAACCGGCTACGAGAACATCGCGCTGCGGCTGATGATGATGGGCCGCAACCCGCAGGTCGCGCGTCACATCACGGATGAGGTCGAGAGATTCTCCGGCCTCGGCGAGTTCCTCGAGTTGCCGATAAGGACCTACTCGTCCGGAATGATGATGCGGCTCGCGTTCGCGATTTCGACGTCGGTGGAACCCGAGATCCTGCTGATGGACGAATGGTTGAGCGTCGGCGACCAGGAATTCGTGGCAAAGGCCGAGGGCCGGCTCGAGGAACTGCTCACGCGCACCCAGATACTGGTGATCGCTTCGCACTCGCGCGAGATGCTCGAACGTCGCTGCAACCGGATCCTCCAACTGGATCACGGCACGGTGACCGAGGAGGCGCGCACCTCGCCTGATGCGCAGGCCGCAGAGGTCATCCCCTAGTCCCCCGCACGACCCCTGCTCGCAGCGACAGACATGTCCCACCACGACCCATCCGTCTCGGTGATCCTCAACGTTCACAGGGAAGCGAGGTTCATCGCACGCACCGTGAAGTCGCTGGGCGAGGCAGCGAGTTTCTCGGCGCACGCAGGAACGAGAAGCGAGCTCGTCGTTGTGTTCGACCGGTCCGACGAGCAGACGAAGACCGTTACCAGATCGCTGGACTTCACCGGGTTCGTTCACGTCGAGTGGGTGGAAACGGATTACGGCTCGCTCGGCGCCGCCCGGAACGCGGGACTCGACCGCGCCGGTGGCGAGTACGTGTGGCTCGCGGACGCCGATGACCTCGTTTCGTACAACTGCCTCCACAGTCAGCTTCTGCTGGCCAGGTCGCACGAAAATTGCGTCGTCTTTCCCGAGTACCTGGTGGCCTTCGGCGATGCCTGCTGGGTCGCCCGCTACTTCGGAGACGACCGGGTGGAAACGGCCGACTTCCTGTTCGGCCACCCCTTCATCTCGCGCGTGTTCACCAAGCGAGCGGCGTTCAACGATCTTCGGTTCCGCGACCTGCGGCTGTCCCAGGGGTTCGCCTACGAAGACTGGCACATGAACTGTGAGCTCCGGGCGCGGGGTTTCGCGTTCCTGGTCGCCCCGCGTACGGTCTTCTTCTATCGCCAGCGCCAGGGTAGCCTGCTCCGCGAGGCCAATGCGATCTCGGTTCGCCAGATTCCGCACTCGAGTCTCTTCGAGACCAAGCGGCTGTCCGATCTCGTGTCCCGGGAGCGGAAGCAGCGCGACCAGGAACGGTTCCTCGCCCGCCGTGCCGAGGCCCGCAACAGCAGTCCGCGCAGCGACCTCCTGGATGACGTGGCCTGCATGGAACTTACCGCGGCCGCATCGGCTGTCGACCCCGGGATCAACCTCCACGAGATACGGCACGGCGGCAACTGGACCAACGTGTTCCCGGACGTTCACGTCGGACACGCTTACGCGGAAGCGGCGATGCTGGTCGGGGATGCACGCTTCACGGACGTCGTCCTGCTGCCGGGACTCTCCGCCGGGGGAGGCGAGCGCTTCATCCTGGACGTGCTGCGGGTACTGGAGCAGTCGACTCCCGGCTTCCGCGCCCTCGTCATCGCCGGGGAACCCGCCGAGAGCCACGACTGGCGGCACCGCTTGTCCTCGGGCTGCACGTTCCTTGACGTCTACGGTTTGTTTCCCGCCCTCGGCGACGAGGGCCGGGACGCGCTGGTGCTGCGACTGGCGCTGGCGCTGGCGCCCGATGCCCGTCTCCACATCAAGCAAAGCGCCTTCGGGTTCCGGTTCTTCAGGAAATTCGCCAACAGCCTCGAAGGCATGGACGCGGTCTTCTACCGCTTCTCGGACGCCCGGGAGGTCCGGGACGGCACGCCATTCGAGTTGGGCTGGGGTTTCGACTTCATTTCGACCTGCCTGCCGTTGCTGAGGCACGTGATCTGCGACCACATGCGGATCGCCCACCTCGACCGGCTGCGGCTGGGACTGGAGGGGGGAAAGTGGTCCTGCGTGTACGCCGCCCATGATGCGCGTGCCCGGGATTGGAACCAGGCACCCACGGGGCGGCTGCTCTGGGCATCCCGCATCAGCACGGAAAAGAGGCCGGGCTTGCTTGCGCGAATCGCGGAGCGCCTCGCCGGCGTCCTTCCCGGCGTCAGCATCGATGTCTTCGGCGCGGCCAGCCCCGAGATCGACGTCGAGTCGATTTTCCATGGATGGTCCAACCTCAAGTATCGCGGCGCCTACGAGGAGTTCGCGTTCTTGCAGCCGCCGACATACGACGGCTTTCTCTACACGACGCAGTTCGACGGTCTGCCCAATGCGATCCTCGAGGCGATGAGCTGGGGGCTTCCGGTCGTTGCCCCTGCGGTGGGGGGCATTCCGGAGGCCGTCATCGACCGAGTCACCGGGTATCTGGTTCCCGACTTACAGGACGAAGAGGAGCTCTTGGACGCATATCTGCATGGGGTTCAGTGGCTCTACACAGCCGACGCCGCTGGCAGGGAGCGGCTCGGTCGAGCAGCCCAGGCCATCGTGCGGGAGCGGCACAGCCACGAAGCACACCGGCGATCCGTTGAGCGGGTATTCGGTGCAGGGGATGCGTCGTGAGCGAGGAGAGACTTCACTTTGGCTCCGGCGCACGGCTTCCGAACGCGATGGAAGTCGCCGAGCACTACGTCCGCTACGCGACCGCGCGGGGTTTCGTGCGGGATCGACGAGTGCTGGACATCGCCTGCGGCGAGGGCTACGGCTCCTGGCTGATGAAGGAGTGGGGCGCACGGGAAGTCGTCGGGGTAGACATATCCGAGGACGCGCTCGCCACGGCGCGCGCCACCTTCAGTCGTGCCGGAGTGACGTTCGTTCGCGTCGACGCCGCGGACGAATCGCTCCGCACTCTCGGCCCGGAACCCTTCGACCTCATCATCTGCCTGGAGACCATCGAGCATGTGAGGGAGCCGTCGGCCCTGCTCGCAGGGCTGCAGAGACTGCTGCGGCCCGGCGGAACCCTCATCATCAGCTGTCCCAACGACCACGTCACGACGGCCCCCGGCGAGGCCAACCCGTTTCATATCCGCAAGTACACGCTGGACGAGTTCAAGCTGCTAACGGAGTCGGTCCTCGGAGCCGCGGACGGGTGGTACTACGGCACCAACCTGCAGGGATACGCAATCGCAGCCAGCGGCCTTGAACTGGCCGAGGCCGAGTGGCGGGACCCGAAGTCGATCCTGCTCACCGCGCCGGCGGACGCGGCATTCATCGTTCCCAGCCAGGTGAATATCCGCCCGTCGCCCTCGTCGGTACTTTTCTACGTCGGCATCTGGGGCCGCGACAAGTTGGCCGCGCCCGTCTGCGCCGTGTCGCTGCAGTCATATCCCTCGTTCGCCGAGCCCTGGCGCGCTCTGGACTGGTTCAAGGCCGAGCGCGAACGCATGGTGGCCGACGCAAAGGCCACCGCCGCCGAACTGAACGCTCTCGCGACGGCACTGGCTGAACGGGAGACACGCATCGATGCCCTCGAAGCCGTTCTGGACCGCGAACTCACGCCGATCGTGCCAGACGCCGCCAGTCTCGGCACATGCTCGCCCGACCAGGCCAGCGCGCAGCCACGAACGGACGCGGAAGTCCTTCGCCTGCAGATCGCGCTCGCAGAAGTGCAGCGCCTGCGGCACAAGGTACTGGCACAGGCAAATGACCTGGCCGACCGGAACGAGACCGTGACGCGACTCGAAGCGGCTAAGCAGCGCCTCGAGAGCGAGATCGCCGTAACCGCACAGCGGATGGAGGCTCAGTTTGAGTCTGCACTGCTCCTCAAGGAGCGCGAACTCGAATCGACTACGCGCCTGCTGGAGGACAAGATCGACGCGGCGTCGACCGAAGCGGCCCATCTGAAGTCCCGTTGCGAATCCGAGTCGCTGCGCTCGAACGATCTGCAGGCCCGGCTCGATCTGGCCTACGGCGCGCTGAAGGAACTGGAGGCCAGATGCGAGACAGAGAGCCAGCGCTCGCGGGACCTGCTCGCCGCGCTTGCGGCCGAAACCGATACGAGAGAGGCTTACCGGCGCGAGATAGAGGCCATTTACCGATCCCGCTCCTGGAGAATCAGCCGGCCACTGCGAGCGGCGTCAGACCGGCTGCGCGGCATTCCGCTCGCAGTGCGGATGGTCCGTTCCCTGCGTTCGGTGCTACGGCGAATCCGGAGCTTGCGCGCGGGGCTTGTCGCGTCGGAGAGCAGAACACCGGTCCAGGTCGCAACCGGCACGCTCGCGCCAGAGCCAGCCGTCGCGCAGCCGGAGCCACCTCGGATAACGTCGCCAGCCACGGAGACCTCCAACCGGGAAGCGGAAGAGCGTGCCCTCGCCGCACTCATCACGGCAACATCCTCGCATTGCTCCAGATTCGGCCGACTGACGCACGCCTTCGCACTGCCGTTCCTCGCCAACGGCGGGGCCGAGCAGACCCTGGCCGCCATTTGCCGATCGCTCGGCAGCGCCGCGCCCGGCACGTCGCAGATCCTCTTCCTCACCGATCTCCGGATTCCTGCGACGCCCGCCGAGCTCCCCGACACGGTCCTGGTCGTGGATCTGCTCGAGCTGCTCCCCGGTTCGAGCATGGAACAGCGCCAGCGCTTCCTGACGATCAGCCTGAGAGCTCTGCGCCCGCGGGTCTTTCATTGCATCAACTCGGACATCGGCTGGCGGACGATCATCGAGCATGGGGCGGTCTTTCGGCACTCGATGAAGCTGGTCGGCAGCGTGTTCGCCTTCCAGTTCGCGCCGCAGACCGGTGAGCGGATCGGGTACGCGGCAACCTATCTTGCGGCGGCGTACCCACAGCTGCACTACCTGCTGAGCGATAACCGGCGCTTCGTCACGGATGCGGCGACGGTGTACGGGCTTCCAGACAGCGAGCAGAAGTGCCGCGTGATCTACAACGTACCCCGCAACTTCTCTCAGGCGCTGGTCGAGGTTTCCAGAAGGCGGCTCTCGGCAATCGAGTCTGGAGCGAGGCCCACGACACCATTGAAGGTGCTGTGGGCGGGCCGACTGGACGAGGAGAAACGCATCGACCTGCTTCCGCAGATCGCCGACGCCTGTCCCCGATTCGAATTCCATGTCTTCGGCAAGCCGGTCGTCGGCGACAGACCGGACTTCGACCACGTGCCGTCCAACCTGCTGCTGAGGGGAGGCTTCGCGTCGCCCGAACAGATGTTCGCCGAGGAGTTCGACGTGTTCATCTTCACTTCGCGCTGGGAAGGGCTGCCGAATGTGCTGCTGGAAGTCGCGCTGCATGGCGTTCCCTGCGTCGCGCCCACCGTCGGCGGAGTCGGCGAAGTCATCTCCGAAGATACCGGCTTTCCCCTCTCCGAGCGCCCCGACGCGGCCGACTACCAGCGCGCGCTTCTGCGCATCGATCAGGATCGCCCCGAGGCTGCAAGGCGCGCAATGCGGCTCCTCGCGCTGGTCTCGACGCGACACTCGAAGGAACAGTTCGAACGATCGCTGGCGGACATCGATGGCTATGTGCAAGGGTGAGGGCTAGATGATGCATCGCAGAGAGTCGCCGTTGGTGAGCGTGATCATTCCCTGCTTCAACCAGGGCGCCTTCCTTCAGGAGAGCGTGCAGTCCGCCCGGTCGTCCTACGCCGGCCCGCTCGAGGTGATCGTGGTCGACGACGGCAGCACGCTGCCGGCGACGGACCGATACCTGAGCGAGATCGAGAAGCTCGGCGACTTCGTCCGCGTCATACGCAAGCCGAATGGCGGCCTGTCCTCCGCCCGCAACGCGGGCTTCGTCGCGAGCCGCGGCAGCTTCATCCAGTACCTCGACGCTGACGACCTGATCGTCGCGCCCAAGATCGACGCGCAGGTCGCACACCTCGGCATCCGGCCGGACCTGGGCGTTTCGATCTGCGACTTCATGCTGTGCGACGAAGAGCGGAACAAGTTCTGGACGCCGGAAGACTGCATCGGCAGGTTCGCGCTGAGCCGCGAGGACTTCCTCTATCGCTGGGAGCGCGGGATGTCGATCCCGATCCACTGCGGTCTGTTCCGGCGCTCGGTGATCTCGGAGTCTTCGTTCCCGGAGTTCCTTCATGCGAAGGAGGACTGGGTGTTCTGGACGCAGCTCAGCCTGGCGGGAACGGCCATGGAGTACCTCCCGCTGCGCCTCGCGATCTATCGCCAGCACGCATCCAGCATGCGCCGCTCTCTCCTGAGGATGGCCAAGGCTTGGGTGCGGGCGACGCTGGAAATCGACAAGGTCGCCGCCTCCACCGATCCCACCTTCTTCGAGACGAGCATCGAGTGGCTCAATCGTTACTACAGGGCCCAGCCGGAGTACCGCGAAGAGATCGAAGGGCGCGGCCCCATCGCGCCGCCTGGCACGATGACGACCGAGGAGGAGTCGCGGGATTCCGTGGACGCGCTGCTCAGGGCAGCGGCGGCTCGAACCTCGACAGCCGAGGCGGGACCGATGATCAGCGTCGTGGTGCCCGTCTACAACCACTACGCCCACCTCGTCGAGTGCCTGCGCTCCGTGTTTGACCAGGAAGGAACGGGTGTGGAGCTGGTCTGCGTCGATGACTGCTCACCCGACGCTCGCGTCGGCGAACTGCTCGATGCGATCGCCCGCGTGAATCCCGGCGTGAAAGTCATTCATCATCCGGAAAACCTCGGCATCTCGATCGCCCAGAACACCGGGGTGGCGGCGGCCGGCGGCGAGTACGTGGCCTTCCTCGACTGCGACGACATGCTGACCAAGGGAAGCCTGGCGGCGGTCAGGGCGGAACTCGCCCGACATCCGGAAATCGATTATCTCTTCACGGACCGCTGGGACATCGACGAGAGCAATGAGGTTCTGCGCAGGGCGGAGTACGGCGGCTACGAGACGATCCAGCCATCAGGGGACATCGCCGCGGATCTCCTTGACGGAATGGTGGCATCGCACTTGAAGGTCATTCGTCGGCGTTCATATCTCGAAGCCGGCGGCTCCGACCAGCTGGTCGCAGGCGTACAGGACTGGGACCTTGCGTTGAAGATGTCACAGGGTTGCCGATTTCATTACCTGGCGCAGCCCCTGTACCGCCATCGGCTTCACGCCGGTTCAGTCACGAACAGCGCGAGAGTCAGCCAGTTCCGCAAGACGAACATCGTACGGCGCCGCCATCAGGAGCGGCTGTTCAACCGCGCCGGCATCGCGCCCCTTAGCCAGGCCGAACTGATGCGCGCTTGCCAGACGCAGGAGCAGGGCGCGGTTCGTGTCTTCGCGGCTTCCGATCTCTCCGGCAGCCCGGCGAAGGTGACCGCCAGCCTGAAGAGCGCCTGGCGCGATGGGCTGCAGTGCGTCGCCTTGATCGACAGCGAGATGGCGCACCACGCCCTCAACTTCTTGCGAGAATTCAACAGCTACTTCGACCTGATCGTCTACTCGTCAGCCTCCACGTGCGGTGCCCTGGTCGGCTACATGTGGTGCGGAGAGATCCTGCGACCGCGATGGCTGGCCGGTATCGGCACTGCCGACGCGCTGGTCAACGGGTCGATGCCGCAAGTCGAGTCAACTTCGCAAGGATGATGACATGGAGCCACAAATGCAGACCAGCCTCGAGTCGCTTTGCGCGAAGTACTCGAGCGACAAGGGTGGGTACATACGTCACTATGAACGGCACTTCGCCCGCTTCCGTGACAGGCCGGTGCGACTGCTTGAAATGGGGGTGTACCGAGGCGCCTCTCTCCTCATGTGGCGCGAGTACTTTGCGCGAGGGCTGATCGCCGGACTGGACCTTGCGCCGAATCCGCTCAAGGAGGCGTTCGACAGGATCCGGTTCTTCCAGGGTTCCCAGGACGACGAGGGCCTGCTGGACCGGATCGCAAACGAGATCGCGCCCGAAGGTTTCGACATCATCATCGATGACGCAGCGCACATCGGCCATCTCGCGACCAAGTCGTTCGACGTCCTGGCTCGCCGGCATTTGAAGTCTGACGGCATCTACGTGGTCGAGGACTGGGGAACAGGTTACTGGCAGGACTGGCCGGATGGAGTCCCGTTCACCTCCGTTGAACTCGGCCGCAACCAGAGCTTCGGCGCCGGCATGGTCGGCCTGGTGAAGTCATTCGTGGACGAAGTCGCCTGGTCCGACATCACGCACCCAAGAAATGGCGACCTGTCGCTGCCCGTTCGGCCGCCTCTACTCTCCTCGGTCACCGTGTACCCGGGCGTCGTCTTCCTGACGCATGCCTGACACGATCCGGCGCCCTGCAGGCGCCCCTGCTGTTGCAGGGCAAGCGCCAACGGCCCGGGCGATCGATGCCTCCAAGGTATCCTCTCGGGGTGAACTGAACGCGGATCGAACTCGCCTTGAAGACACCAAGCCGATCGGAGATTGAACAACTCAGGGTGCTGGTCACGGGCGACGTCATCCTCGACCGCTACTGGTTCGGCGATGTCGATCGCATCTCGCCGGAGGCGCCCGTCCCCATCGTCAGCGTCAAGCGCGCCGAAGAGCGCCTCGGGGGCGCCGCGAACGTGGCGCGAAACATGACGGCGCTGGGGGCGCGGGCTGGACTGCTTGCGGTGCTGGGCAAGGACGAAGCGGCCGTCTCGGTTTCGGCGCTCCTCCGCGAAGCTTCGATCACAGCCCACGTTCAATCCGACGATCACCTGCCAACGACCGTGAAGCTGAGGATCGTGGGCCGAACCCAGCAGATGCTGCGCGCGGACTTCGAGAGACTGCCGGACCACGAGACCCTGCTGAAGCATCTCGACGGCTATCGCGCCCTGCTCGACGGTTACGACATCGTCGTCCTTTCCGACTACGGCAAGGGCGGTCTGACGCACATCGCCGAGATGATCGAAGCCGCGCATGAGCGGGGCAAGCGGGTGCTGGTGGACCCCAAGGGAGACGACTATTCCCGCTACAAGGGAGCGACCTTGATCACTCCCAACCAAGCCGAGCTCAGGGCTGTCGTCGGGCGCTGGAAGAGCGAGCAGGAGCTTGCGTCGAAGGCCCAGCACCTCCGGACGGAACTCGAACTCGAAGCCCTGCTGCTGACCCGGAGCGAGGAAGGCATGACCTTGTACACGGCGGAGGGCCATCGATCGGTTCCGGCGCAGGCGAGAGAGGTGTTCGACGTGACGGGAGCTGGAGACACGGTCATCGCCGTGCTGGCGGTCATGCTCGCCGGCGGGCAGAGCATCTGGGACGCCGTGCAGGTCGCGAACCGCGCCGGAGGCGTCGTCGTCGGCAAGTTCGGCACAGCAACCGTCTCGTACGACGAACTCTTCGGAACCAGCTCATGAAAGCCATCGTCACCGGCGCCGCCGGCTTCGTCGGCTCGAACAACGTGCTCGCGCTGAACGCGCGCGGCGAGCGCGACGTTGTCGCCGTCGACAACCTGAAGCGCTCGGAGAAGTTCACCAACCTGGTGGAGGCGGAGTTCGGCGATTACCTCGACAAGCAGGAGTTCCTCGACCTCCTGCGACGTCGTGCCCTACCGAAGCCGGACGTCGTCTTCCACCAGGGCGCCTGCTCCGACACCATGGAGACGGACGGCCGCTACATGATGGAGAACAACTACCGCTACAGCGTCGAGTTGTTCCGCTGGTGCCAGGAACTGCGGGTGCCCTTCGTGTATGCGTCGTCCGGCTCGGTGTACGGCCTGGGTCCGGTGTTCAAGGAGGGGCGCGCCAACGAACGTCCGTTGAACGTCTACGGCTACTCGAAATTCCTGTTCGACCAGTTCATCCGCCGGGCGCTGCCCGACCTGCGCGCGCCCGTGATCGGCCTGCGCTACTTCAACGTCTACGGGCCGCGGGAATCGCACAAGGGCCGGATGGCCTCGGTGGCGTTCCACCACGTCCAGCAGTTTCTCGCCGAGGGCGCGGTCAGGCTGTTCGAAGGCAGCCACGGTTATGCCAACGGGGACCAGAGGCGGGACTTCGTGCACGTCGACGATGTCGTCGCGACCAACCTGCACTTCTGGGATCACCCGGTCTCCGGCATCTACAACGTCGGCACGGGACGCGCGCAGGCGTTCAACGACGTGGCCAGGGCGGTCGTCAATGCAATTCGTGCTGACAAGGGCGAGCCCGGGCTGTCGCTCGAGCAGCTCGTCGCCGCCGGCGAGATCAAGTACGTCCCCTTCCCGGACGCGCTGCGTGGCAGGTACCAGGCGTACACGCAGGCGGACCGCTCGGCGCTCGAACAGGCCGGCATGACGGCACCATTCAGGACCGTCGAAGTCGGAACGGCCGAGTACGTGCGATGGCTTCTGGCGCAGGGCCGGTGAAGGCGGCCGCGTTCCTCGACCGCGATGGTGTGATCAACATCGACCGCGGTTACGTCTTCCGCCGGGAGGACTTCGAGTTCGTGCCCGGCACGCTGGACGCGGCGCGCGAACTGAAGTCGATGGGCCTGGCGCTCGTCGTCGTCACGAACCAGTCGGGAATCGCGCGCGGCTACTACGGGCCGGAGCAGTTCAGTGCACTGACGGACTGGATGAAGGAGACGTTTGCCGCGCATGGCGCGGCGCTCGATGGGGTCTACTTCTGCCCGCATCACCCGACGGAGGGCGAGGCGCCATACCGACGGGACTGCAATTGCCGCAAGCCGGCCCCGGGACTGCTCCTCGACGCAATGCGCGACCTCGACATCGACGTGCGCCGT
>Ga0209391_10000154_pt1 | contig 27416 bp, 27 predicted proteins | sample PPLLak3March2015_FD_187246 | JGI IMG/M metagenome (GOLD analysis project Ga0209391, IMG submission 187246) | Freshwater sediment microbial communities from Prairie Pothole Lake near Jamestown, North Dakota, USA - PPLs Lake P7 Core (1) Depth... | ecosystem: Environmental > Aquatic > Freshwater >...
GCCACGGGCTCGCTGCCCCGCGTCCTGCTCGGCCAATGGGGCGTGCTGCCGTTGCTGCGGGACGTTCCCGATTCGGTGGCCGAGTTCACCGGATTCGCCATCCCCTGGGATCCGATCGCCGGGACGGGGTCCGAGCCGGCAGGCTTCCGCGCGACCGGTACGGCGCGGGTGCGCAACGTCGTGCTCCCCGCCGGCTACAGTCACATCGGCCTGCCTGCGACGGCGCACCTCGCACTGCAGCGCGAGACGCGCGGCTGGATCGACGCCTGGCGGCCGGATGCGGCGCCCGAGATGCCGAAGGACGTGGACGTCACCAACCTGCTGCACGCCGCGGACCTCTGGTACAGCGTGAAGCGCCACTGGTGCGAGGGCGCACAGGCGTTCGTGCGTTCCGCGACGAACCGGGCCTCCCGATGATGGAAGGGCGTCTCAATCTCTTCCAGTGCGCGATGCTGCGATGGCGGGAGCTTCATCCCTACTGTGCCGCGCATGTGATCCGCATCGCGGCGCCGATCGACGCCGCGCGGCTCGAGTCGCGCATCGGCCGAGCACTCGAGACGATGGGCCTCACCGGGTATGCGCTCGACGCCAGTGCCTGGCGCTTCGAGTGGTCGGGCGGTCCCTCACGGGTCGTCGTGCCGGTCTTCGATGGCGGCGAGTCGCCGCTCGAACGCGCCGCCGTCGAGATCGAGGCGCTGATCAACCGGCCCTTCCCCGCGAGCGGTCCCATCGACCCGTTCCGCTTCTTCGCCGTGCGCGCAGGCGAAGGCGCGTTCCTCCTCGGCCTCGTCTACGACCACATCGTCGCGGGTGGTGACTCGATCGTGGTGCTGATGACCGATCTTGCCGATCGCTACATGGCCGCACGCGAGGAAGACGTACCGTTGCCGCGACTCGAGCGCTATCCGGCGACCTACGGTGCGCTGGTGCGCAAGCAGTGGCCGCGCTTCCTGTCGACGCTGACCGCGCTTCCGGGTCAGCTGGCGGGGTGGCGGCGCGCACGCCGGCCGGGCATCAAGGACGCTGCCGACGGCTACAACGGTTTCGTCCACTTCGCGGTGCCGGCCGCGCGTTACGCACGCCTGCGCGAGGCGGCCAAGGGCTTCGGGGTCACCGTCAACGACCTGCTGTTCGCCGTCGTGCTGAAGGTGGTTGCCCCGTTGTGGGGGGGGCCGCGTCCCGCAGCGCGGCGCTGCGAGGTGGCGGTGGCTTCCGTCGTGAACGTCCGCGACGACTATCAGGGACCGGCCACCGAGGTGTTCGGTCCGTTCCTGGCCTCGATGCGCGTGCTGCACCCGGTTCCGGATGGCGCATCGCTTGCCGAATTGGCGGCGTCGGTGCATGCCCAGACGACGCGCACCAAGCGGCGCAAGCTGCACTACATGACCCTGGCCGGCCTGGCCGTGGCGGGCGTGTTGTGGCGGTATGCCGGACTCGCGCGGCGCCAGCGCATCTATCTCAAGTATCATCCGGTCTTCGCTGGATTGACGCCGCTCAACGTCAACCACCTCCGGCGGCGCGGCAGCACGCCGGACGGCGACTACCTTCGCGGGGCCTCGACCGGACCGATGTCGGCGATGGTGATCTCGGTCACCATCTCCGGCGCGGCCATGCGCGTCGGCATCACCTACCGGCGGGCGGCGCTCTCGCGAGCAGAGATGGATCGCGTCGTCGGCAATCTAATGCACCTTATCGAGCAAATGTGATGGCACGTACGAACTCAATTCCGGGCCGGCTGTTCCCGGTCATTCTCGCGGCACTCGTGGCAGGTTGCACGGGACTGCAGTACTCGAGCGGGCCCGCGGCCGTCGCGACGCGGCCATCCGAGCCGGTCCTGAAGTCGGTCGCGCTCGACCGGGCGCTCGAGGACCGCATCCTGGCACTCGACCCCGACCGCGTGACGCCCGAGGACATCCGCGACACGCTGTCAAAGGCACCCGCGCCGCGCATCATCCTGCTGCACGGCGGCGTGTTTCCTGTGCACCTCGCGATGACGTCGTTCGCGCAGTTCCTGATCGCCATGGGCTACCCGGAGGCACGCATCAGGCACCCGGGCGACGAACGCTGGTCGCACAGCCCCTACGAGCCCTCGGAGCGCGTCGCGGGGATGATCGCGTGGTTCTACGAGCACGAGGGCGTGCGCCCGATGATGGTCGGCCACAGCCAGGGCGGCATGCAGGCGATCAAGGTGCTGCACGACCTCGCCGGGACGTTCGCGCCGTCGCTCCCGGTCTGGAACCCGATCGCCGAGCAGCCGGAACCTCGCACGTCGATCGCCGACCCGATCACCGGCCGCGACCTCCCGGTGGTGGGCAACAAGGTCTCGTACACCTCCGCGGTGGGCGCCGGCGGGCCCTCGGGCGTGCTGCCGAACCAGTGGTCGGTGATCACCCGCATCCGCGAAATTCCGGACACGACGATCCAGTTCGACGGCTTCTTCATCGGCATCGACTGGTTCGCGATGACGTTCACCCAGGCCGGCGTGCCGCGCTTCGCCAGCACCAGCGGCAAGGTCGAGGTCCGCAACATCGTGCTGCCGGCCGGCTACCTGCACGTGAGCGTGCCGACGACCCACCACCTGCCGGGCAACCCGAAGTTCCGCGAATTCCTCGACACCTACCGCCCGACCGGCGAGCGGCCCGACGAAAATACGATGCCGGGGAGCTACAGCGACAACGTGCTCTATGCGGCCGAGAACTGGTTCATGATCAGGCGGCACTGGGTGCTCGAGGCGCAGCGCTTCGTGCGGGCGCGGCGCGGGCTGGTGGCCCACGACTGAGGCCGGCGGGCGAAGCCAAGGCCCGAAGGGCCCGACGCCGGACGAGGGCGCACAGGGCCGACGCCGGGATGCGACGCAGATCCGCAGCAGGATATGGAGGCCCGACTGAGTCTCGCACGGGCCGCGCGGTATAATCGACCGCTTTGGACGCCGCGGGGCAGCGCCTTGCGTCCGTCGCCCAACCGCCCACGAAGCCCTCCGCATGTCGTCTCCCCTCGCCGGCAAGGTTGCGCTCGTCACGGGCGGCGCCCGCGGCATCGGCCGCGCCTGCGTGCGCAAGCTCGCTGCCGCGGGCTGCGATGTTGCGGTCAACTACTACAACAGTCACGACGAGGCGGAGTCCCTTTGCGCCGAGGTTCGCGCGCTCGGCCGCACCGCGATCGCGCTGCAGGGCAGCGCCGGGGACCCGGAGAGCCTCGCGGAGGTGTTCGAGGGTTTTCGCCAGTCCTTCGATCGCCTCGACATCGTGATCTCCAACGCGGCTTCGGGGGTGCTCAAGCCGGCGATGGAGATGAAGCTCAAGCACTGGCGCTGGTGCCTCGAGACCAATGCCTTCGCGCTCGCGCTCCTCGCGCAGCACAGTGCGCCGCTGATGAAGGAGGGTGGCCGCATCATCGCGATGTCGAGCCTCGGCTCGCTGCGGGCCATGCCGCACTACGGCTTCGTCGGCGCATCGAAGGCGGCACTCGAGTCGCTGGTGCGCACCTACGCGCAGGAACTCGGGCCGCGGGGCATCCGCGTGAACGCGGTGTCGGCCGGCGTCGTCGACACCGATGCGCTCGCGTACTTCCCGAACCGGGAGCAGCTGCTCGCTGAATTCGCACAGCGCACGCCCGCAGGCCCGAAGCTCACCCCCGAGGACGTCGCCGGCGCCGTCTACCTGCTGTGTTTGCCGGAGGCCGCGATGATCAACGGCGCCACGCTGTTCGTCGACGGCGGCTTCGCCATCTCGGGTTGACGATGGCGCTGGACGGAGGCCTCTCGGGCAAGGTGGCGATCGTCACCGGCGGCAGCCGGGGCATCGGCCGCGCGATCGTCGAGCTGTTCGCGGCCGAAGGCGCGGACGTGACGTTCTGGTACCAGGGCAACGCGGAGGCGGCCGAGGAGGTGGTGGCTGCCGCCGCCGCGGCGGGGCAATCGGTCCGGTCGATGCAGGTCGACGTGCGCGACAGCGGGGCCTGCCGCACCGCCGCCGAGGCGGTGGCCGACCGGGCGGGCCGCATCGACGTCCTGGTCAACAACGCGGGCGTGATCCGCGACAACGTGCTCGTCGGCCTCGAAGACGAGGACATTCGCACCGTGCTCGACGTCAACGTCGCCGGCGTGTTCAATGCGACGCGGGCGGTCGCGCCGTTCATGATCAGCAAGCGGGCCGGCAGGATCGTCAACCTGTCGTCGGTATCGGGCGCCAAGGGCGGTCGCGGCCAGACCAACTACGCGGCGAGCAAGGGGGCGATCGACGCCTTGACCCGCGCGCTCGCGGTCGAGCTCGCCCCGCGCAAGATCAGCGTCAACGCGGTCGCGCCGGGCGTGATCGAGACCGAGATGAGCGAGACGGTGCGCGAGCTCGCCGGCGACGAGATCAAGGGGCGCATCCTGTTGCGGCGCTTCGGGCAGCCCCGCGACATCGCCCATGCGGTGTGGTTCCTCTCTTCGAGCCTGGCCGACTACGTGACCGGCCAGGTGCTGTACGTGGACGGCGGTTTCAAGATGGAGTGAACGATGGCAGCGGAAATCACCAAGACGGATGTGGACGCGATCTACGGTACGGTCGCCAAGACGATCGCCGACGCGCTCGGTTGCGAGCTCGACGAGGTCAAGCGGGACGCCTCGCTGATCGACGACCTCGGCGCCGAGTCGATCGACTTCCTGGACCTCGTGTTCCGGCTGGAGCGGGCGTTCAAGGTCAAGATCCCGCGCGGCAAGATCGTCGAGGACGCGCGCGGCGACCTGCCCGAGGCGGAGTTCGAGCAGAAGGGCGTCGTCACCGAAGCCGGGATCGCGCGGCTGCGCACGTTCCTCGCCGAGGTCCCGGCCGACCGCATCGCGGCGCCGCTCAAGACCGCGGACATCCCGCGGCTCTTCACCGCCGAGACCTTCGCGAAGCTGGTGATCCGGGCGCAGCGGGAGCAGGGCGCGGCATAGGCGCCGGCGTCGCTGCGATGCCCGGACGATACGCGGCATTCACCTTCGTCGACCGCATCACCTCGTTCGAGCCGGGGATCGCGGCGCGGGGATCGTTCCACATCCCGTCGGACGTGGGGCACTTTCCCGCGTCGCTGCTCGCCGAGGCCACCGGGCAACTCGCCGCGTGGTCGGCGATGGCGAAGCAGGACTTCCGGGTGCGTCCGGTCGCGGGCGTCGCCCACGAGACGGTCTATCTCGGGGTACCGCGTCCGGGCGACCTCCTCGAGACCGAGATACGCATCGACAGCTGCGACGACGAGGTGGTGTCCTACCAGGGGATCGCCCGCATCGGTGGCACGACCGTGCTCGAGCTCCACGACGTGGTCGGCCCGATGCTTCCGGCCGGCGACTTCGACGACCCGGAGGCGATGCGCGGCTTCCTCGACGTCCTGCTCGGCGGGGGCGCAACGGCGGATCGGTTCCGCGGCGTGCCGGTGCTGCCGTTGGCACCGATCGACCGGGAGACCGGTCGCTGCGCTCGTGCCCGACTCGACGTGCCGGCCGCAGCTCCGTTCTTCGCGGACCATTTCCCTCGCCGGCCCGTGCTGCCCGGCACGCTGCTCATGGACTGCTTGACGCGCCTTGCGGCCGGCGTCGTCGCCGAGGCCCGTCCCGGAGGCACCGCGTTCGTGCGCAGGGTGAGCGACGTCAAGCTGCGCGCGTTCACGGAGCCCGGCGCCACGCTCGAGCTTCGCGCGACGCTCGAATCCACGGAGAACGACACGATGATTGCCACGCTGGAAGCTCGTGCCGAGGGCCAGCGGCGCCCCGTCGGCGGCGCGCACGCGACGTTCGAGGTCGCACGATGACGCGCCGCGTTGCGATCACCGGGCTCGGTGTGGTCACCCCCGCGGGCAACGACGTCCCGGCGATGTGGTCGCGCCTGCTCGAAGGTCGCGGCTGCGGCGCGCCGATCACCAACTTCGATGCTCGCGGCTTCTCGACGCGCATCGCCGCGGAAGTGCGCAACGCCGACACGTTGCCGCTGCCGCCCGATCGCAAGCTGCTCAAGTTCGGCAACCGCTCGCACCGCTTCGCGCTCGTCGCCGCGGAGGAGGCGATGCGCGACGCGGGCATCGCGCCCACGCCTGCCGACCGGCATCGTTGGGGCTGCGTCGTCGGCACCGGCATGATGACGGTCTCGTTCGACGAGCTCGCCTCGGTGCAGCGCGAGGCCGCCCCGGCGGGTGAACTCGATGCGGGCAAGGTCCTCGCCGAGGCGACCGCCAACGATCCGATGGCGTTCTGCCGCAGCCAGTCGACCGCCGGCGTGTCGCTGCTGATGCGCCGCTTCGGCATCGCCGGCTACGCGTCGTCGGTGCACACCGCGTGCGCGTCGGGGGGGCAGGCCATCGGCACCGCGATGCGCGTGATCCGTCGCGGCGCGGCCGACCGCGTGCTGGCCGGCGGCTTCGACTCGATGGTGTCGCCCGTCGGCCTCGCCGGATTCTGCCTGCTGTCCGCGGTATCGCCGGACAACGACACGCCCGAGCGCGCCAGCCGTCCGTTCGACGCGACGCGCAACGGGTTCCTGCTCGGCGAAGGTGCGGGCTTCGTCGTGCTGGAGGAGTGGCAGAGCGCGGTGCGGCGCGGCGCGCGCATCTACGCGGAGCTCGCCGGGGACGGCAATTCGCTGTCGTCCTACCGCATCACCGACTCGCACCCGTCGGGCGACGGCCCGATCCAGGCGATGCAGCGCGCATTGCGTGACGCCGGCGCCCTTGCGGCGGACGTCGACTACCTCAACGCGCACGGCACGTCGACGCCGATGAACGACCGCAGCGAAGCGGCGGCCGCCAAGGTGGTGTTCGGCGAGCGGGTCGGCGCCGTGGCGGTGAGCTCGACCAAGAGCGTGATGGGCCACCTGATCGCCGCCGCGGGTGCGGTCGAGGCGGTGGTCTGCGCGCTCGCGATCCGGGAGTCCACGCTGCCGATCAACGCGAACCTGCGCGACATCGATCCCGACTGCGCGCACCTCGACATCGTCCGCGACGCGCCGCGCCAGCAGCGCGTGCGGGTCGCGCTGTCGAACTCGCTCGGCTTCGGCGGCAGCAACAGCTGCCTCGCCTTCCGCCATCCCGAGGAGACGGCGGCGATCGTCGCGAAGGAGGGCGCCTGATGAGGATCGTCATCACCGGCGTCGGCGCGATCTGCGGCGTGGGCGCGAGTCCGGCCGCCATCGTCGACGCCGCGCTCGAGGGACGCTCGGCCATCGCCGAGATTGCTTCGTTCGATGCCTCGGGCTGGCCGCGTCGCCATGCGGCGGAGGTCACCGAGTACAACGCGGCGAAGCTGGTCGGCGATCGCAAGCTCCTGAAGCTCATCCGCCGCTCCGACGTGTTCGGCATCTACGCCGCCGACCAGGCGATCGGCGCGGCCGGCATCCCGGCGTTCCGCGACGCGCTCGACGGCGACGCCGCGGTCGCCTTCTCGGAAGCGACCGGCTGCTACGTCGGCTCCGGCGGCGGAGCGTTCAACGTCAACTACGACTATTTCCCGCTGATGGCGGAGACGCACGGCGACATGGAAGGGTTCGGCCGGGAGCTCGCCAGCACCGTGAATCCGATGTGGCTGCTGCGCACGCTGCCGAACAACGTGCTCTGCCACGTCGGCATCCGTCACGCGATCAAGGGACCCAACGCCTGCATCACCAACCACACGACGAGCGGCATGCTCGCGGTGATCGAGGGTGCCGAGGCGATCCGCGACGGCGAGGCCGAGCGGGTCGTCACCGCCGGCCACGACGCACCGATCGAACCGCAGACGATTCTCTACTACCACCGCTGCGGACTGGTCGCCGAGCGCGAGCTCCGTCCGTTCGACGCCGCGCGCGACGGCAGCGTGCTGGGCGAGGGTGCCGGCGCACTCGTGCTCGAATCCGAGGCCTCCGCGGCCGCGCGCGGCGCGCGCATTCTCGGCGAGTATCTGGGCGGCGGCGACGCCGCCGAAGGCGAGGGCCTGCTCGCGCTGCGCGACGACGGTGACGGCCCGGCCCGCGCGATCGAGGCGGCGCTTGCCGATGCGAAGCTCGCGCCTGCGGACGTCGGACTGATCGTTGCCCACGGCAACGGCACGCGACTGTCCGACGCCTCCGAGGCCGCGGCGCTCACGCGCGTGTTTGGCACGTCGATGCCGCCGGTCACCGCGTTCAAGTGGGCAACGGGGCACCCGCTCGCGGCCTCCGGCATCCTCGACGTGACGCTCGGACTCGAGGCCGCGCGGCGGCGCGTCGCGCCGGGTGTGACCACGCTGCAGCACCTCGATCCGGCTTGCGCAGGCGTCGCGGTGGCCGCGCAATCGCGTGCCACGAGGGGCGACATCGTGCTGGTGGTGTGCCGCGGCTTCGGCGGCACCAACGCCGCCGTGCTGATGCGCGCCCTGCCGGGCTGATCGGGCGGCAATCCGCGCGGTCAGGCGTCGATCAGGAAGATCGCCGGCCGCTTGGCGTACGTGGAGCAATCGTGCCTCCGCCAGTCGCGCGTCGGGCGCGTCACGACGGATTCGGTCGGCAGGGTGAGGTCCACCGCCACGCACAGCCTGGTCGACGGCGCGAGCGTGGCAACCAGCGTCTCGAGCATCGCCACGTTGCGGTAGGGGGTCTCGATGAACACCTGCGCGGCGCGGCGGCTGCGCGACGCGGCCTCCAACGCGCGTACCGCCGTGACCCGCGCCTCGGACTTCACCGGCAGATAGCCGTGGAATTCGAAGCGCTGCCCGTTCATGCCGGAGGCCATCAGTGCGAGCAGCAGCGATGACGGTCCCACGAGCGGCACGACGCGAAGTCCCTGCACATGGGCGGCCGCGACCACCGCGGCGCCCGGATCGGCCACGCCCGGGCAGCCGGCGTCGGACAGCACGCCGATGTCTTGGCCCGCGAGCGCGGGGGCAAGCAGCGTGCGCAGGCGCTCGGCGTCGGGGTGCTCGCCCATCTCGGCGATTGCCAGCGCCGCGATCGGCAGGTCCGACGCGAGCGACTTCAGGAACGCGCGGGCGGGCTTCGGGGTCTCGACGATCCAGTGTACGAGCGTGCGTGCGATCGCAATCGTGCGCGCCGGCAGCACGTCCTCGGGCGGCACGGTGCCGAGGAGATTGGGGACGAGGTAGACGGTACCGCGCATCACCGTGCGACGGCGAGGACGTCGACGCCTTCGTCCCGCAGCATGCGGGCCACCGTGATCAGCGGCAGCCCGACGAGCGCGGACGGGTCGTCGCTCACGATGCGCTCGAAGAGCGCGATGCCCAGTCCCTCCGAGCGCACCGAGCCCGCGCAGTCGTACGGGGTCTCGCGGCGCAGGTACTGCTCGATCTGCCATGCGGACAGCGGGCGATACGTGCTGGCGACATCGACCATCACGACCTGCGCGCGCCCCGTAGCGGCATTGACGAGTGCGACGCCGGTGTGGAAGACCACGGTACGTCCGGAGAGCCGTTCGAGTTGCGCCACGGCGACTTCGTGCGTGCCCGGCTTGCCGACCGGCTCGCCGTCGCACTCGGCGACCTGGTCCGAGCCGATGATCAGTCCTTGGGCGCGTCCCTCAGCGACCGCGCGGGCCTTGGCTTCGGCGAGTCGCAACGCGGTGGCGCGCGGCAGCTCGCCGGCGACTGGCGTTTCGTCGACGCCGGGCGCCGCAACGTCGAAAGCAATGCCGAGCCGCGACAGGAGCTCGCGCCGGTACCGCGACGTCGACGCGAGGATGATTGGCGGGTTGCGCATTGTTTTTTCTGGGAATTTTTGACTAAACGCAGTGGAATCGCTATTATGCGGGGTTTTAGGCTTTTCACCCGGGTCAGGACTTCGGCGGGTGGCGGTCATGGGCAGCCAGGAAACCAGGTTCGACGCGTTCAAGCTTGTGGCCCGCGGCGGCGAGCTTTCCGGCACGATCGATCCGCTTCGGCTGCCTCGGCTTGGCGACCAGGTCGCGGCAGAGGGCGGTAGCGTCGCCTGGCGGATCCGCGGCGGCGACGATGGGCAGGGTCGGCCGGCGCTGACCGTGACGGTCGAAGGCGACGTTCCGGTGACCTGCCAGCGGTGCCTCGGCACGATGCGGCAGCCGGTGGCACAGGAAACGGTACTGCTGCTCGCGCGGGACGAGGCGGAGGTGGTGCGGCTCGACGGGGCGAGCGAATTCGAGGTGATCCTCGCGTCGGCGCCGATCGAGGCGCTTGCGGTGGTCGAGGACGAGTTGTTGCTGTCGCTGCCGTTTGCGCCGCGGCACGAGCAAGGTTGCGCGGCGGACGCTCCGGCGCGCGATTGAAGGGTTGGGTTGCCCCGGGCCGCTGTCCCGGCCCGGGCGCCACGTGGAACGACAGGAGAAACACCATGGCAGTCCAGCAGAACAAGAAGTCGCCGTCGAAGCGCGGCATGCACCGTGCGCACGACTTTCTCGGGGCGGCACCGCTCGCCGTCGAACCGGTGACCGGCGAGACGCATCGTCGTCATCACATCAGCCCGAGCGGCTACTACCGCGGCAAGAAGGTCGTCAAGACCAAGGCAGACGAGTAGCGAGCGCGGGCCGATGCGGCCCCGCACGCGCGCGCGATCTGTTCACGCAGGTTCCGTTGCATGCACGACAACGACGTGAATCCGCTGATGTCCGTGACCGTGACCGTCGCCGTCGACGCGATGGGGGGCGATCACGGTCCGGCCGTGACGGTGCCCGCGTCGCTGCAGTTTCTGCAGTCGACTTCCGACACGCGGGTGATCCTCGTCGGCCGGCCCGATGCCATCGAGAAGGCGCTGCACCGCGCGCCCGCCGCGCTGCGCGAGCGCGTGGTCGTGCAACCGGCCAACGAGGTGGTCGACATGGACGAGCCGCCCGCGGACGCGCTGCGGCGCAAGAAGGACTCGTCGATGCGCGTGGCGATCAACCTGGTCAAGGCGGGCGCCGCGCAGGCCTGCGTCTCCGCGGGCAACACCGGCGCGCTGATGGCGATCGCCAAGTTCGTGCTGAAGACCCTGCCCGGCATCGACCGCCCGGCGATTGCGTCGCAGCTCCCGGCGAAGAACGGCGAGGTCACCGTGCTCGACCTCGGCGCCAACGTTCAATGCTCGGCGCAGCAGCTGGTGCAGTTCGCGGCCATGGGTTCCGCACTCGCATCGGCGGTGGACCACATCGAGCGTCCGTCGATCGGCCTGCTCAATGTCGGCGAGGAGGACATCAAGGGCAGCGACGTCGTCAAGGAGGCCGCGGAGCTGCTGCGCCGTTCGGGCCTCAATTTCCGGGGCAACGTCGAGGGCGACGACATCTACAAGGGCACGACCGACGTCGTGGTCTGCGACGGCTTCACCGGCAACGTGATGCTGAAGACCTCCGAGGGACTGGCGCAGATGCTCTACGAGTTCCTGAAGGCCGAGTTCACGCGCAATCCGCTGACGAAGCTCGCGGCCCTCGTGGCCTACCCCGTGCTGTCGTCGTTCAAGCGCCGCATCGATCCCCGCCGGTACAACGGCGCGACGCTGATCGGGCTGCGCGGCGTCGTGGTGAAGAGCCACGGCGGCACGGACGCGCTCGGCTTCCAACACGCGATCGCGAAGGCGCACGCCGAGGTGGCCGAGGGCGTGCTCGCGCGTATCACCGAGCGCATCGCGGCGATGCCGGTGCTCGCCATCGAGCCCGCATCCGTGGCCGATGCGTAGCCGCATCGCGGGCACCGGCCGGTACCTCCCGGCGCGCGTGCTCACCAACGACGATCTCGCGACGTCCGTCGCGACCAGCGACGAGTGGATCCGCACCCGCACCGGCATCCGTGCGCGCCACGTGGCAGACGATGCCGAGTCGACGTCCGACCTCGCACTCGCCGCCTCCCGCGAGGCGCTCGCGGCGGCGGGGCTCGATCCCGCCGACGTCGACCTGATCGTGGTCGCGACGACCACGCCGGACATGATCTTCCCGTCGACGGCCTGCATCCTGCAGGCGAAGCTTGGCACGAAGGGCGGGCCCGCGTTCGATGTCCAGGCCGTCTGCTCGGGCTTCGTCTACGCGCTCACGCTCGCCGACCGGATGGTCGCGACCGGCGCCGCACGCAACGCGCTCGTCGTGGGCGCCGAGGTCTACTCGCGGATCCTCGACTGGAACGACCGCGGCACCTGCGTGCTGTTCGGCGACGGCGCCGGGGCGGTCGTGCTCGTCCCCTCACTCGAGCCGGGCATCCTCGCCTCGTGTCTTCACGCCGACGGCTCGCACGCAGCGACGCTGTGCGTCCCGGGCCAGGTGCGCAAGGGCGCGATCGCCGGTTCGCCGTACGTGCACATGGACGGCGGGCACGTGTTCCGCTTCGCGGTGAAGGTGCTCGCGGACGCGGCGCTGGAAACGCTCGTCGCGGCGGGTCTCGCGCCCGGCGACATCGACTGGTTGATCCCGCATCAGGCCAACCTGCGGATCATGGACGCGACCGCGAAGAAGTTGCACGTGCCGCACGACAAGATGGTGGTGACCGTCGATCGGCACGCGAACACGTCGGCGGCGTCGATCCCGCTCGCCCTCGACACGGCGGTGCGCGACGGCCGCATCCGCGCCGGACAGCACGTGATGCTCGCCGGCGTCGGCGGCGGATTCACGTGGGGCGCGGTGCTGCTGCGCTGGCATCCTTGAGGTGAACGCAGGATGAAGATCGCATTCGTGTTTCCCGGACAGGGCTCGCAGTCGGTCGGCATGATGAAGGGCTTCGACGACCACCCCGCGGTGCGGGTGACGTTCGACGAGGCCTCGAGCGTGCTGGGCGAGGACCTGTGGAAGATGGTGACCGAAGGCCCCGAGGGGGCGCTCGACCTCACGGTCAACACCCAGCCGCTGATGCTCACCGCCGGTGTCGCGGTGTGGCGGGCGTGGCGCGCCGCCGGCGGCGCCGTGCCCGCGGTCGTCGCCGGCCACAGCCTCGGCGAGTACTCGGCGCTGGTCGCCTCGGGTGCGCTCGCGTTCCACGACGCCGTGCCGCTGGTGCGCTTCCGCGCGCAGGCGATGCAGGACGCCGTGCCCGCCGGGGCCGGAGCGATGGCCGCGATCCTCGGCGCCACCGACGACGCGGTTGCGGCCGCGTGCCGCGAGTCGGCGCAAGGCGAGGAGGTGGTCGAGCCGGTCAACTACAACGCACCCGGGCAGCTGGTGATCGCGGGTAGCCGCGCGGCCGTCGAGCGGGCAATGGTCGCCGCGAAGGCGCGCGGCGCACGACGCGCGGTAATGCTGCCCGTCTCGGCACCATTCCACAGCTCGCTGCTCAAACCCGCGGCCGAGCGGCTCGCGCAGCGGCTCGAGGGCATTGCGTTTGCGACGCCGGCGATTCCCGTGGTCCACAACGTCGACGTCGCGTCCCACGCCACGCCCGCGGCGATCCGGAGTGCACTCGCCCGGCAGGCGGCAAGTCCCGTGCGCTGGACGCAGACCATCCAGTCGTTCGCCGCATCCGGCGTCACCCACGTGGTCGAGTGCGGGCCCGGCAAGGTGCTCGCGAACCTGGTCAAGCGCATCGACGAGCGTCTCGAGGGCTTCGCCCTCACCAGCGGGTCGATGCTCGAGGACACGCTGGCGCAGCTCACCGGCGGCAACGCCTGAAGGACGATGCGATGACCTCAGCAGACCTCGCCGGCAACGTCGCGCTCGTCACCGGCGCGACCCGCGGCATCGGCCGGGCCATCGCGTTGACGCTCGCGCGCCAGGGCGCGCTCGTGATCGGCACGGCGACGACCGACGACGGTGCCCGCTCGATCGGCGAATGCCTCGCGTCCGCGGGCCACGCGGGAGCCGGACGACGCCTCGACGTGACCGACGCGGCCGAATGCGACGCGCTGCTCGCCGAGATCGAGAAGGAGTTCGGCCCCGTCACCATCCTCGTCAACAACGCGGGCGTCACGCGCGACAACCTGCTGCTGCGGATGAAGGACGAGGAGTGGGACGCGATCATGGCCACGAACCTGAAGCCCGTCTTCCGCCTCGCCAAGGCGGTGCTGCGCGGCATGATGAAGGCGCGGCGCGGCCGGATCATCCAGATCGGCTCCGTCGTGGGCTCGAGCGGCAACGCGGGGCAGGCCAACTACGCCGCCGCGAAGGCGGCGCTCCTCGGCTTCACCAAGTCGCTCGCCCAGGAGGTCGGCAGCCGCAACATCACCGTCAACTGCGTGGCGCCGGGCTTCATCGACACCGACATGACGAAGGCGCTGCCCGACGCGCAGCGTGAAGCGCTGCGCGGACGCATCCCGCTCGGTCGATTGGGTGCGCCCGAGGACATCGCCGAGGCCGTCGCGTTCCTGGCAAGCCCGCGCGCCGGTTACGTCACGGGAGCCACCCTGCACGTCAATGGCGGCATGTACATGGCGTGACCGCTTCGACCGTCCTCGGGGCGCGGATGCGCGATTTCCGGCGATCCCGGGCGATGCCGGGCGTCCCTGGGGCATTCTGGTAAAATCCGTCGGTTCGGAAAACAACAGGTCCCCGCGAGGGAGGAGTCGCATGGAGAACGTTGAGCAACGGGTGAAGAAGATCGTGGCCGAGCAGCTCGGCGTCAACGAGGCCGAGATCAAGAACGAGTCGTCGTTCGTCGACGACCTCGGCGCGGACTCGCTCGACACGGTCGAGCTCGTGATGGCGCTCGAGGAGGAATTCGAGACCGAGATCCCCGACGACGAAGCCGAGAAGATCACCACGGTCCAGCAGGCGATCGACTACATCACCTCCCACGACAAGAAGTGACGTCCACACCGGTCGCGGGCGGGGACGTCGCGTCCCGTCCCGCACGGCCGGCCGCAGCGCGTCGGGCGTCTCTTCCAGGGCTCCGCGACGCCGCACCACGCCGGCAGCCCATCCGTCCGATCCACCCATGAGCCGTCGCCGCGTCGTCGTCACCGGACTCGGAGTGGTCTCGCCCGTCGGCATCGGCGTGGCGGCCGCGTGGCCCGCGATCCTCGCGGCGCAGTCCGGCATCGGCCCGATCACCCGCTTCGACGCGTCGGCGTTTCCGTCGCGCATCGCCGGCGAGGTCAAGGATTTCGACGTCACGAAGTGGCTCTCCGGCAAGGAGGCCCGCCGCTACGACACGTTCATCCACTACGGTCTCGTGGCGACGATGGAGGCCGTCACCGACGCGGGCCTCGATGGCTGGACCGGCGACCGCGAACGCGCGGGCGTGTGCATCGGCTCCGGCATCGGCGGGTTGCCGATGATCGAGGAGACCACGGGCCGCTACCGCGAAGGCGGGCCGCGCAAGATCAGCCCGTTCTTCGTGCCGGGCTCGATCATCAACATGATCTCGGGACTGGTCTCGATCCACTACGGCTACAAGGGCCCGAACCTCGCGACCGTGTCGGCGTGCTCGACGGCCAACCACAGCCTCGGCGAGGCGGCGCGCCTGATCGAATACGGCGACGCCGACGTGATGGTCGCCGGCGGATCGGAAGCGACGGTCAATGCCATCGGCGTCGGCGGCTTCTGCGCGGCGCACGCGCTGTCGACCCGCAATGACGATCCTGCGACCGCCAGCCGGCCGTGGGACGCCGCCCGCGACGGCTTCGTGCTGGGCGAGGGCGCCGGCGTGCTGGTGCTCGAGGAGTTCGAGCACGCGAAGGCGCGCGGCGCCCGCATCTACGCGGAACTGGCGGGTTACGGCATGAGCGCCGATGCCCATCACATCACGGCGCCGCCCGAGGATGGCGATGGCGCGAGGCGCAGCATGCTGAACGCGCTTCGCAACGCCGGGCTCGCGCCGACCGACATCGATTACATCAATGCCCACGGCACGTCCACCCCGCTGGGCGACATCGCCGAGTGCGTCGCGGTCCGGCGCGCCTTCGGCGACCATGCGGACAAGCTGGTCGTGAGCTCCACCAAGTCGATGACCGGCCACCTGCTCGGCGCGGCCGGCGGCATCGAGGCGGTGTTCACCGTGCTCGCGATCCGCGACCAGGTCGCGCCGCCGACGGCGAACCTCGTCGAGCGCGATCCGAAGTGCGACCTCGACTTCGCGCCGCTCGTGGCGCGGCCGATGCCGATCCGCGCGGCGCTGTCCAACTCCTTTGGCTTCGGCGGCACCAACGCGACGCTCGCGTTTCGCAAGCCCTGACACAGCAGCGCCGGCCGGCAGTCCGGCCGGCCGAATCCCGTACGACCCGACATGGCCCTGATCGTCCAGAAGTTCGGCGGTACCTCGGTGGGCACCACCGACCGCATCAAGAACGTCGCGCGTCGCGTGATCCACTATCACCACCAGGGTCACCAGGTGGTCGTGGTGGTCTCGGCGATGTCCGGCGAGACCAACCGGCTGCTCGCACTCGCGAAGGAGCTCTCGGCGAGCCCCGACCCGCGCGAGCTCGACGTCGTGGCGGCCACCGGCGAGCAGGTCACGATCGGCCTGCTCGCGATCGCGCTGCAGGGCATGGGCTTCGTGGCGCGGAGCTACACCGGCGGCCAGGTGCGCATCCTCACCGACAGCGCGTTCACCAAGGCGCGGATCCTCGACATCGACGAGGCCGCGATGCGCCGCGACCTCGATGCCGGCGCGGTCGTCATCGTCGCCGGCTTCCAGGGCGTCGACGCCGACGGCAACATCACCACCCTCGGCCGCGGCGGGTCGGACACGTCGGCGGTCGCGCTGGCCGCCGCGCTGCACGCCGACGAGTGCCAGATCTACACCGACGTCGACGGCGTCTACACGACCGATCCGCGCATCGTTCCGGAGGCACGCCGGCTGGACAGGATCACCTTCGAGGAAATGCTCGAGATGGCGAGCCTCGGCTCGAAGGTGCTGCAGATCCGCTCGGTCGAGTTCGCAGGCAAGTACAAGGTCAAGCTGCGCGTGCTGTCCTCGTTCGAGGAGCCGGAAGCCACCGGTCCGGGCACGCTCATCACCTACGAGGAAGACGAGAACATGGAGCAAGCGATCATCTCCGGCATCGCATTCCAGCGCGACGAGGCCAAGATCACGCTGGTCGGCGTCGAGGACCGGCCGGGCATCGCGTACGCGATCCTCGGCACCATCGCGTCGGCGAACATCGACGTCGACATGATCGTGCAGAACATCGGCACCTCGGGCCAGACCGACTTCTCGTTCACGGTGAACCGCAACGAGTACCAGAAGGCGCAGGACGTGCTCAGGGCGGCCAACGGCAGCGCCTTCAAGGCGCGCGAGATCGTCGGCGACAACCGCATCGCCAAGGTCTCGGTGGTGGGTATCGGGATGAAGTCGCACGTCGGCATCGCCTCGCGCATGTTCAAGGCGCTCGCCGACGAGAACATCAACATCCAGATGATCTCGACCTCCGAGATCAAGATCTCGGTGGTGATCGACGAGAAGTACATGGAGCTCGCGGTGCGCGTGCTGCACCGGGCGTTCGAGCTCGAGAAGGCTCCGGCCTAGCGGCGGTCACGAGCCCGCTGCGTCGCGCCGGCGCAGGCAGGCGGGCGCCGCCCATCGGGCGGGCTCCTGCATTATCATCGTCGTTCCTGTCGTTGCGATGTTGCGGGAGAGGTCATGAGCTACGCGGTTTATGTGGACGGCCAGGAAGGCACGACCGGGCTGCGCATCCACGAGTACCTCGCCAGGCGCGGCGACGTCGAGGTGCTGCGCATCGATCCCGACAAGCGCAAGGATCCGGCCGAGCGCGCGCGCCTGCTCAATGCCGCCGACGTGGCCTTCCTGTGCCTGCCGGATGCGGCGTCGCGGGAGGCCGCCGCGATGGTCGCCAATCCCGGGACGTGCCTCATCGACGCCAGCACCGCGCACCGCACCGCGCCCGGGTGGACCTTCGGCCTGCCGGAGCTGGTGCGCGGACAGCGCGAGAAGATTCGCGCGGCGAAGCGCATCGCCAATCCCGGTTGTCACGCCAGCGCGTTCATCCTGGCCGTGCGGCCGCTCGTCGACGCCGGCCTGCTCGACGTGGGCACCCCTGTCACTGCCACGTCGATCACCGGCTACTCGGGCGGTGGCAAGAGCATGATCGCCCAATACGAGGCGGGCGGCGACGCGAAGCTCAGGTCACCGCGGCCCTACGGACTCGGTCTCGCCCACAAGCACTTGCCCGAGATGGTGACCCACACGGGCCTCACGGCGGCGCCGGTGTTCATGCCCATCGTCGCCGACTTCTACAAGGGCCTCGCGGTGACGGTGCCGCTGCACCTCGCCTCGCTGCGCACCGGCACGACCCCCGAGCGCGTGCGCGATGTCCTGGCGGCACATTACGAGGGCGAGCGCTTCATCCGCGTGATGCCGCTGCGGGATCCCGAGACCCTGTCGGGCGGCTTCTTCGACGTGCAGGGCTGCAACGACACCAACCGCGTCGATCTCTTCGTCTTCGGCACGGCGACTCAGGTGCTCGTCATGGCGCGCCTCGACAACCTCGGCAAGGGCGCGAGCGGCGCGGCGGTGCAGTCGATGAACGTGCACCTGGGGCTCGACGAGGGACTGGGCCTCTGAACCCCTCCCCGGGGGCCACTCGGCTACCGGGGAATCAACTCGGCAGCACTTCCGACGTTTCGCGCCCCGCACAGGCGGCGGCGCCGCCGCTGCGCACCGTCCCCGCCGTAGGCGACGACCGTCGTCGCGCACCCTCCCGCAGCGGCGGGGTCGTCTATAGACGTCATGAATAGAATGAATTGGATCGATAGGCAAGGTCGGCCTAAGGTGCGACGCATGACCGCCGACGCCTTGAAGGACGAGACCATGTCAAGCGAAGCCAAGTGCCCGTTTGCCGCCACGCGCGGTGCCCTCACCGCAGCTGGGGCCCAGTCCAACCGTGACTGGTGGCCGGACCGGCTGAACCTGTCGATCCTGCACCAGCACTGCGCGAAGTCCAATCCGATGGGCGCGCGCTTCGACTACGCCGAGGCGTTCGGCGAACTCGACTACGCGTCGCTCAAGAAGGACCTCCACGCGCTGATGACCGACTCGCAGGACTGGTGGCCCGCCGACTGGGGCCACTATGGCGGTCTGTTCATCCGCATGGCCTGGCACAGCGCGGGCACCTACCGCATCTCGGACGGCCGCGGCGGCGCCGGCACCGGGAACCAACGCTTCGCGCCGCTCAACAGTTGGCCGGACAACGGCAACCTCGACAAGGCGCGCCGGTTGCTGTGGCCGATCAAGAAGAAGTACGGCAATCAGATCTCGTGGGCCGACCTGATGATCCTGGCCGGCAACTGCGCGCTCGAGTCGATGGGCTTCAAGACGTTCGGCTTCGGCGGCGGGCGCGAAGACATCTGGCAGCCGGAGGAGGACATTTTCTGGGGCAGCGAGAAGACCTGGTTGGGCAACACCCGCTACAGCGGCGACCATGAGCTGGAGGGTCCGCTCGGTGCGGTCCAGATGGGGCTGATCTACGTGAACCCCGAGGGTCCGAACGGCAATCCGGACCCGGTGGCCTCCGGACGCGACGTCCGCGAGACGTTCGCCCGCATGGCGATGAACGACGACGAGACGGTCGCGCTGGTGGCCGGCGGCCACACGTTCGGCAAGGCACACGGCGCGGGCGACCCGGCGTTCGTGGGTCGCGAGCCCGAGGGCGCCCCTATCGAGGAGATGGGGCTCGGCTGGAAGAACGCCTTCGGCAGCGGCAAGGGCTTGCACACCACGACCAGCGGCGTCGAAGGGGCGTGGAAGCCGAACCCGACGCGATGGGACATGGGATATTTCGACATGCTGTTCGGCTACGAGTGGGAGCTTACCCGGAGCCCGGCGGGCGCGAAGCAGTGGGTCGCGAAGAACGTGCGTCCCGAGCACATGATCCCGGACGCCCACGACCCGTCGCAGAAGCATCCGCCGATGATGAGCACCGCGGACCTGGCGCTGCGCTTCGACCCGGCTTACGAGAAGATCTCGCGCCGCTTCCACAAGGACCCGCAGGCCTTCGCCGACGCCTTCGCGCGCGCCTGGTTCAAGCTCACCCACCGCGACATGGGCCCGCGCGTCCGCTACCTCGGTCCGGAGGTGCCTGCCGAGGAGCTGATCTGGCAGGATCCCGTTCCCGCCGTGGACCACGAGCTGATAGGCACGCAGGACGTCGCGGCGCTCAAGGGGAGGATCCTCGTCTCGGGGCTCACCGTGCCGCAGATGGTGACCACGGCGTGGGGCGCGGCTTCGACCTTCCGCGGCTCCGACAACCGCGGCGGCGCGAATGGCGCACGCATCCGGCTTGCTCCCCAGAAGGACTGGGACGTGAACCAGCCGACCGAACTGGCGGTAGTGCTGCAGAAGCTCGAGACCATCCGCAACGAGTTCAATGGCGCCCAGCGCGGCAACAAGAAGGTGTCGCTCGCCGACCTCATCGTGCTGGCGGGTTGTGCCGGCGTCGAGGAGGCAGCTCGAAAGGCTGGTTACCCGGTCGGGGTGCCGTTCTCGCCCGGGCGCACCGACGCCGCGCAGGAGCAGACCGACGCGGAGTCCTTCGCCGCGCTGGAACCGGTCGCCGACGGCTTCCGCAACTGGGTTCGTGCGGGCGTCACGGGGCGGGGCGAAGATCTGCTGGTCGATCGCGCCCAGTTACTGACGCTGACCGCGCCGGAGATGACGGTGCTGGTCGGCGGCATGCGGGCGATGGGCGCCAACACGGGGCAGTCGAGCCACGGGGTCCTGACGAGCACGCCCGGGAGCCTGACCAACGACTTCTTCGTCAATCTGCTCGACATGCGCACCGAGTGGAGTCCGACCGCGAACGAAGGCGTGTACGACGGTCGCGAACGCACGTCGGGCGAGGTGCGTTGGACGGGTACGCGGGTCGACCTCGTGTTCGGGTCGAACTCCGAGCTTCGCGCGATCGCCGAGGTCTACGCCTGCGACGACAACCGGCGGAAGTTCGTCGACGACTTCGTCGCGGCCTGGGGCAAGGTGATGAACCTCGATCGGTTCGACCTCGCCTGACGCGTGGGCACGGCGCGGTGGCGAGATCCATGCGCCGCGCCGGCCTCGCGCGAAAGAGCCCCGCACTGCGCGGGGCTCTGCGTTCTTCCGGGCGGCGCGGCCGGAGCACGCCCGCCGAGACCGGTACCCTTGTGGCCGGGGCGGACAGAGTCCGTTCGAGTCGGCAGTGTTACCTATGTCTTAGGTACGGTCCGTAACCCATGTCTTCGGACCGTACAGAAAAGACTTGGCGGAGACGGAGGGATTCGAACCCTCGATACAGGTTTTGGCCCGTATGCTCCCTTAGCAGGGGAGTGCCTTCGACCTCTCGGCCACATCTCCGTAAACCGGTCATTCTACCGTCGAGGCACGTCCGGCGCCACCGGCACTGCTGCCATGGCACCCCGGCCGCGCGACCGCGATCCGCCGGGCCGTACGCGGCCTCGTTCGTGCACGTCACGGGACACTTTCACCGGGCAGTGCCCCAAGCGGCAGGTATCCCTGCGCGAGCCCCCGCGCATTCCCGCGTCCCGTTGACCGCGGTCAACACAGCGTGTTTTCGGCGGCGTAGGGTGGACTTGAGGGTGGTCTCCACGGCAGGTGACCAGCCAGCGCCTGTCGACACCGCCCGAAACGCGAAGAGGCCGTCGATGCAAGTTCCCCTCAAGATCACGCTGCGCAACCTTCCGCATTCCCCGGCGCTCGAGGAGTTGATCCGGCGCAGGGCCGAGAAGTTGGACGCCTTCCGTCCGGGAATCACGAGCTGCGTCGTCACCGTCGATGCGCCGCACCGCCACCAGCGGCATGGCCGCGAGTTCGCGGTGCGCATCGACCTGCACCTTCCAGGACGCGACATCGTGATCACGCGCGAGCACGACGAAGACGCCTACGTCGCGCTGCGCGAAGCCTTCGACGTTGCGGTCCGCCAGATCGACGAGCACGCCCGCGTCCTGCGCGGCGAGGTCAAGATGCACGCCACGCGCTAGCGGCGAGACTCAGCGCGCGAGCAGCCCTTCCGCGCGAAGCCCTTGGGCAATGCGCTCCGCCATGGCGCGGTAACCTGCCGCGTTGAGGTGGATCGCGTCCGTGCGCATCGCGCTCTGGCCGAGAAAATCCGACAGCCCGGCGTCGACCAGGGGCACGCCGAGAGTGCGGCTCGCCTCGGCATAGAGCGGCGCGTCGGAGAGCCCGGACAGGCCGAGGCGCGGCACGGGCATCAGCACGAGCGGCGTGGAAGCGTCTCGCGCGGACGCGGCACACGCGGCCAGCGCATCCTTGATCCCGGCGTCGGGTCGGCGCCGCAGGAAGTCGTTGCCGCCGAGAAGCACCAGCACGAGCGCGGGGCGATGCTCGGCGATGAGTTCCGGGAGCCGGTCGCAGCCCTGCGCGGCGGTCTCGCCCGGAACGCCGGCGTTCACTACGTTCCATGCGGTCAGTGCAGCAAGTACCGACGGATAGCTCGACGCCGATCCGGCACCCGTTCCGTACGTCAGACTGTCACCCAGTGCGACGACGGTCGCGCCGGCGGGTACCAGTGCGTGCCGCGGGCGCTCGCCACAGCCCGCAAGCGCGAGTACCAGCACAGCCGCGAGCGCGGCGATCGACCTCGGCCGGCGCAGCGATTCCGCAGACATCGTCGCATGGTACCGTAGCGACGACATGCGGCCGCCCGACCTGGAGTCCCTGTTGCGAGACGGTACTCCGCGCGACGCCGGTGACGTCGGCACGATCGACGCCATGGCCTCGCGCGCGTTCGGCCGTGCGTCGGGGGCAGCGCATTCGGAAGGCAACGCGGTCCGGCTGCTGCTCGACGCGCGCGAGAACTTCCCCGCGTGGCTCGACGCGATCCGCCGGGCGGAGCGCCTGATCCTGTTCGAGTGCTACATCGTCGACGACGACGAGGTCGGGCGGGAGTTCGTGCGGGCGTTGCGCGAGCGTGCGCGCGATGGCGTCCGCGTATACGTGCTCTACGACTGGCTGGGGTCGCTGCGTTCCGACGACCTGTGGCCGTCGCTGCGCGATGTGGGCGTCGAAGTCGCCGCGTTCAATCCCTTCGAGCTGTCGAGCCCGCTCGGGTGGATCGCGCGCGACCACCGCAAGATGATCGCCGTCGACGGGCGCATTGGCTTCGTCTCGGGACTGTGCGTGTCGGCCAAGTGGCTCGGCAATCCGACGCGGCGGCTCGAACCGTGGCGCGACACGGGTGTCGAGATCCGCGGCCCGGCGGTGGCCGATCTCGAGGCCGCGTTCAATGATGCGTGGATCGCGAGTGGCCAGGCGCCGCTTCCCACTGGGACGCGCACGCCCGTCGAGCGCATTGCCCGCGCCGGCGATACGCGTGTGCGCGTGATCGCCGGCGAGCCGAACGCGGCGGGCACGTTCAGGTTGGACCTGCTGATCGCGGGGATCGCCCGCGAGCGGCTGTGGCTCACGGACGCCTATTTCGTCGGCACGGCGCCGTACGTGGAGTCGTTGCGGTCGGCGGCGCGGGACGGTGTCGACGTGCGATTGTTGGTTCCCGGTGCGAGCGACATTCCCGCGGTTTCCGTGCTGTCCCGGGCCGGCTACCGGCCACTGCTCGAAGCCGGCGTGCGCGTGTTCGAGTGGAACGGCACCATGCTCCATGCGAAGTCCGCGGTGGCTGATACGAACTGGTCGAGGGTCGGATCCACGAACCTCAACCTCGCGAGTTTTCTTGGCAACTGGGAGCTCGACGTGGCCATCGAGGACCCTGCGTTTGCCACCGCGATGGCGGACCAATTCGAAGCCGACCTCGGGTGCGCGACCGAGATCGTACTCACGGCACGCAACCGCGTCCGCCGCGCCGAAGTGCACGCGACATCGACCGAGCACGCGCGGCGGGCACCGTCGGGGAGCGCCGGGCGAGCGGCTGCGGGCGCGGTGAGCGTGGGGAGCGCGCTGGGGGCCGCGCTCACCAATCGCCGGGCGCTTGGCGCAGCGGAGTCCGGGTTGCTGGTCAAGATGGCCTTCGCCGCGCTCGTGACCGCCGCCGTCGGGGTGCTCTGGCCGGCGGTCGTCGCCTGGCCGGCCGCGACGCTCGCCGCATGGATTGGCCTCGCCTGGCTCGGCAAGGCCTGGAAGCTGCGCCACGACCACGAGGAGCCGGAAGGCGCGACAGCGGTGGCCGATGTCGTCCCTGACGACAAGGCAGGTGGCGTTCCTGCGGCCCGGCGTCCCACACGGGACGAACCGCCGCTGGCATTGGACGAAGGTGGCAAAAAGCCCGGCCAATCGCTATAATCTCGCGCTTCGCGCCCGTAGCTCAGTTGGATAGAGTACCTGGCTACGAACCAGGGGGTCGTGGGTTCAAATCCTGCCGGGCGCGCCAGACAAACAAGGGGTTAGGTCAATCGACCTAGCCCCTCTTTTTTGCTCTCAACCCTCCGTCAACGCCTGCCCGCGTCACACGGGGGATATTACGCCGACGTTTGGCGCTGATCCTGCAGTGGGTGGGGACCCGTGTTTTCGGGCGCCCTGCCAGCAGACGATGTCCGCGAATGACGCGGCCGAGCCTCTGGTCCGCAAACGGACCGCCAGCTCGAGTTCGAGCGCGGCCAGGGCGTCGCGGAGCGTTTGCATGCGCGTCGCGGGCTCTCCGACTCGAGTGCGCATCGTCATAAAAACAACGCGTTAGAAGAGATATCTCAGGTTACGTCTAGTTCATCGTCACCCACGCGCGGCGCGGTTCCGCCGGCGAGTCGCGCCTCGACGATGCGCGCCAGAAAGTCAGCAAACGGTGCGACGTCTTGATCGACTCTCGCCTTCTCGAGCGCCGCCATATAGACGTTGCGCTCGCCGACGGGGATCTCGGTCCATGGATAGCCGCCAGAAGCGAGCATGACATTCATGAGAAAGCGCCCGATGCGGCCGTTGCTGTCCATGTAGGGGTGGGTGTACACAAGCACAAAGTGGCCCAGCACGGTGCGCACGGAGGATTCAGTTTCGTCGCGGAGTAATTCGAAGAACGCAAGCATGAGGTCTCGCACCGCTTCGCGATTGGGCGGGACATGCATCGATCGCCGGATATAGACCTGATCGGTTCAATATCCGGCAAGGTCGCCCGGGCGCAGCAAACCAGCGGTAACGCTCGGTGCGAACAGCTCTCGATACCAGACGCGGTGGTCTTCATCAGCGACTGAACCGGCATTCTGAGTTGGCGACCGAGGTCGGCATCGGTCAGCTCGGACCGTGCGAGGCAGGCACAGTCGGGCGGCAACGCCGGACGTTACGCCGGAATGCCAGTGCGCGTCGCCGATCCTCCGTTTGCTCGAACCGCTCGTCAGATTGATGCGGCTCACGCGTTGTGTGCTGCGGTCGTTGGCGCGTACAAGTTAGGTTGGCCGACTCCGACGGCTGCAGCGAGGAGGATTTCCCGTGTCCATCGAATGGATTGTCGTTGGCCTCATCGTGGCGATTGGTTTGGTGGCGGTCTTCGGGTTCGCGCTGGTCAAGACAGTTCGCGACGCAGAGCGAGCGTACAACAGCGACCGGTGGGACCGTTCCGAGCTCCTGGACTTGACCACCACGACATCGGCTTCGGGGAGCTAGTAGCCAAGTCCTTGCACGCCTCGTGAAGGTCGTGGGTGGAGTCGCGAGGTCGCAGGACACTGGAAATCGATCGCGCCACTGGCCTCGCGACGGAGCTGACCGACCCTGTCGAATGTCAAGGCGCTCATCCGAAGGCGAGTTTGGGCAGCCAAAGCACAATCCCAGGGAGGAAGACGAGCACGGCGATCAGGGCACAGACGGCGGCAATGAACGGGATCGATTCGATCGAGTACTCCTCGATCGACACGTCCATCAGGGCGCAGACCGCGAACATGGCCGAACCGCTCGGCCAAGTCATGCCTCCCAGCGTCACGATGCTCATCATCAGGATGCCGAAATGCACAGGGTCCATCCCGAGCTTGACGATGATCGGCACGAAGATCGGGGTGAGCAGCAGGACCATGACCGTGGAGTCGAGCGCGAGCCCCGCGATCAGCAGGAACAGCAGTATCACCAGCATGATCACGGCGGGATCGGTAATGCCCGCCAGCATCCATGTGGCGAGGTTCTGCGGCACCTGCAGGTAGATGGTGGCGAAACCCACCATGCCGCTCATCAGGATGATGAGCATGATCAGACCGACGTCCGAGGAGGCGTGCGCGAAGGCCCGCCAGACCTTCGCCAGCGTCAGTTGGCGATGCGCGGCGAAGCCGACGGCAAGCGCATAGACCACGGCGAAGGAGCCGACCTCCGAGGGCGTGAACACCCCGCCGCGGATGGCGAACACCAGCGCGACCGGGAACATGATCGCCCATTTCGCTTCCCAAGCCGCACGGGCCAGTGCGCGGACTGTGGGCTTGGCGGTATTGGCGACCACGTAGCCGCGCCGCTTGGCGATGGCGTAGGCCGTGATCATCAGCACCACCATCATCAGCAGGCCTGGGATCACGCCCGCCATGAACAGCCTGCCGATCGAGACGTTGCCGACATAGCCGTAGAGGATCAGGCCGATCGAGGGCGGGATGGTCGCCGTGATCAGCGAGCCGACGGCGATGGCGGCGGCCGAATAGCCCTTGCCGTAGCCCTTGGCGATCATCGCGGGTCCCAGGATGCGCGCCTCCATGGCCGCGTCCGCGACGGCAGAGCCCGACACGCCACCCATCAGGGTAGAGAGCAGGATCGCGACCTGTGCCAAGCCGCCCGATATCCAGCCGACCGCCACCATCGAAACCTTCAGCAGGCGGTCGGTGATGCCGCTCTCGTTCATGAGATGGCCGGCGAGCACGAAGAACGGCACGGCGAGCAGCGGGAAACTCTGGCTCATCGAGGCGATCTTCTGCACGCCGACGGACAGCGGCATGCCTGCATCGACGACGAAGAAGACCATGCCGGCAATGCCGGTCGCGAAGGCCACTGGCATGCCCACCACCATGCACACCACGAAGACGATGGAGATCAGCAGCACGACTAGAGCTCCAGCGCCGCCGGGGCGTGCTTGTCGATCGCAGTCCTGCTGTAGACCAGCGCGCCCTGCCGGCGCTGCCGGAAGGCGTGGACCATGTTGTAGACCAGCGAAGCGCCGATCAGTACGCAACCCACCGGCACCGCCGCGGTCACCCACCCATAGGAGAGCGTGCTGTCGCCGAACGTGCGCTCGATGTTGAGCAGAGTGAGCTCGTATCCCTTGACGGCCAGAACCGCGAGGAAGGCCAGGATGATCACCGAACAAGCCAGTTCCAGCCAGAGGTGGTACTTGTAGGGCAGGTACTTGACCGGGATCTCCATGCCGAGGTGCGTCTTCTCGCGCATCGCCTTATCCGCGCCGAGAAAGCACACCCAGATGAACAGGAGCTGGGCCAGGTCGACCGACCAGACCAACGGGTAACCGAAGAAGCGCATGACCGACGCGACGAAGACAAGGCCGGTGATCATGGCCAGCAATACCACGCAGATCGCAAGCTCGATCTGCCCGAGACGCTTGAGCATGGCAACAATCCTCTGCGCGCCGGACCCGGCGGAGCGGGCTGGCGCGCGATGTCGATTGCCGAGGGGAGCTACTTGGCGATCGCCTGCAGCTTGTCACGCAGGTCGCCGTAGCCGAGCTTGTCATAGACGCCGGCCGTCG
>Ga0209391_10000155_pt1 | contig 27359 bp, 26 predicted proteins | sample PPLLak3March2015_FD_187246 | JGI IMG/M metagenome (GOLD analysis project Ga0209391, IMG submission 187246) | Freshwater sediment microbial communities from Prairie Pothole Lake near Jamestown, North Dakota, USA - PPLs Lake P7 Core (1) Depth... | ecosystem: Environmental > Aquatic > Freshwater >...
GATCCACTGCGTCACCGGCCAGAACAGCACCAGCGAAATCACGCCGGCGACAATGAGCCCCCGGTACAGCGCGTTCATGATCTTGCCGCCGTCGCGTGCCTTGACGAAGAAGCAGCCGACGATCGAAGCGAGGATCGAAACACCGGAGATCGCGAGCGGATAGATGATTCCGGCGTCCGACCCCTTGAACACCAGGCCGCCGATCAGCATCGTCGCGATCACGGTGACCGCGAACGTTTCGAAGAGGTCCGCCGCCATGCCGGCGCAGTCGCCGACATTGTCACCGACGTTGTCGGCGATCACGGCTGGGTTTCGCGGGTCGTCCTCGGGGATGCCGGCTTCGACCTTGCCGACCAGGTCGGCGCCGACGTCGGCGCCCTTTGTGAAGATGCCGCCGCCGAGTCGCGCGAAGATCGAGATCAGCGACGCGCCGAAGGCGAAGCCGATCATCGGGTGCAGCAGATCCCGCGTGTTGGCCGTGGCGTGGGTCTTCGTCAGTACCCAGTAGAAGCCGGCCACGCCGATCAGGCCGAGTCCGACCACCAGCAGTCCGGTGATGGCCCCGCCGCGGAAGGCGATGTTGAGCGCCGGGTTCAGGCCCTGCGTGGCGGCCTGCGCCGTGCGGACGTTGGAGCGCACCGACACGTTCATGCCGACGTAACCGGCCAGCCCCGACAGCACGGCACCGAGCACGAAGCCGATTGCCGTCCACAGCCCGAGCTGCGGCACGATCGCGATGATGACCGCCAGCACGACGCCGACGATGGCAATCGTGCGGTACTGGCGGTTGAGGTAGGCCTGGGCGCCAGTTTGCACGGCCGCGGCGATTTCCTGCATCCGTGCATTGCCCGCAGGCTGCTTGAGGATCCAGGTAATCGACCACGCGCCAAAAGCCACGGCCGCGAGGCCGCAGAGCAGGGCGAGTGTCAATCCAGACATGAGGTTCTCCTTATCGAAACTTGGGTAGCTAGGACAATGCGACTGCTAGGAGGCGAGCGCGTCGAACGCACGGCTCCGGATTTCTTCGACCGGGCCGACGCCCGAGATCCTGCGGTACTTGGGCGCGCCGGGCTGGCCGGCGGCGGCGAGCTTCGAGTAGTACTCCACCAGGGCACGCGTCTGCGCGTGGTAGACCTCGAGGCGCTTGCGCACCGTGTCCTCGCGGTCGTCGTCGCGCTGGATCAGGGGTTCGCCGGTGACATCGTCGCAGCCCTCGACCTTCGGCGGGTTGAAGCGCAGGTGGTAGGTGCGGCCACTGGCCACATGCACGCGGCGTCCGCTCATGCGGTCGATGATGTCGCTGTCGGGCACGTCGATCTCGAGCACGTAGTCGATCGCGACGCCGGCCGCCTTCATCGCATCGGCCTGCGGGATCGTGCGCGGAAAACCGTCGAACAGGTATCCGTTGGCCGTGTCCGGCTGCTTGAGGCGGTCCTTCACCAGGCCGATGATGATGTCGTCGGAAACCAGTCCGCCACTGTCCATCACCTTCTTGGCTGCGATGCCCAGCGGCGTACCGGCCTTGACGGCCGCGCGCAGCATGTCACCGGTGGAAATCTGCGGAATGCCGAAGCGTTCCTTGATGAACGCGGCCTGCGTGCCCTTGCCCGCCCCGGGCGGTCCCAGCAATATCAGTCGCATCCCCCGTCCTCTGCCCGCACTGCATCGTTGTTATACGGCGGCCGGAAACGTTGCCCGGCGCCAAAGCCGCAGGATTCTACCCGGATCAAGCCGCCCGGCGCCCCAGGCAAGGCAGGCGGCCACCGGCCGGTGGTCGGACCGGGTCCCGCAACAAAAAGGGGCCGTTGCCGGCCCCGTCTTCGCGCAGGGTCAGGTCAGTCGATCCGCACCCACTCGGCGATCAGCCAGTTGTCCGGCCGGTGCACCACATTGACGTTGCTGCGCATTGCCCAGGGGATGACCTGGCGGTGCAGCGGGACATGGTGAACCTGCTCGTTGTGCTCGTTTAACGCGTCGGTGATCATCTGCCGCCGCTTGGCGGGGTCAGTCTCGACCGCAGCCGCGTCGATCAGCGCATCGAGCTTCGGGTTGACGTAGCGGCCGTAATTGAAGCTGCCGTTGCCCGTCTTGTCGTCCTTCGAGCGCAGCACCGGCGACAGCATCGTCTGCGCATCGGTGATCGCGCCGCCCCAGCCGAGCATATAGAAGCTGGTGTCGAACTTCTCGAGCTTCGGGAAGTACGTGGCGCGCGGCTGCGCGGTCACCTTGGTCTGGATGCCGATGCGCGACAGCATGGCTGCCACCGCAACACAGATTTCCTCGTCGTTGATGTAGCGGTTGTTCGGGCAGTCGAGCGTCACCTCGAAGCCGTTCGGGTAACCCGCTTCCGCCAGCAGTTTTTTCGACGCTTCGGGGTCGTACGGGCGGCGTTTCTCGATCTCGGGCGTGGACGGCAGCGTCGAAGGCGTGATGCCGCCGGTGGGCAGTGCGGCGCCACGCATCGTCTTGCCCCTCAGCGCCTCGATGTCGATCGCCTGGTAGATCGCCTGCCGCACGCGCTTGTCCTTGAAAGGGTTCTTGCCCTTGACGTTCGAGTAGAGCAGCTCGTCCCGGTTCTGGTCGAAGCCGAAGAAGATGATCCGGTTTTCCTGGCCTTCGACTACCTTGATGTCCTTGTTGGCCTTCAGGCGGGCGATGTCCTGCGGCGGCGGGTCGAGGATGAAGTCGACCTGACCCGACAGCAGCGCGGCAATGCGTGTTGCGTCGGATCCGATCGGCGAGTAGACGATCTCGTCGATGTTGCCGGTGACCGTGCCCCACCAGGCCGGGTTCTTGCGCAGCACGGACTTGATGCCCGGCTCGCGCGAGACCAGCATGAACGGCCCGGTGCCATTGGCGTTGCGCGAGGCGTAGGTTTCTTCGCGGTCCTTGAACGAAAGCGGCCGCTCGACCTTGTTCTTCTCCGCCCAGGCCCGGTTCATGATGAAGATCGTCGCGACGTGCTCCAGCATGATCGGATTGGGCTTGTCCTGCACGAACTCGACCGTGTAGTCGTCGACCTTGCGCGGCTTGCCGGACGGAATCGCGTACTGCCGGATCTGTGAGTTCGGATGACTGGCGCGATCGAAGGAGAACACGACATCGTCGGCCGTGAACGGCGCGCCGTCGTGGAACTTCACACCCTTGCGCAGGTTGAAGCGCCAGGTCGTCGGATTTACCTGCGTCCACGAGACCGCGAGCCCTGGGACAATCTTCATGTCCTTGTCGCGCATCACCAGCGTGTCGTGCACCTGCTGCGCGAAGAGGTTTGTTAGCAGCTCGTTCTGCGAATAGGGATCGGCCGTCTGGTAGTCGCCCTGTGAGGCCCAGCGCAGCGTCTTGGCGTGCGCGCCGGCGGTGGCCAGCGCGGCCAGCAGCAGGATCGCGGCAATTCGCTTCATCGGTAGTCTCCTTCAGTCGAGGCGGCGGAGTCTATCGCCGCGCGGCGAATAGGGCACGCACCTGCTCGAGGTCGGCAGGCGTGTCGACGCCCGGAGGCAGGGCGCCTGGCAGGTCGTGCACGGCGATCCGATGGCCGTGGGCCAGCGCCCGCAGTTGTTCAAGTCGTTCGAGTTCCTCGAGCGGGTCCGGGGGCAGCTTCGGAAACTGCGCTAGGAATCCGACCCGATAGGCGTACAGCCCGACGTGCCGGCGTGCGCCCAATGTCGACGGGAGCGTGGTCCGGTCCGAGTCGAACGCATCGCGCGCCCACGGGATCGGCGCACGGGAAAAGTAGAGCGCCTGCCCGCGTCGGTCGGTGACGACCTTGACGACATTGGGGTTGAAGAATTCTGCGGCATCAAGGATCGGGTGCGCCGCGGTGGCCATTGCGCAGTCGGGACTGCGCTCCAGCAGGTCGGCCACGGCGTCGATGACCGCAGGTGGAATCAGCGGCTCGTCACCCTGGACATTGACAATGACCTCGTCCGCCGCCAGCGCGAGCATGGCGGCGGCCTGCGCCAGGCGGTCGGTGCCCGTCGCATGGTCCGGTGATGTCGCCAGGGATTCGACGCCGTGACGACGGCAGGCGTTGACGATCTCGTCGCAGTCGGTCGCTACGACGACGCGGCGGGCGCGGCTCGCGCGGGCGCATTGCGCAACGCGGACCACCATGGGCAGGCCGGCGATGTCGGCCAGCGGTTTGCGCGGCAGCCGCGTCGAGGCCAGTCGCGCCGGGATGATGACGGTGAATCCGGCCACGTTTGCCCCGGCCGGGCTCAGCGACCGAGTTCGGCCGGTTCGACCTTGCGTGCCTCGGATTCGAGCATCACCGGTATTCCGTCGCGGATCGGGTAGGCCAGTGCATCGGCCTTGCAGACGAGTTCCTGGGCATCCTTGTGAAAGTCGAGCGCTCCCTTGCAGAGCGGGCAGACGAGGATGTCAAGCAGTCTAGGGTCCATTCGCTGTCTTTCGGTGAGGAGTCAGGCGCGCCACGACCAGATCGATCAGCCGCTCTTCGATGGTCGCCGCGAGCGGCACGACCCAGATGCGTGGATCCTTGCGCAGGGGCTCGATACGTTCGCATTTTACGGCGTCCTTTTCGGTGATCAGCACGATATGCGAGCGCAGCCGGGCGAACGGGTTGTCCCGAAAGTCGTAGTGGTCAGGCAAAGGCAACGGTTCGAAGTCGAGGCCGGCAGCGCGCAGCATGACGAAGAAGCGTTCCGGCACCCCGATGCCGGCGGCGGCCGTCATCCTCAGCGAACCGGCCGCCTGCCGCCGCGCGAGTTCCGCAAGTGGCATCGTGTGGCTGCGGTCGCCGAGCCGATGCGCTTCATCGGCCAGGCGGGTCAGCATCTCGAAGCTCGGCGTCGTCCAGGTCACCGTCGGAGCGCCCCGTAGTACGACGGCGTCCACGCGGTCGAGCCGGCTGGCCGGTTCGCGCAGCGGGCCGGCCGGCAGCAGCCAGCCGTTGCCGAGGCCGCGCTCATCCACCAGGGCAATCTCTGCATCGCGCGCCAGGCGCAGGTGTTGCAGCCCGTCGTCGGCGACGATGACGTCGCAGTTAGAGTGCGCCCGCAAGAGTTCGCGCACGGCCGCGACCCGATCGGAGCCAACAGCCACCGGCACCTGCGTCGCGCGCGCGATCAGCAGCGGTTCATCGCCGACCTCGGTGGCTGTCGCCTCGGCGTCGACGAGACGCGCAGAGCGCGCTGTGCCGCCGTAGCCCCGCGACACGACGCCTGGGCGCCAGCCGCGCCGCTGCAGCGCGCGCACGAGTTCGATGGCAAGGGGCGTCTTGCCGGTGCCGCCGACGTACAGGTTGCCGACGACGACAACCGGCACGCCCACGTGCTCGGCACGCAGCAGGCCGGCGGCGTAGGCGGCCCGCCGCAGCAGCAGCAGGGCGGCGTACAGCAGGGCGAAGGGACTGAGCAGCCAGGCCAGCAGACCGCGGCGCTGCCAGGCCGAGGTGACCGCGGCTTCCGTGGAGGCGTCAGCGGGCACCGCAGTCGATCAACGACGTCCTGCGGCGCGCTGCGTGGCGAAACTGATGCGGACGATGCCGGCCAGTCGGGCGGCTTCCATCACGCTGATGACTGCCTGGTGCGGCGACTGCGCGTCCGCGTTGATCACCAGAAGCGTGTCTTCCCGGTTCTGCACCGCCTTGGTCAGCTCCGCCGCCAGGCCCTCCGCGCTGGTGGCCGACAGCAGGTTCTTCTCCAGCGCATAGCGTCCATCCGCGGTGACGGCGACGTTGATCACGTTCGGTGGCGGGGCGGGGGTGGTTGCCTCGGCGGTCGGCAACTGAACCTTGAGCTCGGCGAACCGCGAATAGGTGGTGCTCACGGCCAGGAAGATCAGGACGATCAGCAGGACATCGATCAGTGGAATCAGGTTGACTTCCGGTTCCTCCTCATAGGGACGGCGAAAGCGCATTACTGGCCCCGACCGCCGTAGACGAATTCGAGCAGGCGCTCGGCCTGCTCCTCCATGTCCACCAGATAGTCCTCGACGAGGCGACGGAAATACCGGTGCGCCAGCACGGCCGGGACGGCGACGATGATCCCCATCGCGGTGCAGTACAAAGCCACCGAGATGCCGCGCGCCAGCTCCTGCGGGCTCGACCCCGCCTGCTGCGAAGCGAAGATATGGATCATGCCGACCACCGTGCCGAACAGGCCCAGCAGCGGCGCGATCGAGCCGATCGAACCCAGCAGTGTCAGGTTCTTCGTCAGCCGGTTGGCGACGACGGCCCCGGCGGCCTCGATCTGCTGGATCGCGCCTTCGCGCAGCACCCGGTCGTTGCGCAGACCGGCCGCGAGGACACGACCGAGCGGCGAATTCTGTTCGAGCTTGCCGATGATGTCGGGGGTGACGGACTGCTTCTTGACGAGGCCCACGACGTCTTCGAGGAGTCCGCTCGGTAAGATGCGGGGACGGCGGAGTGCTACGGTCCGTTCGATGATCAGCGCCAGGGCCAGTACAGACGCGAGAATCAGAGGCCACACGGGCCAGCCCAACTCAACAATGATGGCGAACAACTCGTTTGACTCCGGTGACGGCGCGCGTGAATCGCGCGAAATGTAGTGGCGTGCCGAGGGGACCGCAAGTTTCCACAGTTCCTGTGGACAAGTATGTGAAGAACTTGTTGCACGTCACTCTAAACCCTTGTCGCGACGGACTTTACAGGCCGTGCCCACACCGTAAGCAGATGGAAAAGCGACACGAAATCAAGAGCTTGAACGGCTCTCACCCGTTCGTACGAGGCGCGAGGGAAGCGCCGACGCGGCGCCACAGGCTTTGTGGACATTTTTTGCCCGGAAACCCGCATGGCGCTTGGGTCTGAGCTTCCGGATCCAGCATTGACGCGGGCTCCGCTGACGGTTTCAGCGCTGAACCGCGCCGTTGCAGGCCTCCTGGAACGCAGCTTCCCGCTGGTGCGGGTCGAGGGCGAGGTTTCCAACCTGACACGTGCAGCCAGCGGACACTGGTACTTCGTCCTCAAGGACGACATCGCGCAAGTACGGTGTGTCATGTTCCGCGGACGCAACAGTCTGCTCGGCTGGCAGCCGCGCGAGGGCGACGCGGTCGAGGCCACGGCCATTGTGTCTCTGTACGAGGCGCGTGGCGAGTTCCAGCTCAATGTGGAATTCATGCAGCGCGCCGGGCTCGGGCGGCTCTACGAGGAGTTCCTGAAGCTCAAGCAACGCCTTGCCGCGGAAGGACTGTTCGACGACCGACGCAAGCGCGCCCTGCCACGGCTGCCGCGCGCCGTCGGCGTCGTCACGTCGCTGCAGGCCGCCGCACTGCGCGATGTCGCCAGCGCACTGAAGCGCCGTGCGCCGTACGTGCGCGTGGTCGTGTATCCGGTGCCGGTCCAGGGTGGCGACGCGGGCGCACGCATCGCCCAGATGCTGGCGCGCGTGGGTGAACGGGCTGAAGTCGATGCGATCCTGCTGGTGCGCGGCGGTGGATCGATCGAAGACCTCTGGGCCTTCAACGAAGAGATCGTCGCACGCGCCATCCGCGCCTGCCCGCTTCCGGTGGTCGTCGGCGTCGGCCACGAGAGCGACTTCACGATCGCCGACTTCGCGGCCGACGTCCGGGCGCCCACGCCGACGGCGGCCGCCGAGCTCGTGGCGCCAGCGGCCGCAGCACTGCAGGATGAACTGGGGTCGCAGCTGAAGCATCTGGCTCGTCAGCTCCGTGTTCGACTACAGGATGCGGCCCAGCGCATCGACTTCGCGCAACGCAGCCTGGCGGTGCCGCGCGCGCCGATCGCCGGGCTCGAATCCCGTGTGGCCGGCCTGCGGTCGCGCGCTTTGGCCGCCGCTGCGCGCGTCGTCGGGGGGGCAGGCACCCAGGTGGCGGCGTGCCGGTCGCGCTGGCTGCGTGCGCGTCCATCGCTGCCGTTCGACGTACTGGCCTCGCGCCACGGCCGGCTGCTGGCAGTGGGAGAGGCCATGCTCGCCGGACGGGCCGTACGGTTGCAGCCGCTGGCGGCTCGACTCGCGGCGCTGAATCCGAGTGCTGTTCTGGAGCGAGGCTATGCGATCGCGCTCGCGGCGGACGGCCGTGCCGTGACGGACGTGGCGGCACTGGCCCGCGGTGACCCGTTGCGGATCGTGCTCGCGCGGGGTGCCGCCGGTGTGCGGGTCGAGACGCTTGACAGCAAAGGCCCTCTGGCCGATGAGGACGTCGCCTGAGCGCACGGCGATAGAATTTCGCTTTTCACCGAACGCACCCGAGGCCCTTCATGGAACACACGCTGCAGGCTCTTCCCTACGCGACCGATGCCCTCGCGCCCCATATGTCGAAGGAGACCTTCGAGTACCACTACGGCAAGCATCATCAGGCGTATGTCACCAATCTGAACAACCTGATCAAGGGCACGGAGCTCGAGGCGCTTGCGCTCGAGGACATCGTGCGCAAGTCGTCGGGCGGCGTGTTCAACAATGCCGCGCAGGTGTGGAACCACACGTTCTTCTGGAACTGCATGAAGCCCGGCGGCGGCGGCGAGCCGTCAGGTGCGCTGGCGCAGGCGATCGCGAAGAAGTGGGGTTCCTATGCCGCGTTCAAGGAAGCGTTCACCAAGAGCGCGGTCGGGAACTTCGGTTCGGGCTGGACCTGGCTGGTCAAGAAGGGCGACGGTTCGGTCGATCTGGTCAATACCAGCAATGCCGCCACGCCGCTGACGACGGCCGACAAGCCGCTGCTGACAATCGACGTGTGGGAGCACGCCTACTACATCGACTACCGCAATGCGCGCCCGAAGTTTGTCGAGACGTTCCTGGCGTCGCTCGTCAATTGGGACTTTGCGGCCCGCAATTTCGGCTGACGCGCCGTCAGGCGCTGCGTCAATGACAACGGCCGCCCACCGGGCGGCCGTTGTCATTTTCGTGATCTATCGCGGTGTGTTCAGCGGGAGGCCGGCAGGCCGCCGAGCTTCGCGCCCACGGCCAGGCCCTTGCGTGCGAACCAGCCCTGTTCCATTTCGAGCGCGAAGCGGACCGGGCGCTGAGAGCAGTGCAACGCATCGTTCTTCGGCGCCATGTCATTGATCTGGAGGATCGTGCCGTCGTCCTCGATGAACGCGATCGAAAGCGGCAGCGGAGTATTGCGCATCCAGAAGCACTGCTGAGCCTTGTACTCGAAGACGAAGAGCATTCCGTGATTGGGCGCCGTTTTCTCGCGAAACATCATGCCGATGGTCCGACTCTGGGGCGTGGTGGCGAGCTCGGCGGTAATGATGTGCATGCCAGCCGTCAGGCGCGTTGTTGGTAGCGGCGGCTGCGGACCGGATTGCGCGCTGACGCTGCCCGCCAGCATCAGACTCAGGAGCATCGCGATGAAGTGGCGAGGCAAGCGTGACTGCAGGGACATCAGATGGCTCGGGAGTTCAGAGGTACGTGAGAATTTACCGCGGCCGCAGGGAAGTCACGGCGCTGGGCGAGAGGCGAAAAAAGGCAGGGGGCTTCCCTGCCTTTTCACTGCCGCAAAGTGATTATTTCATCGGCTTGTCGGTGGCAGCCGCATCGGCCTTCGGCTTCGACTCGGCCTTCGTCGCGGACTTGGCCTTCGTCTCGGTCGTGGCTTTGGCCTCGGTCTTGGCCGCGTCCGCCTTCGCCGCCGGAACGGCCGCCGGAGTGGCAGGTGCCGCCGGCGCGGCCGGTGTTGCCGGTGTGGCTGCCTTGGCCGGGGTGGCCGGCGCCGCGGCTTGAGCCAGCACAACGCCGGCAAAAAGGGCGCTGGTTAGCGCGGCAATAACTTTCTTCATTACTTTCTCCCTGGGTACATCAGGTGGCGGCGGACACTGTGTCAGCACGCCGTCCCTGTGTGCGGACGACCGAGTGGTCCAGGCTATAACGGTCGTTCGAAGCGTACGGTTGACACGCGTCATGTGCTGGACCGGTCACCGAGAGTCCGCCCGAGTAAACTCTTGACCCTGCGATCGAGGCAAGCGGCCGGCCAAGGATGTAGTGCGGAGCCGCTGCCATTCACAAGAAAACACCGCCCGGAGACGCCATGTACGCGCACATCAAGGTCCCCACGACCGGCCAGAAGATCACCGTCAACAAGGACTACAGCCTGAGTGTTCCTGACCAGCCGATCATTCCGTACATCGAGGGCGACGGCACCGGGGTCGACATCACCCCAGTCATGATCAAGGTGGTCGACGCCGCGGTCGCCAAGGCCTACGGCGGCAAGAAGAAGATCGTCTGGATGGAAATTTATGCCGGCGAAAAATCGACCAAGATCTACGGGCCGGACGTCTGGCTGCCGGAAGAGACGCTGACAGTGCTGCGCGACTATGTCGTGTCGATCAAGGGGCCACTGACAACCCCGGTCGGCGGCGGCATTCGATCGATCAACGTCGCGCTGCGGCAGGAACTCGACCTCTACGTCTGCCTGCGTCCGATCCAGTACTTCAAGGGCGTACCGAGCCCGGTCAAGGAGCCTGAGAAGACCAACATGGTGATCTTCCGCGAGAACTCGGAAGACATCTACGCCGGCATCGAGTACGAGGCCGAGAGCGACAAGGTGAAAAAGCTCATCAAGTTCCTGCAGGACGAGATGGGCGTGAAGAAGATCCGCTTCCCGGCGACCTCGGGCATCGGCATCAAGCCCATCTCGCGCGAAGGTACCGAACGGCTGGTGCGCAAGGCGATCCAGTACTGCATCGACAACCGGCGCAAGAGCCTGACTTTCGTGCACAAGGGCAACATCATGAAGTTCACGGAGGGTGCCTTTGCCAAGTGGGGCTACGAGCTTGCGCAGCGCGAGTTCAAGGCTGAACTGCTAGACGGCGGCCCGTGGATGAAGATCAAGGCGCCGCATGGCGACATCGTGCTCAAGGACGTCATCGCCGATGCCTTCCTGCAGCAGATCCTGCTGCGGCCGGCGGAATACGACGTCATCGCGACGATGAACCTCAATGGCGACTACATCTCGGACGCGCTGGCCGCGCAGGTCGGCGGCATCGGAATCGCGCCGGGCGCGAACCTGTCCGATTCCGTGGCGATGTTCGAGGCCACGCACGGCACGGCACCAAAGTACGCCGGCAAGGACTACGTCAACCCCGGCTCCGAGATCCTCTCGGCCGAGATGATGCTGCGCCACATGGGCTGGACCGAGGCCGCCGATCTCGTCATCAAGTCGATGGAACGCTCGATCCTGTCGAAAAAAGTCACCTACGACTTCGCGCGCCTGATGGAAGGCGCCACGCAGGTCAGCTGCTCGGGCTTCGGGCAGGTGATGATCGACAACATGTAAAGAGGGCGCTCCTCGTGTACGCGACCGCTGCGCGGTCGCACGTGCACTTGGAGCGGTACGGCTCTCGCCACGCGAGAGCCGCTCAACACAAGTTTGTCGGCTGCGCTCCGGAGCGGCCGCGCGCTCCGCCGACCATCAACTGCACGGCACCCACCCTGACCCTCCCGCCGGGCGGGAGGGGAATTGCACTCATCCCTGCGCCCTCCTCGCCAGGCGAGGAGGGAAAGGCGGTCCGCGCACTGCGAGGTGCGTCGCGGGGTGGAGTGCTCGCCTTTGTCCTTCGGCGCAGCGCGCGGCCGCTCCGGAGCGCAGCCGACTGATCAGTCTTGAGCGGTTCGCCCGCAGTTCGAACCGTAACCGAAGCGAGTGCACGTGCGACCCCCAGGGCTCGCGTACACGAGCGACGCAACAAAAAACAACCCCGCCGCAGCGGGGTCTGTAAGCGGCGCGCTGCCGGTCAGGCAGCAGCGGTGATGTTCGATGCCTGCTTGCCCTTCGGCCCCTGCACGACTTCGAACTGCACCTTCTGGCCTTCCTTCAGTGTCTTGAAGCCATTCATCTGGATCGCCGAGAAGTGCGCAAACAAGTCTTCTCCCCCATCATCCGGCGTGATGAAGCCGAACCCCTTGGCGTCGTTGAACCACTTGACCGTTCCTGTTGCCATGCCCTCATCCTTCCTACGTATGAAGGGGCGGCTCCGTTGTCATTGCTGCCGCCGACGCTGCCCCGATTCCGCGCACTCGTGCTCCATTTCGGGTGCGCGCCCGCCCCGTACACCTGCATGTCCGGAACAGACGGCAGCGATTGTTCGAGCAAAAGCCGCGTCGGTCAAGCGGTTGTCGCGGACGCGCCCCTCGACGCGGGATCCAGTCCATTCCGGTCCGTCCGACGACCGTGCCGCGGTGGCCGAACACGCCCTCGGCGGTGCAGTGCGGAGGGAACCGATCGCAGCGATCTCGCTCTTATGTTGCATGTCCACATTGCGTTGCGATGGCGGTACATCCGTCTGTACGCGAGGTGATTTACCGTATGATTGGTACGCTTTTTGTATACCGTTAATCAAGACCGGTTTGCCTAGAATGCGGGTCAATGAGTGAGCGGATTGACGAAGGTGCGGTCGTCGAGAAGCAGGCTTCTCGCGTCAAGCCGCCGCCCATGTATCAGGTGGTCCTGCTGAACGACGACTACACGCCGATGGAGTTCGTGGTCGGAGTCCTGCAGAAGTTCTTCGGCAAAGGGAGAGAACAGGCAACCCAGATCATGCTGAAGGTGCATCACGAAGGACGCGGCGTCTGTGGCGTCTACCCCCGCGACATCGCCGCGACCAAGGTCGAGCAAGTCTGCAGTTATTCACGCCAGCACCAGCATCCGCTGCAGTGCGTGATGGAGGAAGCATGATCGCCCAGGAACTCGAAGTCAGCCTGCACATGGCCTTTGTCGAGGCGCGCCAGGCCCGGCACGAATTCATCACCGTCGAGCACCTGCTGCTCGCGTTGCTCGACAATCCGTCGGCGGCGGAGGTGCTGCGTGCATGCGCCTGCAACATCGAGGATCTGCGCAAGAACCTGCAGAACTTCATTGCCGACAACACGCCGATCCTGCCGCCCAATTCGGAGGCGGACACCCAGCCGACGCTGGGCTTCCAGCGCGTGATTCAGCGCGCCATCATGCACGTTCAGTCGACCAGCAATGGCAAGAAGGAAGTCACGGGCGCCAACGTGCTGGTGGCGATCTTCGGCGAGAAGGACTCGCATGCCGTCTACTACCTGCACCAGCAGGGTGTGACGCGCCTCGATGTGGTGAATTTCATCTCGCACGGCATCACGAAGTCCGGACAGGCTGAGGAAAAGGCCAAGCCCGCCGCCGAGCAGGAACAGGAAGGCGAGGGTAAGGACCAGCCGTCACCGCTGGAGCAGTACACGCAGAACCTCAACGCGCTCGCCAAGGAAGGCAAGATCGATCCTCTGATCGGCCGCGAACTGGAAGTCGAGCGCGTGATCCAGGTCCTGTGCCGCCGCCGCAAGAACAACCCGCTGCTGGTGGGCGAGGCCGGCGTCGGCAAGACCGCGATCGCCGAAGGCCTGGCCTGGCGCATCGTCAAGGGCGACGTGCCGGAGATCCTCGACAAGTCGAACGTCTACTCGCTCGACATGGGTGCGCTGCTGGCCGGCACGAAGTATCGCGGCGACTTCGAGCAACGCCTGAAAGCGGTGCTCAAGCAATTGAAGGCAAACAGTAACGCGGTGCTCTTCATCGACGAGATCCACACGCTGATCGGCGCGGGCTCGGCCTCGGGCGGCACGCTCGACGCCTCGAACCTGCTGAAGCCGGCGCTGGCGAGCGGCGCACTGAAGTGCATCGGCGCGACCACCTACAACGAGTACCGCGGCATCTTCGAGAAAGACCACGCGCTGTCGCGTCGCTTCCAGAAGATCGACGTCAACGAGCCGACGGTGCAGCAGACGATCGAGATCCTGAAGGGGTTGAAGTCGCGCTTCGAGGAGCACCACGGCGTCAAGTACTCCTCCGGCGCGATCACCGCGGCGGCGGAGCTCTCGGCCAAGTTCATCAACGACCGCCACCTGCCGGACAAGGCGATCGACGTCATCGACGAGGCCGGCGCCGCACAGCGCATCCTGCCGAAGTCGAAGCAGAAGAAGACGATCGGCAAGAACGAGGTCGAGGAGATCATCGCGAAGATCGCGCGCATCCCGCCGCAGACCGTGTCGAGCGACGACCGCGCGCAGCTGAAGAACCTCGACCGCAACCTCAAGAACGTCGTGTTCGGCCAGGACCCTGCGATCGAGGCGCTCGCCGCCGCGATCAAGATGGCACGTTCGGGGCTTGGCAAGCCGGACAAGCCAATCGGTTCGTTCCTTTTCTCAGGCCCGACCGGTGTCGGCAAGACCGAAGTCGCCAAGCAGCTTGCGTTCACGATGGGCATCGAGCTGATTCGCTTCGACATGTCGGAGTACATGGAACGCCATGCCGTGAGCCGCCTGATCGGCGCGCCGCCGGGCTACGTCGGCTTCGACCAGGGGGGGCTTCTGACTGAAGCCATCAGCAAGAAGCCGCATGCCGTGCTGCTGCTCGACGAAATCGAGAAGGCGCATCCGGACATCTTCAACATCCTTCTGCAGGTGATGGACCACGGCACGCTGACCGACAACAACGGCCGCAAGGCCGACTTCCGCAACGTCATCATCGTCATGACCACCAATGCAGGTGCCGAAACGCTGCAGAAGACCGCCATCGGATTCTCGAACACGCGCGAAGCGGGCGATGAGATGGCCGACATCAAGCGCATGTTCACGCCCGAATTCCGCAACCGGCTCGACGCCATCATCTCGTTCAAGGCGCTCAACGAAGAGGTGGTGCTGCGCGTGGTCGACAAGTTCCTGATGCAACTGGAAGACCAGCTGCACGAGAAGAAGGTCGATATCGTTTTCACTGATGCTCTGCGCGCGCACCTGGCCAAGAAGGGCTTCGATCCGGTGATGGGCGCGCGGCCAATGGCGCGGCTGATCCAGGACACGATACGCAGGGCGCTGGCCGACGAACTGCTGTTCGGCAAGCTGGTGAGCGGCGGCCGGGTGGAGGTCGACGTCGACGCCGACGGCAACGTGAAACTCGACTTCCCGCCCTCGGACAGCGGTGATGCACCGCGTCGGGAGCAGGGCGAGCCCGTGCTGTCGGAATAGAGCGGCCGGAGACATGCCGCGTCGGCATGTCGATATGCCAGCTCGGGGCCTTTCCACCGGTTGACGCGACCGGTTCAGGTGCCGGATAGTCGGCCCTCAGAGTCTTCTAAGATCTGAGGGCTTTTTCTTTTGAGGAGACAGCAGTGAAAACGTCACGATGGGTCGCAACCCTTGTCTGGCCGTTGGCGACCACCGCGGCCCTTGCCCAGGGTGGTCCTGCCATTCCGGCCAATGCCGCCTATCTCGCGGCCAATTGCGCCAATTGCCACGGCACAACGGGAAATGCCAAGGGCGCAATGCCGAGCCTGGCCGGCCAGCCCAAGGCTTACATGGTGGAGCAGATGAGAGCCTTCCGCGATGGCAAGCGTGCGGCAACGATCATGCATCAACTCGCCAAGGGATATACCGACTCCCAGATCGAGGCGATCGCGGAACACTTTTCGCGCCAGACGGCCGCGCGCTGAGGGGAAACAGATGAACTCGAAGCAATTCTCCCGGCGCAATCTGCTCAAGGCACTGTCGGCAACCGCGGCGGCCGGCTCGCTCGCCGCCTGCGCCACGATGGGCGAAAAGAAGACCATCGGCAAAGTGGTGGTGGTCGGCGCCGGCTACGGTGGCGCCACGACGGCCAAGTACCTGCGCCTGTGGTCCGAAGGCACGATCGAAGTGACCCTGGTCGATCCGAACGAGGCCTTCATCTCCTGCCCGATATCAAACCTGGTTCTGGCGGGTTCAAAGACGATGGCTGACATCACGGTGAGCTACGCCGGGCTCGACAAGCATGGCGTCAAGCGCGTGCGCGACACGGTGACCGCCATCGACGCGGACAAGAAGCAGGTCCGCCTGGCTTCCGGCGGCACGTTGCCCTACGACCGGCTGGTGGTTTCACCCGGCATCGAATTCATGTACGACAAGCTGCAGGGCTGGTCGACGGCCGCCGAGGGCACGGTGTTGCACGCGTGGAAGGCCGGGCCGCAGACGGTGGCGCTGCGCCGCCAGCTGACCGAGCTGAAGGATGGTGGCGTCGTCGTGATGGCGATCCCCCTGGCCCCGTACCGCTGCCCGCCTGGACCGTACGAGCGCGCCTGCCAGATCGCCTGGTACCTGAAGCAGGCCAAGCCGAAGAGCAAGCTGATCGTGCTGGACGCCAATCCCGACTATGTGTCGAAGAAGCCGCTGTTCTCGCGCGTGTTCGGCGAGGACTACAAGGGCATCGTCGACTACCGCGTCGCCTCCCCGGTCACCGAAATCGACGTCAAGACCGGCACGCTGGTGACGGAGATCGGCGACAAGGTGCGTGGCGACGTCGTCAACTTCATCCCGCCGCAGCGCGCCGCCAACATCGCACGCGATGCGGGGCTCATCACGGCGAACAACCGCTGGTGCGAGGTCGACTGGACGACGCTGGAGTCGATCAAGGTCAAGGGTGTACACGTGCTGGGCGATTCCACGCTGTCGGCTCCGGCGATGCCGAAGTCGGGCCACATGGCGAACCAGCATGGCAAGGCCGCAGCCGCGGCGATCGTCGAGTTGCTCAATGGCCGGGCCGTCACACCGCCGATGATGGCCAACACCTGCTACAGCTTCATCGACGACAAGAACGCCGTGCACGTGGCCAGCGTGCACCGCTGGGTCCCGGAGAAGAAGACCATGGAAGCCGTCGCTGGCTCGGGCGGCATTTCATCGCAGGATCGTGCGTCCTGGGCGCTGGAAGGCGCCTATGCGAACGGCTGGGCGCAGACGATCTGGGCGGACATGCTGGCGTAGGGTGCGCGAGATGTACGCGACCGCTGCGCGGTCGCACGTGCATCTCGCGCAGTCTGATCAGCGCGCCGCCCTTCGGGCGGCCGGGCGGGCGGCGCGGATGCAACTACAAGCGGGGCGGCGCTGTGCGCCGCCCTTTCATTTGAACGCGATCGTGCTTGCCATTTCGGGATGGCGGCCGACTTTGTCGGCGTAGAACGCGCGCAGCATGTCGAGGTCGCGCGCCTGGTCGCCGCTCATGTGCACGAAGCGCGTGACGCCGATTTCGCGGCGGCGGTAATCGATGTAGGCCAGACCCACGGGCAGGTCGAGCTTCAGCGCGAGGTGGTAGAAGCCCGAGCGCAGGCGATCGGTCTTCTTGCGCGTACCTTCGGGTGAAATGCCCAGCCAGAACCAGGGTTCCGATTGCATCAAGGCCGCGAGCTGTTCGACGGCGCCGCTGGAATGATGGCGATCGACCGGCCGTCCGCCCCACAGCCGCATCAGCCGACCCAGCGTCGTACCGGCGAATCCCCGGAACAGCGACTCCTTGCCGACCCAGCGGATCGGCAGGTCGATCGTCCACTTTGCCAGCAGTCCGATGACAAAGTCCCAGTTGGAGGTGTGCGGGTAGACGATGGCGATGCCCCGGGGTCCCGGGAATCCCTCGAAGCGCACCTGCCATCCAAATAGCGCGAGCAGCGCGCGGGCGCCACGCGACAACCGCGAGGCTGACTTCGCAGGCGCCTCAGCTTCGCGGGGGTCGGCGGTGGTCAATGCTTCCCGGTGCTGCCGAAACCGCCGGCGCCCCGCTCCGAAGTGCTGAAGTCATCGACGATGTTGAACTGCGCCTGCACGACCGGCACGATGACGAGCTGCGCGAGGCGCTCGAGCGGGTTCAGTGTGAAGGGCATCGAGCCTCGGTTCCAGGTCGACACCATCAACTCGCCCTGGTAGTCGGAGTCGATCAGACCGACCAGGTTGCCCAGCACGATGCCGTGCTTGTGGCCGAGCCCGGAGCGCGGGAGGATCAGCGCCGCGTAGCCGGGGTCAGCGATGTGTATGGCGATTCCGGTTCTTACCAGGTGGGTCGCGCCCGGCTCCAGTTGCAGTGGCGCATCGAGACAGGCGCGCAGGTCGAGTCCTGCAGCCCCCGCGGTCGCGTACTCCGGCAGCCGATCGCGCAGCCGCGCGTCGAGGACCTTGACGTCGATCTTCATGGGTTACGCGGACGGCTTCCAAAGACGGTCGAGATTGCGGTCCGTCCCGCGTCCGCTTGCACATCGGCCCGCCGCGCAGTGCCGCGACGCAGCTTGCGGATGGACCAAACCAGCAATCCGACCCCGAGCAACAGTGGCACTACGCCGGAGCGCGACGCAAACCAGTAGAAGATCAGTGCAACGCCGATGACCAAGCTTATGGCCGTACCGACCTGCTGCGCTTTCGCGCGCTCGGAGGCAAGGCGTGCCAGCAGTTTGTCCGCCTCAAGGCGACTGAGTGGCAGGACACTCCGGGTGCCATCCTCGCTGTGGGCCGCGTTACCGAAGTCGTTGCCGCCGTACCCAGCAGGCACGGGCCGGGCAGCGAGGACGGTCGTCATCGCGCTTCTGCCCGTTCCCGGTGCCTGGCCCGCCGGCGGCTCAACCATCACCGCCTTTGACTGCGCCAGGATGCGGGCCGCCGACTCACGCTGCAGTTGTTCGATGTAGGCGACAAAGTCGCCGTTGGGCGGTTCCGCGTAGGACGGCATCAGAGGCGAGCAGCGATCTCGGCGATGAGCCGCCGCGCCTGCGTGTGCTTGTCGGCGACCGCGAGCGTTGTGACGCCGCTGGCCTCGACCAGATGCAATTCGCTGGCATCGGCCCCTAGCGCATCCTGGGCGCGATTCGCGACGATCAGCGGAACACTCTTGGATGCCAGCTTGGCCCGGGCATTGTCGAGTAGGTTCTCGCTTTCGGCGGCGAATCCGACGCAGAAGGGCGGCCGCGCCAGCTTCGCCACGCTGGCGAGGATGTCCGGGTTGACGCCGAACTGCAGTTGCGGCGTGCCGCCGGTGGCCTGCTTCTTCAGCTTGCTGGTGCTCGCGTTCGCCACATGCCAGTCCGCCACGGCGGCGACCGCGATGAAGATGTCCGCCGGCAGCGCCGCGTGTACGGCATCGTGCATCTCACGCGCGGTGCGGACGTCCACTCGCCGCACGTGACGCGGTGTGGCAAGGGTGGTCGGTCCGGCCACCAGGGTGACATCGGCGCCCGCCTGGGCCGCCGCCCGCGCCAGCGCGAATCCGGTCTTGCCGGACGAGAGATTGGTGATGCCGCGCACCGGATCGATCGGTTCGAAGGTCGGGCCGGCCGTCAGCAATACGCGCTTGCCGGCCAGCAGCTTGGGCTGAAAGTGGGCAATGATCTCGTCGAGCAGTTCAGCCGGCTCCAGCATCCGGCCCATGCCGGTTTCGCCGCAGGCCTGGCTGCCGCTCCCGGGGCCGAGCACGGCGATGCCGTCGGCCGCCAGCTGCGCGACGTTGCGTTGGGTCGCCGGGTTTTCCCACATCTCGACGTTCATCGCCGGCGCCACCAGCAGCGGCGTCGTGCGGCTGCGCGCCAGGACCATCGTCGACAGCAGGTCATCCGCCAGGCCCAGTGCGGTCTTGGCGAGAAAGTGCGCCGTGGCCGGCGCGACGATGATCGCGTCAACGCCCCGCGAGAGGTCAATGTGCGGCATCGCATTCGCGACCGGCGCGCCCGCGCGGCCCCACTGATCCGTCTGCACGGGCTGGCCCGTCAGGGCCTGCATCGTCGTGGCGGTGACGAATTCCTGCGCGGCCGCGGTCATCACGACCTGTACTGTCGCGCCTTCGTCCTGCAGGCGGCGTACCAGCTCGCAGACCTTGTAGGCCGCGATGCCGCCCGTCATGCCGACCACCAGGCGCTTGCCAGTGAGTTCCATAAGCCTATTTTGCCCGACGCACACGCAGGAGCTCGTCGAGGATCAGCAATCCGGCGCCTGCGACGATCGCCGAGTCAGCCACGTTGAAGGCGGGCCAGTGCCAGCCGCGCCAGTGGAAGTCGAGAAAGTCGATGACGTGTCCGTAGGCGATGCGGTCGATGACGTTGCCGACGGCACCGCCGAGTATCAGTGCCAGGGCGCAGGCGAAGAGCTTCTGGTGTCCGTGCCGGGCCAGCAGGTAGAGGATGAACACCGACGCCGCGAGCCCGACGATCGTCAGGAACTCGTCCTGCCACCCGGAGGCGGACGCGAGGAACGAAAAGGCCGCTCCCTTGTTGTAGGTGAGCACCAGGTTGAAGAAACCTGTTACCGGACGGACGTCGCCGAAGCTGAACGTGCGCTCGATGGCGATCTTGGTCAGCTGGTCGATGAAGATCACCAGCAAGGCGAGCGCCAGCCAAGGCAACATGCGCTGCCACCAGGAAGTGCGTGAGAACGCCATCAGGCGTGCGCGCGCGGCTCGCCGCTGCCAAAGAGATTCGACACGCAACGCCCGCACAGCGCGGGGTGCTCGGCGTTGCCACCGACGTCGGCCCGCCAGTGCCAGCACCGTTCGCACTTCGCGTGGGGTGAGGGCGTCACGATGATGGCCTCGTCAGCCTCGCTCGCCACGGGCGAAACGCGCGCCTGCGACGTAATCAGCACGAAACGCAGGTCGTCGCCCAGCGACGCCAGCAGGCGCGCCTTCGCGCCGCTCGCGCGTAGCTCGACTTCCGCCTGCAGGGACGACCCGATCGCGCCCTTCTCGCGCAGCTCTTCGAGTCGCTTCTGCACGTCGGCGCGGATGGCACGCAAGGCGGTCCAGCGCTCGACGAGGCTCTCCTCATCGGGCACCGGCGGCAGCTGCGCATACGTTTCGGTGAAGATCGTGCCGCCACTTGTGCCGCGGAACACCTTCCACGCTTCCTCGGCCGTGAACGACAGCAACGGCGCCATCAGTTTCAGCACGACGTCTGTGATGAGGTAAAGCGCCGACTGGGCCGAACGCCGCGCCCTTGAATGCGGCGGCGTCGTGTACAGCCGGTCCTTGAGGATGTCGAGGTAGAACGCACCAAGGTCTTCGGAGGCGAAGGTCTGCAGCCGTGCGACGATCGGGTGGTACTCGTAGTGTTCGTAATCGGCCAGAGTGCGCGCGCTGACATCGCGCGTCAGCGCCAGCGCGTAGCGGTCGATCTCGAGCCACTCGCCGACCGGCATCATGTTCTTCGCGGGATCGAAGTCGCTGGTGTTCGCGAGCAGGAAGCGCAACGTGTTGCGCAGCCGGCGGTAACTCTCCACGACGCGCTTCAGGATCTCGTCCGACAGCGAAAGTTCGCCGGAGTAGTCCGTGCTCGCCACCCACAGTCGGATGATCTCGGCGCCAAGGGTGTCGGCCACCTTCTGCGGCGCGATCACGTTGCCGAGCGACTTGCTCATCTTGCGGCCCTGGCCGTCGACGACGAAGCCGTGCGTCAGCAGCGCCTTGTAGGGGGGCACGCCGTTGATCATGCAGGAGGTCAGCAGCGACGAATGGAACCATCCGCGGTGCTGATCGGAGCCTTCGAGATACATGTCGGCCGGGAACTGTGATTCGTCGGCGTGCGAGCCGCGCAGCACCGTTTCGTGAGTCGTGCCCGAGTCGAACCAGACGTCGATCGTGTCCTTGTTCTTCACGTAGTGCTCGGCGTCGTCGCCGAGCAGTTCACGCGGATCAAGGTCCTGCCAGGCCTCGATGCCGCCCTGCTCGACGCGCTGCGCCACCTGCTCGAGCAGCTCGACTGTGCGCGGGTGCAGCTCGCCGGTGGCCTTGTGCACGAAGAAGGCCATCGGCGTGCCCCACTGGCGCTGACGCGAGAGCGTCCAGTCCGGACGGTTCGCGATCATGCCCTGCAGCCGCGCCTTGCCCCAGCCGGGATAGAACTTCGTCGCTTCGATACCGGCCAGCGCAAGTTCGCGCAGCGTCTTTTCGCCGTTCTTCGGCAGCGTGTCCATGCCGGCGAACCACTGCGAGGTTGCGCGGTAAATGACCGGCGTGCGGTGGCGCCAGCAGTGCATGTAGCTGTGTGTGAACTTCTCGACCTTGAGTAGTGCGCCGTGCTCGCGCATGACGTCGACCACCTTGGAATTTGCATCCCAGATCTTCATGCCGCCGAAGAGCGGCAGCGACTCGGCATAGACGCCGTCGCCCTGCACCGGATTGAGGATCTCGTCATCGGTCATGCCGTGCGCCTTGCACGAGACGAAGTCCTCCACGCCGTAGGCGGGCGACGAGTGCACGATGCCGGTACCGGTGTCGAGCGTGACGTAGTCACCGAGGTAGACGGGAGCGTCGCGGTCGTAGAACGGGTGACGGAATCGGATCAACGCCAGCGCGTCCCCGCGCGTGGCCGCGAGCGTCGTACCGGTGAGCCCCCAGCTGGCCAGGCACGCATCCCTGCGCTCGCTGGCCAGGACGAGTAGGCCTCGCTCGGTGTCGACGAGGTCGTAGCTGAATTCCGGATGCAGGTTGAGCGCCTGATTGGCCGGGATCGTCCAGGGTGTCGTCGTCCAGATCGCCGCGGCGACCGGCTTGTCGGGCAGCGTCGCGAGCCCGAAGGCGCGGGCGAGCTTGGCACGCTCGTCGTCGCGCAACGGGAAAGCGACATCGACCGCGAGATCCACCTTGTCCTGGTATTCGACCTCGGCTTCGGCCAGCGCCGAGCCACAGTCGAAGCACCAGTTCACCGGTTTGAGCCCGCGGAAGACGAAGCCCTTGGCCATGATCTTCGCCAGTGCGCGAATCTCGTTCGCCTCGGCGCGGAAGTTCATCGTCGTGTAGGGCCGGTCCCACGCGCCGAGCACTCCCAAGCGCTTGAAGTCCTTCTTCTGGCGCTCGATCTGCTCCGTCGCCCAGGCGCGCGACTTGGCGATGACCTCGCGCGGCGGCAGGTGCTTACCGTACTTCTTCTCGATCTGGATCTCGATCGGCATACCGTGGCAGTCCCAGCCCGGGACGTAGTGCGCGTCGAAACCGGCCAGCTGGCGGCTCTTGACGACGACGTCCTTCAGGACCTTGTTGACCGCATGGCCGATGTGGATGTCGTTGTTGGCGTACGGCGGACCGTCGTGCAGGATCCACTTGTGCCGTCCGACGGAGGCCGCGCGGATCTGCTCATAGACCTGCTGCTCATCCCACTCGCGGATCCACTGCGGCTCGCGCTTCGCGAGATCGCCGCGCATCGGAAAGGGCGTATCCGGGAGGTTCAGCGGGTACTTGCGCGTCGCGGGGTCGGACGCGGGCTTCTTCTTGGCGTCGGCATCAGCCATGGCGTGGCACTCCTTGGCCCCCTCGGGCTCTGCAAGAGGTGTCGTGGTACGGCGGAACGCGAGTGTACCGTGCGCGCGCGCCTCAGCCGGCGGCGCGCGACGGCGGGTCGGCGGCGATCAGCGCGCGCGCGCGTTCGGCGTCGGCCGCGATCGCAGCCGCCAGTTCGTCCAGCGTCGCGTAGCGCTCCTCGCTGCGCAGCTTCTGCAGGAACTCGACCCGCACGAGTCGACCGTACACGTCGCCGTCGAAGTCGAACAGATGCACCTCGAGCAGCCAGCGGCCGCTGTCATCGACCGTGGGACGCAGGCCGATGCTGGCCACTCCGGGCCGCGCCGTCGCCCCGAGCCCATGAACGCGCACGGCGAACACGCCCTGGACTGCAGGATGACGGTGCGCGATGCGCAGGTTCAACGTGGGAAACCCGATGGCCCGACCGAGCTTGCGGCCATGGAGCACGCGCCCGCTGATCGCATACGGCCGTCCCAGAAGATGGCGTGCCCGCGCGAGATCACCGGCACCCAATGCAGCGCGTACGGCGGAACTCGAAATGCGCTCCTGTCCTTCGACAACGGTCGGCATCTGCTCGAGCGCGAAGTCCCCCTGTGCCGCGTGGCGTTGCAGCAGTGCGATGTCCCCGGTCCGGCGCGCACCGAAACGGAAGTCATCGCCGACGAGCAACCACCGCGCGCGGCAACCCTGGACGATCAGATCGATAAAAGCCTCGGCCGATACGGCCGCGAACGAGCGGTTGAAGTGCTGCACGATGACACGGTCGATGCCCTGGGCCGCGAGCGCCTCGAACTTGTCGCGCAGTCCGGAGATGCGCGTCGGCGCGCGGTCGGGGGTGAACAGCTCGCGCGGATGCGGTTCGAACGTCATCACGGCCGCGGCGATCCCGCGCGCACGCGCCGCCGCGACAACGCGCGCCAGCAGCGCCTGATGGCCGCGATGCACGCCGTCAAAGTTGCCGATCGTCAGTGCGCAGGCAGCGCGCTCGCTCGGCCGCGGAATTCCGCGGAACACCTGCATGTGAGGGTCAATTGTTTCCGGAGAGGGCAACCCGAAAGTATACGGTCCGGCCCGGTTTGTTCCGTGTTTTCCAATACTTAGAGCGGCTCGCCAACGCCTGGTCGGTACAATCGCCGGCAATGAAGAACATTGTCGTACTGATCTCGGGACGTGGCAGCAATCTCGAGGCCGTGCTCCGAATCGCCGAAGCGGAACGCTGGCGCGAAACGCTGCAGGCCGCCGTCGTCGCTGTCATCAGCAATCGACACGACGCGGCTGGACTGGGGATCGCGCGACGCTTCGGCATCGCGACGACGATCATCGAGCACTCTGCGTTTCCGTCGCGCGAGGCGTTCGATGCCGCACTGGCCGTCGAGATCGACCGCCACGATCCCGCTGTGGTGCTGCTGGCGGGGTTCATGCGCGTACTGACGAAGGATTTTGTTCATCGCTACGCCGGGCGGCTCATCAACATTCACCCTTCGCTGCTGCCCCTGTTCCCGGGCTTGCATACCCACCGCCAGGCGCTGGCGGCGGGCGTGCGCGTCCACGGCGCCACGGTGCATTTCGTTTCGGACGCCGTCGACGCCGGCGGCATCATTGCGCAGGCGGTCGTCCCGGTCAGGCCGTCCGACGATGAAGTCACGCTGGCTGCCCGCGTGCTGGAGCAGGAACATCGATTGCTGCCGCACGCACTGCGCCTGCTGCTCGAGCAACGCGTGGCCTATGTCGAAGGGCACGTCGTCGTGCGCGACTGCGGGGCGCCGGACCTGGCGCTGCAGGTCTCGTGATGCGCGCGCGCAAGACTCCGCGGAAGGGCGCACCGCGCGCCACGGCAGGAGGCCCGCGGCCGGCACGGCCCCGCACGGTGGAAGTGCCGATGACGCGGCGGCAGGGCGCACGCCCCAACGCGGGTGGCGTTCCGGGTTCGCAGCGCGTCACTTCGCTCATCGTCGATGCACTGGCGCACGCACTGGCGCAGGTGCTGCGTTTCGAGGGGCCCGCCGATGCAGTGATGTCGCGCTACTTTCGCGAACATCCGAACCTCGGCAGCCGCGACCGCAGCGTTGTCGCCGAGGGGATCTTCCATGCCTTGCGGCGCCTGGCCACGCTCGGCTGGGTCATGCAGCCCGCGGTGCCGGCGCGCGCGCCACGGTTCGCGGCGCTCGTCACGCTCGCGCGTCAGCACGGGTTCGACGCGCTCGAGGAGCGGGCGCTGCGCGGCGATGCGAATGCCGTCAAGCACGCGCTCGCGGTCAACCTGGCGCAGGCGCCGGCGTCGGTGCGCGCCGAACTGCCGCACTGGCTTTACCTGGCGATCACGGCCCAGTACGACGATGCGCCTGCCCTGATGGACGCGCTGGCCGAACCAGCACCGCTTGACCTCCGGGTCAACCTGATCAAGGCCAACCGCGATGCGGTCCTCGAAGAACTGCGGGCACACCATGTGGTGGCGACGGCCATGCGCTACTCGCCGGAGGGAATCCGGCTCTCGACCAAGCCGGCGTTGACGCAATGGCCCGCCTATCGCGAGGGACGCATCGAGGTGCAGGACGAGGGGAGCCAGTTGATCGCGCGGCTGCTGCAGCCGCGGCGCGGCGAAATGGTCGTCGACTTCTGTGCCGGCGCCGGCGGAAAGACGCTGGCCCTCGGTGCATTGATGCGGTCCAGTGGCCGCCTGTATGCGTTCGACATCAACCAGCGCCGGCTCGAAGGGATGGGGCCACGGTTGAAGCGCTCCGGGCTGTCCAATGTGCATCCGGTGGCGATCCGGAGCGAGTCCGACATCCGGGTCAAGCGCCTGCATGGCAAGTGTGACCGGGTGCTGGTCGACGCCCCGTGCTCGGGCTCGGGCACCTTGCGCCGGAACCCGGACCTGAAGTGGCGCTTCGATGAAACCGAACTCGCGCGGGTCAACGAGGTGCAGCACGCCGTGCTGACCGCCGCAGCCCGCTTGCCCAAGGCGGGTGGCCGCCTTGTCTATGCAACCTGCTCGTTGCTGGCGCGCGAGAACCAGCAGGTGATCGAGGCTTTCCTCGCGGCCCATCCGGACTATCGGCTGGTGCCCGCTCACGATGTGCTCGCGCCGCAAGGCGTGATCGTCGAGCACGCATCGCGTTTTGCGCCCTACTTCGTCATGCTGCCGCATCTGCATGGCAGCGACGGGTTCTTCGCGGCAATTCTGGAGCGCCGCTGAGCGATGGCCGACCCCACTCTGCTGCAGGAGGTCGTCGAACTGGTGCGGGAGGGCATCGCCCAGCCCCGGCTGCTCTGGCAACTCACAGTCGTCGCCGCCGGCCTCGTCGGTGGCTGGATCCTGGCCCGGCAGGTTCGGCATCGAATCGAGGGCCGCATCGCGTCCGAATCGCAGCGGCCAGGGCTCAGGACCGATGTCCTGCGCTTCTCGATCGCCGGAGTCCGCCGGCTCGCCTTCCCCGTGGCGGCAATGCTGATCGTTGTCGCCGGGTGGCTTGCGCTGCGCGTGGCAGGGGTGGTTCAGCGTCCCGCGGATGCTCAGGTATTGCGCCTTGCGCTCACGCTGCTCCTGGCGCTGGGTGGCATCCGCCTGGTGGTCTATGCCATGCGGCGCTCGCTGCCGCAGGCGGCATGGCTTGGAACTTTCGAGCGGGCGATTGCCACGCTAGTCTGGCTCGGTATCGCCGCGCACCTGACCGGCGTGCTCGGCGACGCGATTGCCGCCCTCGAGTCGGTGCGCATCCCGATCGGCCGCTCGCAGATCAGCGTGTGGGACCTGTTGATGGGTGCGGTGTCCGTCGTCGTGACCGCATTGACCGCGCTATGGCTGGGCTCGACGATCGAGTCGCGCCTGATGAGCGCGGAAACGCTGACCGCCAATTCGCGCGTCGTGCTTTCGCGCGTCATCAAGGCGCTGCTGCTCGTCGTCGCGGTGCTGCTGGCATTGTCGACGGCCGGCATCGACCTCACGGTGCTGTCGGTGTTCGGCGGCGCGCTGGGCGTCGGGCTCGGCCTGGGCCTGCAGCGCATCGCCAGCAACTATGTCAGCGGCTTCATCATCCTGCTCGATCGCAGCCTGTCGATCGGGGATCTGATCACGGCCGCCGACAAGTATTACGGCAAGGTCACGCAGATCAACACCCGGTACACGGTCATCAAGGCGCTCGACGGCACCGAGACCATCCTGCCGAACGAACTGCTGGTGTCGACGCCGGTCGTCAATCACTCCTACACCGACCGCAAGGTGCGCATCGCCATCAAGGTTTCAGTGGCGTACTCGGCGGACGTGGACCGGGCCCTGACGGTGCTGGTCGAGTGCGCGCGTTCGCAGCCACGCGTGCAGCCCGAACCTCCACCGGCGGCGTTCATCTCCGGGCTCGGTGCCGACGGCGTGGATATCGAGCTGGGATTCTGGATTCTCG
>Ga0209391_10000156_pt1 | contig 27354 bp, 27 predicted proteins | sample PPLLak3March2015_FD_187246 | JGI IMG/M metagenome (GOLD analysis project Ga0209391, IMG submission 187246) | Freshwater sediment microbial communities from Prairie Pothole Lake near Jamestown, North Dakota, USA - PPLs Lake P7 Core (1) Depth... | ecosystem: Environmental > Aquatic > Freshwater >...
TGAAGCAGGCGGGAATACGACGACGACGACGCCGGCGGCTGGCGCCGCGCGCTGCGGGATCGCCGCGCTGGTGGGGCGGCCGAACGTCGGCAAGTCGACGCTGCTGAATGCGCTGCTCGGCAGCAAGGTGAGCATCGTGAGTCCCAAGCCGCAGACGACGCGCACGCGCATCCACGGCGTGCTGACGCGCCCCGGCTTGCAGATCGTCTTTGCGGACCTGCCCGGCATACATACGAAGCAGCCGCGCGCGATCAACCGCTACATGAACCGCACGGCGTTGTCGTCGCTGGCCGACTCGGACGTGAACCTGTTCGTCATCGAGGCGCTGCGCTGGACCGACGAGGACGAGCGCGCGCTCGGCGAGCTGCGCCAGGCCGGTCGGCCCATCGTGCTGGTCATCAACAAGGTGGATCGCGCCAAGCCCAAGGAGAGACTGCTGCCGTTCATCGACGAGATCGTGCGCAAGGCGGATTTCGCCGAAGTCGTGCCGCTCTCTGCGTTGAAACGCAACAACCTCGAGCGGTTGCCGGACGTGATCGCCCGCTACCTGCCCGAGTCCCCGCAGCTCTACCCGCCCGACCAGTTGACGGACGTCAGCGATCGCTTCATGGCCGCGGAAATCGTCCGCGAGAAGCTGACGCGACGCCTGCAGGAAGAGGTGCCCTACGGCCTGGTCGTCGAGATCGAGGGCATGGGCGATGCGGAGGACGAGCCCGGCAAGCTGGTGATCCAGGCCGTGATCTGGGTCGAGCGCACCGGCCAGAAGGCGATCGTGATCGGCAAGGGTGGCGAGCTGCTGAAAGAGGTCGGGCGCGCCTCGCGCCTCGAGCTCCGCCATCATTTCGGCAAGCCTGTTCACCTCGAGCTGTGGGTCAAGGTGCGCGAAGGCTGGACCGACGACGAGAGCGCCTTGCGAAGTTTCGGGTTCGAGACATGACCGCTTCGGCTCGGCGGGTGCAGCTCGAGCCGGCCTTCCTGCTGCATCACTACCCGTGGCGCGACTCGAGCCGCATCCTCGAGTTCTTCACGCGCGCGCACGGCCGCGTCAGCGTGTTCGCGCGGGCCGCGCGCCGCGGCAGCTCCGCACTGCCGGCGGCGCTGCAGCCGTTCGGTGAAACCCTCGTCTCGTGGAGCGCGCGGGGCGATGCCGGCCAGCTGACCGGTGCGGAGCGCGTGCGCCCGGCGGGGTTCCTCGCGGGCGACCGGTTGATGAGCGGCTTCTACGTCAACGAGCTGCTGATCAAGCTGTTGCCGCGGCATGATCCTCACCCCGCGTTGTTCGACGCCTACGCGCTGCTGGTCTCACGGCTGCACGACGCCGCCGCGGATCCCGCGCGTGCGCTCCGACTGTTCGAGAAGCGCCTGCTCGACGAACTCGGCTGGGGCCTCGCTCTCGAGCACGACGCCGGCGACGGGCGGCCGATCGAGGCGGAGCGCGCCTACCGCTATCGGATCGACGGCGGCGCGGAAGCGGTCGACGGCGTCGCGGACGGGCCGCTGGTCTTCCGGGGCGCTTCGCTGCTGTCGCTGGCGCGGGAGGAACTTGCTGATCCGCGCAGCATCGCCGATGCCCGGCGGCTGCTGCGGGCCGCGCTCGACCAGTGTCTCGACGGTCGCACGCTGCGCACGCGCGAGGTCCTGCTCGCGATGCGCGCACACGGCGGCCCGGCTTCCGGAGGCTGAATCGTGCTGACACATCCACTGCGGCTCGGCGTCAACATCGACCACGTCGCAACCTTGCGGCAAGTCCGTCGCGCGAGCTATCCCGATCCGTTGCTGGCGGCGCTGGTCGCCGAGCAGGCCGGTGCCGACAGCATCACGCTGCACCTGCGCGAGGACCGGCGCCACATCCAGGATCACGACGTCGAGCGGATGCGCGCCTCGCTGCAGACGCGCATGAATCTCGAGCTGGCGGCGACCGACGCGATGATCGAGATCGCGCGGCGCGTCCGACCGCAGGACGCCTGCCTGGTGCCCGAGCGGCGCGAGGAGGTCACGACGGAGGGCGGGCTCGACGTGGCCGGCCAGGTCGCTCGCCTCAGGGAATGCTGCACGGCGCTGCGCGAAGCGGGTAGCCGGGTGTCGCTGTTCATCGACCCCGAGCTGAAGCAACTCGAGGCCGCATTCGAGGCGGGCGCGCCAGTCGTCGAACTGCACACTGGTGCCTATGCCGACTCGAGCGGCGAGCGCCAGGCGCTCGAGCTGATGCGGCTGGTGGAGGCCGCCCGCTTCGGGTCGCGCATCGGCCTGACGGTGCACGCCGGGCACGGCCTGCACTATCACAACGTGCAGCCGGTGGCCGCGATCGCCGAGATCGTCGAGCTCAACATCGGGCACGCCATCGTGGCCCGCGCCGTCATCGACGGCCTGGCGGCTGCCGTACGCGAGATGAAATCGCTGATGACGGCGGCCCGTCACGGCCTGGCGACGTAGGGCCGGGGCGGGCGCGTGATCTTCGGCATCGGGACCGACGTCGTGCAGGTCGCGCGCGTGCAGGCGATCTTCGACCGCCACGGCGAGCATTTCGTGCGACGGCTGCTGATGCCCGAGGAAGAGACCGCTTTTCGCAGTTACAAGCGGCCGGTGCGCTTTCTCGCGATGCGGTTCGCGGCCAAGGAAGCGATCGTCAAGGCGCTCGGCACCGGGTTCGCGCACGGCGTCTGGATTCGCGACGTGGGCATCGCGGCGAATGCGTGGGGCCGACCCGAAGTCATCTGGTCGGATCGCGGCCGCGCGCTGCGCGATCGCCTGGGCGCGGGGGAGGGGCACGTCACCCTCACCGACGAGGCGGGTCTCGTGGTGGCGGTGGCCGTCCTCATGCGCAAGGAGTCGAAGTGACCATCAGCAACGTTTTCGCGTTCAATATCGAGACCGTGCCCGACGTCGAGTTCGGCCGTCGCCTGCACGGGCTCGAGGGCTTGACGGACAAGCAGGTCGGCTACGTGATGCAGACCCGCCAGCGCGAGCAGACCGGTTCCGAGTTCCTCTCGCTCGAGCAGCACCGGGTCGTGTCGATCTCGGTCGCGATGCGCACGCGCGACGGCTTCAAGGCCTGGAGCCTGGGTGAGCCCGATTCGTCGGAGGCCGATCTCGTGCGGCGATTCTTCGATGGGATCGAGCGGCACAGCCCGATGCTCGTCAGCTGGAATGGCAGCGGTTTCGACCTGCCGGTGCTGCACTACCGGGCGCTCCGGCACAGCGTCCAGGCGCACCGCTACTGGGAAATGGGCGACGAGGACCCGGCATTCCGCTGGAACAATTACCTCAGCCGCTTCCACTGGCGGCACGTCGACCTGATGGACGTCCTGTCAGGGTACCAGGGCCGCGGCCGCGTCGGCCTCGACCAGACGGCACAGTTGCTCGGCCTGCCGGGCAAGCTCGGCATGACCGGGGAGGGCGTCTGGGAGGCGCACCTCGAGGGGCGCAGCGAAGAGATCCGCCATTACTGCGAAACCGACGTCATCAACACGTTCCTGGTCTACCTGCGTTTCGAGCTGATGCGCGGTCGCCTGACGCACGACGAGCACGCGCGCGAGTGCGGACTCGTGCGTGACTGGCTCGGCGCCGCCGGCGAGTCGCACCTCGCCCGGTTCCTCGCAGCGTGGCCCGCGGACGCCGAATGAAGCGAATCAGCGCGGCCCCGGAAGAGGCCGACATCGTCGACCTGTCCCACGAGGCGAAGGGCGTCGCGCGCATCGATGGCAAGACCGTTTTCGTCGCCGACGCGCTGCCCGGCGAGCGAGTCGTGCTGCGCCGGGTCGGACGGCACCGCAATTTCGACGAAGCCGTGCTCGAGTCCGTGCTGCGCCCCAGCGCCGATCGAGTGGTGCCGGCCTGCCCACACTACGGTACCTGCGGCGGATGCGCGCTGCAGCACCTTGCGCCAGCCGCGCAGCTCGCGTTCAAGCAGGCACAGGTGCTGGAGAATCTCGCGCGCCTCGGCGGAGTCCAGCCCGGACGGGTGATCGAGCCGCTCACGGGACCCGCCTGGGGCTACCGGAGGCGAGCCCGCCTCGGCGTCAAGCACGTGGCACGCAAAGGCCGGGTGCTGGTCGGGTTCCGCGAACGTTCGGCGCCGTTCGTCGCGGACCTGCACGAGTGCCGGGTGCTGGCCCCCCCGGCCGACAGGCTGATCGACCCGTTGGCTGCGCTGGTGGGCGAGCTTTCGATCGCTGCGCGCGTGCCCCAGGTCGAGGTGGCCGTGGCGGGCAGCGACTGCGCGCTCGTGCTGCGCGTGCTCGATCCGCCAACCGCAGCGGATCTCGATCGTCTGCGTACCTTCGAGCACGCCCAGGGCGTGCGCGTGTACCTGCAAGCGGGTGGCCCGGCCAGCGTCGCGCCACTGACGCCGAATCTCGAGCCTCTCCGGTACGAGCTCGGCCACTTCGGCCTCGTGATCGAGTTCGAGCCGACCGATTTCATCCAGGTCAATGCGACGCTCAACGAGGCGATGGTCGCGCGCGCAGTCGAAATGCTCGAGCCGGAGCCGTCGAGCCACGTACTCGACCTGTTCTGTGGACTCGGCAATTTCTCGTTGCCGCTGGCGCGATCCGCCGGCGAGGTCGTGGGCGTGGAGGGGGACGCGGGCCTGGTGGCACGTGCCGAGCGGAACGCACGGAGCCAGGGCGTTGCGAATGCCGTCTTCCATGCCGCGGACCTGGCGAATCCGGCGGCCTGGTCGGCTTGGGCAGCGCGCCGCTACGACCGCGTGCTGCTCGACCCGCCCCGGGCCGGCGCCCGCGAGGTGCTGCCGGTCGTGGGTGGCTGCGGCGCTGCGCGCGTCGTGTATATTTCCTGCCATCCGGGCAGCCTCGCCCGCGATGCGGGCATCCTGGTCCGGGACCATGGATTCCGGCTGGTCGCAGCAGGCGTCATGGACATGTTCCCGCACACGACCCATGTCGAGGCGATGGCGGTCTTCGACCGATGATGCGATGCCGGTAGAAATCGAACGGAAATTCCTCGTCGAGGGCGACGCCTGGCGCAACGGCGTGCGCCGCCACGAGCTGTTCCGCCAGGGCTACCTCGCAGGCAGCGAGTCGTGCTCGGTGCGCGTTCGGGTCGGTGGCGAGCGCGCGTGGATCGGCATCAAGGGCCGCGTCCGCGGCGCGAGCCGGCCGGAATACGAGTACGAGATCCCCTTGCACGAGGCCAACGAGATCCTCGACACGCTTTGCGTCCACGGTCGCATCGAGAAGCGCCGCTACTGGGTGCCGTACGCGGACCACGAGTGGGAGGTGGACGAGTTCCTCGGCCGCAACGCCGGCCTCTTCGTCGCCGAGCTCGAGCTCGAGAACGAGTCGGATGCGTTCGTCCCGCCGCCGTGGCTCGGCCACGAAGTCACGGAGGACGAGCGCTACTACAATGCGAGCCTCGCGCAGCGCCCGTGGAGCGAGTGGCCCGAGGCGTCGAGGGGCGCGGGGTGACGCTCGGGCCACTGCTGGTCGACGTGGCCGGCACCGAGCTCACGGCCGAGGATCGGCGCATCCTCGCGCATCCGCTGGTCGGCGCGGTGATCCTGTTCACGCGCAACTTCGCGAGCATCCAGCAGCTCGAGGCGCTCGTGCGCGAGATCCGCGCCATCCGCAATCCGTCGCTGCTGGTGACCGTGGACCACGAGGGCGGCCGGGTGCAGCGGTTCCGCACCGGCTTCACGGAATTGCCGCCGCAGCGTGCGATCGGGCACGTCTACGACCTCGATCCCGAAGCCGGACGTCGACTGGCATGGCAGTGCGGCTGGCTGCTTGCAGCGGAATTGCGCGCGATCGGCGTCGACCTCAGTTTCGCGCCTTGCGTCGACCTCGACTACGGGGTGAGCGAGGTGATCGGCGATCGCGCCTACCATCGCGACGCCGAGGCCGTTTCCAGGCTGGCCGTCGCGTGCATGCAGGGGATGCGCAGCGCCGGCATGGGAGCAACTGCAAAGCATTTTCCGGGCCACGGTGCCGTGGTCGCCGATTCGCACAAGGCGCTGCCGGTCGATCGCCGCCCGCTCGCCGAGTTGGCCACAGACCTGCTTCCGTACCGGAGGTTGATCGCGAACGGTCTCGCCTCCGTCATGGTGGCTCACGTGCTGTTCCCCGAGGTCGACAGCTCACCGGCCGGATTCTCGCGGCGCTGGATCCAGCAGGAACTGCGCTGGGGCCTCGGCTTTACGGGTGCGGTGTTCTCCGACGACCTCAGCATGGGCGGCGCCGCGTTTGCGGGCACCGTGACCGAACGCGCGCGCCGCGCGCTCGCTGCCGGTTGTGACGTGCTCACCATCTGCAATGACCGGCCCGCACTGCTGGCCGCGCTCGAGGAACTCGCCGGCGAGATCGACCCGCTCAGCCAGGTGCGCCTCGCGCGCCTGCATGGCCGCCCGATGCCCGACCGGCTGGACCTGCGCCAGACCGCGCGCTGGGCGGAATGCCGCCGCGCGGTCGATCATTGCCGGGACGCACCACAGCTCCGGCTCGATGCCTAGCAGAGGACGACGCCCGTCACCATGAACACACCCGATCCCTCGCTGCTCGCCGAAGTGCTGCGTCACGCGCTCGACGGCATCGCCATCGTCGACGGTGCGGGCGGTGCCCCGCGGGTGATCTACGCGAATGCCACGCTCGCCGCGTTGCTGCGGCGGGCCGAGGAGTGGCCGGCGGGACGCCTGCTCGAGGAGGTCGAGAGCGAGGCGCCGGCCGACCCGAACCTGACCAGCGCGGGCGTCGGACTGCGCGTGCGCTTACGGCGTGGCGACGGGACCACGGTCGAGTGCGAGCGCTGGGCTCTGCTGCTGCCCGACTCCCGCCTCGCGCTGCACTACCGCCCGATGCCCAAGGTCGCGCCCGGCGCGCTCGCCGCGGCGGTCGACCGCTCGAGCGGGCTCAGCACGCCGGAGCACCTCCTCGAGGTGCTGCGCCGCGACTGGTCGATCGCACAGCGCGACGCCCGCAACCTGACCATGATGCGCTTCGATCTCGACGGCTGCCGCGACTACCTCGAAGTGTTCGGTCGCGGCGCGACCGAGAACGTGATGCGCCAGGTCGGCCGCACGATCGCCTCGGCGATGCGACGGACCAGCGACGTCGTGGCCCGTTTCGACGACGACGAGTTCGTCGTGATCGGCGTCTCGATGGAGGCCAGCCTGGCCCGCCAGCACGCCGAGCACATCGTCGGGCGCGTCCGTGCGCTGGCCATTCACCACCCGCGCTCACGGACCGGCCGCTACCTCACGTTGAGCGGCGGCGTCGTGACCACCGTGCCGCCGCGCAATCTCGGCTGCGAGGCGCTGCTCGAAGCGGCGCAACGGGCGCTTGCGGAAGCGAAGCAGGCGGGCGGCGGGCAGGTGGTCGCAGCGGAGCAGTTGGAAGGGGATAGGGGATAGGGGATAGGGGATAGTCGGACGCTGAGCCCGGCGGTTCGGCGCCACCTCTGACGATCCCCTATCCCCTAACCCCTAACCCCTCCCCACGCATTTCCCCAACCCTTCCAGCAGCCGCTGCGCAGCCGCGAACCGTTCCTCCGGCTCGCCATGCGCGCCGCTGAAGCGCAGCTTGCTCGGGCCATCGAAACGAATCGCGCGCGAGCTGCGCTGCACGAACAGGATCAGCGCGCCCGGATCGATCGGCGTCGCCTCGGTGAACGTTGCGGAACCGCCGGCCGGCGCGACGTCGAGGCGCTCCACGCCGAGGCGGGCCGCCGCGACGCGCAACCGGGCAATCCGGAACAGGTTGCGCGCCGGTTCGGGCAGCAGGCCGAAGCGATCCACGGTTTCCGCCTGCAGGTCGTCGAGTTCGGTCTCCGTCTCGACCGCCGAAATGCGCTTGTAGAGCACCAGCCGGGCGTGGACGTCCGGCAGGTAGGCCTCGGGCAGCAGGGCGGGCACGTGCAGGTCGAGCTCGGGCCCGTGGTGCAGCGGGCGCTCCAGCTCCGGCGACTTCCCCGCGCGCATCGCGGCGACCGCGCGCTCGAGCAGTTCCATGTACAACGCAAAGCCGATCTCGTGGATCTGGCCGCTCTGGCCTTCGCCGAGCAGCTCGCCTGCACCGCGGATCTCGAGGTCGTGTGTGGCGAGCACGAAACCGGCACCGAGGTCCTCGAGCGACTCGAGGGCCTCGAGTCGTCGCGCGGCGTCCGCCGTCATCGCATTCCGCGGCGGCGTGATCAGGTATGCATACGCCTGGTGATGCGAGCGACCGACGCGCCCGCGCAGCTGGTGCAGCTGCGCGAGGCCGAAGCGGTCGGCGCGGTCGATGATGATCGTGTTCGCAGTCGGCACGTCGATGCCGCTCTCGATGATGGTCGTGCAGAGCAGCAGATTGGCGCGCTTGTGGTAGAAATCGAGCATCACCTGCTCGAGGTCGCGCTCGCGCATCTGTCCGTGGCCGATCGCGATGCGCGCCTCAGGCACCAGCTCGGCGAGCTTCTGTGACGTTGCCTCGATCGTTTCGACGCTGTTGTGGACGAAGTACACCTGGCCGCCGCGGCGCAGCTCGCGCAGGCAGGCCTCGCGGACCACGGGCGCATTCCACTCCGAGGTGAACGTCTTGATCGACAGGCGCGCGGCTGGCGGGGTCGCGATCAGGGAAAGATCGCGCAGGCCGCCGAGCGCCATGTTGAGCGTGCGGGGGATCGGCGTCGCAGTGAGCGTCAGCACGTCCACCTCGGCGCGCATTGCGCGCAGCCTCTCCTTGTCGCGCACGCCGAAGCGGTGCTCTTCGTCGATGATCAGCAGCCCGAGGTCCTTGAACCGCACGCCAGCCTGCAGCAGCCGGTGCGTGCCGATTACGATGTCGACCTGCCCGGAGGCCAGGCCGGCGAGCGCGGCCTTGGCCTGCGCGTCGGCCCGGAAGCGCGACAGCAGCTCGACCTTGATCGGCCAGTCGGCAAAACGGTCCGCGAAGGTCTGGAAGTGCTGCTGGGCGAGCAGGGTGGTCGGCACGAGCACCGCAACCTGTTTGCCGCCCTGCACGGCAACGAATGCGGCCCGCAGCGCCACCTCGGTCTTGCCGAAGCCGACGTCGCCGCAGACGACGCGGTCCATGGGTCGGGGCGCGCGCAGGTCATCGATCACCTGGGCAATCGCGGCGGCCTGATCGGCAGTCTCCTCGAACGGGAAGCCGGACTCGAACGCGTGCAGTTGCGCCTCGTCGAATGCGAAAGCGTGGCCCGGGCGGGAGGCGCGGCGTGAATAGACGTCGAGCAGTTCGGCCGCCGCATCGCGGATGCGGGCCGCCGCCTTCGCGCGTGCCTTGGACCACTGGTCGCCACCGAGCTTGTGCAATGGCGCGGTCTCGGCCGGCGCGCCCGTGTAGCGGCTGATGCGCTCGAGTGCCTGCACTGGCACGTAGAGCTTGTCGCCCTCGGCGTACTCGAGCACGAGGAACTCGGCCGGCATGCCGCCCGCGTCCATGGTCGTGAGGCCGAGATAACGGCCGACGCCGTAGTCCTCGTGAACGACCGCGGCGCCGGGCCGCAAGTCGGCGAGTTGCTGGATGATGCGCGCCGGATCGCGATCGGAGCGGCGCCTGCGCCGCTCCTGGCGCGCACGCTCGCCGAACAACTGCTCCTCGGCATAGATCGTCAGCGCCGGGTCGGCGAGACTCACGCCCGAGGTCAGGGGTGCGACCGTGACCGCGATTCGCGTGTCGGAGTCGAGGAATTCCTGCCAGCCGGCGACCGTGCGCAGTTCGGCACCGAACGGCCGCAAGAGGTCGTACAGCAGCTCGCGGCGACCGGGCGACTCGGCCGCGAGCAGGATGCGGCCCGGACGCGCAGCAATGTCCGCGGCGAACGCCTGGATCGTCTCCTCGCGGCGTGGATCGAGTCGTGCGGCAGGGGCTGAGGTCGTTCCGAGATCGACGCTCTCCGTGCCGTCCGCCGGATCGGCAGCGTCGCCGAGCAGCAGCTGGTGCCGTTCGCTGGCGGCGACGACCCATTCCTCCGGCGTCAGGAAGATCTCGGCGGGCGCGAGCACGGGGTGCTCGATGTCATAGCGTCGTTCTTCGAAACGCTCCTCGATGGCGCCCCAGACGCGCGGCAGCTCCGAGGCATGTTCCGTCGGTAATGCGATCACCGCGCCGCGCGGCAGGTAATCGAACAGGCTGGTCGTGCCGTCGAAGAACAGCGGCAGGTAGTACTCGATGCCGGCGGGAGCCAGGCCCTCGCCCACATCCCGGTAGAGCGGCATCCGGGTCAGGTCGCCCTCGAACCGCGTGCGGAAGCGGCGCCGGAAGTCCCGGATCGATTCGGGCGCGAGGCTGAATTCGCGAGCCGGCAGTAGTTCGAGGTGCTCGAGGCGTTGGTCGGAACGCTGCGTGTCGGGGTCGAAGCTGCGGATGCTGTCGATCTGCAGGTCGAACAGGTCGATGCGCAGTGGCACCTCGCTGCCCATCGGGAAAATGTCGAAGAGCGAACCGCGGATCGCGAACTCGCCCGGTGCGCCCACCTGCGGCACGCTCGCGTAGCCCGCCGCGGTCAGCCGTAGACGGAACGGTTCGAGTTCGAGCGGCTCACCGACCCGCAACGTGAGTGCGTGGCCGTCGACGAAGCTGCGCGGGGGCAGCCGCTGCAGCGAGGTGGGCAGGTCGGTGATCACGATCCCGGTGGCAAGTCCCGGCAGCCGCGACAGCGTCCGCAGGCGCTGCGAGATGATGTCCGGGTGCGCAGAGAACTGGTCGTAGGGCAGCGTCTCGTAATCCGGGAATGCGACGATGGGCAAGGACGGCGGGGCGAAGAAACGCAGCTCGTCCTCGAGCCGCGACATCTCGGCCGCATCGCGCGTCACGATCAGCAGCGGATGGCGCAAGGCGACGGCGGCCCGCGCGAGGTGCAGTGCAGCACCGGCGCCGACCAAGCCATGCCAACGCACGCGTGGCCGGCCGTCACGCGGCAGGATGGGTGAATCAAACATTATGTAAAACAATAAGTTAAGAGCAGATCCTCGGATCCGCTCCAGGTCAGGGCAAGATCAGGACCGCAGTCGATTCAGGGCGTGGCAGGTGCCCCGCGGCTCGCCACGGCATGGACGACGTGCTGGTACTCGAAGTACACGACGAACCCCGGGTACACCCAGCGGGTGATCGGCGGCTGGCCAACCGCAGCGAAACGCTCGGTCGGCGCCCCGAAGCGCTGTTCGACCTGCACCATGCTGGTTCCGCGCGAAGGCGTTGCCACCGGCGCCTGCGCCTGGGGCGGATCGACCATCTGAAGGTTCTGGGCAAACGACGGGGCGAGCCCGAGTCCGCAGGCCATCCCGATCGTCGCCAGTACTGTCTTGCGCATGATTCAGACCTCTGCACCGAAGCCGGGGCCACTATAGCACCGGCTGGAAAATCCAGGACGTGACCGGATGCCGGGTTTGGGCGCCCGGGTCGAGCCTGCTGCCGGGTTCGCCGCGTGCAAAGCTCGGTCGGCACGGGTAGCCTTGCGGCCTTTCGCGCGAGCCACGATGTTCCATCCACTGCCCATCTTCGTCGGCCTGCGTTACGTCCGGACCCGGCGACAGGGCTTCTTCGTCTCGTTCATATCCTGGGTTTCGATGCTGGGCGTCTGCCTCGGCGTCGCGGCCCTGATCACGATCATTTCCGTCATGAATGGATTCGAGGGAGAACTTCGCAACCGGCTGGTCGCGCTGACGGCCCATGCGACGCTCGAGGGCCCGCCGGATTTGATGGACGACTGGGCCGCCGTCGCGGCACGCGCGCGCATGGTGCCGGGTACCACCGGTGTCGCCCCTTTCGCCGACGTGCAGGCGATGATTGGCCGCGCCGGCCAGCTGCAGCCCGTGCTGCTGCACGGTCTCAATCCCGCCGCCGAGACTCGGGTGTCTACGATCGAGCAGCACCTGCTGCAAGGCCAGCTCCAGGACCTCGTGCCGGGCGAGCGCCGCATGATCATCGGGCGCGTGCTCGCCTGGCAGCTCGGCGCCGAGGCGGGCGACGAGATCACGGTCATGGTGCCGGGGCGCGAGCTCATCAGTTCGGGCGGGCGGCCGCTGCTGCAGACCTTCACCGTCGCCGGTGTCTTCGAGGTCGGCCTGCAGGATCACGATGCGTCGCTGGCGCTGGTCGCGCTCGAGGATGCGGCGGCCCTGACCGGCAACCCGGCGCGGCCGAGCGGCCTGCGCCTGAAGTTCGACGACGTGATGGCCGCACCGGCGCTCGCGGCGCGCGTCGCCGCCGCAGTCGGACAGGGCGCGACGGTGCGCGACTGGACCGCGGAGCACTCGGCGTACTTCCGTGCGATCCGCATCGAGAAGACGATGATGAGCCTGATCCTGATGCTGGTCGTGGCGGTGGCGGCCTTCAACATCGTCGCGGCGCTCGTCATGGTCGTCAACGAGAAGCGCTCGGACATCGCGATCCTGCGCACGCTGGGACTCGCCCGTGGCGGCGTCGTCGGCGTGTTCTTCACGCAGGGGATCGTCATTGGGACCATCGGCACGCTGCTGGGCGTGGCGTTCGGCGTGGCGCTGGCAAGCAACGTGGCCGAGATCGTGCCCGTGCTTGAGCGTGCGTTCGGCTTCCACGTCATGGACCCGACCGTGTACTACATCACCGAGATCCCGTCGGAGCTGCGCGCCGGCCAGATCGCCACGATCGCGGCGATCGCATTCGCGCTGACCGTGCTCGCGACGATCTACCCGGCGTTGCGCGGCGCCGCCACCGAACCGGCCGAGGCGCTGCGGTACGAGTGATGAGCGGGACGCCCTACGAACTCAGGATCGGCCGGCGCTACCTGCGCTCGACTGGCAATCGTTTCCTGTCGTTCATCTCGCTGATGTCGATGGTGGGCGTCGCGATTGGCGTGGCCGTGCTGATCGTCGTGCTGTCCGTCATGAATGGCTTCGAGCGGGAACTGCGCGAGCGCATCCTGAGCATGACCTCGCACGCGACCGTGACGACGTTCGGTGCCGGTTTGCAGGACTGGCCAGCGCTGCGCGAGCGGGCGCTCGCGAACCCGGCGGTCGAAGCCGCGGCACCCTACGTCGAGGGCGAGGCGTTGCTGATCGGCGAACGCAGCGACGGAGTGTCGGCGGCGGTCGCGCTGCGGGGCATCGACCCGGTGCTCGAGAAGCAGGTCTCCGCTATCGGTGAACGATTGCGCAGCGGCTCGCTCGAGGCCCTCGAGCCGGGCAGCTATCGCATGCTGCTTGGTGCCGAGGTCGCGGCGCGCCTCGGTGTCGCGGCGGGCGACACGGTCGTGGCTGCCATCGCGCAGGGCACGGTGACCCCGGCGGGCGTCGTGCCGCGCATGCGTCGCTTCACTGTTGCCGGGATCTTCTATTCCGGCATGTACGAGATCGACAACGGGCTCGTGCTCGTGAACCTCGGCGATGCCGGCCGCCTGTTCCGCACGGGTGAGGATGTGAGCGGGCTGCGACTCAAGGTGCGCGATCCGCTGCGTGCGCCGTCGGTGGCGCGCGACGTCGCGCGCGGCATGGATGGCGGTTTCCTGGTCGAGGACTGGACCCAGCGCCACGCCAATTTCTTCCGTTCGATCGAACTCACCAAGCGCATGATGTTCTTCATCCTGCTGCTGGTGGTGGCGGTCGCCGCGTTCAACATCGTTTCGACGCTGGTCATGGCCGTCAAGGACAAGCAGCCGGACATCGCGATCCTGCGCACGCTCGGCGCGCGGCCGGGCAGCGTACTCGCGATCTTCGCCACCCAGGGTACGGTGATCGGCCTGCTCGGCACGCTGGGCGGCGTGGCGCTGGGCGTGCTGCTGTCCGTCAACCTCGAGCGGCTCGTGCACGGGCTCGAACGGCTGCTGGGGACGCGTTTCATGGACGCAAGCGTGTACCTGATGAGCGACCTCCCGGCCCACGTCGAGGCCGCGGACGTCACGTTGATCGCGGCCACCGCATTCGCGCTGTGCTGCCTGTCGACGCTGTATCCCGCGTGGCGGGCGGCGCGCACCCATCCGGCAAGGGCCCTGAGGCATGACTGAAAACCCGATCCTGCACTGCGAGCACGTCAGCAAGCACTTCGCGGAAGCCGGGAACCGGCTCGAGGTGCTGCGCGACGTCAACCTGAGAATCGAGCGTGGCGAGACCCTCGCGATCGTCGGCGCGTCGGGGTCCGGCAAGACCACCTTGCTGCAGATCCTCGGTGGGCTCGACCTGCCAACCGCGGGCACGGTGCGGATCGACGGCCAGTCGTTCGCCGATCTCTCCGACTCCGCCCGTGGCCGGCTGCGCAACCACGCGCTGGGTTTCGTCTACCAGTTCCACCACCTGCTGCCGGAATTCACCGCGCTCGAGAACGTCGCGATGCCGCTGCTGGTGCGGCGTCTTCCTGCGGCGGAGGCGGAGCGCACCGCGCGCAGCTTCCTCGAGCGCGTCGGGCTCGGAGCCCGGCTCGGTCACCGCCCTGCGCAGTTGTCGGGCGGCGAGCGGCAGCGGGCGGCCGTCGCGCGCGCGCTCGTCACACGGCCGCAGCTCGTGCTTGCGGACGAGCCCACCGGCAACCTCGATGGCGGCAACGCCCGCGGCGTGCTCGAGCTGATGCTCGAGTTGAACCGCGAGCTCGGCACCAGCCTGGTCATCGTCACGCACGCGACGGAGATTGCCGCGCGCATGCAGCGGGTGCTCGTGCTCGCCGACGGCCAGCTCGGTCCCGGCTGAAATTGCACGTAGAGGCGCGATAGGCGCCTCGCCGCCCGGACTCGGCCGCGTCACGCTGATCCCGCAAACGAACGGAAGCGGGGCGGCACAGTGATCTCGGTGGCAGTGGCGTGGCTGCTCGGTGCCTGCGCATTGCTCCTGCAGCCGACGCTGCCAGGAGTCGGCGTGCTCGCCCTCGTGTGCCTCGCCACCGCGGCGGTGGCGGCAGTTCTCCGACGCGGGGCGGTGCTGGCCTTTGCGGTCGGCTACGCTTTGACCTGGCAGCAGGGCGGCGAGCGCGTCGCGGTCCGGCTCGACCCGGAACTCGAGGGTCAGTCGCTGTCGATCCGCGGTTCGATCGCGTCCGTGCCGCAGGCCGTCGCCGACGGGGTCCGGTTTCGATTCGCGACGAATGCGCAGGCCGGCATCCCGCCGCTCGTCGAACTCACCTGGTACGAGCCGGACCGACGGCTGCGGGCGGCCGAGCGGCTCGCCCTCGAGGTGCGGCTGCGCCGTCCGCGCGGCTTCGCGAACCCGGGCGGTGCGGACTACGAGGCGCGCATGCTGCGCGAGAACGTGGGCGCCACCGGCTACGTGCGATCGCTCGCGAGCGCCGGGCGCGGCTGGCGTGATGTTGCGCGGTGGCCTGTGCTCGTGACCCGCGACGAGATCCATGCGGCCACGCGTCGAGCCCTCGGCGACAGGCCAGCCACCGGCATCGTCGCCGGACTCTCGGTCGGGCTGCAGGACGCGCTGAGTACGGCGCAGTGGCGCGAGCTCGCGCGCAGCGGAACGAGTCACCTGATGGCGATTTCGGGCACGCACATCGGCATGCTGGCTGCGATGGCGGCCTGGCTCGCGGCCGGAGTGCAGCGCCTGCGGCAACGACGCGGCGCGCTGGGCGCGGCTCGCGATGCGGCGGTCGTGGCCGGCAGCGTGACCGCGATCGCCTATTCCTCGCTCGCCGGCTGGTCGGTGCCGACTCAGCGCACCGCGATCATGATCGGCATCGTGGCCCTTGCGTTGCACCTGCGGCGACGGGTCGGCCCGGGTGACGCGCTTGCGCTCGGCGCGATCGCGGTGCTGGCGTTCGAGCCACTGGCACCGCTCGCGGTCGGCTTCTGGCTGTCGTTCGGTGCCGTGGGCGTCATCCTGCTCGCGACCAGCGGGTCGCTCGCTCGCACGGGATTGCTGCGAGGCTACACGCAGGTGCAGATCGCGGTGACGGTCGGGCTGGTGCCGGTGCTCGTCGGCAGCTTCGGCAGCGTCTCGATCGTTTCGGCGGGCGTGAACCTCGTGGCGATTCCGCTTTACACGCTCGTCATCGTGCCCGCCGTGCTGGTATCCACGGCATTCGTGCTGATGCTGCCCGGCCCCGGCACGAGCGTGATGCATGGCGTGGCGTGGCTGATCGAGGCGACCTGGCCCGTGATCGGGGTTCCCGCCGGCTGGTCATGGGCCACCTGGGGTGTCGCGGGCCTCTCGTCGTGGGCGTGGTGCGCGCTCGTGGCCGGAGCCGCAGCGGCCCTCGCACCGTTGCCGCCACCCGGCCGCGTCGCAGGCGTCGTGCTGCTCGTCGCGGCCTGCGGGTGGCGCGCGACTCCACCCGGTCCGGGTGCGGTGCATTTCGCGATGCTGGACGTCGGGCAAGGTCTCGCGGCCGTTGTGGAGACTCGACGCCACGTGCTCGTCTACGACGCCGGCCCGGCCTTTCGCAGCGGCAGCGACACGGGCACGCTGGTCGTCGAGCCGTACCTGCGGCATCGCGGCTTGCGCAGGATCGATCTGCTGGTGGCGAGTCACGACGATCTCGACCATGCCGGCGGCGCAGCGTCTCTGGCCCGCGCCTTCCAGGTGGACCGGCGAGTTGCGAGCGGCCGGGCGCTGGATGCGCTCGGGCCGACGCAGCGGTGCGTACGTGGCGGGCGTTGGACCTGGGACGGCGTCTCGTTCGAGTGGTTACATCCTGGAGCGGACTCGCTGCCGAAGGACAACGACCGTTCCTGCGTGCTGCGCGTGCGCGCGGGGCCGCACACCGTGCTTCTCACGGGCGACGTCGAGCGCCTGGCCGAAGCGGAACTCCTCGAGCAGGCAGATCCGGGTCGCGTGGACGTGCTGCTGGTGCCGCACCACGGCAGTCGCACGTCATCGATCGCCGCTCTGGTCGCTGCGACGCGGCCGAGGTGGGCGCTCGTGCCCTCCGGCCACCGCAACCGTTGGGGCTTTCCGAAGCCGGACGTCGTGCGGCGCTGGCAGGATTCGGGCAGCCAAGTGCTGACGGGCTCGGCCACCGGCGCGATCGAGTTCGAGGTGCACCCCGACCGGTCGATCCGGGCGCCGCGGCTGTGGCGCATCGAACGACGACGCTTCTGGCACGATCCCTGACTGCGGATGCAAGTCGCGGCGCCAGCCCCCCATGCAGTATCATCCGCGGGCGCTGGGGCAGGGGATACGAGCGAGAAATGTTCGAAATCGTGACGGCCGGCGGCATCGTGATGGTGCCGATCATCCTCTGCTCGATCCTCGCCGTGGCGATCACGCTCGAACGGCTGTGGACGCTGCGTGAACAGCGCGTGGTGCCCGCGGAACTCACCGACAAGGTCTGGCAGTGGGTCGAGAACCGCGCACTGTCGGACAAGCAGATCATGGCCCTGCAGCAGCACTCGCCCCTCGGTCGTGTCCTGGCCGCCGGGCTTGCGAGCCGTCACCGCGACCGGGCGGTCATGATCGACGCGATCGAGGATGCCGGGCGCCACGTCGTGCACGACCTCGAGCGCTTCCTGAACACGCTCGGCACGATTGCCGCGATCTCCCCATTGCTCGGCCTGCTCGGCACCGTCACCGGCATGATCCGGACGTTCAAGGCGATTACGGTCGCCGGGATCGGCAATCCCGCCGCGATGGCGGGTGGCATCTCCGAAGCACTGTTCACGACTGCGGCCGGGCTCCTGGTGGCGATCCCCGCGCTGGTGGCCTATCGCTACCTGCGAGGCCGCGTGGGCGAGCTCGTGATCCAGATGGAGAAGGAATCGATCAAGTTGGTGCAGGCAATCGATCGCGCGAGCGGCACGCGGCCGCTGGGTGCCGAGGACGTTGCGGCGTGAGATTCCAGCCGCGGTCCGCCGAGGAACCTGACCTGAACCTGACGCCGTTGATCGACGTCGTGTTGCTGCTGCTGATCTTCTTCATGCTCTCGACCCGCTTCATCGACGAGGGCCGCCTGCAGTTGCGCCTGCCGGAGGCCGGCGTGGTGCCCGAAGCTGCCGAGGCCGGCGACGGGGTCGTGATCGAGGTGACGGCGCAGGGCGGTTACCGCGTCAATGGCCGCGCGCTGATCAACAACAGCCCGGACACGCTGGCCGCGGCGATCGGCAAGGCCGCGGGTAACAACCGGGCCAAGCCGGTGACCGTGCGTGCGGACGCGCGCGCCACGCACCAGAGCGTCGTGACGGCCATGGACGTGGCCGGCCGGGCGGGCTACCGGCAGATCAACATCGCGACCGTGACCGATGGCCAAGCTGGGCGTTAACAAGGGGGACCCGTTCGCTCCGGAAGGCGGGCTCAAGATGCCTGCCAACGCGCTGCAGACCTATCGGCGGTTGCTGGGTTACCTGCGCCCGCACCGCGGCATGTTCATGGTCGGCGTGCTCGGCATGACGATCTTCGCCGCGACCGACGCAGGCTGGGCCGCCTTCGTCAAGTTCTTCCTCGACGGCACGTTCGTCGACAAGGACCCGCGCATGGTCTGGTTGGTTCCCTTCGCGCTGGTCGGGCTGTTCGTGCTGCGGGGCCTCGGCGACTTCCTGCAGACCTACTGTCCGGGATTCGTCGGCCGCCAGATCGTCAAGACACTGCGCGGCGAGATTTTCGACCGTTACCTGCACCTGCCGGTCGCTTTCTTCGACCGCCAGTCGGCGGGCGTCCTGCTGTCGCGCCTCACCTACAACACCGAGCAGGTCGCGACCGCGACGACCGACTCGATCACGGTCTTCATTCGCGACACGCTGACGATCATCGGCCTGATCAGCTACCTGCTGTATCTCAACCCGAAACTGACGCTGATCAGCCTGATCGTCGGTCCGCTGATCGCGGTGATCATCCGGCGCATCAACACGCTTTTCCGCCGCTACAGCAAGCGCATCCAGGCCTCGATGGGCGACGTCACGCGCGTCGCCAAGGAGGCGATCGAGGCGCCCCGCGTCGTGCGCGTCTTCAACGCGCAGCAGTTCCAGGCCGGGCTGTTCGACCAGGTGATCGAGCACAACCGGCGCTCGCACATGAAGCTGATGTTCACCAAGGGCCTCAGCAATCCGGTAGTGCAGATCATTGCTGCGTCCGGGCTCGCGGTCGTGCTCTACCTCGCGACGGTCGAGGCCATCAATGGCGAAATGAGCGTGGGCGAGTTCACGTCCTTCATTGCTGCTCTGATGCTGATCACGGCCCCGCTGCGGCGGCTCGTCAACGTCGCGGGCCCGCTGCAGCAGGGAATCGCGGCGGCGCAAAACATCTTCGACGTGCTCGACACCCCGCCGGAGCCCGCGGGCGGCTCGGCGCCGATCGAGCGCGCTCGCGGCGAGGTCGAGTATCGCGACGTGCGCTTCACGTATCCCGGCGTCGTGGAGCCGGTGCTGCACGGTATCGCCTTCAGCGTCCGCGCCGGCGAGACGGTGGCGATCGTCGGTCGCTCGGGCAGCGGCAAGTCGACCATCGTCAACCTGCTGCCGCGCTTCTACGACGTCACCGGCGGCTCCGTGATGCTCGACGGACTGGACGTGCGCGAGTATCCGATTGAACGGCTGCGCGCGCAGATGAGCCTGGTCAGCCAGGACGTCGTGCTCTTCAACGACACGATCCGCAGCAACATCGCCTTCGGCCACCAGGCGACGAACGGGGAGATCGAGGCCGCGGCGCAATCGGCGCGCGTGGTCGAGTTCACAGAGCAGATGCCGCAGGGCCTCGATACCGTCGTGGGCGACCGCGGCGCGCTGCTCTCGGGCGGCCAGCGCCAGCGCATCGCGATCGCGCGTGCCCTGCTGCGCAACACGCCAGTGCTGATCCTCGACGAGGCGACCTCGGCACTCGACACCGAACTCGAGCGCCAGATCCAGGAGCAACTCGACGCACTGATGCAGAACCGCACGACGCTCGTCATTGCGCATCGCCTCTCGACCGTCGAGAAGGCCGACCGGATCCTGGTGATGGACGGCGGCCGCGTCGTCGAGACGGGCAGTCATGCCGAGTTGCTGGCGAAGAACGGCCAGTACGCGGTGTTGTACCGCATGCAGTTCAACGAATGAGCCTGGAGGCCGGGCTGCAGCGGCTGTGGTACGGGCCGCGCTGGCTCAGCCTGCCGCTCTGGCCCCTCGGTTGGCTCTACCGGGCCGTGGTCGCCGCGCGCCGCGCCCTTTACCGGTGGCGCCTGCTGCGGGTCGAGCAGGCCCAGGTCCCGGTCGTCGTGGTTGGAAATCTGACGGTCGGCGGTACGGGCAAGACACCGGTCGCAGCCTGGCTCGCCGGGCAGCTCGGCCTGCGAGGCCACAGGGTTGGCGTCGTGCTGCGTGGCTACGGGGGGCGCGTGGTCGCCCAGCCACGGGTCGTGACGCCCTCCAGCGACCCAGCCGACGTCGGCGACGAGGCCGTGCTGCACGCGTTGCGGGGGCCTTGCGTGGTCGTGGTCGGTGCGGATCGGGTCGCCGCCGCGAGGTGTGCGGCCGAGGCGGGCGCCGAGATCGTCGTCTGCGACGACGGCCTGCAGCACCTGCGGCTGGCGCGTGATTTCGAGATCGCCGTGGTCGATGCCGCCCGGGGACTCGGCAACGGCCAGTTGCTGCCCGCGGGCCCGCTGCGCGAGCCCGCGGGGCGACTCGAGCGTGTCGATGCCGTCGTCGTGACCGAACGGCGCGACCGGGCGGCTCGCGGCGTCGAACCCCGCCGGCCGTTCGTGGCCACCGCGAAATTGCGCCTCGGCGATGCCGTCAATCTCGCTTCCGGCGAGCACCGGACCCTGGACTCATTCCGGCAAGTGCCACTGCACGCCGTCGCTGGTATCGGCAATCCCGCCGCATTTTTCGACGGATTGCGCGCGGCGGGCCTCGACATCGTCGAGCATCCGCTCGCGGACCACGCGGCGCTCCAAGTCGGGACCCTGCCGTTCCCGGCGGGAACGACGGTCCTGATGACCGAGAAGGATGCCGTAAAATGCCGGGCGTTCGCAGGCCCCGCGTGGTGGTTCGTCGAACTCGAAGTCGGCTTCGAGCGGGCGGCCGCGCAGGAACTGCTCGCCGCGATCCTGGAGCGCACGGGTCTCACCCGCGCAGGAGTGCACATTGGATAGCAAGCTGCTCGACATCCTCGCCTGCCCCGTCTGCAAGGGGCCGCTCACCTGGCATCCCGATGCGCAGCAGCTCGTCTGCCGCGCCGAGCGACTCGCGTACCCGGTGCGCGACGGCATTCCGGTGATGCTGGAAGACGAAGCCCGCAAGCTGGCCTCGGACGACCCGCTGCTCGAGGAGTAGGCGTGGCGTTCCACGTCGTCATCCCGGCGCGCTATGCGTCGACACGCCTGCCGGGCAAGCCGCTGCTCGACATCGTCGGACGGACCATGATCCAGCGCGTGGTCGAGCGAGCCTGCGCGAGCAGTGCGGACCAGGTGCTGGTCGCCACCGACGATGCCCGGATCGCGGCAGCCGTGCACGATCCGCGCTGGACATCGGCCGCCATTGCCGTGATGACCGACCCGGCACTACCGTCCGGGACAGACCGGGTTGCCGCGGTCGCCGCCGAGCGCGGCTGGAGCGACGACACGGTGGTCGTGAACGTCCAGGGCGACGAGCCGTTCCTGCCGCCGGCCCTGATCGAGCAGGCGGCGGCGCTTCTCGATCACGACCCGGCTGCCGGGGTCGCGACGCTCGCGGCTCCCATTGCCAGTCTCGGGGAATTCCTCGACCCGAACGTGGTCAAGGTGGTGACCGCGCACGATGCGACGGCGCTCTATTTCAGCCGCGCACCGATCCCGTGGACCCGGGACGGCGCGCCAGGTGGCCTGGCCAGCCAGCGTGAATTTGCCGGTGCGCTCCGGCACGTCGGTATCTACGCCTATCGTGTCGGCGCGCTGCGTCGTCTCACTCGGATGGCGCCGTCGGCGCTCGAAACCTGCGAGAAACTCGAGCAGCTGCGCGCGCTCGAGAACGGCGTGCGAATCGCGGTCGGGCGCTGCGTCGAGCTGCCGGAGCCGGGCGTGGACACCGAGGCCGACCTGCACCGCGCGCGACGCAAGGCTGCCGCCATCGTCTGAGACGCCGTCCACGGAGGACGATGATGAACGAGGTCATCCACAACGCGTTCGGCCTGACCATCACGCCCTGGAAGCTGGTGGGCTACCTCGGTGTCGCCTTGTTCGCAGGCCGCTGGTTCGTGCAGATGTACTACTCCCGGAAGTATCGCCGGCCGGTCTTGCCGACCGTATTCTGGCTGATGAGCATCTCGGGCAGCCTGCTGCTGCTGTCGTACTTCATCTTCGGCAAGAACGACTCAGTGGGGATCCTGTCGAACCTGTTCCCGGCCTGCGTCGCCATCTACAACCTCTTCCTCGACTTGCGCAACCGACGCGACCGGCGCGAGGGTGACGTCACTTCAGCTTGAGCGTGCGTCGCTGCGCGGGCAGCAGGCCGCGCACCTCGGCAGTCGAGAGCGGACGCCACTGGCCCGTCGGCAGCGCGCCGAGATGCACGTGCATGATGCGCACGCGCTGCAACCGGCGCACCGTGTAACCGAAATGCTCGCACATGCGGCGGATCTGCCGGTTCAGGCCCTGCGTGAGCACGATCCTGAACGTATTCTTGCCCACCTGCGTCACATTGCAGGGATTCGTGACCGTCTCGAGGATCGGCACTCCGGCGGCCATGCCGGCGAGGAAGGCGGCAGTCAGGGGCCTGTCCACGGCGACGACATATTCCTTCTCGTGCTCGTTCTCCGCGCGCAATACCGTGTTGACGATGTCGCCATCGTTCGTGAGCAGGATGAGTCCCTCGGAGTCCTTGTCGAGCCGGCCGATCGGAAAAATCCGCTCCGGGTGGCCGACGAAATCCACGATGTTGCCGGCCACTTCGCGATCCGTCGTGCACTCGATGCCGACCGGCTTGTTGAGCGCGAGGTAGACGCGCCGCGGTTTCGCGCGCAGCGGCCGGCGATCCACCTGGACGTCGTCGCCATCGTTGACCTGGGTGCCGAGCACGGCCCGCGTGCCGTTCACGGTGACGCGACCGGCCTCGATCCACTGGTCGGCCTCGCGGCGCGAGCAGGCGCCGGTCTCGGCGAGGTACTTGTTGAGACGCATCGGCGGAGCGATCAGCCGCCCGAGCGCTTGACCGTGTAGCCGAGCTTGCCGAGCTCCGCGACCAGCGTGTCGCGGTGGTCGCCCTGGATCTCGATGACGCCCTCGTGCACGGTGCCGCCCGAGCCGCAGCGTTTCTTGAGGCGCGTGGCGAGGTCCTCGAGCGCATCGCCCGCGAGCGGCACTCCGCTCACCACCGTGACGCCCTTGCCCTTGCGGCCCTTGGTCTCGCGACCCACGCGCACGATTCCATCGCCCTTCGGCGCGACGACGACGGGTTGTGCCGGCCTGCTGCGCCGGCAACGGCACTCGGCGAGCGGCCGCGCGCACTCCGGGCACAGCCGCCCCGGACCAGTGGAAAAGACGAGCCTGCCGTTCGACATCGCGTCTAGTTTGACACCGGGTCTGAGCAACGGTCCAACTGACCGCGGCTGCCGTGGCACCGGCCGTGGCCACGGTTGACGCTGCGTTGTCGCGCGTGATCTATTTTCGGTCGTTCGACACGCGCACGAGATCCTCATGAACACCGGGTCGTCAGGTACCTTCCCCGAGCTTTGCACGACCCGCTTCCTGCTGCGGCGGATCCTTCAGGCGGATCGCGACGTCGTGTTTCGCGGCCTGTCCGATCCCCGGGTTCGTCGCGCATTACGGCGTCAGCTATGCGACGCTGGAAGCGACCCAGGTGCAGATGAACTGGTTTGAAGAGATCTTCGCGCGGGGGACCGGAGTGTGGTGGGGAATCTGCCGGCCATCGGACCCGTCGGAACTGCTCGGTGCGGCAGGCATGAACGACCTGTGTGCGAGGCACCGCAGGGCGGAACTGGGTTACTGGCTCCTGCCGGAGCATTGGGGGCAGGGTGTCGGCCGGGAATGCGTGACGGCGCTATTGCGGCATGCCTACCAGGCAATGCATCTTTACCGGGTCGGTGCCGAGGTGGATGTTGGTAACGCGCGCAGCGTCCGGCTGCTCCAACGGCTTGGATTTCAGTTCGAAGGCACCCGGCGCGCGTATGAATTGAAGGACGGCCGGCACCTGGATCTGATGCTCTTTGCGCGGCTCGCTTCCGATCCTGTGCCGCGACAATCACTTCCCGAGTCCACCATGCCACGCAAGCTCATCAGTTCCGGATCGCCGTTCGAGGAACAGATCGCGTATTCACGCGCGGTCGTCGACGGCGGCTGGATCTTCGTCTCGGGCACGACCGGGTTCGACTACACGACGATGACGATCTCCGACGATGCGGCCGAACAGGCCGATCAGTGCCTGATAAACATCCAGCATGCGCTTCGTCAGGCGGGTGCCGACCTTGCGGATGTCGTCCGTGTCACTTACATCCTCCCGAAAGCGGAGGATTTCGAGCGATGCTGGCCCGTCCTGAGGCGCCACTTCGGCGAGGTTCGTCCGGCCGCAACGATGATCTGTGCTGGCCTGCTCGATCCGCGCATGAAGATCGAAATCGAGGTGACCGCGCGCCGGCGCCGCGACGAATGAACGCGCCACAGGGTACCGCACGGAATCGAGTGACTGTCGTACACGGGAGCCGGGAATGCACAAGAGCAAACTCGCGGGATTCATCATCGACTGCCAGACGGACGACCTCGCGGTGGCCGCCGACTTCTGGAGCCAGGCCCTTGGCATGGAGAAGCAGGCGTTGCCGGGCGACGAGGGCGACCAGTACGTGCGGCTTGTTGATCCCAATGACGCCCTTCACATCGAGGTGCAGTCGGTCAGTCATGCGAGCCGCGTGCACCTCGACATCGAGTCCGACGACATCGAAGCGGAAGTGCGGCGCCTCGAGGCGCTGGGCGCGAGACGCGTCCAGCAGGTGCAGACGTGGTGGGTCATGGAAGCACCTACCGGGCAGCGGTTCTGTGTCGTCCGCAAGAGTTCGGCCAACTTCGATGCGCGGGCGCGGCGCTGGCCTTAAGGCGTTCCTGCCGTGATGCGATAGACGACGCCGGCGTAGTCGTCCGACACGTAGATGGCGCCGTCCGGCCCTTCGGTGACGCCCGCCGGGCGGCCGATGATGCCATCCGGACCGAGGAAGCCGGTCATGAAATCCGACTCGACGATGCGCCCGTCCTCGAGCCAGCGGAGCGCCACAACCTTGTAACCATCCGGCGTCTTGCGGTTCCACGAACCGTGCAACGCGACGAGGGCCGTGCGCTCGTAGCCGGCGGGCGCGTTGGCCGAGCGCAGGAAGTGGATACCGAGTGGCGCGTTGTGCGGGCGGAACGCGTGGACGGGGGGCAACGATTCCTTTTCGCCGGAATGCTGGCTGCCGAACTCCGGATCCGGCGCGCCATCGCCGTGAAAATAGGGCCAGCCGTAGAAGCTTCCAGCCTCGATCCGGTTCAATTCGTCCGGCGGGAAGTCGTCGCCCAGCAGGTCGCGCCCGTTCTCGGTCGCGTACAGCTTTCCGTCCCACGGCGCCCAGTCGAAACCGACGCTGTTGCGCAGGCCGGTCGCGAAGATCTCCGGGCCGCTGCCGTCCGGGCGCATCCGCATGATCGTCGCGCGGCGCGGATCCTTCTCGACGCAGACGTTGCACGTGGAGCCCTGGGACAGGTAGAGCCAGCCGTCGGGTCCGAACGCGATCGTCTTGGTCTGGTGGAAGCCGTCGGTCGTGAGCCCGGTCAGGATGTGCGAGTAAGGCCCCGTGATCGTGCCGGTCTCGGCGTCGAAGGGTGCGCGACCGATCGCGGTGCGTTCGGCGAGGTACAGCCAGCCGTCGTGCAACGCCACGCCATGAGGGCCATGCAGGCCGTCGAGCAGGACTCGATGTCCGTCCGCCTGCCCGTCGCCGTCACGGTCCCGCTCCAGGATCGACACGCTGTCCGCGCGCGTGCGGGTCACGATCAGGTCGCCGGCCGCCGTCGCGGCCATGAAGCGCGCGAGCGGAACGTCGGTCGAATAGACCTGCAGGGTGAAGCCGTCGGGCACATCGAGTCGCTCGGCGATCAACGCGGGATCCGGCGGCGCGATGCCGCGTCCGAGCATGAAGTCGAGCAGCACGCGCTTGTTCGAGATCGGGACCGGGCCCCACCAGACGAAGGCGAGCGCCGCGGTGACCAGCAGCATCAGCGCAACCAGCACGCCGGTGAAGATTCTTCGTGTCCGGCGGGTCATGTCTGCGGGATCCTCGATTCGGCGGGGCTGCGCGCCGCGCTAGAATAGCGTCCCGATCTGGTTTCGCGGCGACTGAAGATGCGGATTCTGTTCGTGTGCATGGGAAACATCTGCCGCTCGCCTACGGCGGAGGGCGTATTCCGCCGCCTGGTGGCCGAGCGGGTGCCGGGCGTGGAGATCGAGGTCGATTCTGCCGGCACGCACGACTACCACGTCGGCGATCCGCCGGATCCGCGCTCGATTGCAGCGGCGGCGCGGCGCGGCGTTGATCTGCGTCAGCTGCGGGCGCGCTTGATCCGCGACGATGACTTCGAGCGCTTCGACCTGATCATTGCGATGGACCGACTGAACCGCGAGGCGCTGCTCGAGCGGAGCCCGGCGCCGTTCCGTGAACGGATCCGGCTGTTCATGGAGTTTGCCGGCGACCGTGAAGTCGAGGACGTGCCCGACCCGTATTACGGCGGTGCGCCGGGATTCGAGCGCGTGCTGGATCTGGCCGAGGAGGCCGCTGCGGGCCTGCTCGACGAGGTACTGGATCGAGCAAGGCCCCGACGCCGCTGACACGGCGCCGGGGCGCGAGATCAAGGCTCGCTGCGCGGGCCTTCGCGCGTCGCGTCGCTCGGCGGCGTGGGGGTCCATTCCGGGCGCGGCTCGACCGCCGTGACCGGAACCACCGGAGCCGGCGTGGCGACGGCTGCTGCCGCCGGCGCCGGTGCCTCCCGGAACGCGGGGCGGGGCGGTTCGCGATCGAAATCGAACGAGCGCGGTTCCGGTGCCTCGCCCATCACTGGTGGTTCGGCACCCGGCGGTGCTTCGCCCGGCTCGCGACGGCGACGGCGACCACCACGGCGCGAACGCCGCCCGGTCCGCTCGCCTTCGACGCGATCCGGCCGATCGGTCCGCTCAGGTCGCGGTGTCGGCCCCGCAGCGTCGCTCGCCTGCTGCGGTGCTGCCAGCGGCTCCTGCCCTGCGACGGGCAGCGGAATCACAGTTGCGGCTGGCTGACCCTGTGCCTGTTCCGGACGCGGTTGCTCGGTCCGGGGTTGCTGCTGGGCACGTTGTGGCTGCTGCCCTTCGGGCCGCCGTTCGCGTTGCTGCGGTTGATCGGGCCTGCGGTTGCGCTCGTCACGACGCTCGGGCCGCCGTTCACCGTCGCGGCGTTCGCTGCCACTGCCCGTACCGCCACCGCCACCGCTCGCAGCTCGCGGCTCGTCCCGTCGCGCGTCGCGACGCGGCTCGCCTCGCGAACCCGGGCGGGCGTCACGATCACGGTCGCGTCCACGTTCCCGATCGCCGCGGCCACGA
>Ga0209391_10000160_pt1 | contig 27187 bp, 28 predicted proteins | sample PPLLak3March2015_FD_187246 | JGI IMG/M metagenome (GOLD analysis project Ga0209391, IMG submission 187246) | Freshwater sediment microbial communities from Prairie Pothole Lake near Jamestown, North Dakota, USA - PPLs Lake P7 Core (1) Depth... | ecosystem: Environmental > Aquatic > Freshwater >...
CCGTGTCCGCCCTCGCGGAGCTGAACGAGGGCGCCATCACGGCGGAAGCCCGCGCGGTGCTGCACGGACTCGGCTTCGCGGAGTCCGACGCGACGCGCCCCGTCGCGTCGTTCTCCGGCGGCTGGCGTAACCGGCTGGCGCTCGCGCGCGCCCTGCTGCGGCCCGCCGACCTGCTGCTGCTCGACGAGCCGACCAACCACCTCGATCTCGACTCCGTGGTGTGGCTGGAGGCGTGGCTGAAGAGGCAGCCGGCCACCGTGATCCTGATCTCGCACGACCGCGAGTTCCTCGACCGGGCGGCACAGACGATCTGGAACGTCGCCGACGGCGCGATCCGGCGCTTCGCAGGCAACTACAGCGCCTTCGAGACCGCGTACTTCGAGCAGCTGCGCCAGCAGGACGCCGCGGCCCGGCAGTACGAGCGCACGGCCGCCCATCTGCAGAAGTTCGTGGACCGCTTCCGCGCGCAGGCCACCAAGGCCCGGCAGGCACAGAGCCGGCTGAAGATGCTCGAGCGGCTGACCGCCATCGAGCCGGCGCGCGCGAAGCGCGAGTGGCGCTTCGAGTTCCCGGAACCCGTCAAGCTGCCCGAGCGGCTGCTCGACGCCGACCGCCTCGCGCTCGGCTACGGCGAGCGCCGCATCCTGTCCGACATCCGCTTCGCCGTGCGCTCGGGCGATCGCATCGGCATCCTCGGGGTCAACGGCGCCGGCAAGTCGACGCTGGTGAAGGCGATCTCCGGCGACCTCGCGCCGCAGGCTGGCGAGCTGCTTCGCGGGCAGGGGCTGGCCATCGGCTACTTCGCGCAGCACCAACTCGACCAGCTGCGCGCCGACGAGACGCCGCTCGCGCACCTGCGGCGCCTCGCACCCGAAGCACGCGAGCAGGCGCTGCGCGACTTCCTCGGCACCTACCGCTTCTCCGGCGAGATGGCGACGTCGCTGATCGGCCCGATGTCGGGCGGCGAGAAGGCGCGCTGCGCGCTCGCGCTGATCGCGTGGAAGCGGCCCAACGTGCTGGTGCTCGACGAGCCGACCAACCACCTCGACATGGAGACGCGCGAAGCGCTGACGGTCGCACTGTCGTCCTACGAAGGCGCGCTGATCCTCGTGTCGCACGACCGCCACCTGCTGCGCGCCACGGTGAACCAGCTCTGGCTGGTTCACGACGGCCGGGTCGGCCCGTTCGACGGCGACCTCGACGACTACACCGCGCTCGTGCTCGCGAGCCGGCGGGAGCGCGCCGACACCGACGAGCGCTCCGTCGGCACGCGGCGCGAGCAGCGACAGCAGGAGGCCGCCGAACGGCAGCGGCTCGCGTCGGCCCGCAAGCCCCTGCAGAACAAGCTCGCGAAGACCGAGGCGGAACTGGCGAAGGTCAGCGACGAGTTGCGCGAACTCGATGCGCGGCTCGCCGACCCGGCCTTCTATCACGCCGGGGGCGAGGACGAAGTGGCGAAGGTCCTGAAGCGGCGCGGAGAACTCGCGCCGCAGGTCGAGTCGCTCGAAGCACGCTGGCTGAAGCTGCAGGAAGAACTGGAGGCGCTCGCGTGAGCGCGATGACCGCTCCGCTCGCCGGCCTGACGGTGCTCGACCTGACTCGCCTGCTGCCCGGCCCGGCGGCCACGATGCACCTCGCCGATCTCGGCGCCGACGTGATCAAGGTCGAGGACACCGGCGAAGGCGACTACATGCGCGCCTTCCCGCCGGCCGTGCGCAACGCCGCCGGGACGCCCGTGAACCCGTCGTTCGAAGCGGTCAACCGCGGCAAGCGCTCGATCGCCATCGACCTGAAGCGGCCCGAGGGGCGCGAGGTCCTGCTGCGACTGGTGCACCGCGCCGACGCGCTGATCGAGGGGTTCCGGCCCGGCGTCCTCGATCGTCTCGGGTTCGGCTGGGAGACGCTGCACGCGCGGAATCCAAAGCTCGTGGTGTGCTCGCTGTCCGGCTACGGCCAGACCGGGCCGCTGGCGCAGCGCGCCGGCCATGACCTGAACTACATCGCGATGAGCGGCGTGCTCGACCAGGTGCGCGTCGACGGCGAGCCCGCCATCCCGAACCTGCAGATGGGCGACCTGCTCGGCGGCACCCTGTCGGCCCTGAGCATGCTGCTCGCTGCGCTGCTCGCCGCGCAGCGGACCGGTGAAGGCCGCTACGTAGACGTCGCGATGACCGACGGGCTGCTCGCGCACCACTTCTTCCCGCACGCCGACCTCGATGCGGGCGCGCGTCCGATCGCGCAGCGCACGCTGCTGACCGGCGGAGTGGCCTGCTACCGCGCCTACCGCACGGCCGACGGTCGTCACCTCGCCGTCGGCGCGCTCGAGTTCAAGTTCTGGCAGGCGTTCTGCGAGGCGGCCGGGCTGCTGGAACTGGTCGACCGCCACTGGACGCACGGCGAGGCGCCCGGTTCGGAGGCGGCGGGAGAGACGATCGCACGCGTGGCGCAACGGATTGCGCAGGAGACTGCCGCCGAATGGGAACGGGTGTTCGCGCAGGTCGACTGCTGCGTTACGCCCGTGCTCACGCCCGCCGAGGCGCTGGCGCATCCGCACCACAACGCGCGCGGGCTGGTGCGCCGCCAGGGCGACGTGACTGAAGTCGGCCCGCTGGCGCAGATCTCCGGGCACCAATGGACGCCCGCGCCCGCCCCCGGCCAGGGCGAACACACGCGAGCGATCCTGGCCGAGTGCGGACTCGATGGCCAGGCCATCGACGCGCTCGTGCAGTCCGGCATCGTCAGGGCGGGCTGATGCACGTCGACCGTCGCCGCATCCTGCTGATGCGCCACGGCGCCGTCGAGTACTTCGACGACGCGGGGCGCCCGTACCCGCCCGACGACGTGCCGCTCACGCCGCGCGGCGTGGAACAGGCGCGCGCGATGGGCACGGCGATCGCCGCCTCCGGCGTGAAGATCGACCGCGCGATCACCAGCGGGCTGGCACGCACGCGCAGCACCGCCGAGCACGTGCTCGCCGCGGCCGGCGCGAACCCGCCGCTGCAGCACCGCTCCGAACTGCAGGAGATCCGCGGCGGCGCGCTGTCTAGCATCCCGGACGCGCAGCTGCGCTCCGCCTTCATCGCCGCCTTCGAGGGCCCGGTGCCACTCGAAACGCGGTTCCTGAACGGCGAGACGATCGGCGCCCTGCTCGACCGCACCTTGCCGTCGATCCAGCGCCTGCTCGCGGACGACGACTGGGACACGCTGCTGCTCGTCCTGCACGGCGGCGTGAACCGCGCGATCCTGTCGTGGTTCCTCACGGGCCAGCGGGTGTTCCTCGGCGGTCTGGCGCAGGACCCGGCCTGCCTCAACGTGATCGACGTCGGTCCCAGCGTGGCGACGAGCATCGTGCGCGTCGTCAACTTCTGCGCGCTGGACACGTTGCAGACGGCGTCGCGCCTGTCCACCATGGAACATCTGCTCGGCCAGTACATGAAGCTGCGCTCGGCGCGCGGCGCGGGAGACCCGGCATGACCCAGCTCGGCGAAGTGACCGCACGGCACCGGTTCGATGTCGAACGGCTCGCGGCGCACCTCGAACAGCACCTGCCGGCTTTCCGCGGACCGCTCACCGTCCAGCAGTTCCAGGGCGGCCAGTCGAACCCGACCTACCTGCTGACGACACCGGCCGGGCGCTACGTGATGCGCAGCAAGCCTGGCCCGGCGGCGAAGCTGCTGCCCTCGGCGCACGCGATCGAACGCGAATTCCACGTGATGCGCGCGCTGGCGTCGCAGGGCATACCCGTGCCGTGGACGCTGCTGCTCGTCGAGGACGAGAGCGTGATCGGGCGCGCCTTCTACCTGATGGAGCACGTCGAGGGCCGCATCTTCTGGGAGCAGTCGCTGCCCGGCGCGTCGGTCGCCGAGCGCTCCGCGATCTACGACGAGATGAACCGCGTCATTGCGCGGCTGCACACGGTGGACATCGAGCGCGCGGGACTCGCCGACTACGGCAAGACCGGCAACTACTTCGCCCGGCAGATCGGACGCTGGAGCAGGCAGTACCGCGCCTCCGAGACCGCGCAGGTCGACGCGATGGACCGGCTGATCGACTGGCTGCCGGAGCACATCCCGGCCAGCGACGAGACCACGGTGGTGCACGGCGACTACCGCATGGACAACCTCGTGTTCCACCCCACCGAACCCCGCATCGTCGCGATCCTCGACTGGGAGCTGTCCACCCTCGGGCACCCGCTCGCCGACTTCTCGTATCACTGCATGAGCTGGCACATCGCGCCCGGCGCCTTCCGGGGGATCGCGGGACTCGACCACGCCGCCCTCGGCATCCCGGACGAGGCCGAGTACATCCGCCGCTACTCGGAGCGCACCGGGCGCGGCCCGATCGATCACTGGAACTTCTACCTCGCCTACAACCTGTTCCGGATCGCCGCGATCCTGCAGGGCGTCTACAAGCGCGCGACCGAGGGCATCGCGTCGTCCGACAACGCCATCAAGTCGGGCGAGAACGCGAAGGCGCTGGCCGAACTGGGCTGGCGTTACGCGCAGCGCGCGTGACGCCACGCGCGGGCCGGGCCGGGCCGCGGCCGCGCCGCCCGACCGGGCTGCCGGTCACTTCTTCGGCGTGATCTTGCGCATCTGCTCGAGCCACGCGGTCCAGTCGATCGGGCCGGTCTCGAAGCGCTTCTTCAGGTTGCCGAGCACGTTGCCCCAGGCGCGATCGAAGTAGGCGAACGCCTGGTCCCACTCGCCGCCGTCGCCCCAGCCGGCGTGATGCAGCGTGACGCGCGTCTCGCGTTCGCTGACCGGATGGATGCGGACCACGACGACGGTGCGCTGCTGCCGCGCCTCGGGCAGGTGCGGGGGCGCGTTCCAGGTGAACGACAGCATGCGCGGTGGTTGCAGCGCAAGGAAGCGCATGTCGTCCGCGCCCTTCATGCCGGGCTCCGCATACGGATTGATGTAGACCTCGAAGGCGCCGCCGGCGCGCGGCTCGATCCTGGCGTCGGGCGCGAAGAAGCTGGTGATGCCTTCCCGAGTGGTCCAGGCCTGCCACGCCTGCTCCGGTGTCGCCATCACGACGATCTCCTTGTCGATCGAGCGCTCGGCCGCCTGGGCAAGCGACGAAGCGACGACGACGGCGGCAACGAAGGCAATCAACGGTCGCACGAAAGGACGCATGGGCACTTCCCCACGAGAGTTCACGGGACGACGACGAGCTTGCCGACCGCCTGGCGGTCGAGCAGGGAACGCAGCGCGGCCGGCACCTCGGCCAGCGCGAACGTCCTCGACACGTGGGGCCGGAGCCTGCCTTCGGCGAGCCAGCGGAACAGTTCCGCCAGCATCGCCCCGTTGGCCTTCGGCTCGCGCCGCGCGAAATCGCCCCAGAACACGCCGACCGCCGACGTGCCCTTGATCAGCAGCAGGTTCGCCGGAATCTGCGGGATCTCGCCCTGCGCGAAGCCGATCACGAGCAGCCGACCGCGCCAGGCCAGGGAGCGCACGGCCGCCTCCGTGAGCGGACCGCCGACCGGGTCATACACCACGTCGGCGCCCTTGCCGTCCGTCACGGCCTTCACCGCTTCGCGCAGGTCCTGCCGGCTGTAGTCGATCAGCACGTCGGCGCCGTGCTCGTGGGCCGCCTGCAGCTTCTCGCCGCTCGAGGCCGCCGCCAGCACCCGCGCGCCGGCGATCCTGCCCAGTTCCACGGCGGCGAGGCCGACGCCTCCGCCCGCCCCCAGCACGAGCAGCGTCTCGCCGCTCTTCAATTGTCCGCGGTCGAACAGCGCGTGGTGCGACGTCGCGTACGTGAGCGTGAACGCGGCGGCCACGGTGTCGCTGACGCCGGGCGGCACCGGCGCGACCAGCGCCGCCGGCGCGCAGGCGTACTCGGCGAAACCGCCGAGGCCGACGAACGCGATCACGCGATCGCCCGCGCGCACGTGCTTCACGCCCTCGCCGACCTTGTCCACCGTGCCGGCCACCTCCGTGCCGGGCGTGAACGGCAGCGGCGGCTGCACCTGGTACTTCTTCTGCACGATCAGCGCGTCCGGGAAGTTGATGCCGGCCGCGGCGACGCGGACGCGCACCTCGCCCGGCTTCGGCTCGGGCACTTCGACGTCTGCGACCACGAGTTTCTCGGGCGGACCCCACTCGACACATTGAACGGCGCGCATGACTCCTCCTCGTGCGACTGTAGCGCGGGGCCGCGGGAGCACCAAGGTCGCTGCGCTATCCTCCTCGCACGAGGAGGCACACGATGCATTTCGACTTCACTCCGAAGGTCCAGGACCTGCGCGCCCGCGTCGACCGGTTCATGCAGGAGCGCGTCTATCCGAACGAGCGGCGCTTCTACGACGAGATCGAGGAGAACACGCGCAAGGGCGCGCGCTGGACGCCGACCCGCATCGTCGAGGAACTGAAGCTCGAGGCGAAGGCGGCGGGGCTGTGGAACCTCTTCCTGCCGGAGTCCCCGCGCGGCGCCGGGCTGAAGAACATCGAGTACGCGCCGCTCGCCGAGATCATGGGCCGCGTGCCGTGGGCGAGCGAGGTCTTCAACTGCAGCGCGCCCGACACCGGCAACATGGAGACGATCGAGCGCTACGGCACGCCGGAACAGAAGAAGCAGTGGCTCGAGCCGCTGCTCGCGGGCGACATCCGCTCCGGCTTCGCGATGACCGAGCCGGCGGTGGCCTCGTCGGACGCGACCAACATCCAGACCGAGATCCGGCGCGACGGCGACGACTACGTGATCAACGGCCGCAAGTGGTGGACGTCGGGCGCCGGCGACCCGCGCTGCAAGGTCTACATCGTGATGGGCAAGACCGACCCGACGGCCGCGAAGCACCAGCAGCAGTCGATGATCCTCGTGCCATCGGACACGCCCGGCATGAAGGTGCTGCGGCCGCTGAACGTCTTCGGCTACGACGACGCGCCGCACGGCCACATGGAGACTGAGTTCCGCGACGTGCGCGTGCCCGCGTCGAACATCCTGCTCGGCGAAGGCCGCGGCTTCGAGATCGCCCAGGGCCGCCTCGGGCCCGGCCGCATCCACCATTGCATGCGTTGCCTCGGGCTGGCGGAGCGCGCGCTCGAACTGATGTGCAAGCGCCTGGCCACGCGCGTCGCCTTCGGCGGCCCGATCGCCCGCCAGACCGTCTGGCAGGAGCGCATCGCCGACGCCCGCTGCATGATCGACCAGGCGCGCCTGCTGACCCTGAAGGCCGCGTACATGATGGACACGGTCGGCAACAAGGCCGCGAAGGCGGAGATCGCCATGATCAAGGTCGTCGCGCCCAACGTGGCGTGCACCGTGCTCGACTGGTCGATCCAGGCCCACGGCGGCGCCGGCGTCAGCGACGACTTCCCGGTCGCCTATGCCTACGCGCTGGCGCGGACGCTGCGGCTGGCCGACGGCCCGGATGAAGTCCACCGCAACGCGATCGCCAAGGTGGAGATCGCCAAGCACGTTCCCATGCCACCGCGCGAAGGAGCAACCCGATGATCGAGCTCTACACCTGGCCGACGCCCAACGGCCACAAGGTCCACATCATGCTGGAGGAGTGCGCGCTGGCGTACAACGCGCACGCCGTCGACATCGGCGCCGGCGACCAGTTCAAGCCGGACTTCCTGAAGATCAGCCCGAACAACAAGATCCCGGCGATCGTGGATACCGATGGCCCCGACGGCAAGCCGATTTCCATCTTCGAGTCCGGCGCGATCCTGATCTACCTCGCCGGCAAGACCGGCCGCTTCCTGCCGCGCGACGTGCGCGGCAAGTACGTCGCGCTGCAGTGGCTGATGTTCCAGATGGGCGGCCTCGGCCCGATGCTGGGCCAGGCGCACCACTTCCGGATCTACGCGCCGGAGAAGGTCGAGTACGCGATCAACCGCTACACGAACGAAGCGAAGCGGCTGTACGGCGTGATGGACCGCCGGCTGGCTGACGCGGAGTACTTCGCCGGCGAGTACTCGATCGCCGACATGGCGATCTTCCCGTGGACGCGCTCGCACGCAAACCAGGGCATCGATCTCGCCGACTATCCGAACGTGAAGCGCTGGTATGGCGCGGTCGAGGCGCGGCCGGCGGTGCAGCGCGGGGTCACGGTGCTCGCGGACCGGCGCAAGCCGCAGATGAGCGACAAGGACAAGGAAACCCTGTTCGGGTCGAAGCAGTACGCGAAGCGGTAGGGCCGGCTGCCGGCAGGCGCCGCTAGTTGAGCGAGTTCTTCACCAGGTCGGCGAAGGGCACCGCCATCACGTCGATGCCCTCGTCTTCCAGCGCGTCTGCTTCGTCTTTCGACGCCACCCCACGGATCGAGCGCCGCGGCGCTTCCTCGTAGTGGATGCGGCGCGCTTCCTCGGGGAAGCGCTCGCCGACGTCCTCGGTGTTCGCGATGATGTGGCGCGCCATCTGGGCGAGCATGGCCCGCATCGCGGCTTCGTTCGGCATCGCGACCGGTTCCTTCACGGCGCGTGCGGGCTCCTGCGCACCGCTGATGTTCAGCCGCGGCGCGGACAGCATCTTCTGCACCGCACGGCTGCCGCACACCGGGCAGTCGACCAGGCCGGCCGCGAGTTGCCGGTCGAATTCCTCGTGCGACGCGAACCAGCCCTCGAAAGAGTGGTCCAGGTCGCAGGTCAGGTCGAAAACCTTCATTGGGTGCCTCGGTGCAGCGGCCGGATCCGGATCCGGCGTCGTCACTCATCAGTGTGCAATTCAGCGTCAGGTTACTCCTCGGCCCGGTCCGGTGCCGGACCGTTCGTCACTCGCGCGCCTCTCCGGAGGGGCGGCGCGACTGCTTCGGTGCAGCGCGCAGGAAATCCGCCCGGGTAAGATGGCCACAGCCCGGCCCGGGTGACGAAACTGGTAGACGTAGCGGACTTAAAATTCGCAGCCGCAAGGCGTACGGGTTCGAGTCCCGTCCTGGGCACCACGCTCCACCCTCCCGCGTCGACAGCCACGCACGCGCGTGGCGGCAGCCCGCGTCCGGCCGACGGCGCACCCAGCTGAAGCGACTCGATCGGCCGCGATAATCCGCCGATGCACTGGGATCTGTTCTGCCGCGTCGTCGACAACTTCGGCGACATCGGCGTGTGCTGGCGTCTGGCGGCCGACCTCGGCTCCCGCGGCGACGGCGTGCGCCTGTGGTGCGACGATGCCAGCGCGCTCGCCTGGATGGCGCCCGACGGCGCACCGGGCGTCGAGGTGCGCCGTTGGCCGACCGAGGGCGACACGAGCATCGAGCCGGGCGAGGCGGTCATCGAGGCTTTCGGTTGCCACTTGCCGGACGGCTTCGTGCGCAGGATGGCCGCACGCCAGCCGCGGCCGACGTGGATCAACCTCGAGTACCTGAGCGCCGAAGATTACGTGGAGCGCAACCACGGCCTGCCCTCGCCACAGTCCGCCGGTCCGGCGCGAGGCGTGAACAAGTGGTTCTTCTATCCGGGCTTCAGCGCGGGCACCGGGGGCCTGCTGCGCGAACCAGACCTGGCCCGCCGGCAGGCGGCCTTCGACGCGCACGCCTGGCTGCGCAGCCGCGGCATCGTCCCGGCCGCCGGCGAGCGCCTCGTGAGCCTCTTCTGCTATGCCAACCCGGCCGTGCCGGCCCTGCTCGACGCGCTCGCCACCGCGCCCACCCTCCTGCTCGTGACTCCGGGCCTCGCCGCGCAGCAGGTGCGGGCGCTGCCCGGAACATCGGACCGGGGCGTGCTGCGGGTCCACTACCTGCCGGCGTTCACGCAATACGACTACGACCACCTGCTCTGGTCGTGCGACCTGAACCTGGTCCGGGGCGAAGACTCCTTCGTCCGCGCGCAGTGGGCCGGCAAGCCGTTCCTGTGGCAGATCTATCCCCAGGACGACGACGCGCACGTCACGAAACTGGCAGCATTCCATCGACGCTTCCTGGCCAGCGCCGTACCCGAACTCGCCGCGGCAGTCCTCGGCGCCGCCGAGGACTGGAACGGGATTGAGGGCGCATCCGCGGGGCCCTCCAGCGTGACCGGGATCACGCTGCCAGCGCCACGCCTGTGGCCGGACTGGCGTGACCACTGCCTGGCCTGGCGGGCCGCGCTGGAGGCCTTGCCGGACCTGACATCGTCGCTGCGCGCATTTGTCCTGGAACGCCGGTAAAATCGCGGGCTTTGCTCCACCCGGCCCCGCTTTCCCGGCCGCACCCCAATCGCGTCACGCGGCCGCCAGGCTGCGGACGCCCATCCGTCGCGGTGAACCCGACGGATGCACGCAAGAGAACCGAAGATGAAAATCGCTCAGGAAATCCGCGCAGGCAACGTGATCATGCACGGCAAGGACCCGATGGTCGTGCTGCGCGCGGAGTACAGCCGCGGCGGGCGCAACTCCGCCACCGTGCGCATGAAGCTGAAGAGCCTGCTCAGCAACTCCGGCACGGAAGTCGTGTTCAAGGCCGACGACAAGATCGACCAGGTGATCCTCGACAAGAAGGACTGCACCTACTCGTACTTCGCCGATCCGATGTACGCGTTCATGGACAGCGACTACAACCAGTTCGAGGTCGAGGCCGAGAACATGGGCGACGCGCTGAGCTATCTCGAGGACAACATGCCGGTCTCGGTGGTGTTCTACGAGGGACGCGCGATCTCCGTCGAGCTTCCGACCAGCGTCGTGCGCGAAGTCGTGCAGACCGAGCCCGCCGTCAAGGGCGACACCTCGGGCAAGGTGATGAAGAGCGCCAAGCTCGCCACCGGCTTCGAGATCATGGTCCCGCTGTTCGTGCAGACCGGCGACAAGATCGAGATCGACACGCGCGAACACGTGTACCGCAAGCGCGTCTGAGCGAACGGGCGCGGCGGCTCATCGAGGGGCGGACTCCGCCCCGCCCCGCCTTGCCCTCGTGATCCGGCGCAGCTAGGCCTGCAGCAGCAGGACGAGCACTCCCACCGCCGCACCCGCGCTCGCGATGAGCTTGCCCTTGGCCCGCGCGATCTCGCCCTGGGTCTCGTCGTCGAGGCGAACCCAGACGCCCACCGAGACCATCGTCAGGAAGCCTGCGATGAGGGCAAGTACAGCCAGCGCGTCGCCTTGCATGTCGGCTCCCTCCCGGTCGATCGGTCACCGGGGAATTGTTGCTCCAGCATCGTCGGGCGATTCGCGCAAATGCGGGTGAAACCGCCTCCACACCGCACGCACAAGAACAACCTTCGCCCGGCCGGAGCCCGGCGCCCGCCCGACCAGCGGCCCTGCGCCTCCTAGCCCACGGCGTTCGCGATGAACGCGAGGATGAACACGAGCGCCACGAGGCTCGTCGGCATCACGACGATCCAGAACGCGTTGTTCCTCCAGAAAGCCCGCTTCGCTGGCGCGCCCTTCCCACTTCCTTCGAACGTACTCATTCCAAGTGCCTCCCCAGACTCTTGTTGAGCACTTCAAAAGCTACTGAAACGCGAGGCCAGGAGTTTGAGGAATGTCGTGGCGGTTTCGAAAAGGCGAGGCGCAGGGACGAAGATCACACAAAAGCACGTCGTCGGTGCCGCATTGCGATGAAGCTTTCCGCAATGCGCTCGAACGCCGCGCGCGAGTCGCCTCGAACTGCGCATCGCGCATGTTGCGACCTTCGGACACGCGCGGCGCTGCCGATGGCTCGAACGCGCGTCCACTGCGCACGCGCCGGATTCGCGAACAACACCGTTGAGCAATGTCAGTCAGGCCGAGGCGCCGCAACTCCATCATGCAGTGGAACCACTCTTCGCCAGCGACCGCCCGAGCTCGCGTGCCGCTTGCCTCGTCGATCACAACGCCCCGCCTCGAAGCCACCCACCCAGCCGTCGATAACTCATGCACATCGTTGTTTGCGTCAAGCAGGTGCCCGACAGCGCCCAGATCCGGGTCCATCCGGTGACCAACCGGATCATGCGTCAGGGTGTGCCGGCGATCATCAATCCGTTCGACCTCTTCGCGCTCGAGGAGGCGCTGCGAATCAAGGACCGCACCGGCGCGCGCGTCACCGTGATCTCGATGGGCCCGCCCGCCGCCGAGGCCGCATTGAAGAAGTGCGTGTCGTTCGGTGCCGACGAGGCGATCCTGCTGACCGACATGGCGTTCGCGGGTGCGGACACGCTGGCGACGACCTTCGTGCTGATGTCGGCGATCCGACAGATCGCCAAGGCGCATCCGGTGGACATCGTCTTCACCGGCAAGCAGACGATCGACGGCGACACCGCGCAGGTGGGTCCCGGCATCGCGATCCGGCTGGGCTGGGAGTTGCTGACCTACGTCTCGAAGATCCGGTCGATCGACACGGACACGAAGCAGATCGTCATCGAGCGGCGCGCCGAGGGCGGCGTGCAGGTGCTCGAATCGCGGCTGCCGTGCGTGATCACGCTGCTGGAGGGCATCAACGAGATGCGGTTTGCGGACATGGCCGGCATGTTCCGCGCCGCGCGCTACGACGTGCCGCACTGGGGCGTGGCGGGCGCGGGCATCCAGGACACCAGCCAGGCAGGCATGAAGGGCTCGCCCACCGCCGTCGCGCAGGTGTTCGCACCGAAACCCAAGGAGGTCAAGGCGCTGGTGATCGCCGGCGACACGCCGCAGGCGAAGGCCGAGGCGCTGCTCGACCGGATGTTCGCCGACTTGCCGAAGCTCGAGAAGTCGCTGCTCGATCACCTTGACGCCCAGGGAGCCCGGCAATGAGCGACGCCGAGGCGAAGAAGCCCACCCTCAAGAAGCGCAAGACCGCGCTCGGCGAGCGCTATGTCGGCAACCGCGGCGTGTGGGTGTTCGTCGAGCACGAGCACGGCCGGGTGCATCCGGTTTCCTGGGAACTGATGGGCAAAGGCAGGCAGCTGGCCGACAAGCTCGAAACGGAACTGGCGGCCGTGGTCATCGGCGGCACGCAGCCGCAGGTCCGCGCGCTCTGCGACGAAGCCGCGCAGTTCGGCGCCGATCTCGCCTACCTGATGCAGGACGAGGTGCTGCTGCACTACCGTAGCCAGCCCTACACCAAGGGACTGTCGGACCTCGTCGAGAAGTTCCGCCCGGAGGTGCTGCTGCTGGGCGCCACCACGCTCGGACGCGACCTTGCGGGAGCGGCGGCGACGACGCTGATGACGGGACTGACCGCGGATTGCACGAGCCTGGACATCGACACCTCGGACCGCTCGCTGCTGTCGACCCGGCCGACATTCGGCGGCACCTTGATGGCCACGATCGTCAACGTCGCCACCCGGCCGCAGATGGCGACCGTGCGCCCGCGGGTCTTTCCGCTGCCCGAGCGCGACCCGACGCGCACCGGCCGCATCGTCGAGCATCCGCTGGGACTGGCGGAGGATGACGTCGTCACCAAGGTGATCGACTTCATTCCCGATGCGCGCTCCGACCAGCCGCAACTGGCGTTTGCGGACTTCGTCGTCGCCGGCGGCCGCGGGCTGCGCCGGCCGGAGAGCTTCGAGATGATGTTCGACCTGGCCAAGGTGCTTGGCGCCGAAGTCGGCGCCACGCGCGCCGCGGTGCACGCGAACTGGGTCGACCCGAGCCGGCAGGTGGGCCAGTCGGGCAAGACCGTGCGGCCGAAGCTGTACATCGCGGCGGGCATCTCGGGAGCGATCCAGCACCGCGTCGGCATGGAAGGAGCGGACGTGATCGTCGCGATCAATACGGACGAGAAGGCCACGATCATGGACTTCTCCAACTACGCGCTGATCGGCAATGCCGCGGAGCTCGTGCCGGCGCTGACCGAGGCGTTCCGCAGGCGCATCGCCGCGGCGCGGGCGAGGCACGGAGCCGGGCAATGAGCGAGAAGTTCGACGTCATCGTGGTGGGCGCCGGCCCGGCGGGCAACGCCGCTTCCTACACCCTGGCGAAGGCCGGCATGTCCGTCCTGCAGATCGAGCGCGGCGAGACGCCCGGCACGAAGAACGTGCAGGGAGCGATCCTGTACGCGCACGCGCTCGAGGACGTCATTCCGGACTTTCGCGCCCGCGCCCCTCTCGAGCGGCAGGTGATCGAGCAACGCATGTGGCTGATGGACGAGGGGCAGGCCTGCACCGGGGTGAGCTACCGCGACGACGGATTCGCGCAGACGCCGGGCAACCGCTACACGATCATCCGCTCGCGCTTCGACCGCTGGTTCTCCGAGGAAGTCGAGAAGGCCGGCGCGATGGTGATCAAGGAAACCACCGTGACCGGCCTGCTGAAGGACACGGCAGGCAAGGTGGTCGGCGTGAAGACCGAGCGCGCGGGCGGGGAGATCCACGCCGACGCCGTGATCCTCGCCGACGGAGTCAACTCCCTGGTCGGCCAGCGCGCCGGGCTGCGCAAGGACATCAAGCTCGAACACGCCGCGCTGGCGGTGAAGGAGACGCTGTTCCTGTCGAAGGAGATCATCGACGAGCGCTTCGGCGTCACCGCCGACCAGGGGGTGGTCGTCGAGATCGCCGGACGGATCACCCACGGCATGGTCGGCACCGGATTCCTGTACACGAACAAGGACTCGATCGCGATCGGCATCGGCTGCATGCTGGGCGACCTGGCGCAGCACGAGATCACGCCCTACCAGCTGCTCGAGGGGATGAAGCGCCATCCCATGGTCAAGCCGCTGATCGCCGGCGCGGAGATGAAGGAGTACGCCGCGCACCTGATCCCGGAGGGCGGCTACAAGGCGGTGCCGAAGCTGTACGGCGACGGCTGGATGATGGTCGGCGACTCGGCAGGGCTGGTCAACGGCGTGCACCGCGAAGGCTCGAACCTGGCGATGACCTCGGGACGGCTCGCCGCGCAGACCCTGATCGAGCTGAAGGACCGCGGCGCGAAGTTCGACGCCAGGGGGCTCGCCGGCTACAAGGCCCGGCTCGACGACAGCTACGTGATGAAGGACATGAAGAAATACGCCGACGTGCCGGACTTCATGCATGGCAACGCGCACGTGCTCGACGCGTATCCGTCGCTGCTGAACAAGGCGGCGCGCGAGATGCTGCTCGTCGACGGCGTGGACAAGCGCACCAAGCAGAAGCGGATCCTCGCGCAGGTGCGCGAGAAACGCTCGCTGCTGGGGCTGATGGGCGACGCCTATCGTTTCTGGAGGGCATTCAGGTGACCGACATCCGGCTGCCGACGGTCAACGTCGAGGAGAAACTGTTCCAGAACCGCTACCGCGTCGACGCGGACCGGGCGCACATCCGCATCCGCGAACCGGCCACCTGCGGGCAATGCGCGGCGAAACCCTGCATCGTCTGCTGTCCCGCCGGCTGCTGGCAGCTGGAGGAAGGCAAGGTCGATGTGGTCGTCGACGGATGCCTCGAGTGCGGCACCTGCCGCGTGGTCTGTGGGCCGGGCAACGTGGACTGGGACTACCCCCGCGGCGGCTACGGCATTCTCTTCAAGTTCGGATGATGAACAGCGTACAAGCCTTCCTCGCGCACGCGATTCGCCTCGAGTCGGCGGCGGCGCAGCGTTCGGACGAACTGGCCGACGCGATGCAGACCTGGGGCAACCGGGAAGTCGAGGCGTTCTTCCGCAAGATGGCGGAGCACTCGCGGATGCACCTGAAGGAGGCGATGGCGCGCGCCGGCTTTCGCCAGATGACGGAACTGCCGGCCGACGGCTACGACTGGCCCGACGACGTGGAACCGGAATCGCCCGACTGGTGGGGCGTGGACGGACTGATGGGCATCGAGCAGGCCATCGAGAACGCGCTCGCGGGCGAGCAGCGCGGGCTGGACTACTACGAGAGCGTCGCGGCCGGCACTTCGAACATGAAGCTTAAGGCGCTCGCCGAGGAATTCGCGGCCGAGGAACGCGAGCACGTCGCTGAACTCGAGAAGGTCCTGCAAAGCCAGCGGCAAGGCACCTGAGGCCGATCGCGACCGCCGGCCGCTGGACTTCGAGGCGCCGGACGCAGCTTCAAGGAGTTGGAGGCGGGGGTCGGAATCGAACCGGCGTACACGGATTTGCAGTCCGCTGCATGGCCACTCTGCCACCCCGCCGCCGCGGCATCGCGCCGACACTCAAGGCGATGCCGATGAAACCGTGGAAACTTCTCAAACCAAAAGGGGAAGCACGGTGGCTCCCCCTGGAAATCTGGAGCGGGCGAAGAGTCTCGAACTCTCGACCTCAACCTTGGCAAGGTTGCGCTCTACCAACTGAGCTACGCCCGCACGGCGAGCCGCGGATTATAGCGGCCGAAGAAGGAGTGTCAAACCGCTGCGCAGCGCGCAGCGGCCACGTGCGCGCCTTCAGGTGTCGTCGTTCAGGTGCGGCCACGCCATCCGCAGGTAGATCAGCATCGAGTAGACCGTGAGCACCGCGGCGACGTAGATCAGCAGCGTGCCGAGCAGGCGCACGTCGATCACGCCGAACAGCGGGTCGTGGAACAGCAGCAGCGGGATCGCGACCATCTGCGCGATGGTCTTGATCTTGCCGAGGGAACTGACCGCCACGCTGCCCGACTTCCCGAGCTGCGCCATCCACTCGCGCAGCGCCGACACGGCGATCTCGCGGCCGATGATCACGAGCGCGACGAACTCGTCGACGCGACCCAGCGACAGCAGCATCACCAGCGCCGCGCTGACCATCAGCTTGTCCGCGACCGGATCGAGGAACGCGCCGAGCGGGCTCGTCATCCCGTAGCGGCGCGCGATGTAGCCGTCGAATGCGTCCGTGATGGCCGCGAGCACGAACAGCCAGCACGCCGTCGCGTTCTTCCAGTGCGCCGGGAACCAGGCGTCCGGCACGTAGAAGATGCCGATGATGAGCGGAATCATCGCGATGCGTGCCCAGGTGAGCCACATCGGCACGTTGACGCTGAGACGGGGGCTATTCGGTGGGCTGGCCATGCAACTGAGCGTAGATCCGCTCCGCCAGCTTACGCGAAACGCCTTCGACGGTTGCGATGTCGTCGATCGAGGCGGAGGCGAGCCCGCGCATCCCGCCGAAGCGCGCGAGCAGCTTCTGCCGCCGCTTCGGCCCGATGCCTTCCATGCCTTCGAGCTGCGAGGTGTTGCGCGTCTTCGCGCGCCGCGCGCGCATGCCGGTGATGGCGAACCGGTGCGCCTCGTCGCGGATCTGCGCCACCAGCATCAGCGCCTGCGACTCGCGTCCGAGCACCAGCGCGGGGCGGTCGTCCGGGAACACCAGTTCCTCGAGCCCGACCTTGCGCTCCTCCCCTTTGGCGACGCCGACGAGCACTCCGGTATCGAGCCCGAGTTCCTCGAACACCTGTCGCGCCACCATGACCTGACCCTTGCCGCCGTCGATCAGCACGAGGTGCGGCAACGCGCTCTCGCCGCGCGCCACCGGCGAGAAGCGCCGCGTCAGCACCTGCCTCATCGCGGCGTAGTCGTCGCCCGGCTCGATGCCTTCGATGTTGAAGCGCCGGTACTCGGCCGGACGCATCTGGTGGCCGGCGAAGACCACGCACGACGCCTGCGTCGCCTCGCCGGCCGTGTGGCTGATGTCGAAACACTCGACGCGCAGCTTGTCCGCGTCGTCGTCGCCGAGCTCGACGTTCAGCGTCTCGATCAGCGCGCGCGTGCGCGCGATCTGGGAACCCTCCTCCGCGAGGCGCCGCGCGAGCGCCAGCTTGGCGTTGGACTCGGCCATCTCCAGCCAGCGCCGTCGCTGGTCGTGCGGGTGGCGCACGATCTGCACCCGGCGGCCGGAGGCATCGGACAGCATCACCGCGAGCTCCTCCGCATCGACCTCGGCGTTGACGACGAGCGTCGGCGGACAGGGCTGGACCACGTAGTGCTGCGAGATGAATGCCTCGAGGACTTCGGCGGCGTCGGCGGACTCACCGACCCTCGACGGGAAGTTGGGCCGGTCGCCCAGGTGGCGGCCACCGCGCACCATCGCGAGATTCACGCAGGCGTGGCCGCCGTCGATGATCGCCGCGAGCACGTCGACGTCGGCGTCGGAGCCGGTCGTGTCCACCGCCTGCTGGTGCAGCACCCGCGCCAGCGCGCCGATCTGGTCGCGCACCGCGGCCGCCTCCTCGAACTTCAGCTCCGACGCGAGCTGCTGCATCCGCGCGTCCAGCTCGCGCATCACGTCGTCGCTCTGCCCGCGCAGGAACCGGACAGCGCGGTCGACGTCCTCCGCGTACGCGGCCGGCTCGATCAGGCCCACGCAGGGCGCGCTGCACCGCTGGATCTGGTGCAGCAGGCAGGGCCGCGAGCGGTTCGCGAACACGGTGTCCTCGCACGTGCGCAGCCGGAACACCTTCTGCAGCACCTGGATGCTGTCCTTGACCGCCCACGCGTTCGGGTACGGCCCGAAGTACTGCGCGCGCTTGTCCACGGCGCCGCGGTAGTACGCCACCCGCGGGTAGGCGTGCGCGGTGAACTTGAGGTACGGATACGACTTGTCGTCGCGGAACAGCACGTTGTAGCGCGGCGCGAGCGACTTGATCAGCGTGTTCTCGAGCAGCAGCGCCTCGGCTTCGGACCGCGTCACCGTGGTCTCGATCGCGTTCACCTTGCCGAGCATGTGGGCCGTGCGCGGCCCGACGCCCTTGTTGAAGTACGAGGCGACGCGCTTCTTGAGATCGCGCGCCTTGCCCACGTAGAGCACGGCGCCGTCGGCCGCCACCATCCGGTACACGCCCGGCAGGCGCGGCAGCCCGTCGATGATCGGGCGCGGATCGAACGCGGGGGGAGCGGAAGACATGACCGGAAAGGTCGGCCCGCTTCGTGTGATCGCGGGCCTGCAGGAGTCCAGTGCGAAGGGTTCGGGCAGCGGGCCGGTGCATTGTAAGTGGCCGCCGCAGCCGCCCCGGCCTTCCTGCGCGCGAGCGCAAGCCCGAACGAAGCACGTCCGACGCGCGACGGTTCCACGATCGAACGATTTACCCGTTGAGCGGCGGTTCACATCATTCGCCTCCCACCACACGAAGGAGAGGGCCGAATGAACCGCGACTTCCTTTCTCAGCCCGCGCCGCCGGGCCTCCCGCTGGCGCCGAACGGCGCACCTGTCCACGCGACCCGGCCGCCCATCCACCTGACGCCGCGCGAACTGGACGTCGTCCGGCACGTAATGCTGGGCGAATCGAACAAGCAAATCGCGCGGCGGCTCGGCATCAGCAACTACACGGTGCGCGACCACGTCTCCAACCTGCTGAAGAAAGCCGGGGTGACGTCGCGCTCGCGGCTGGCCCTCGTGATCTCCGCCCCGGTCGCGCATGCCGTGCACGAGCCGGCAACGCACGAGCGCCCGGAACCGCTGTTCACCGCCACGGGACCAACCCGGCCGCTGGCCGCACCCGAAGCTCCGCGGGCCATCGGAGCGCTCTGGAGGACACCACGATGACACCGATCGAAGACCGCGACCTCGACGAAGTCGCCGGCGCGAACACGCAGCAGGATCTGTCCGACTTCGTCGAACGCGTATTGCGCGACCTGCAGCGGATGTGGGACCAGCCGGCCGAGCCGGCCGGCTTCTGAACGGCGGAGAGCGCCGCCCTTGCGCGGCGCTCTCCACGCTCGCGCGCCGCGACCTCGAACAGCGATGGACCCTCGGCCAGCGGCCTGGCAGTCGCGCCTGTCGTTCTCGCTGCGGCGTCGCCTGTCGGTCCAGCTGCAGGCGGAGGCGGCCGAGTGCGGGCTCGCGTGCCTGGCGATGATCGCCTGCTGGCATGGCCACGAAACCGACATCGCCGCACTCCGCCGGCGCTTCGCGACTTCCGCGCACGGAACGACGCTCAGGCACCTGATCGCCATCGCGGGGCGCCTGCACTTCACCTGCCGCCCGCTTCGCCTGGAGCTCGACGAGCTCGCCGCGCTGCGCCTGCCCTGCATCCTGCACTGGAACCTGAACCACTTCGTCGTGCTGACGCACGCCACGGCGCGCGAAGTCAGCATCGCCGACCCCGCGCGCGGGGAGCGGCGCCTGTCCCTCGCCGAAGCCGGACGGCACTTCACCGGCGTGGCGCTCGAACTGCAGCCAGGCGCCTCGTTCGCACCGCGGCACCGGCCGCCGACGTTGTCGCTGGCCGCGCTGGTCGCCGGCCAGCGCGGCCTGCGGGCGAGCCTTGCCCAGGTCCTGGTCCTCGCCCTCGCCCTCGAAGCGGTCGTGCTGGCATCGCCCTTCTTCATGCAGTGGGTCGTCGATGGCGCCATCGTCTCGGGCGACCGCGATCTCCTGCTCCTGCTGGCGCTGGGCTTCGGTGTGCTGCTGCTGATCCAGACCGCGATCTCGGGCGCGCGGTCGCTGGTCATCCTCCACGCGTCGACGCACCTGTCCCTGCAGTGGAACGCGAGCCTGTTCGCTCACCTGCTGCACCTGCCCGTCGCGTGGTTCGAGCGGCGCCACGTCGGCGACGTCGTGTCGCGCTTCGGTTCGCTGGCGACGCTGCAGCGGACCCTGACGACGGGCTTCATCGAGTCGCTGCTCGATGGCCTGATGGCAGCGGCAACGCTGACGCTGATGCTCCTGTACAGCGCGCCGCTCGCGGCCGTCGCCGTGGCGGCCGCGCTCCTCTACGCGCTGATCCGCCGGGCCGCGTACCGGCCGCTGCGCGCGGCGACGGAGGAGCAGGTGGTCTTCGCGGCCCGGGCGGAGTCGATGTTCATCGAGAGCGTGCGGGCCGTCGCCTCGATCAAGCTCTTCGGCCACGAGGACGCGCGGCAGGCGCTGTGGATGAACGCCACGGTCGACGCGACCAACCGCGCGACGGCCGCGGAGCGGATGACGATCGCCATCCGCGGCGCGCAGTCGCTCCTGGCGGGCGGCGAGCACCTGCTGATCGTCTATCTCGGCGCGCTGGCCGTCATCGACGGACACTTCTCGGTGGGCATGCTGCTCGCGTTCGTCGCGTATCGCGCCGCCTTCTCGAGTCGCGTCGGCGCGCTCGCCGACAAGTGGATCCAGTTCCGCATGCTCGACCTGCACCTCTCGCGGCTGGCCGACATCGCGCTCGAGCCGCGCGAAGAAGCGGCCGCGGCGCCGTCGTCGCGGGCCGACGGCGACGAAGGCGGCGGCGCAGCGATCGAGGCGGTCGGCGTCTCGTTCCGCTATGGCGACGACGAGCCCTGGGTGCTGCGCGACGTGCACCTGCGGATTGCCGCCGGCGACTGCGTCGCGATCACCGGCGCCTCGGGATGCGGCAAGACCACGCTGCTGAAGATCCTGATGGGCCTGCTGCCGCCCACGGCCGGCGAAGTGCGCCTCGCGGGCGTCCCCGTCGCGCGCAGCGGAGTGCGGGAGTACCGCCGCCGCATCGCCGCGGTGCTGCAGGACGACCAGCTCCTGGCGGGCTCGATCGAGGCCAACATCGCGTTCTTCGAGCCGGTACCGGACCGCTCGCGCGTCGAGGCGTGCGCCCGCCTAGCCGCCGTCCACGACGAGATCGCAGCGATGCCGATGGGCTACGAGACGCTCGTCGGGGACATGGGCTCGTCGCTGTCGGGCGGCCAGAAGCAGCGCGTCCTGCTGGCCCGCGCGCTGTACAAGCAACCGGATGCGCTGTTCCTCGACGAGGCCACCAGCCACCTGGACGTCCGCCGGGAGGGCCTGATCAACGCGTCGGTCCGGCGGCTGCGCCTCACGCGCATCGTCGTCGCGCACCGACCTCAGACGATCGCCAGCGCCGACCGCGTGGTCGTGCTCGAAGGCGGCGCGATCACGCAGGCCACGCGCGCCGAGACGGCCGGCGCCGGCTCGCGTCCGCGCGCCGCCGGCGCGTAGCGCGGACCGGCGCTCAGCCGACCCTGGCCGTGGCTTCCATCGCCAGCGCGCCGGCGGGATTCTCGGCCCACAGGCGCACGGCACCGTCCGCGCCGGGCGCACCGCACACGTGGAACGGCGCGATGTCGAACAGCGGGCTGACGGCCCGGAACGTGAACTCGACGACGTTGGCAGCGGGCTGCTCGCGGTCGAGCAGGTCCAGCAGCAGCGTGGCGATCAGCGGCCCATGGACGATCAGGCCCGGATAGCCCTCGACCTGCGTCACGTACGGCTGGTCGTAGTGGATGCGGTGGCCGTTGAACGTCAGTGCGGAATAGCGGAACAGCATCACCGGGTCGGGCGTGACCTGGCGTCGCCAGGCCGCATCGGCCGGGGCCGGCTTCGCCGGCGGCGGCGCGGCCCCGGGCGCCGGCGCGGCGCGGTACACGATGTCGTGCTCGTCGGTGAGGTCCGCGCCCCGGTCGCCCGTGACGTGGTGGGCGACCGTCACGAACACAAGCGTGCCGGTCTTGCCCTCGGTGATCTTCACGTCCTTGATGGTGGAACGACGCGTAATCCGTTCGCCCACCGACGGCGTCCGGTTGAACCGCATCCGGCTCCCCGCCCACATGCGCCGCGGCAGCGGCACGGGCGGCAGGAACCCGCCGCGCTTCGGATGGCCATCGGGCCCCAGTTCCGACTGCGGCGCGAGCGGATGGAAATGAAGCCAGTGGATCAGCCGCGGCACTACGAGCGGCTCGACCATGCGGTCCGCCCGGTCGAGCGTCGCGTACAGGCCGCGCACGAAGTCGCGCCGCACGACGTCGTCCGTCACTTCGTCGCGACCGATCCAGTCGCGCAGATGCTCAAGGGGTTGCGTCACTTCGCAGGGTCCTTTCGTTCGTTGTTCGCCTCGGTCCGGCCTGCCCGCGCCTGCTCGAACCGCGCCTTGTTGTCGGCGTTCGGCGGATACAGGCCCGGCAACGCCGCGCCCTGCTCGACCTGCTGCATGATCCACGCCTCGAGTTCCTCCTGCGCGAGCGACGCGGCCACGACCTCCTCGACCAGCGCGGCCGGTATCACGACCGCGCCGTCGCCGTCGGCCACCACCACGTCGTTCGGGAACACCGCGACTCCGCCGCATGCGATCGGCTCCTGCCAGCCGACGAAGGTGAGCCCCGCGACCGACGGCGGCGCCGCCGCCCCCTGGCACCACGCCGGCAGCCCCGTGCCGAGCACGCCGGCGAGGTCGCGGACGACGCCGTCCGTGACCAGCGCCGCCACGCCGCGCCTGCGGATGCGGGCGCAGAGGATGTCGCCGAAGATCCCGGCATGCGTCACGCCCAGCGCGTCGGCGACCGCGATGCAGCCCGCCGGCATGGCCTCGATCGCGGCGCGGGTCGAGATCGGCGACGACCACGACTCCGGCGTCGCGAGGTCTTCGCGCGCGGGCACGAAGCGCAGCGTGAACGCGCGCCCGGCCACGCGCCGGGTGGCGGTCGGCAATGGGCGCGTCCCGCGCATCCACACGTTGCGCAGGCCTTGCTTCAGCAGAACGGTCGTCAGCGTGGCCGTCGAAATCTGCTCGAGCGCCTGCACCAGCGAAGCGTCGAGCGCGAGGGGTTGGGAAGTCATGGGCGAGGTCCGGTACGAGAGTCGCTGAGTCAGCGCAGCGCGGCGCGCGGATCGACGCGCGCGACGCGCTCGAGCAGGTAGTCCACCTCGGCACGCGCCGCCGCCGACAACGGCGCGGACGGCTTGCGCTGCGCCTCGGAGGCAATGACGCCACGCCGCATCAGCACGTACTTCCGCACGGCCAGGCCGACGCCGGCCTGCTGCTCGTAGCGGATCAGCGGCAGGTGCGCGTCGAACAGGTCGTGCATCGCGTCGCGCCGGCCGTCGGCGTGCAGTTGCACGGCCTGCACCAGCATGTCGGGAAAACAGTAGCCGGTCATGGCGCCGTCGGCACCGCGCTCGAGTTCGAAGTCGAGGAACAGGCCGCCGTTGCCGCACAGGATCGAGATGTGGCGCATGCCGCCGTCGCGCTCGAACGCCCGCAGCGCGGAAATCTTCTCGAGTCCCGGCCAGTCCTCGTGCTTCAGCATCACGCAGGCGGGGTTCTCGAGCACGATCCGGCGGATCACGGCCGGCGTCATCACGACGCTGAAGGTCAGCGGATAGTCCTGCAGGACGAACGGGACATCGTGCCCGATCGCCTCGGACGCCTGCCGGAAGTACCCGGCGATCTGCTCGTCGGTCCGCAGCGTGTTCGGCGGCGCGATCATCACGCCGGCGGCGCCCTCCTCCATCGACGCGCGCGCGAGCGACCGCATTGCGGCGAAGCCCGGCGCCGACACGCCGACGATCACGGGCACCGTCGAGCGCCGGATCACGCGCTGAGCGACGTCCAGCGCTTCCCGCTGCTCCAGCTTCGGGGCTTCCCCCAGTTGCCCGAGGACCGTGATCCCGGCGACACCGGACGCCAGGAAGAAGTCCGTCATGCGGTCTACGGAGTCGTTGTCGATGCGACCGTCGTCGAGGAACGGCGTGGGCGCAATCACGCAAACGCCGCGGGCATTGGAGAGGGACATGGGGGGGGTTCGGTGCGGGACGCCAGGCGCGATGATGCCACCGTGTTGCCGACGCTCCCGACCGGCCCGTGCCCCGCCGCGCGGCGACGGCGCCGCGCCCCTGCGCCGCCCGCTTTCCTTTGCGCGGCGCTTCAGGCCGCGATCGGCAACGTCGACGAGCCCCGCAGATGCCGCTCGATCCGCGCGTTGACTTCCTCCGGATGCGTGATCGGCCCCATGTGCCCGACGCCCGGCAGGCACTCCACCGTAACGGGCGGCAGCGCGCCGAGGCGCTCGCTCACGGCGCGGGCCGGCGCCGGGGACCGGTCGCCGAGAAGCACGAGCGTCGGCACGCGCAGCGCGCGCAGGCGCTCGAACGGCAGCGGATCCGCGAACAGCGCTTCGAAGTGCCGCGCGACGGGCACGATGCGGGCGCAGACACGGTCCTGCTGCTCGCCGGCGAGGGCGCGCCACGAACCGCGGCCGTTCCAGTAGTCGATAAACGTCGCGGATGCCGCGCGGAGATCGCCGGCCCGTGCGGCCCGCACGATCGCCAGTCCGGTTGAAGTGATCTCGGCGAACTCGGCCGAGCCGCGATCGAGCAGCGCGAACAGCACGGGCTCGAAGACGGTGACGGACGCGAAGCGCCCGGGGTAGCGGACCGCGAGGTCGAGGGCAACCGCGCCGCCGTAGGAGTGACCGACCAGGTGGATCGGCCCGCGCGACGGCGGCAAGCCGTTGGCCACCGCGTCGGACTCGAGGCGCAGCTCGTACGCGTCACCGGCGATGTCGGGACTGCGTCCGTGGCCGTGGAAGTCGAAGGCGATGAAGCGGTGCGCCGCCTGCCGGGACTCGATCAATCGGCGCCACTGCCCCGACGAGCTGCCACTGGAGTGCAGGCAGGCCACGGCGGGACCCGCGCCGGCCGTAACGGAGTGCAGCCGTGCGGCGGGCACGGCATCGAGTGCGATCGACATGGGGATCTCCGGGAAGGCCCGGCGGCCGCGCGGCCGCCGGGCATCGGATCAGGCAAACAGGGGCTTCAGTGCCGACGCAATGCGTTCGCCCTGCGCGGGCGTGATCATCGAGCCGAGCACTTCATTGAAGCGAGGCTCCTGCACGCCCGAGACGATGTACTGCCAGCGATACGCACGGAGCAGCGTGGCGCGGACCGCCGCCGCCTCCTCGCTGGTGAAGGCGCGTCCGGCCGTGATCAGGAAGTAGTCGGCATCGGCCTTCGACTGCGCCCGCAGGATGCCGTCGACGGCGCCGACCAGGCCGATCAGGTCGTCGACCGCCGCATCGCGCTGCTCGGGCGTCAGCTTCTCGTTCTCGCGCAGCCACTCCATCTCGTCCATCACCGCGTGCTGCGACTCCTCCTTCCAGTGGAACAGGAACACGTCCTTCCACAATTCGGACAGGTCCGCGTCGGGATGGATGCTCTCGCGGTAGTGCAGCTGCGTGAACAGTTCGATGTCGAGCGTCAGGCCGAGCACCGCCCACGTCGACGCACCGAGCACGGCGCGGGCCACGTCATTGGGCTGCGGCAGGAACTGGTAGCCGGCCGGCATGCCCTCGCCCGCCATCTTCTCCAGGCGGCGGAACATCTCCTGGTGCTTCAGCTCCTCGTCGGTGAAGCGCACGAGGGCTTCGAGCGCGACCTGGTCGCCGAGCCAGTGCTCGCGGCTCACCTCGAGGATCTTGGCGCCGATGAAGCGCTCCACGAGCCCGAAGATGTTGGCGTAGGTGCGGCCCTGGATCTGGGAGAAGTAGCGCTTCTCCCCGGGCGACAGGAAGGCGAGGTCGTTTGCCTTCGACAGGCCGTCCGGCAGGAACTTCTTGCCGAAGTCGAAGCGACGGCCGCGCACGACATCCTTGTCGATGTCCCAGCGGACGCGCCTGGAGACCTCGACGCACTTGGCATAGCGGTTGGTGTCGACAACATGGTTGCTGACGTGCATGGTGCTTCTCCTTTGGTGGTGGGTGAAGGTCAGTTGGCTCAGAGGAAAGAGTCGACTGTGCGGATGCGCAGGCGCGACGACGCGGAGTGCAGGACTTCGCCATCGACTCGACGGCGCGTCGCGGCCGCGCGACCGCCGAGTTCCGAGACGACGGAAGCGAGTTCGCTGCGCGTGATGCCGAGGTCGCGCAGGGTCCGTTCGTCGAGATGACGCAGATCGTCGAACCGGCGCCGCGCCCGACGACGACGCGCGACGAGGCGCGCGATGGCGCGCAACCGGCGCGCCAGCCGGTGAACCGGAGCGGCCGGCCACCCGGACTCCGCCGAGGTCCGCGCTGCGGTAGGGGGTAATGCGTATTCGGTGTTCATGGCGCCTCTCCTTTCGCCGCGGTTGCCCGGCCGCGACATGAGGCGCACGTTAGGAGCCGCGCGTAACGCGCTCCTTTCGATTGAATGCGGGTTTGTATCGGTGTGTAATTCGCACCGCGTTTCCGGAATCAAGCGACCCAGCTCTCGAACCCTCCAGGCAGCGACGATGACAAGCGGCAAGGTCCTGATCGTCGATGACGACGCCGAGATTCGCGGCGTGCTCACGACCTACCTCGGCAGCCACGACTACGAAGCCGTGGCGGTCGACGGCGGCGCGGCGATGCGTGCGGCGCTCGAGACCTTCGTCCCGGACGTGGTGCTGCTCGATCTCGCGCTGCCCGGCGAGGACGGCCTGTCGCTCGCCCGCTATCTGCGCGCGCACCACAGCGTCGGGATCATCATGATCACCGGCGCGAGCGAGACGGTGGACCGCATCATCGGCCTCGAGGTCGGTGCCGACGACTACATCGGCAAGCCGTTCGATCCCCGCGAACTGCGCGCGCGCATCCGGAGCGTGATGCGGCGACTTCAGCCGGCTGCGGCGGGGGCGGGCCGGATGGCCAATCCGAGGCTGCCGATCGGGCGCTGCTCGCTCGACGTCGCGGCGCGCCAGTTGTTCGACCGCGACGGCGCGGAGGTGAGCCTGACGGCGATGGAGTTCGACCTGCTGAGGGCCTTCCTCGACCATCCGAAC
>Ga0209391_10000161_pt1 | contig 27145 bp, 25 predicted proteins | sample PPLLak3March2015_FD_187246 | JGI IMG/M metagenome (GOLD analysis project Ga0209391, IMG submission 187246) | Freshwater sediment microbial communities from Prairie Pothole Lake near Jamestown, North Dakota, USA - PPLs Lake P7 Core (1) Depth... | ecosystem: Environmental > Aquatic > Freshwater >...
CACGCGCCGCGCCTCTTCCCGCATGGCGAAGCGCTGGCCGGCGAGGAGCCCGGCGAGCGGTGCGGCAGTGGCGAAGGACTCGTCGGTCGGCGCCTGGACGCGGTAGCGTGTCACCAACCCGTTGTCGAGACTGACGGCATGGGTCAGGACGCCGCGCGCCGTCAGCACCTGCGCCACGCCCCAGCCGGAATCGCCGGCGGCTGCCAGCGGAAACGGCTGGCAGCCGGCCAGCGCAGCACACGCCCGGCTGGCGGCCGCCAGCCGTTGCCGGTAGGCCGCTGCAATCGAAGCCGGCACCGGCCACAGCGGCGGCCGCTCCACCCCGCCCCGCCAGAAGGCAAGCCATGGCTCCGGCGACAAGGCAGGGAAGGCGAGATCCGGCTCGTCACGGTCAACCAGACGGGCGAGGCATTTTTCGCCGAGTTCGTCGAGCGTGTCCGCGAACAGACGCTGCGTTGCGGCCACCCGGTCGCCTTCGTGACCGGTCGCACGCCAGGCAACGAAAGCGTCCGGCGCCGGGGGCACGCCGAGGGCGAGCGGCCAGTCGAGCAGCAGCCGCCAGAAGGTCTCATGCAGGAATTCGAGCCACAGCGCGCGCTCATCAGCCGCCATGGCAGGTTCGCCTGCAGCCGCGGCCAATGCCGCATGCGCGGCCACCTGCTGGGCGGTCCGGCACAGCGCGTAGAGACGGGGAACGGCGTCGCACACGAATTGCGGCGGCCGGCCGATGAAGATCCGGGCAACCGGCGGCCTGACCAGGCGGACCTGCAGTTCGACGATCACCCCGCTCGCCCGCCGCGCGGAAATATGCAGCGAGCCCGCGGCGGATAGGGGTGGTTCGGGGGGGTCCGACTTGGCCAGCATCGCTCCTCCGGCAACGAGATCAGGCTTCCATTCTAGCGATAGAGGATAATGGCGGTGATCGATGATTAATGCCACCATGCTCCGCCGCCTGCCGAACGCTCTCCTCGTCCCGCTGTTCGCGCTCAGCCTCGCGCTATCCGCGTTTGCGGCCGTCGGCGGGCAGCCGTTGCTCTGGTTCGCCGATGGCCGACCGACCGCCGCCGCGCTCGAGGTCGTCGCGATCCTCGCCGCCGCACCCGATGACGGGCTCGATGCCCGCGATTACGACGCCGACGGCTTGCGCGCCGCAGTCGTGCGCGCCGACCGGGAATCACCGGCGGCGCCCGCTTCGCTCGCCTCCCTCGACGCAGCGCTGACCGCTGCCTTCTCGCGCTACCTCGGCGACCTGCGTTCCGGCCGCATCGATCCCCGGCAGATTGGCGAGGGCTTCGACGCGCCCGGCGGGCGCTACCCGCCGGGCGCGTCGTCGCTAAACGAGATGATCGCCGACGGCCGACTGGCCGAGGCAGTTGCCGACGCTCGCCCGCCGCTGCCGGAATACGTGGCCCTGCGCGAGGCGCTGGCCGGCTACCGCGCCTTGGCCAACGATCCGGCCTGGCGCAACAGCCTGCCGCCGCTTCCCGGCAAAAAGCTCGAACCGGGCCAGGCCTGGGGGGGCGTGCCGGAGTTGCGGCGCCGCCTCGCACTGCTCGGTGATCTGCCGACCGGCACTTCCGCGACCACCCGCTACGAAGGGGCGACCGTCGACGGGGTGCGCGCATTCCAGTCGCGCCACGGACTGACGCCGGATGGCGTGGTCGGCAAAGCAACATTCGAGCAGTTGAACGTGCCGCCGGGCGCCCGCGCGCAGCAGATCGAACTGGCCATGGAACGTCTGCGCTGGACGCCGCGGCCGCCGCGCGCGGTCGTCGTGAATGTTCCGGAGTTCGTGCTGCGCGCCTACGATGCGCGGCGCGGTTCGGCCGAGCCGGTGGCAAGAATGAACGTCATCGTCGGCAATGCGCCAAAAACACTGACGCCGATCTTCGGGGCCGAGATGCGCTACGTCGAGTTCAGTCCCTACTGGAACGTGCCGCCGTCGATCGCCCGCGGCGAAACCATTCCCAAGCTGCGCCGCGACCCAGCCTACTTCCACCAGCAGGGGTTCGAGTTCGTCGGTGCCGACGGTCGGGTGATCAATTCCGTTTCCGATGAGAACATCGACGCCGTCCAGCGTGGCCAGATGCGCATCCGCCAGCGGCCGGGCGCCAGAAATGCGCTGGGCGACATCAAGTTCATCTTTCCCAATCCGGACAACATCTACCTCCACCACACTCCCACGCCGCAGTTGTTCAAGCGCGACCGCCGCGATTTCAGCCACGGCTGCATCCGCGTCGAGGCGCCGGTCGAACTAGCCAAGTTTGTTCTTGCCGACGCCCCTGAATGGAGCGAGGAGCGCATCGTCGAGGCGATGACGCGCGGCCGCTCGGCCACGCTGCCGCTGCGCGAACCGTTGCCGGTCATCATCACTTACCGGACGACCGTCGTCGAGGACAGCAAGGTACGTTTCTTCCCTGATCTCTACGGCCGCGACGCCCGCCTGGCCGAAGCGCTCCGCCAGCGTGCGGAGGCCTTCCGAAGCCGGGAAAAATAGGTGTATAATCAACCGATTAAAATTGCTACGGTCATACACGAAAAGTGCAGAAACACTCCCGCCGCCTTTTCCTCAGCCACGCTGCCCGGCTCGTCTTCGCCGGATCGATGCTGCCGCTCGCCCGGCCAGCGCTGGCTGCGCTGCCCAACGCGCGCAGCCTCGATTTCGACCATACCCACACCGGCGAGCGCGTCTCGGTCGTCTTCGCCGTCGGCCATCACTACGTTCCCGAGTCGCTCGGCACCTTGAATAATTTCCTGCGCGACCATTATTCGGGCGAGGTCGGCCGCATCGATCCACAGCTTTTCGAACTGCTCTACCGCGCGCGCCAGGAACTCGGCACCGACCAGCCCTTCCAGGTGATTTCCGGCTACCGCTGCGCGACGACCAATTCGCGGCTGCGCAATGCGCGCGGCGGCGGCGTCGCGCGCCAGAGCCTGCACATGGAAGGCCGGGCGATCGACATTCGCATTCCCGGCGTGGCATTGTCCGACCTGCGCGATGCGGCCATGTCGCTGCAGGCAGGCGGTGTCGGCTTCTATCCGCGCGACAAGTTCGTTCACGTCGACACCGGCCGGGTGCGCCACTGGTAGACGGGTGCCGGCAAGGCGCACAGGACTGGGCCTGTGGCCCCGTCTTTCTCGCCCGCTCTTGTTTGATTGCCGTCAATCCGCCGGTACACTTTCGCCTTCATAATCTGCCCCTGATTTATTTCGGTTTTTTCCCCGATGCTTGAAGCTGACAATCTGGAATGCGTGCGCGGCGAGCACCGGCTGTTCGCGGGCCTCGGCTTCAAGCTGGAAGCGGGAGAATTGCTCTACCTGCAAGGGCGGAACGGCTCCGGCAAGACCAGCCTGTTGCGCATGCTGATCGGCCTGCTGCCCCCCGAAGCGGGCGCAATCCACTGGAAGGGAACACCGATCAAGGCGCTCGCCGACGATTTCCGCGCCGATCTCTGCTACCTCGGTCACCTCAACGCGATCAAGGAAGAACTGACGCCGCTGGAAAACCTGCTCGCCGCCGCCAGCCTGGCCGACGAGGAAATCTCCGAAGATGATGCCATCGACGCGCTGGAACAGGTCGGCCTTGCCGGACGCGAGGATCTCGCCTGCAAATATCTGTCGCAGGGCCAGAAGCGGCGCGTCGCACTGGCCCGGCTGGTCAAGGAAAAACGGCCGCTGTGGATACTCGATGAACCCTTCGTGGCGCTCGACACTGCTGCGGTCGACTGGCTGGCGGGCATCATTTCCGGCCACCTGCAACGCGGCGGCATGGCGGTGATGACGACCCACCAGGTGGTGAACATCCCGGCCGGCAACGTACGCGAACTGCGTCTTTCCTGATGTTCAGGATCATCACTGCGGTGATCGGCCGCGATCTGAAGCTGGCCATGCGGCGGCAGGCGGACATCGTCTCCGCGCTGTTCTTCTTCATCATCGTCGTCAGCCTGTTCCCGCTCGGCGTCGGGCCGGAACCCGACCTGCTGCGGAAACTCGCCCCCGGCGTGCTGTGGGTCGCCGCCCTGCTCGCCACCATGCTGTCCCTGCCCCGGCTGTTTGCCGACGATTATCGCGACGGCACGCTCGAACAACTCGCCCTCGCACCGCACCCTCTCGGGCTGGTCGTTACCGGCAAAGTGATCGCTCACTGGCTGGTTTCCGGCCTGCCGCTGGCCTTGATCGCCCCGGTGCTCGGCATCCAGTTCGACCTCTCGGCCGACGCGCTGATCGTCCTCACCGGCGCCATCCTGATCGGCACCCCGGCGCTGTCCGGGATTGGCGCCATCGGCGCCGCGCTGACCCTGGGTTTGCGCGGGGGCGGCGTGCTGCTCTCGCTGCTGGTACTGCCTCTCTACATCCCGGTGTTAATATTCGGCGCTGGCGCAGTGGATGCGACGGTGACCGGGCTCGGGGGGGAGGGTCACCTTTCCCTGCTTGCCGCCCTAACCCTTGCCTCACTTGGCTTCGCCCCCTGGGCGTCGGCCGCTGCCCTGAAGATCGCCCTCGAATGAAAGACCGCTTCAATCTCTATCGCTTCGCCTCGCCGGCGACCTTCTACCCGCTGGCCGGCGCGATGATCCCTTACTTCGCCGCCGTCGCGGTCGTCTTCGGGCTGGCCGGGCTCTACATCGGCATGCTCGTCGCGCCGACCGACTTCCAGCAGGGCGAGGGCTACCGGATCATCTTCATCCACGTGCCCGCCTCGTGGATGTCCATGTTCATCTACCTGGTCATGGCCTTCTGGGCCGCCATCGGCCTGGCCTTCAACACCCGACTGTCGGGCATGATGGCGCAGGCGCTGGCACCGACCGGCGCGCTGATGGCCTTCCTCTCGCTGTGGACCGGAGCCCTGTGGGGCAAGCCGATGTGGGGCACCTGGTGGGTCTGGGATGCCCGGCTGACCTCGGAACTGATCCTGCTCTTCCTGTACATCGGCTACATGGCCCTGACCGCGGCTATCGACGACACCCGCCGCGCCGACAAGGCCGGCGGTCTCCTGCTCCTGGTCGGCGTGGTCAACATCCCGATCATTTACTTCTCGGTGAAGTGGTGGAACACCCTGCACCAAGGCTCCAGCGTCAACCTGACCAAGTCGTCGATGGCCGAGACCATGCTCTGGGGCATGCTGCTGATGGCCATGTGCTTCTGGATGTACTCGATCGCCATGGCCCTGATGCGCGTGCGCACCATCATGCTCGAACGCGAGCGCCACACCGACTGGGTGCGCGCGGAACTGGCCGGAGACGGGAAATGATCCACTGGAACAGCTTCGCCGATTTCCTGGCCATGGGCGGCTACGGCCTCTACGTTTGGGGCTCGTTCGGCGTCACGGCGCTGATCATGGCCGTTGAACCGATCATGGTCGCCCGCAATCGAAAGACCACCATTGCCCGTTTGAAGCGCCAGTTGCGCGCAGAATCCAGGAACGCCTCAGAATGAAATCACGTCACAAGAAACTCGCGCTGATCGGCGGCGCACTGGCCATCATCGGCATCATCGCCGCCCTCGTGCTCAACGCCCTGAACAGCAACATCGCGCTCTACATCTCGCCGACCGATGTCGCCGCCGGCAAGGCGCCGGCTGACAAGTTGTTCCGTATCGGCGGCGTGGTCAAGGCCGGCAGCATCCAGCGCCAGGCCGACGGCGTGACCATCGCCTTCATCGTCACCGACAATGAGAAGGACGTCCTGGTCAATTACAAGGGCATCCTGCCTGACCTGTTTCAGGAAACCAAGGGTGTCGTCGCCCAAGGCAAGCTAACGCCTGCCGGCACCTTTGAGGCCAAGGAGGTCTTGGCCAAACACGATGAAAACTACATGCCGCCGGAAGCCGCCAAGGCCATGGAGGATGCTGCGGCCCGCGCCGCCCAGCGCACCGCCGGCGAGACGACTGGCACTTCTGCTCCGAAAGCGAGCTACTGAGCATGATTCCCGAACTCGGCCATTTCGCCCTCATTCTTGCCGCCCTGGTTGCCCTGGTTCTCGGCACCCTGCCGCTGATCGGCGCCCACCGCAACCGACAGGCCTGGATCGCCCTGGCGCGTCCAGCCACCGGCGCCATGACCCTGCTCATCGCCTTCTCCTTTGCCTGTCTGACGCAGGCCTTCGTTGCCAATGACTTTTCGGTGGTTTATGTCGCCCAGCACTCGAATTCGCTGCTGCCGATCCAGTACCGTGTCGCCGCCGTCTGGGGCGGCCATGAAGGCTCTCTGCTGCTGTGGATGCTGATGCTGACCGGTTGGGCCTTTGCCGTTTCCGTGCTCTCTCGCCAGTTACCCGAGGCCATGGTCGCCCGGGTGCTCGGTACGCTCGGACTGGTGGCCTTCGGCTTCCTGCTCTTCATCCTGCTCACCTCCAACCCCTTCGAGCGTCTGCTCCCCGGCGCCGCGGAAGGGAAGGACCTCAATCCGCTGCTCCAGGATCCGGGCCTGATCATTCACCCGCCGCTGCTTTACATGGGCTATGTCGGCTTCTCGGTGGCCTTCGCCTTCGCCATCGCCGCGCTGCTCTCCGGCCAACTCGACGCCGCCTGGGCGCGCTGGTCGCGGCCATGGACGACGGCCGCCTGGATCTTCCTGACGCTGGGCATCGCCATGGGCTCCTGGTGGGCCTATTACGAACTGGGCTGGGGCGGCTGGTGGTTCTGGGATCCGGTCGAGAACGCCTCGTTCATGCCCTGGCTGGTCGGCACGGCGCTGATGCATTCGCTGGCGGCGACCGAAAAGCGCGGCAGCTTCAAGAACTGGACGGTGCTGCTGGCCATTTCCGCCTTCTCGTTGTCGCTGCTCGGCACCTTCCTGGTCCGTTCCGGCGTCCTGACCTCGGTGCATGCTTTCGCCACCGACCCGACGCGCGGCATCTTCATCCTGATCTTCCTGATCGCCGTCATCGGCTCCTCGCTCGCCCTGTTCGCCTGGCGGGCGCCGAAGGTCGGGCTGGGCGGCCGCTTCGGCCTGATCTCGCGCGAGTCGCTGCTGCTCACCAACAACGTCCTGCTGGTCGTCGCCTGCGGTACGGTGCTGCTCGGCACCCTCTACCCGCTGCTGATCGACGCCCTCGGCGCCGGCAAGATATCGGTCGGCCCGCCGTACTTCAACGCCGTCTTCGTGCCGGTGATGACTCCGGTCCTCTTCCTCATGGGCATTGCACCGTTCGCTCGCTGGAAGGAAGCCTCGATACCGGAGATCCTGCGCGCCGTGCGCTGGGCTTTCGTCGTCGGCGTCATCGTTGCCATCGCCCTGCCGCTGGCCTATGGCCGCTGGAGTCCGCTGACCGCCCTCGGCCTGCTGCTTGCCACCTGGATTGTCGTTACCGCCCTGATCAACTACGTCGACCGTGCCCGCCAGACTCGTGGCGAGGGTTCGCTGGCCAGCGCCCTGCTGCGCCAGCCACGCAGTTTTGTCGGCATGCACCTGGCCCACATCGGTATCGCCGTCTTCGTGGTCGGGGTCACCATGGTGATGAGTTTCGAAGAAGAGAAGGACATCAAGATGGAGCCGGGAGAGGCTGTAACCGTTTCCGGCTATACCTTCACCTTCCTCGGTGTGCATGAGGTCAAGGGGCCCAACTACCTTGCAGCCCAAGGGCAGTTCGACCTGAGCAAGGATGGCCGCTTCCTGCGCAAGATGAACCCAGAGAAACGCAACTACTTCTCCTCGCAGATGCCGATGACCGAGGCTTCGATCGATGCCGGCCTGTGGCGCGACGTCTATGTCTCGCTCGGCGAACCGATCGAGCGAGACAATCCGGAAGGCGCCTGGGCCGTTCGTGTCTATTACAAACCTTTCGTCGACTGGATCTGGGGCGGCTGCGTATTGATGTCGCTCGGCGGCCTGCTCGCCATGCTCGACCGCCGCTACCGTGCCCGGGCTCGAAACACTGCCAAACTGCCTGCCGGAAGCCAACACGCATGAACCGCTACTTCTGGATCCTTGGCGCCTTCGCCGCGCTCGTCGTCCTGCTCGCCGTTGGCCTCGGCCTGAATCCGCGTGACATTCCTTCTCCGCTGGTCGGCAAGCCGGTGCCGACCTTCAAGTTGGCGGTTCTGTCTACGCCGGACAAGACCTTCGGCCCCGAAGAACTGCGCGGCAAGCCCTGGCTGCTCAACGTCTGGGCCTCGTGGTGCGTCTCCTGCCGCCAGGAGCATCCGATCCTGGTCCAATTCTCGAAGAAGGTGGACGTGCCGCTGATCGGCCTCAACTACAAGGAAGTGCGCGGCGACGGCGGCTTCGACATGAGCAAGCTGCCTGCCGAGGAAGAGCGCAAGATGGCCCTGCAGCGGGCTAACCAGTGGCTTGCCCAGCACGGCGATCCGTACAAGCTGACCGCGATGGACATCGACGGCCGGGTCGGCATCGACTTCGGCGTTTACGGCGTACCGGAAACGTATGTCATCGACAAGGAAGGCATCATCCGCATGAAGCACACCGGTCCGATCACGCCGGACATTCTGGCGAAGAAGATCATGCCCCTGCTGGCGGAGCTCGGTAAATGATGTTGCGCGCCCTGTTTCTCGCCCTCTGCCTGGCGTCCACTGGCGCCGTCGCCTCCTCCGCCAAGGAAGCCGCCCTGGCCGCCGACCCGGTCGCCGAAAAGCGCCTCCAGGCGCTGTCCAAGGAATTGCGCTGCCTGGTCTGCCAGAACGAGACCATCGCCGATTCCAATGCCGAACTGGCTGTCGATCTGCGCCGCGAAATTCGCGGCATGATCGCCGACGGCCGTTCCGATGGCGAAATCCTCAACTTCATGGTCACCCGCTACGGCGATTTCGTCCTTTACCGGCCGCCGGTCAAGGGCACGACGCTCCTGCTGTGGGGCGGACCGATCGCCTTGCTCGTCCTCGGCCTTGTCGTCCTGGTCCGCTATCAGCGCCGCCGCGCCGAACGAGTCGCCACGCAGGACAGGCCGCTGACCGCCGATGAGACCCGCCGCGCCGAGGCGCTGCTCAGCGAAGCTGACCAGCGATGACCCAGTTCGTCGTTTTCGCCCTGCTGCTCGTGCTCGTCGTTACGGCCTTCCTGCTGCCGCCGCTCTGGCTTGGACAGCGCGCCACGGGCGCCAAGGCCGACCGCAGGGCGGCCAACCTCGCCATCTTCCGCGACCAGCTCGGCGAACTGGAGCGTGAAAAGGCCGACGGCACGCTGGCCGACGGCGACTTCGAACAGGGCAGGCGCGAACTCCAGCGCCGCCTGCTCGAGGAAGTCGAGCCGGACGCCGCGGACACCCCTTCGGCCAGCCACGCCCCGAGCCGCAAGCTGGCCGTCGCGCTGTTCCTGCTGCTGCCCATCCTCGGCCTCGCCGGCTACGGCCTGCTCGGCAACCCGCGCGCGCTGGATCCGCTGCAGACCGTCGCCCAGCCGCAGATGACGCCGGAGCAGATCAACGCCATGGTCGCCAGGCTGGCTGAACGCATGCAGGCCAACCCGGACGACATGCAGGGCTGGCTGATGCTGGCGCGCTCCTACAAGACCATGGGGCGCTACGAGGAGGCCGCCGATGCTTACGGCAAGGCCGAAAAAGTCATCAACGACGACCCCGACCTGCTCGCCAGCTACGCCGAAACGATCGCCATGGCGACCGGCAAGGGCCTGCAGGGCAAGCCGGTGCAACTGGTCGAGCGCGCCCTGAAGCTCGAGCCGAAGCACGGCCACAGCCTGTTTCTCGCCGGTGCCGCGGCGATGGATGCCGGCGACAAGCGCAAGGCCATCGCCTACTGGGAAGCCCTGCTGCCGCAGGTCGAACCGGGCTCGGAAATAGACCAGATGCTGCGCGAAGGCATCGACAGGATGAAAGGCGCAAAGTAAGGCGTGGTCGATGCCGCCCGCCGCGCCTTCTTCCGCGGTCGACCGCGCACGCGGTCCGAAATCCGGCCGCCGTGGGCGCTGGCCGAGGTTGAATTCAGCGGCCGCTGCACGCGCTGCGACGACTGCCTGGCCGCCTGCCCGACAGGAATCCTCATCGCCGGCGACGGCGGCTTCCCGACGGTCGATTTCCGCCGCGGCGAATGCACCTTCTGCGGCGACTGCGCCGCCGCCTGCCAGCCGCAGGCGCTCCGGCGCGATGCCAGCAGTGCACCTTGGCCATACGTTGCCGTCGTCGGCGCGGCCTGCCTGCCGCACCATGGCGTCGAATGCCGCGTCTGCGGCGAATTCTGCGATGCCCGCGCCATCCGTTTCGCCCCGCGTGTCGGTGGCAGCCCGCTGCCGGAAATCGACGCCACCCGGTGCAGCGGCTGCGGCGCCTGCGTCGCGCCCTGCCCGGTCGTCGCCATGACGGTGCGCGCGCCGGGCTGACCGCCGCGATGGACGGCGCCGGCCCCCTATTTCGTCATGAATTCGAGGAAGCGGTCGGCGAACCTGCCATAGGGCGGGGCCATGAACTTCAGCGCGCTGAAGCGTGCCTGGTAGAAGATCGGCCGCAGCTTGGAGAAGGTCTCGAAGCCCTCATGGCCGTGATAGTGGCCCATGCCGGATTCGCCGACACCACCGAACGGCAGGTCGTGCTGGGCGACGTGGAAGAGGGCGTCATTGACCGAAACGCCGCCCGACATCATGCGGTCGATCAGCATTTGCACCTGCGCGTCGTTCTTGCTGAACGGGTAGATCGCCAGCGGCCGCGGCCCGGCATTGACCTTCGCCACGACCTCTTCAAGCGAGGCATAGCCACGTAGCGGCAGGATCGGGCCGAAGATTTCGCGCTGCATCAGCAGGCTGTCATCCGGCGCGCCAAGAACGAGGGTCGGCGCGATCTTGCGCGTCCCCGCGTCACAGGCCGGGCCATCGAGGAGCGGGATGATGGTCGCGCCGCGCTGGCGCGCATCGTCGAGCGCATGCAGCAGCCGCTCGTAGGAGCGCTGGTCGATGATCGACGTGTAGTCGGGCGTCGCCAGTTGCGGATAGCGGGCGGGAACGATCTCGCGTGCCAGCCGGACGAATTCGTCGAGGCGCTGTTGCGGCAGCCAGGCGTAGTCGACCGTGGTGCAGATCTGGCCGGCGTTCAGGCATTTGACGTAGAGGATGCGCTCGGCCGCTGTCCGCAGCGGGGCATCGGGGCAGACGATGGCCGGCGACTTGCCGCCCAGTTCGAGTGTCACCGGGCAGAGGTTCTGCGCTGCCGCCGCCATGACCGCGCGGCCGGTCTGGCCGGAACCGGTGAACAGCAGATGATCGAACGGCAGGCGCGAGAACTCGATGCCGACGCCGCCGGTCTCGTCGAAGACCTGCAATTTCTCGGGCGGGAAAAAGGCGGGCAAGCGCTCGCCGAGCAGCCGGGCGAGGTGACGGGAGTTCTCGCTCATCTTGACCATCGCCCGGTTGCCGGCGGCGAAGATATAGGTCAACGGCACCATGCTCAGGTTGAGCGGAAAATTCCACGGCACGATGACGCCGACCACGCCCAGCGGCTGCGGAATCACCCGGTTGCTGGCACCCAGGAAGTTGCGCTTGTCGACATGGCGCCGGCGCGGCTTCATCCATTCGCGCAGGTGCTTGAGCACATGATTGATGCCGTCGATCGCCGGGAAAATCTCCGCCAGCATCGTTTCGTGCAGCGAGCGATGGCCATAGTCGGCGCTGATCGCGGCACAGATGTCGTTGCGGTTCTCGCGGATGAAACGCTGCAGCGTGCGCAGGTCCTGTGTGCGCTCCTCCAGCGTCGGCACCGGGTGGGCCAGATAGGCGGCCCGCTGCAGCGCCAGCGCCGCCTTGAGCCGCTCGTGCAGGCTTGCTTGTTCCAGAATTTCCATCTTCCTTCCAGTCTGTTCGGGTTTACCGGTCAGCACAGCAGCGCCACTGCCGCACTCATTGCAGCTTTCCGCGCGCCTTGTCGGCCGCCCAGGTGTCGTGATGGACGCGCAGACACGCCTCGACCTCGCCCCGGCTGGCGAGGTCGACGCCACAAATCGCCGCATGGTGGCGAATCTCGTGGTCCAGATCGGCCAGTTCGCACTCATAATGTTCGAAACTACTCATGATCAAAGGATAACCTGAAAGGAACCTCCATGCATTGGCCGCATCTACCCGACGCTCGCACGGATGCAGACCTTGCCTTCACCGATGCGGCCGCGGCCAAGGTCTGGCTTGCCTCGCTGCCGTCAGAGGCGCCCGGCGAGGCGCTCTCCGCCGTGCTACGCCAGGTCGAAGCCATCGACGTCGCCGGGCTGCCCGCGCCGCGCACGGTTGCCCTGCTCAACGTGTTGCGCACCGCAGCCGTGCCCCGACTCGCCAACCTCGAACCCGGCTTCGCGCGCAGGCCGCTGCCGATGACGGAAGGCGAGGCGAGCGACTTTTCGGTTGCCGTGCAATTCTGGATGCGCCTCGGCATGTCTTATCTGCGGCCGGTGCCGCATTGCACGCCGGCCAACAGGTCTGTGCCGCTGCTGCGCGCTGCCAGCGCCTTCCGCCTGGCGCAGCGGGTGCACTACCTTGCCGGCCGGAGTTGCCCGGCACTGTTCGATCAGCTCTTGATCGCCGCGCTCTCCGCAGCCATCGCCAACGACGTTGTCCACAAGGTCATGGCCGATCCCGACTTCCCACGCCACGGTAGCGGAACAATCGCCGGGCAGGTTGCCTGGGCCTTCCTGCTTCGCGCGATCGACCCCTACCACCTGACGGCCATCGAGTTTCCGATAGCCGAACGCACATTCGGCCGCTGGCGCGAACTGGCCGTCTTCCGCAACGATCGGCCGGCAGCCGCCGATGAGGTGTCGGTCATCGACCTCGTATCGGTTACCGGCGGCAGCGTGCCGGAGGGGTTCCCGCGCTGGCTGGACATTCTCGCCGTGACGCACAAGATCGCCCGGCGGATCGAGTTGCTGGAGGACGGCGAGCCGCCCGGATCGCTGAAACTGGGGCGCGAACTGTCGGCCGCAGCGGTGATCCGTCTGCTCGCCGATCTCGACCTGCACCTTCGCATCCGGCCGGACCACCCTAGACAGGACGGCAGCGAACTGAACCTGGTCTTCGGCGCCGAGAATGCCTACGCGACACTGAGCGGCGCAGTTCTCAACGCCCCCTACAACCGCGGCCCTACCGGCCGCGCCGCGGGCTATCAGCAACTGGCGATCTACGGCTCGATCAGGAAGGAGACGAACTCGACCGGCGAACGGTGGCTGCTGAACGGCGACCTCGCGACGCGCGCACCAGCGGACGGTGCCGCACGCGTTCTGGCGCCCTGCCTGGTCGCTGCGGAAATCGACGGTGCACCGCGGCTAGGCATTGCCAAGAGCCTGCGCTGCGAAGCCGACAGCACACTGTCGATGCGACTGGAATGGTTTGAAACGGTCGAGGCGGGCAGCCTGAAACAACTGGCGCCGCAGGGTGAGCGACTGGTCCGCGTACCGGCATTCGTGCTGGTGGAAGCCGGGCAGCCGACCTCGCTCATCGTACCCCCCGGTGCCGGCGTGCGTCTTCGCGTTACCGTCGAAATCGCCGGAACTTCGATCCACGCGCTGGTGCCGACCGCGATCCTCGAACGCGGCACCGACTTCATCCGCTACGCCTGCACCCGGCGCTGAGAGGCGGCGCCGACTGGTTGCGGTCGACCGCGAAAACCCGCTGGTTTTCGCGGTTGCCGGCGGTTACCCGAACTCGATGATCACCTGGTCGACTGACAGGCTCTCGCCGGCCGCGGCGGCGATCTTCTTTACCTTGCAGTCCTGGTCCGCCCTGAGAATGTTTTCCATCTTCATGGCCTCGATGACGGCCAGCTTCTCGCCGGCCTTGACCTCCTGACCGACCGTGACCGCGACTTCGCGGAGCAGGCCGGGCATTGGCGAGAGCAGGAACTTGGAAAGGTCCGGTGGCAGCTTCTCGGGCATCAGCGCAAGCAATTCCGCGGCGCGGGCGCTCATCACCATGAAGCTGGCGTGGGCCCCCCAGTGGAAAAGGACATACCGGGTCCTGCGGCGCTCCACCTGCAGCGTGAATTCCTGGCCGTTGCAGGTTCCGTTGAACAGCGACTCACCCAGCTTCCAGTCTGAACGGATCTCGTAGTTCTCGCCCTTGTAATCGACGTCGTAACCGCCATGGATCGGCCGGGTAATGACCATATGCTTTTCATTCCCGCGTCGGCGCAGGCGCACCACGCACCACTTGTCGCTGACGATGCGCTCGTGGCCCTGCAACTGGCCGGAAACGGATGCACCACGGTCAGTGTAGGCGCGATAAACGTAAGCGACCACGGACACCAGCAGCGCCGGGTCGTCGTGCGGCACCATCGACGCATTGAAGCCCTTGGGGTATTCCTCGGCGATGAAGCCGGTATTGAAATTGCCGGACTGGAAACGCGGATGCTGCATCAGCGCTGCCTGGAATGGAATGTTCGAGGAGATGCCGCGGATGACGAAGGCGTTCAGTGCGTCACGCATGCGGGCGATCGCCTGCTCGCGGGTGGCACCATGGACAATCAGTTTGGAGATCATCGAGTCGTAGAACATCGAGATTTCGCCGCCTTCGTAGACGCCGGTATCGACCCGCACCTGACCCGGAATCTCCTTTGGCGGCTGGAACTTGATCAGACGGCCGGTGGACGGCAGGAAGCCGCGGAATGGATCTTCGGCATTGATGCGGCATTCCATGGCCCAGCCATTCAGTTGCACCTGATCCTGGGTCAGCGGCAGCTTTTCGCCGGCGGCGACGCGGATCATCAGTTCGACGAGGTCGACGCCGGTAATCAGTTCGGTGACCGGATGCTCCACCTGCAGGCGGGTGTTCATTTCCAGGAAGTAGAAGCTCTTGTCGGCGCCGACCACGAACTCGACCGTACCGGCCGATTCGTACTGCACGGCGCGGGCCAGGGCAACCGCCTGCTCGCCCATCGCCTTGCGCATTTCCGGATCGACGAAAGGCGACGGCGCTTCCTCGATGACCTTCTGGTGACGGCGCTGGATCGAGCAGTCGCGCTCGTTCAGGTAAACGTAATTGCCGAAGGAATCGCCGAGCACCTGGATTTCGATGTGGCGCGGTTCCAGAACGTACTTTTCGATGAAGACGCGGTCGTCACCGAAGGCATTCTTGGCTTCGCTGACGCAGGATGAGAAGCCTTCATGCGCTTCCTGGTCGTTGAAGGCAACGCGCAGACCCTTGCCGCCACCGCCGGCGGAGGCCTTGATCATCACCGGGTAACCAATGCCCTGCGCGATCTTGACCGCCTCGTCCGGACCGGAAATGGCTTCGTTGTGGCCGGGAATGGTGTTGACCCTGGCTTCGAGCGCCAGTTTCTTGGACTCGATCTTGTCGCCCATCTTGCCGACGGAGTAATGCTTCGGGCCGATGAACTTGATCCCGTCCTCTTCCAGACGCCGCGAGAAGTCGGCGTTCTCGGACAGGAAGCCATAGCCCGGGTGGACCGCCTCGGCGCCGGTCTGCTTGCAGGCGGCGATGATCTTGTCCATGGCCAGGTAGGACTCCTTCGACGCAGCCGGGCCGATACAGACGGCTTCGTCGGCAAGATCGACATGCAGGGCATCCTTGTCGGGCTCGGAATAGACGGCGACTGTGGCGATGCCCATCTTGCGGGCGGTCTTGATGACGCGGCAGGCGATTTCTCCCCGGTTCGCGATCAGGATCTTGTTAAACATTTTTGTCCTCCGAGGAGAAATCGCCTGAGCACGCTGCGCGTGCAAGGCAATCTAGCTGCGCTGCTGCGCCGCTACGCGGCTGGTCACCGCGGTTTGCAATCAGGATTTTCTTGAACATTGTTGTATTCCTCCCCGGCGCTTACAGCGGAATGTTGCCGTGCTTGCGCCACGGGTTGTCGAGTTTCTTGTCGCGCAGCATGGCCAGCGAGCGGGCGATCCGCTTGCGCGTGGCGTGCGGCATGATGACGTCGTCAATGAAGCCGCGCGCGCCGGCAACGAACGGGTTGGCGAACTTGGCCTTGTATTCGGCCTCACGCTGCGCCAGCTTGGCGACATCGTTCTTTTCCTCGCGGAAGATGATCTCGACCGCGCCCTTCGGCCCCATGACCGCGATTTCGGCCGACGGCCAGGCGAGATTGACGTCGCCGCGCAGATGCTTCGAGCTCATGACGTCGTAGGCGCCGCCGTAAGCCTTGCGCGTGATGACGGTGACTTTCGGCACGGTGCACTCGGCGTAGGCGTAGAGCAGCTTGGCGCCGTGCTTGATGATGCCGCCGTATTCCTGCGTGGTGCCGGGCATGAAGCCCGGGACGTCCACGAAGGTAACGACCGGGATGTTGAAGGCATCGCAGAAGCGCACGAAACGGGCCGCCTTGATCGACGACTTGATATCCAGACAGCCGGCCAGCACGAGCGGTTGGTTGGCGACGAAACCGACCGGATGGCCGTCGATGCGTCCGAAGCCGATGATGATGTTTCTGGCGTAGTCGGACTGCAACTCGAAGAAGTCGTTGTCGTCGACCACCTTGATCAGCAGTTCCTTCATGTCGTAGGACTTGTTGGTGTTGTCCGGAACCAGCGTGTCGAGCGAGTAGTCCATTCGGCCAGCCGGATCGTTGGTCGGCGTATGAGGCGGCTTTTCCCTGTTGTTGGCCGGGATGAAATTCATGAAGCGGCGCAGCATGGACAGGGCTTCGACATCGTTTTCGAAGGCCAGGTCGGCAACGCCGGACTTGCTGGTGTGGGTGATGGCACCACCGAGTTCCTCGGCGGTGACATCTTCATGGGTGACGGTCTTGACCACTTCCGGACCGGTGACAAACATGTAGGACGAGTCCTTGACCATGAAGATGAAATCGGTCATCGAAGGCGAGTAGACCGCGCCACCGGCGCAGGGTCCCATGATCAGGGAAATCTGCGGCACGACGCCGGAAGCCATCACGTTGCGCTGGAAAACGTCGGCGTACCCGCCAAGCGAGGCGACGCCTTCCTGGATGCGCGCGCCGCCGGAGTCGTTCAGCCCGATCACCGGGGCGCCGACCTTGATGGCGTGATCCATGACCTTGCAGATCTTCTCGGCATGGGTCTCGGACAGCGAGCCGCCGAAAACCGTGAAGTCCTGCGAGAAAACGAAGACCAGACGGCCGTTGATGGTGCCGTAGCCGACGACAACGCCGTCACCTGGCGTCTTCTCGGCCTGATCCATACCGAAATCGACGCAGCGATGCTCCTTGAACATGTCCCATTCCTCGAACGAATCCGGGTCGAGCAACAACTCGATGCGTTCGCGGGCAGTCAGCTTGCCCTTCTTGTGCTGGCTGTCGATGCGCCTCTGGCCGCCGCCGAGGCGGGCCAGTTCGCGCTTTTTTTCCAGCTGGCGGATGATGTCGATCATATGAAAACCCCCTAAATGGTTCGGGTAATTTGAATCAGTGTTTCAGGTAGTCGAGCAGCGCATACGCGGCGGTAGCCGGCGTCGTATGTCCCTGCTCGACGGAACGGGTGAGGGCCGGCAGGTTTTCCCTGACGAGCCGGTGCTGGCGGAAATGCTGGCGCAGGCCGGAATCGATCAGCTGCCACATCCACGACAGCGACTGGTGCTGGCGCTTGGCGGCGAATTCGCCGGTCGGCTTCAGCGCAGCCTGGTACTGCTCGACCTGCACCCAGAAATCGGTGATGCCTTCCTTGTGCAGCGCCGACAGGGTGATCACCGGCGGCGCCCAGTTCTTTGATGCCGGGCGCAGCATGTGCAGCGCGTTGCGCCACTGGGCGCGCGCGACAGCGGTCGCCCGCGGATCGATGTCGGCCTTGTTGATGACCACCAGATCGGCAATCTCGACGATGCCCTTCTTGATCGCCTGCAGGTCGTCGCCGGCATTGGGCAACTGCAGCAGGCAGAACATGTCGACCATGCCGGCCACAGTCGTCTCCGACTGGCCGACGCCGACCGTCTCGACGATGATCACGTCGTAACCGGCGGCTTCGCAGAGCAGCATGGCTTCCCGCGTCTTCTCGGCCACACCGCCGAGCGAGCCGGCCGACGGACTCGGGCGAATGAAGGCCTCCTCGCGCTGGCTCAGCATCTCCATGCGCGTCTTGTCGCCGAGGATGGAGCCGCCGGATACGGTCGACGACGGATCGACGGCCAGAACCGCCAGCTGCTTGCCCTGCTCGATCAGCCAGACGCCGAGCGCTTCGATGAAGGTGGATTTGCCCGCCCCCGGCACGCCGGAGATGCCGAGGCGCACCGCGCCGCCGGTCTTCGGCAACAGCGCGTTGAGCACCTGCTGCGCGCGCTGCTGGTGGTCTGGCCGCGTCGACTCGATCAGCGTGATCGCCTTGGCCAGCGCGCGCCGCTCCCCGGCCAGAACGCCATCGACCAGCGACTGGTCGGCAGCGGAAAGAACGTTGGCCCGCACGGAAGCTTCGCCCAGATTCATCCGTCGCTCAGCCGCGCGCCTTGCGGATTTCTTCCATCACCTTGCGGGCAGAGTCTTCGATGCGCGTACCGGGACCGAAGATCGCCTTGGCGCCGGCAGAAAACAGGAAGCCGTAGTCCTGCGCCGGGATGACGCCGCCGGCGAAGACGATGATGTCATCCGCGCCCTGGTCCTTCAGCGCCTTGACCAGCGCCGGCAGCAGCGTCTTGTGGCCGGCGGCCAGCGAGGAAACGCCGACGGCATGGACGTCGTTCTCGATGGCCTGGCGCGCAGCCTCTTCCGGAGTCTGGAAGAGTGGCCCCATGTCGATGTCAAACCCGAGATCGGCGTAAGCCGTAGCGACGACCTTGGCGCCACGGTCATGGCCGTCCTGGCCGAGCTTGGCGATCATGATGCGCGGCCGGCGGCCTTCTTCTTCGGCGAACGTGGCGACATCAGCCTTGATGGCTTCCCAGCTTTCCTGGCCTTCCACGATGCCCCCATAAACACCCGAAATGGTCTGGTTGTTGGCGCGGAAGCGGCCAAAGACGACTTCCAGCGCGTCGGAAATTTCGCCAACGGTAGCGCGCAGGCGGACCGCCTTGACGGTCAGGTCGAGAAGGTTGCCCTCGCCACCCTTGGCGCAATCGGTCAGCGCCGCCAGCGCGGCATCGACCTTGGCCTGGTCGCGCATCTTGCGGATACGGGCGAGGCGCTCGACCTGCGCTTCGCGGACGACGTGGTTGTCGATATCGAGGATATCGATCGCGTCTTCCTTGGCCAGCTTGTACTTGTTGACGCCAACGATGACGTCCTTGCCGGAGTCGATGCGCGCCTGCTTGTCAGCCGCGCAGGTTTCAACCTGCATCTTGGCCCACCCGGATTCGACGGCCTTGGTCATGCCGCCCATGGCCTCGATTTCCTGGATGATGCCCCAGGCCTTGTCGGCCATATCCTGGGTCAGCTTTTCCATCATGTAGGAACCGGCCCACGGATCGACGACGTTGGTGATGTGGGTTTCTTCCTGGATGATCAGTTGCGTGTTGCGGGCGATACGGGACGAGAACTCGGTCGGCAGCGCAATGGCTTCGTCGAGCGCGTTGGTGTGAAGCGACTGGGTGCCGCCGAAGACCGCGGCCATTGCTTCGATGGTGGTCCGCACGACGTTGTTGTAAGGATCCTGCTCGGTCAGCGACCAGCCGGACGTCTGGCTGTGCGTGCGCAGCATCATCGACTTCGGGCTCTTGGCGTTGAACTGGGTCATGATGCGGTGCCACAGCAAACGGGCAGCGCGCATCTTGGCGATTTCCAGATAGAAATTCATGCCAACCGCCCAGAAGAAGGACAGGCGACCGGCAAAGGTATCGACGTCCATGCCGGAAGCGACGCCGGTACGCACGTATTCCATGCCGTCAGCCAGGGTGAAGGCGAGTTCGATTGCCTGGTTGGCCCCGGCTTCCTGGATGTGGTAACCCGAAATCGAGATCGAGTTGAACTTCGGCATGTGCTGCGCGGTATAGCCGAAAATGTCGGCGATGATCTTCATCGACGGCTTGGGCGGATAGATGTAGGTGTTCCGCACCATGAACTCTTTGAGGATGTCGTTCTGGATCGTGCCCGACAACTGTTCCTGGGAAACGCCCTGTTCCTCGGCGGCGACGATGTAGCCGGCGAGGATCGGCAGCACGGCGCCGTTCATCGTCATCGAGACCGACACCTTGTCGAGCGGGATGCTGTCGAAGAGGATCTTCATGTCCTCGACCGAATCGATCGCCACGCCGGCCTTGCCGACGTCGCCGACGACACGGGGATTGTCCGAGTCGTAGCCACGGTGCGTCGCCAGATCGAAGGCCACCGAAACGCCCTGGCCGCCGGCGGCGAGCGCCTTGCGGTAGAAGGCGTTGGAAGCCTCTGCGGTGGAGAAGCCAGCGTACTGGCGGATGGTCCACGGCTTGACCGCGTACATCGTCGGCTGCGGGCCGCGCAGGAAAGGGGCGACACCGGGCAGGGTGTCGGCGTGCTCGAGCCGCTCGACATCCTTTCTTGTGTAGAGCGCCTTGACGGCCAGCCCCTCGGGGGTGTTCCAGACCAGATTGCCGACATCGCCACCCGGCGACTGCTTGGCGGCGATCTTCTCCCAAGCATCCAGGTTGCTGGAATCAAAGAACTTTTCGCTCATGGCACAGCCTCGCTGATTCGATTTTCAGGATCGTTGGTGCGGAATCAAAATTTTACGCCGCGGACGGCAAACTTGACATCGCAAGACCCGCATAATACTGTATCCATAATTATGGAGGCAAGTCGGCGCGTTCCGGCTTGCTCTCCCAGGCCTGCCATCGCCATGACCCGCATTGCACCGACCGCGCTTTACCAGGAAGTCGCCGAGCGTCTGCGCCAGCGCATTTTCACCCACGAACTCGCCCCCGGTACCTGGATCGACGAGCAGAGACTCGCCGAGCAGTACGGGATTTCGCGTACGCCGCTGCGCGAGGCGCTCAAGGTGCTGGCCGCCGAAGGTCTCGTCGATCTGAAGCCGCGCCGCGGCTGCTACGTAACCGAGATTTCCCGCCAGGATCTCGACGACATCTTTCCCCTGATGGCGCTCCTGGAGGGGCGCTGCGCGGCTGACGCCCTGCGCCAGGCCAGGCCGGCCGACGTCGCGGAGTTGCGGGCGATCCACGAGCAACTCGAGAGCGCTGCCCGCGAAGGCCGCATAGACGCCTTCTTCGATGCGAATCAGGCGTTCCACCGGCGCATCCAGGAAATGGCCGGCAACCGCTGGCTACTTTCGGTAATACATGACCTGCGCAAGGTGCTGAAGCTTTCGCGCCTGCACTCGCTCTCGCTCGAAGGCCGCCTCGAGCAATCGCTGGCTGAACACCGCGCGATCATGGCGGCGTTCGAGGGCAGCGACGTCGCCAAGGCCGAGAAACTGATGCACGACCATCTGCTGTCGGGTCGCGAGGCGTCGGTTCGCATGGATGCCAAGGTTGCGAAGGCTGCCTGATCCCCGCTGAACAGCATCGAGTAGGGGACGGAGTTACCCCCGTCGCCCTCTCACACCACCGGACGTGCGGTTCCGCATCCGGCGGTTCATTGAACACACTGGAGTCGTCGCATTGTATCGAGCAGCGACACCAGACCTAATCGATCGAAGAAAGACTTCTGAAACGCTTGGTTCATGTGGCTTGCACCACTGTTCCACCACGGCCCGCGTTGGTTACACGCAGAACGCCAGGCACGCTCCTCCGTCAATCCCGCCTTCATCAAGTTCTTGGCCCGAGTATACGGACGTTTCCACTGCCGCCATAGGATGCAGCGCAGCTTGTGCCTGATCCAGCCATCGCGTTCTTCCAGCGCCCGCCTGGTTTCGGTCAGCCGGAAATAGGCCATCCAGCCGCGCAGGATCGGGTTGAGTTCGGCAATGACTTTCGTCAGGCTACGTCCGTTCGCACCTTGGAGGACTTCACGGATTTTGTCGTCCAGCCGTTTCAGGCTGGTCGGCGCAATCTTCAGTTTCGGGGCCTTGTGCCATGTCAAACTGTAGCCCAGAAACTTCCTCTCCCACGGACGCGCGACCGCGCTCTTGGCCATATTGACCGTAAGCTTGAGCGTGTCCGCCAGAAACCGGCTGATGCTCGCCATGACCCTTTCCCCTGCCTGATGGCTTCGGACGTAGATGTTGCAGTCGTCAGCGTAGCGACAGAAGGCATGGCCCCGGCGTTCCAGCTCCTGATCCAGTCCCGTCAGCAGGATGTTCGATAACAATGGACTCAAGGGCCCGCCTTGCGGCGTCCCTTCCGTCCTCGGGGAGACGATCCCCTCAGCCATCATGCCCGCTTCGAGATACCGGCGGATGAGGCGAAGTACTCGCCCGTCGTCGATCTTCTTCGAAAGTTTCTCCATCAATAGATCGTGATTGACCCGGTCGAAGAATTTCTCCAAGTCCATATCCACCACGATCCGACGACCTTCGGCAGCGTATTGCTGTGCCGCCTTGACCGCTTGATGGGCGTTTCTCCCCGGTCGGAAGCCATAGCTCGATTCGGAGAATCCCGCCTCGAAGATCGGCGAGAGCACCTGATGTAACGCTTGCTGGATCATGCGATCCGTCAGCGTCGGGATGCCGAGGGTTCTCGTTCCGCCCTGCGGCTTCGGGATATCCACCCGGCGTACCGGCGCGGGGATGTAATTCCCCGCCAGCAGCTTGGCCTTGATCGTCGGCCAGTGTTGCTTGAGGTGGTCTTTGAATTCCGGTCCGCCGATGCCATCGACTCCGGCAGCGCCTTTGTTCTTGACCACCCGCTGATAGGCGAGCATCAGGTTGCCGCGTTCGCACACGATGTCCATCAGTCCGCTTTCCTGCGCCCACTCCGCTTTCGTCCGCAGACGGGTCGTCCGGTCAGTCTCGGCGCCAGACGAGTACATGCCGGCATGCCGTGCCAGCGCTTCTTCGTCGGTATCCGCTTGCCGCGAATCTTCTGCCTTCATCAACTGCTCCTGTGTTCCCGCTGCCTACTCACGGCTTTCAATGTTCGGCCCTTCGGTTCGTGCAGACACCTACTATGGCCTCGGCTGACTTCTGCAGGGGCGTCCCGACACCTCTCGATGTCGGTAGCACGGAGGTCGCCCTCGGCACCCCCGCAGATCTCCCCGGGTATGACGCACTCACCTTCACGCTTATGCCCGTCGGATTTACGTCACGGCGTGCCGTACAAGTTTCGGGCTTTGACGATATTGGCCGCCTCACCCCACCGTGCCGCCTCGTATCCGCTTCCTGTTCGTCAGGCCAGCGCTTTGCCTTCGGCTTCCTCCAGATTCGCAGTCACCCACGACACCCTTGCCGTTCAGCTAACTCTTCCCCTTGTCGGGCGAGTAGAGGACTTTCACCTCCAAGTAAGTGCGCCCTGCCGGGCGCACCAACAAAAAGCCCCGCTCATGGCGGGGCATCCTGTTGCGGCGCGGGGCCGGGGCAGGCTTACATCCCCATGCCGCCCATCCCACCCATGCCGCCCATACCGCCCATGTCAGGCATGCCGCCGCCCGGCTTGTCTTCAGCCAGTTCTGCGACCATGCATTCGGTGGTCAGCATCAGGCCGGCCACAGAAGCGGCGTTTTGCAGTGCGGTACGGGTCACCTTGGTCGGATCCAGCACGCCCATCTCGACCATGTCGCCGTATTCGCCGGTAGAAGCGTTGTAACCGTAGTTACCCTTGCCACGCTGCACCTTGTCGACCACCACAGACGGCTCGTCACCGGCATTGGCGACGATTTCGCGCAGCGGTTGCTCCAGGGCACGCAGGACGATCTTGATACCGGCATCCTGGTCGTGGTTGTCACCCTTCAGCTTGCCAACGGCCACACGGGCGCGGATCAGGGCAACGCCGCCGCCGGCGACGATGCCTTCTTCCACCGCAGCGCGGGTCGCGTGCAGGGCGTCCTCGACGCGCGCTTTCTTCTCCTTCATTTCGACTTCGGTCGCAGCGCCCACCTTGATGACGGCCACGCCGCCAGCCAGCTTGGCGACACGTTCCTGCAGCTTTTCCTTGTCGTAATCGGAGGTCGCTTCCTCGATCTGGATGCGGATCTGCTTGACGCGCGCCTGGATCGTGTCGGCGTCGCCGGCACCGTCGATGATGATGGTGTTTTCCTTGGAAACCTCGATGCGCTTGGCCTGGCCCAGATCCTTCAGGACAGCCTTTTCCAGCGACAGGCCGGTTTCTTCGGCGATGACGGTACCGCCGGTCAGGACAGCGATATCTTCCAGCATGGCCTTGCGACGGTCGCCAAAGCCCGGGGCCTTGACGGCAACGGTCTTCAGGATGCCGCGAATGTTGTTGACGACCAGGGTCGCCAGCGCTTCGCCATCGACATCTTCAGCGACGATCAGCAGCGGACGGCCAGCCTTGGCCACTTGCTCGAGGATCGGCAGCAGGTCGCGGATGTTCGAGATCTTCTTGTCGTAGAGCAGGACCAGCGGGTTTTCCATCAGCGCTTGCTGCTTGTCGCCGTTGTTGATGAAGTAAGGGGACAGGTAGCCACGGTCAAATTGCATGCCTTCGACGACATCGAGTTCGTTGGCCAGGGACTTGCCATCTTCAACCGTGATGACGCCTTCCTTGCCGACCTTTTCCATGGCATTGGCGATGATCTCGCCGATGTTGAAATCGGAGTTGGCGGAAATGGCGCCCACCTGGGCGATTTCTTTGGTCGTCGTGCACGGCCTGGAAAAAGCCTGCAGTTCGCTGACGGTGGCGGTTACCGCCTTGTCGATGCCGCGCTTGAGATCCATCGGGTTCATGCCGGCAGCAACGTACTTCATGCCTTCGCGAACGATGGCCTGAGCCAGCACGGTAGCGGTGGTGGTGCCATCACCGGCGATGTCGGAGGTCTTGGAAGCGACTTCCTTGACCATCTGGGCGCCCATGTTGGCGAACTTGTCCTTCAGTTCGATTTCCTTGGCGACGGAAACGCCGTCCTTGGTGATGGTCGGGGCGCCGTAGGAGCGCTCAATCACGACATTGCGGCCTTTCGGGCCGAGGGTGATCTTGACCGCGTCGGCCAGGATGTTGATGCCCTCGACCATGCGGGCGCGGGCGGAATCACCGAACTTCACTTCTTTAGCAGCCATTTGATTCTCCTGAATTTTGTAGGTTAAGAGGGGCGGCGCTTAAGCGACCAGAACGCCCATGATGTCTTCTTCACGCATGACCATGACTTCCTCGCCATCGACCTTGACGGTCTGGCCGGCGTATTTGCCGAACAGCACGCGGTCGCCGACCTTGACGTCGACGGCGATATGCTTGCCGTTGTCGTCACGCTTGCCCGGGCCGACCGCCAGGACTTCGCCCTGATCAGGCTTTTCGCCGGCGGTATCGGGGATGACGATGCCGGCAGCAGTGGTGCGCTCGGCTTCGATGCGCTTGACGATTACACGGTCGTGCAAGGGACGGATTTTCATGTGGATGACTCCTCGAGGTTTGTGAAAGGTGGAAATTGGCCGGACACGTCCGCTGACGCTCCGGTAACGGGGAGGGCATCTGTTAGCACTCGTCCCCGGTGAGTGCTAATGATAGGGGCGGGCCCGGCGAATTTCAAGTCGACCCCGGCCAGGAATTTTCGTGACGGTCACGGTCGACCGCTTTTCCGGGGCAAAAACGACCCTGCCGGAACGCCTCAGCGCACGACCTTGCGCCATTCCGCCTCGAAATAGCGGACCAGCACCTGGTTGTTGAGCCGGTTGACCTCGGCCGGCACGCGCGCCATGTCGGCCGGGAAGTGGAACAGCAGGGGCGTCGTCTCGGCGCTCAGGAAGCGCGTCGCCACCGGGTAGGATGCCGGCGGCACGAAGGCATCGCGCCCGGCGAGGATGAATCCCCACTCGCCGAACGACGGCACCAGCGCGTGATAGGGCGCCGTCGCGAAGCCGACGTCCTCGAGCGTGGTGACCACGCACCAGAACGACTGGCGGGCGTAGAGCGGCGAGGTGGACTGGACGACGATCAGGCCTTTGGCCGCCAGGCGCTTCTCGAGCAAGCGGTAGAAGGCGCCCGTGTACAGCTTGCCGAGCGCGAAATTGGCCGGATCGGGAAGGTCGACGACGATGAAATCGAAGTAGTCGCGGCTCTCCTCCAGCCATTGCAGCGCATCGGCGTTGACGACGCGGACGCGTTCCGACTTCAGCGCGCCACGATTGAGTTCGACCAGCGGCGGCGCGCTGGAAAACAGTTCGGTCATCGCCGGATCGAGGTCGACCAGCGTCACCGCCTCGATCTGCGGGTATTTCAGGACCTCGCGCAGCGCCAGCCCGTCACCGCCGCCCAGCACAAGCACGCGCTTCGCCCAAGGCAGGCTGGCCAGCCCGGGATGCACCAGCGCCTCGTGGTAGCGGTACTCGTCGTGCGACGAAAACTGCAGGTTGTTGTTGAGGAACAGGCGCAGGTCGTCGCGCCAGCGCGTCACCACGATGCGCTGGTAGGGCGTCGACTCGGCATGGACGATGTCGTCGGCGTAGAGATGCGCCTCGGCCAGCGTCGTCAGTTGCCCGGCCCCGGCCAGGCCGGCGGCCAGCAGGGCGAAGACGCCCCAGCTCTGCAATGCCAGCCAGCGCCTGGCCGGCAACTGGTCGCGGAAGATATGCAGGGCCCAGAGCGCCACGGCAACATTGAGCAGGCCGAACAGCAGCCCGCTGCGGACCATGCCGAGCTGCGGTGCGAGCCACAGCGGAAAGAGGACGGAGACCGCCAGCGCGCCGAGATAATCGAAAGTGAGCACTTGCGACACAAGATCCTTGAAGTCCAGGTCACGCTTGAGGATGCGCATGACCAGCGGGATCTCCAGCCCGACGAGGACGCCAACGCCGAACACGGCGAGATAGAGCAGCAGCCGGAACGGCGCCGGCAGCCAGGCGAACGCCAGGAACAACCCGACCGCCGAGAAGCCGCCGAGCAGGCCGACCATCAGTTCGATCCGGATGAAGCGCCCGATCAGGTCACGGGTGATGTACTTCGACAGCCAAGAGCCGACACCCATCGCAAACAGATAGGTGCCGATCACCGTCGAAAACTGGGTGACCGAATCGCCGAGCAGGTAAGACGACAGCGCGGCGGCGATCAGCTCGTAGGCCAGCCCGCAGGAAGCGATGACGAATACCGAGAAAAGCAGGGCATGGCGCATGGACGAGGATGCTAACCTGAAACCATGCTGGCCGGAATGCGCACCGCCCGGGAACTCTGGCTGCCGCACGAGGTCTTGAAGCCCGTATTGTCCTGATTGCTTGCGAAAGCGAATTTACGCCGTGACCGCCAGAAACCTCCTCCCCGCGCTGCTCGCCTGCCTCGCGCTGCCGCTTACCGCCGCCGAGTACAACATCG
>Ga0209391_10000162_pt1 | contig 27095 bp, 27 predicted proteins | sample PPLLak3March2015_FD_187246 | JGI IMG/M metagenome (GOLD analysis project Ga0209391, IMG submission 187246) | Freshwater sediment microbial communities from Prairie Pothole Lake near Jamestown, North Dakota, USA - PPLs Lake P7 Core (1) Depth... | ecosystem: Environmental > Aquatic > Freshwater >...
ATTGTTTGTTGTCTTAGAAGTTAGAAGGAGGCGTGGGTCATGGCACTGCTGATTACCGACGAATGCATTTCCTGTGGGGCTTGCCTGCCTGAATGTCCCAACGAGGCGATTTTCGAAACCCGGAGCGATGCTGAGGGCAAGGGCCATCACGTTGGCGACGGTCAGGGCGTGGGCGACAATATCTACATCATCACTCATGATCGCTGCACGGAATGCGTCGGACACTTCGATGAACCCCAATGTGCGGCTGTCTGCCCTGTCGACAATTGCTGCATCTCCGATCCGGCCTATCCGGAAACAACGGACGTGTTGATGGCGAAGGCCAAAACGTTGAATCCTGACAAGGCTATCGACGAGACCAAGATCTGGAGTGGCGTCAGAAACTAGCACACGCCTCAGCGCTTCGTGATGTATCAGAGGGCCTTGCGTCTTGAAGAACACAAGGCCCTCTGCTTTTCTCGCGGCCTAATCGGCCATAACATTCCACTGGATTAAAGATTGATTCAGCTGTAGGATTTTATAGGCGTAGTCTCCTATTTACCGACTGCCGCGCTTCGATTGAGCCTCTCCTTCTCACCCTGGAGGTGCAGTCATGCGTCCACGCTTCTGGCTCCTTAGCACGCTCCTCTTTTTTACCCTTACTGCCCCCGGATTGGCCCACGCCAGCACAAGCGAACTGGGAACGATCATTGAGGATTTCGTCACTCGCCATTTCCCTGACGCAATCAGCCATGTCTGGATCGTCAACGGCACGGAGTGGGATGGAGATGAAATGGTCGTAGACGTCCGCACAATGATTGTTGAAAAGCAGCTGCCTGCTCCGATTGAAAATCGTTACTTACTGCTCATCAAGGAGGGAAAACTAACCGCAGTCCAACGCATTCCACTGGAGGATGGGGCGGACTGCCAACGCGAAGAAACCTAGCTTACAGTCCGCTCTTTTCGGCGAAACAGAACGGCCTCCGCGGAATCTTCCGCGGAGGCCGTTTCATGAAGTCGTGTTATCGATGCGAACTACTTCAGCATCAACAACTTGCCTCCGACATGCGCCGGATGGAGATGGCAGCGGTACTGAAGAACGTTACCCGCCGCATAGAAGAGATCGCTGGTCGGCACACCGATATACTTGGTCTCGCCCGGCTTGAGCACCAACGTGGTGTTCAACGTCCATGGCCCTGACTGATTCACAGCCGCGGTGAGTTGGAACCCGTGCTCACCAGTCGAATTGTTCGTCACCTTCAGAAGCACCGGGGCTCCAGCACGATTTTTGAAATCAATTACGGTCGTCGGCGGATACCAGGTCTTCATGTTGCCGATTTCAATGGCATAGAATGAGGCATCCACTTCGAGTTCCTTGAACGGCTGGCCCACGACTGATCCGGTTTCGAGATCGCCGATCTCAACGCCGCCGGCTTGGAGTGCAAACGCAGCCGAGGCTCCAGCGACTGTCAACCCGAGGCCAAAGAGGACCGATAACATCGTCTTGCCCATGACCTACCTCCTTAAAAAGAAGAAGAGATGTGATTAGGTTGGTAAATAACTTCTGCCAAGCTCTGATAGCCTTGACTGCTCCGATGCCGTCCGACTCTCACAGATACACCCAGTGACAATGTATACTCCATGACGAGGCGAGATTTATAGCATAGGCCTCAAAATGGAAGCAAGCAGCTTCTCTAGGCAGGCATATCGACCCTTCTCTCGATCCCTATTCAATTCAGCCAATCTTGCCTCAGTAAATTCAACATGTTATCGCACGATACCCCAACTAGCGCCCTTCAGATATATCTTTTCCTACCAGGACATCGTAGGGAGCAAAATCATCCGTCAGTTCAAATCCTCGCGGCCAGGGATCAGTCCGATGGGTTGTGAGCAGTGCCACGGCTTCACCGGGCAATTGCCGATTCATGGCCATCTCTGTCACTTTTGCGACGAAGGCTTCATGTCCACGCTGCACGACCGGGCTTCCAGCAAAGAAGATCAAGTTCTCCGCTTTCGTCTGCCCACTTTTCCATGGCCCTTTGACCGCAAACGTTTCGATGCCTGGAAATTCGCCGCGCATCGTTTGCACAACGGCCGCGGCACGTGTGTTGTCAATCTCCTCTCCGGATGACGCCAGATTTAACGCCACAACCCCGTCCGGTTTCAGATGCGCCCGCACCGCAGCATAAAATTCTTTTGTGGTCAGATGAAATGGGATCATGTGCCTTGCAAAGGCATCAATCCAAATCACATCGTAGAGATGGTCGGTGGCATTCAGGAACGCCCGTCCATCCTTGACGCGCACATGGTGATTGGCTGGAGGATGATACTCAAAATAGTCCTCTGCCATCCGTACCACCACCGGGTCGAACTCGATGATGTCCATTTCCAGATCAGGCCAGTAGTGAGCCAGCCATTTTGCCAGCGAGCCGCCGCCATGGCCGAGAATTAACCCTCGTTGAGGCTGATCCACCAACGCCAATGACGCCACCATCAGCTGGCTGTACGGAAGAAACAGCGGAAGCGGATCGGCCTTCCACATCACTGCATGAAAGGTACGATCCAGCACGAGATAACGAAACAGCTGATCATCCCGTACCCGCACTTGCTGATACGGACTATCCTCCTGATGAACCGGCGGATTCAATTTCTGAATAGGATGGAGCGCCAATGCGACAAACAGCCCGCTACAAGCCACCCCGAACAATTTCCCGACCAGTCCAACCTTCGCCCCGCGCCAAAGCCACAACAACCCCAGTACTACTTGAATTGTCCCCAGCCAAGCCACCAGTGCCTGGCTCCCGATCCACGAAAGGAGAAAAAACGCAGTTCCCCAGGTCCCGATCAAACTTCCTACGGTTGACAAGGCGATCATGCGGCCCGTGTGGCGCCCCAAATGCCCCATATCAGAGACGGCCAACCGCAACATCGCGGGCAAGACTCCGCTCAAACCAAACGCAGGGGGTGCCAGGAGAATCGTGGCGGCGAGGCAAGGGCCCCACCGTGGATCCTGTATCCATGCATCCACTTGAAACAGGATCGGCTGGCTGGCCCAGGCAACCAGAAATGTCCAGGACCCTGAAAAGAGTAGCAGCCCCGCGAGCACGCTCCCCCCTGCATACCGATCTGACGCCCATCCGCCGAAAGCATAGCCGCTGCTCATCGCAGCAAGGATGACTCCGATCAGCGCCCCCCACACAAACAAAGAATTTCCGAACACGGGAGCCAGCAGTCTGCTGCCGAGGATTTCGAGCGCCATCACGACCGCTCCGGTAATCAGCGCGGTGGAAAGCAGGAACGCACGCGAGATTGGAGGGGTCCCTTCAGCGGTCATGCGAGAGGCAGCGCAGGTATCGACCAAGACGAATGAGGCAAGAAGCCGCGAGGATCATCGAGTTCCCCAATTCTTGAAATAACGCAGCAGATCTCTTACGGAAAGTATTCCAGCTACTTCTCCACCTTCAACCACCGCCAGATGGCGAATGCCAGCCTGCGCCATGACGTCGCTGGCATCATGGGCCGACGCAGTCACATCAATCGTGATCAGCGGGGCACTCATGACCGACCGCACAAGTGTGTGAGCCGGAACCAGGGAGTCCGCCAAAACCTTTCGAACCAGATCCGCTTCACTGATAATCCCGAGGTAGCATGTGCCCTCCCGGACCAAGAGCGCCCCGATTTTTGCCACACGCATTTGCCGCGCGGCATCGCAGGCTGTCGCATCCGGGGAAATCGTCTGCGCTGCCGACCGCATCATGACTGCAAGCGGACGCTGCATCCCTACGGGGTTCACGGCAACAGTGCTCCATCTCGTAGACGTACCGGATTCTACTCAACCAATTTTCCAAGAGTCAACGCCGTGGAACCTCCCTGAAATATTGAACACCTGATTTCAGCCATTTAATTGCCCACGGTTCGATCCATTGCTATACTTTGCTCCACCACAACCCTAGCTACCAAGGAGAACCAATCCCATGCATATCAGCGTCATCGGAACCGGTTACGTCGGCCTTGTCACAGGGGCCTGCTTTGCAGAGTTCGGCGTCAATGTCACCTGCATGGATAACGACGCCCGTCGGGTTGAAAAGCTCGAAAAAGGAGAAGTACCATTTTTTGAACCGGGCATTACTGAATTGGTCGCTAAAGGAATCAAAGAAGGCCGGCTGAGCTTCACGACCGACATCGCTAAAGCCGTTGACAAAGCTCTCGTCATTTTCATTGCCGTGGGCACTCCCCCGAAGAGCGATGGATCTGCTGACCTGACGTTTGTAGAGGAAGTCGGCCGTGGCATCGCCACACACATGACCGGCTATAAAGTGATCGTCACCAAGTCGACCGTCCCCGTGGGAACCGGCGAGCGGCTCCGGGAAGTCATCCGAAAACACCAGACGAAACCCATTAATTTTGACATCGTCTCCAACCCTGAATTCCTGCGTGAAGGATCCGCGATTGAAGATTTCATGCGCCCGAACCGCGTGGTGCTCGGCGCAGATAGCGATCAAGCCGCCGCCATTATGAAAGACCTCTATCGGCCGCTCTACCTGCTTGAAACGCCCTTTGTCGTCACCGACGTCCCTACAGCGGAAATGATCAAGTACGCGTCAAACGCCTTCCTCGCCGTCAAGATTTCGTTCATCAACGAGATGGCCACGGTCTGTGAACGCGTCGGCGCGGACGTGCAACTGGTTTCCAAGGGCATGGGGCTGGATCATCGAATCGGCGGCAAGTTTCTCCACGCAGGGCCGGGATTCGGTGGGTCCTGCTTCCCCAAGGACCTCGCGGCGCTGGTCCAGACCGGTGAGCGCGTGGGCTATCCATTCCAAATTGCTGGTGCAGCAGCCAAAGTGAACTACGAGCAGCACCTCCGAATGGTTGCGAAAATCCGCGAAGCCTGCGGCGGGCTCGCCGGGAAGACCCTCGGGGTGCTCGGCCTGTCGTTCAAGCCGAATACGAATGATATGCGAGAGGCCCCGTCTCTGACGATCCTGAAAGAACTCATGAAGGAAGGCGCCACCGTGCGTGCCTACGACCCGGTGTCGATGGAAGAAGCCTCCAAGCTCATCCCCGGAATGATTCCATGCAAAGAAGCCTACGATGTGGCTGAGAACGCCGACGGACTCATCATCATGACCGAGTGGAACCAGTTCAGGAATCTTGATTTCGAGCGGCTCAAACAGTCCATGCGGCAGAGGCTGCTGCTTGACCTGCGCAATGTCTACGACTCCGACCGGGTGACGGGACACGGGTTCCGCCACGTATCAGTCGGTCGACCCACCAGAGAACCGCGGCCTGCCTAGGCCGCGGCCGGTGGAGGCTTAGGTCAGGCGGGGCAACTCAGCACCGGTCTCCTGCTTGGCCTTCGGCTTGTAACCCATCCGATCCAGCACTTTCATGATCCGTGTCTTCAACCGGTCATCGGCATCAGTCAACGCCGTCGCCAATGGCTCCACGGCAGGCTTGCCGATCTTCCGGATAATTTCCGTCGCTGATTGCCGGATTTCATCCTCTTCAGACACCAGCAACGGCACCAATGAGGAAACAGAAATCCCGCCGAGCTTGATCAGCGAGTCATAGGCACGCTGCCGCACATCGCCGACCTCATCCACCAAAGCCTCCACCAGCGGCGTCACCGCGCGGCTATCCTTGAGCTCGCCCAATACTTCCGCCGCATACTTCCGATTGAGCCAGTGCGGATCCTTGAGATCCAGCAACATGGCATCGGCTTTGGCCGCGTTCGGATCTTTCGAACGAATCCGGAAACTCTTCGCGACGCGCTTCCCACCCTCTTCGACGACCCGGATCGTCGCCCCGTCGCCGACTTTGAGCTTTTTGAGGTCTTCAAGCGCCTCTTCGGCGACCTCGAGGACCACCGTCTTGCCGTCGTATGCGAGCAATTCGACTTCGAGTTGCTTGGCTTCGGGGTTGATGGCCACCACCCGCTCAGTCACCAGGTTGAAGCCGTCTTTCTTTTCCCCGCCCTTCGGACCGATCTGAATCAATTTCACCGGTGCTTCATCAGCCATAACATGTGTCCTTCTTGTCTATAAGGTAAGAGGAGCGATTATTGTTTCGCGGTCCAACCCAAGCTCGCGAGTACGCCTTCAACGGTTTCCTGCACCATCGTATTTTCATCTTCAAGCAGAGGCAGGAGCGGCTGAATCGCCTCCTTCGCCCCAAGCCGCGCCAGCGATTCCGCCGCGTTCCGCCTGACCAGCCAATCTTCATCCTGCAACGATTCAATCAACGGGCCGACCCCGCGATGATCCCCGATTTTCCCCAATGCCTCTGCGGCATGACGCCGCACCATCCAATTATTACCCAAGAGTCCGTCGATCAACGCATCCACCGCGCGCGCATCGCCGATTTTCTTCAAGACACGGGCGACATCTTCCCGGAGCGTATTGTCGGTCAACACATCCACCAATCCGGGGACCGCCCGCGCATCGCCGATCCGCTCCAACGCCCAGACCGCCGCCGTCCGAACCGCGCCATCTTTGTCTTTGAGTGACTTGACCAACGGCTCGACCGCGCGGGGGTCTTTGAGTTTGCCCAGTCCGGATGCCGCCTGTTCGCGAATCGCCCACTCATCGTCCTGCAACGCGTCCAGGAGCGCATCCACCACGGAAGGCCCGATCCGCACCACCGCCGTCGTCGCAGCCTCTCGAATGACCACATCTTCATCGGCCATCAACCCGATCAAACGCGGTACCGCGTCGGACCCCATCTGCCCGAGGCTCGCGATCGCGTGATCGCGCAAGGCTTCATTCTCGTCGCGCAATGCCGAAATGAGGAGATCAATCCGATCAGATTCTGTCTCGTTACTCATCCTCGTGATTCCCTTCCTGACCTGTGATATCGGTTCCGCCTAAGGCTTCAAGTTTATCAGCGATCAACCCCGCATTATAAGCCACCAGCCCATCGCGGTCCGTCCGCAGCCGATCAAAGAGTTCTTTATGAGGGCGCAACACTTCTACATCCTTGATCTTGGCCAGTGCCTCCATCGCATACACCCGGAGCGGCCGGATCGGAATCGCTTCCAGATAGAGCTGCGTCGGACGGGCGTCACCGATCAATCCCAGTGCCTTGATCGCCAACTCCTTCACGCCGGTATCCTTATCGCGTTCCAGTCGCCGCATCAACGGTTCGACCGCCCGCACATCCGCAATCTTCCCCAGCAGATCGGCCGCCGCTTCACGCACCAGCCAATCGTCGTCTTCAAGGTATTCGATTAATATCTCCACGCTCGGCCGCCCGATGCCCAGGAGATAAATCACCGTCGACATCCGCGCTTCTTCGCGTTCGCTTGCCCCTTCCACATCCCGAAGCGCATTGAAGGTCTCATCGATCCGCTCACGAATCGCGCTCAGCTTTTTCAACGTGCTGACCGCAATATCCTGAACCGCCGGTTGGCCCATCGCATCAATGAAGGCATCGATGGAGCGGGGATCCAGAAGCTGATCGAGCATCAGCGCAGCCGTCACCTGTGCGGACGGATCCGGATGCTTCAACATGTCGCACAGCGGGATCACCGCCGTCGGAATGGCCCCGACCAGATGTGTCATCAGCTGGCGCGCCTCACCCTCCTGATACTTGGGAAGCAACGCCACCAGAGCCGCAGCGGTCTCCGTATCGAGCACCCCAGCCATCTGCTCTAGCGCATTGGCGCCCGCCTTCCGCACCACTTCATCTTCGTCTTCCAGAAGGCCGACCAACGCCACGCCGGCCTGCGGATCTTTGATGCGCGACAACATCGCCGCCACTTCTTTCTTCAGCTCGGGCGTTCCGGTCCGAAGGGCTTCGACCAGCGCTTGAACGGCGCGAGGTCCGCCGGCGACACAGGCCGCCGTCGCCCGCATGCGCCGCCAGTCTTCTTCATGGACCAGCTCCGAAACCAGCGTTTCAATCGTTTCTTTTGACATACCCGCTCATTCTGCAACGCTCGCATCTGCTTAGCGACAGACCTACACTCGCCCGGCTCGCCATCCCGCCAGCGCCAGAGTTTCCTTCACGTGATACCGCATATTTTCATCGGGATGACCGGTCAACAGTGGAATGAGGAACGGAACCACTTTCGATCCGAATTTCGCTAAGGCTGCCGCCGCCTCAGCTCTGGTGAACGTCGGCTCCAAAGCAGCCACCAGCGCAGGGACCGCGGCGTCATCGCCGATCATGCCCAAGGCCCGGGCGGCCGCGGCCTGGGTGATGACTTCTTCGCTCCATTGATCGCCGCAGCCGGCAACAGCCCGCGTCACATCCGGTGGGCAGGTACCTGCGACCACTGCAATGAGCACCGGCACCGCCCGCCGGTCGCCGATGCGTCCGAGGGCTTCAACCGCCAGGGTGCGCAATCCCGGCTCCCGCATCGCCGTGAACAAAAACTCGACCGCCTGCGGATCTCCGATTTCACCCAGGGCCCGCACCGTATCTTCGCGAACGGCAGAATCCTGGTCGTTGAACAACAGCGCAAGGAGCGGCTCGACCGCGCGCGGCGATTTCGTTTTGCCGAGCGACTCCACCGCATGGAGCCGAACCAGCCACTCCGTATGCTGCAACGCCTCCAGCAACGAAGGGATCGCCGCTTCCCCGATCGAAGCCAGGGCGGTCGCGACTTCTTCCCGCACGGCTTTTACTTTATCTTGCAGCAGCGGAATCAAGGGCTCGACCGCCGCCATATTTTTCACACGCCCTAAGGCCTTCGCTGCATGCATGCGCACGATCCAATCCGCGCTCCGCAACGCAGCCACCAATGGCCCATAGACCCGTTCATCGGCAATAGAGGCGAGGATGCCGGATGCCGATTCCTGCACCGATAGTTCGCGATCGACGAGGCAGGCGCCAAGGGCCTCTACCGAGGGCGCGCCGATCGACGTCAGTGCCCCGATCGCCGCTTCCCGCACCGCGCGATCAGCATCGCGAAGGATCGCGACTAACGGCTGAACCGCGCGCGGATCCTTGAAGGTCCCGAGTAAACCGGCGGCTTCCTCTCGAATAGCCCAATCCTCGTCTTTGAGGGCTGCGATCTGCTCTGCCACGGGATCCCCCACTCTGGACCTCCTGAATCGAGCCGATAACCCTAGCACAGGGTTTTTTACAGGGTCAACGGAACTGGAACGTGACTGGCGAGGATTATGAGGAAGGACAACAGCAGCTCCAGGATGCCTAACTGGACTTGGCCACATCGCCTGACGGCCCGAACCGTCCGGTATCGCCCAAGGGCCGATCGACCCGGAGGTTGTCCGCCTTACTAGAGCTGATCTGCACTTCTTCGGCAGGGGGTGACCATCCCAATGTTTCCAATGTTTCAAGGACGATCAACCGGAGTGCATCTTTGGCCGTCAACCGAACGGAAGCATAAGACAACACCCGCTCGCCCTCGGCCTCCACTTCGGATGCTTTCGGGTCATAGAGGAATGCAATCAACGGTTCAATGGCCGTGTCCCCGATCACCGTGAGGGCTTGAGCGGCTTTTTCCCGCAATACCCCGTCCTTCAACAACATAATGAGATCGGGAATGACCGAGGGATCGCGGAACTGCCCGAGGGCCGTGGCCGCCGCTTCCTTGATGAAGGCATCTTCGCTCACAATACAACCCGGCGTCGGAGTGCCCTCTTGCTTGATGCCCTTTCCCTTTAAGGCATCCAAGACGGCCGGCAATGCCCGCGGATCACCGATCATGCCGAGAGACGCGATCGCATGACGCTTGACCACCCCGTCTTTCATGGCTTCCAGCAGCGCATCGATCGCTCGCGAGTCACCGATCATCCCTAAGGCAATCGTGGCATCCTCACGAACGGCCCGATCCGGATCTTTCAACGTGGCAATCAACGCATCGACGACGTTGGCATCGCGGACCCAGGTCCGGCCGATTTGATAGTCGGTGGTCATCCCGCCCAGGGCCCGAGCGGCATGACACCGCACCACGAAATCCTTGTCTTTGAGCGCCTCGACCAGCGGGTTGACCGACGGCTGTCCGATACAGATCAGCGCCGTACCGGCGGTTTCACGCACAATCTTGGATGAATCCCGAAACAGCTTGATCAAGGCCGGGACGGCCTTTGCGTCACCGATCTTTCCCAGGGCTTCGGCCGCAGCGCTCTTCACCGCGCCATCGCGATCACGACAGACTGCGATGAGCGCATCGACAGCCGCCTTGTCACGAATCTCTCCACAGGTTTTTGCCGCGTGCTCCCGGACCCGCCACCGTTCATCTTTCAACGCCGCGATCATACGCTCGACAACCGGCGCGCCCATCTTTGCCGTCGCGTCGACGGCCTGATTGCGCACTTCCATAATGGCGTCGTTGAACAGCCCGACCAAAGCTTCCAGCGCCTTCGGCCCGCCGATCTTCGCCACGGCGCAACCCGCATAGGCCCGCACGGACCAGAAATCGTCACTGCAGGCACTCACCAGGGGATCGAGGGTTTTGGGGTCGCCGAGTTCGGCCAGGGCCTTCGCCGCCTCTTCGCGCGTCGCATCGTCGACATCTTCGAGGGCTTCCAACAGATCTTCTAGAGTATGCGTCATAGTGGTTATGGCTTCTGTTCGTAATACTGATCGCGTTGCCCCCCGTGGGGATACGTCCGCTTGCACTTGATCACCAGCGTCTGGGTGCCGCGGCCATCTACACATTGATCCAGCGCCTTCGAAAATTCCAGCATCCCGGAGAGATTCACGGCGAAAGGAAAGTCGAACGTGAAGGCGATGAATTTGTATTTGCCCGGCTTGAGCTGCAATTCCCGTCGTTCGGAGGTCTTCGGCGCATCCAGCGAATCCGGATCAGAGTGATAGATTGATGGCGTCACGCCCGGGACTTGCCACCACGAGGCCGGCACCAGCTGCGTCGCGTCGATTGTAATGGGATGCTCCTTGAGATGAGCCGGCGGCGGGCCGGCCTGCCCGACGAGGGGCCAGGCGCAGACCAGAACTCCGAGCATCGCAGTCCCTGCGAGTGCTACACACCATTGACGAGAGGATCGCTTCCTCATATATCGCCCTATCGTTTCCTGGACGAGGCCGCTTTCGGCGCGACCGCTGCCGTCTGAAAAATCTCTTCGACCGCTTTGCTGTCCCATTCCGTATGGGTCTCAAGCCCGAGAATGCGCATGACCGTCGCTCCGGTATCGATGATCGATACCGGCTGGTGGATGACCTGCCCATGCTTGATCCCCACTCCGGACGCGATCCACGGCACCATCGGGATGCCCGTCGTGGTGGCCGCTTCACCGCTCAGATCCGTACCGGGACCACTGAGTGCCGTCACCAGCACGGTCGTCCGGTTGGAGAGGCCGTGCTCTTTGAATACGTCCAACACAGACTTCATCGCGGTGTCCACCGCCTGCAACGCCTGGCGATACTCCTTGGAATTCCACCCATGCGCCACCCCGGCCCGGCCGGCTTCCGGCAGATGCACGACCAGTAGATGGGGAACCGAGAGAATCGCATGGCCATAGCCGGAGCCGCTCGTAGCCTTCTGAAAATACTGCCGGATATAGGACACAATCTTCTCGGAACGGCACTCGGGGCGCAACGCGCCGCAAAGTTGATAGTCGGTGTACACCTCCGGCCTCGCCAGCTGGTATAGCGACTCGTCCATATAGAAAATGGCGCTGTCACGGCCGCCGCTTAAGTCCAGATAGTCGAACATGCTGGGCGAGCGTGGATAGCCGCGGCTGAATTCGAACACATTCCATGTGATGCCGTGCTTTTCGACCGGCATCCCGGTCACGATCGATGCCATCGTCGGCAACCGCAAGGCCGGGTTGACTCCTGTGGCAGACCAGGTTACTGCGCCGTCTTTCACCAGCTTGCTAATCACCGGCATAGCACCGCCCTTGAGAGAATCCTGTCCGAACCCCTCGAGAACAAACAGTATGACGTGTTCAGGAGCGCCCGGAGAGGACTCGCTTGCCTTGGGAATCGAAGAAGGAACTGCGCCGGCAGGCGGCGTAATCGTCCCAAGACCCAGCACAAACAGACCGACAACAAAGGCAACTAAACGGCGGGATGGACGGTGCATAGCTATGCGTCACTTCCTTTCACCCATAAGGGGATGCGTACCTTAGCACGCGAATTTTCCGGAAGGCAAGGTGGCTGCAGAAGGCGCAGATCGCCTGGCGAAACGGGTTTCCCGGTGTTATGCTGAAGTCGTCCGGTCCATCAGAGTCGCTGTCAACCAACGGGATCCTGGTGCATCAGTCCTCTCGGGAGAGGGTGAAGGCGATGGTGGATCGATCAGGACAACAGACGGCACCCCCGGCCTCTCGGCAGCTTCCTCAAATCTTGCTATCCTCATTCCTCCTCATCGCGACCCAGCTCCAGATGGCACTCCCTGCACAAGCTGAAATCCGTGTGGTGACGGTTCAAGGTGAGTATCGGATGGGAGACCGCGACACCCGCGAGGACGCGATCCGAATAGCCACGGAATCTGCCAAACGGAATGCGCTCGAACAGGTGGCGACCTATCTCGAAAGTATCACGGTTGTAGACGGCATGGATGTCACCAAGGATGAGATCCGGACCTATACCGCCGGCCTCGTCCTCGTGCTGGACCAGCAAACCAACACGACGATTGACGGCGACACGATCGTGGTCACAGTCGATCTTGTCGCCCAGGTCGATACGGAAGAAGTCGGTCACGCCATTGCCGCACTCCGGGAGAACGAAGACGCGCGGGTCCAGCTGGTGGTATTGAAGCAGGAAAACGAACAGCTTCAGCAGGAACTCGAGTCCGCTAACCAGGCCTTGGCGAACGCTTCAACCCTCGACCAAGCACAACAGGCTTTTCAGCAGCGACAAGAAATCCTCAATCGCGTCCAGTCGAACGCGATGGTCTCGCAGGCCTGGACCGACTGGGTGATTGTCTCGCCGGTCGTCTATCCCTACCCCTGGATCGGCCTGGCCCAGACACATGCGCTTTTAAATGTCGCCCGGGGCCTCTACCCGAACAGCCCTCACGTGGCCGTTGCCCAGCAAGTCATCACCACCAGGCAGCCACCGGCGCTGCCTCATATGCCGACTCATCAGATTGTTCCCGCCCCCGGATCTCCTGGGGCGCCACGCACATTGAACGAGATTACCCATACGACGCCAATCGGGCCGCCACAAATCAGCAATCAGCCGGGATCCCGCAACTTGACTGATGTTCATCAACTGAATCCATTTCTTCCGCCAGCGGCGGGCCAACAGCTACCGCCGCGAGCATCCACACGCATGCAACAATTCCTGCAACAGAATGGCAGTTTCAGGCAAGCGCCGGGTGTCAATTCCGGCAGTCAGCCCCCCGTCGCCCGACGGCTCCCCCCGACCATCAACCAGATCCACCCTCCCACACCCCACCAAGTCCCGCGTGTTCCCTATCGATTAGCTCCCCTTATGCCCGGCGGCGGACAAGGAGGCGGGGGAGGAACTCGAGGGTCTGGAGGGAGCGGGGGAGGGAAACGAGGAAGGTAGTCCATGAAGAACCCCGTCAGGCAGACGATTGTGGCATTCGCGATCGGGAACACCCTGCTCCTCTTCCCGTATCAGACCGAGGCTGCTGATCCAGGCGATGTCAGAACCCATGCGGAACACTCATTCGATCAGCTCAAGCAGCATCAAGAACCGCAGGGGTCAGCTGGATCGGTCGGCGGTACCTATCCGCGGGTCGAAGAACGCCATGGCGCCTATTCGTCAGAGCGCTATTGGATCGGCAAAGGCCAAGGTGATTTAGCGAAGGGGAAGATCGTCTGTCAGCGCGTCTCGGAACTCTCGGCCCGGACCGACCTGGCCAAGCAGATCCGCGTGATGGTCAAGGAACATATGGTGGATCGTGTCCGGGAGCGGAGTGGCCGTGACACCGAGCAGGATATTGAACTTACGCGCGAAGAAATTGTTCAGGAATACCTGTCGGGCGTGAAGATCGTCGATCGCCGGATCGACGAAGAAAACAAGGTCTGCACCGCCACCGCTGTGATGCTCAAGAGCCCGATGCAGCCGAAGCAAGCCTCCGACCCCGACGCTTCCACCTCCTCATCACCCCGATAGATCAGGAACGCCGTTGCACTTCCGCTTCTACTTGCGGTAGATACCACTCTCCATGCCGAACGAGAATAACTTCCAGCACGACGAGCTCTCGCGAAAAAGCCCCGGCGAACGATTGACGACCGCCGAACTGACCGGCGGCGCGCCACCTGAATCTCCAGCCTGGTTCGAGAGCATGGCCCAATGTGGCACGGCGCTCTCGCAAGCCAGCGTTCGCGCCATCGTGTTCCTCCATGGATCGATCCACGGGAGCGACGTGTTCGGTGCACAGCGGCTGGACGAAGTCGGCGGGCTCAAACGCGGCTATTCGCGCGGCGTCTCGGGTGTCGATGCCCTGCTTTCAGCCATGCGAGAAGGAGGAAACGGAATCCCGGCCCTCCCGGGAGGACTCCAGCCTCCGCTCTCGAACGATGATGCCACCCGTAAGATCGTTGATGCCCAAGTCGGCGAGGCCGGCAACTTCACCAATGCCTACGTGGCTCTCTTTCTACAAGCCCTCAACAAGCGCCTGCCTCAACCGATCGCGTGCCGGCGCATGCTTTGGACCTCGGAACATCACCACCTGGGCCGTGCCGCAGCCGCTGTCCGCGTACTCCATGAACTGCACACCCTCTGCGAGACTCAGAAGCTCGGCAAGGAAGACCGGATCCTCGTGCAGGCCCACGGACAGGCAGGGTTAGTCCTTGCTCTGGCCTCAAACCTGCTCTGTCCCAGCCCCATTACGAAACGGTCGAAACTCCTGGGCCTGCTGGCCGCCTTCGCTGAACAAAACAACCAAGCTGATCTGGCCGCTACAGCCCGACACATCGAACCCCTGCTCGCTGACCATTCCTTGCTGAACGGCGCAACCCTCGATGTCGTCTCCATGGGCACCCCCGTACGATATGGGTGGGACCTCTCGGGAATAGGACGCCTGTTGCATATCGTCAATCACCGGAATCTCCGGACGGATGGCAAGACCTGGCTTTCCAAAATGGAGCTACCGCAAGTCACGATGGAAATGCCCATCGCATGGGGCGGAGACTATGTTCAGCAGCTGGCCGTCGCAGGAAGCGACGCTGTACCGACGACCGAATCGGCGAAAGCAGCCAACAAAGCCGTGTGGGAAATGGTCGAGCCCTATGATGGGTTCGAACGCTGGCTGGAATGCGCCCGCCGCGCTGTACGTTTCCCCAGCGAAGGCAGTTGCCTGCTGGTCGACTACAAAGACTGCACGAATTCCACGAATGTCCAGGAGCACTACTACGGACATGCCGCCTACACACGATCAAACGCCATGCTCTTCAACACGTCCGAGATCATTCGATCCCTGTATAGAGACGCCGGCCGCTAACCCTCTCGCAGCTGCACCGCCAACGGTTCCCACGAAAAAATGCCGTCCAGATAGGCATGCCCGTTCGGAGTGGTTGCGACAAGCTCGATGCTCTCGTACACGCTGATCGTCGTGCCGCTGCCGGCGGACGCCGAGACCTGCATCGTCAACGCCGCGCTCGGCGCCGGTGACGGAATATCGTGATGGGTCCGCATCTGCGACGGCGTCGCCAGGACGTTCACGAACACCGCCGGAGGCGCCTGCCGAAACTCCCCGTCGTAGGTCACCCACAGTCGGGCTGTCGCCGAGACGTGGGCATACCATTCGTCACCCACCGCATTGGCTTCGACCCAATTGAAGAGCGTATTCAGTCGAGACATGATCGAGACGGTGGTCGGTTCCAATGACGCCGGAATTTCCAACTGTGTGACATAGCCGACGTGCGCATAGCCCAGCGTGTCCCAGAGCGACGCGTTGGCCCCGACCCGCGCATGGGCTGATTTGTTCGGCATCACGTGCTCCACATAATGGGGATTCGCACTCAGACACAGATAGGTGGTGTTTTCGAAATAGCAAATCTGGTCGAGCTTGCAGAGGGTTTCATCGCGGTCGCCGAACCCGATCGTATTGGGCGCCGACACGCTGTCCGCACCGGTAAAAATCAGCTTGCTCCAGCCGATCGGCGCAATACAGGTGGCGCTGGCTGACCCGTTCAGCTTCTCCAGCACCGCCACGCGAGTCTTGATATCGTTGAAGACCGACTCGGCACCCTCTTTCGTTCCACGAACCCGTTCAACCAACAGCGTCTTTTCGAGTTTACGTTGCTCTTCCAGCTGCCACACGAACGAAGCCGTCTGTTTGTCCAGGTCAAGCGTTGCTGCCATCGCATCCCCCTTTTCATATGAAACCCTCTGTGTGAAGACAGAACTCCACGAAGATCCGCAAGAGAAGTGCCGCACCGAACCCCGCGAAAGATGGCGATCGACGAAGACAGGACGAAGGGATCTATCCACCCGTTGCACAGGTTTGAACGAGGGATAATGATCTGGGCGAGGATCTGCGAGGCGATTAGCGGCGCTTAGAGGCGAGCAGCGGAGCAACCTGTTCGGACAATTCCTTGACCAGCACACCCATCTTTCCATGCGACGGCTCAAAGTCGACGGGGAGGTCATAGTGCCGGAGTCGCTCACTGGCGGTCGGGCCGATGGAAGCAACCACCATCGTCTTACAGGCTTCTCTAAATAGTGGAACTTTCCCCTCCTGTTCAAGAAGCTGCATCACATGATCGATCTGCGCCGCGTTGGTGATCAGCATCACAGGGATAGTCCCGGCAAGCAGATCGGCCAATACCAGCCTCAGCGGATCCAGGTCTTCCGGAAGTCCCCACTTATAGACCGGGACAGGAAACACATCGGCGCCACGAACCGTTAACGCCTCCAGGAATTCAGGATTGGAGCTGCCATATTCCTGCACCGCCACACGAAGCCCTTTAACCGGCCGATACTCATCGAGCGTCGACACGACATCGACCCAGGTATTGGGCTCCGGAACGATGAGCGTCGGCGTGATCCCCAGCGCTTTCAACGCCGCCACCGGCTTCGGCCCGCGCGCAACGATGGCCGTCTGTTTGACTCCGACCATGATGGACGACATGGGATGGCGGGCTTTAAGAATGTCGAATAACGCCGTCGTTCCGACGCCGGTCATGAGCACCAGGACATCGACCTGGCCTTCGATGAGCCGGACTCCAAATCGTAGAGCAGTGGGATTATCTTGGATAGGAAGTTCACGGAGGGCGGGGGCCACCGACGGGCGGCCCCCGTATCGTTCAATCAGCCTGGTCATTTCCACTGCCATCCGGCTTTCAAATGCGGCGACGGTGATTCCTGACAACCCCTTCTCACTCATCGGCAACGCTACTTTGTCCGCACATCCATCGCACAGCGGAACCCGGTCGATTCGTTACGGATGGTCGGATCGCTGTCCACACGAGTGAAGATACGGACGGTCGGAGTTTCATTCTGCCAGCCTGATCCACGAAGCACGCGCTTAGTGCCGCTTTCCGGGCCCATAGGATTCTTCGCAGGGCTCTTCTCGTAATACTTGGCATCATACCAGTCGTTGACCCACTCCCACACATTGCCTGCCATGTCGTAGACGCCAAAGGGACTTTTACCGAGCTCATAACTCCCTACCGGCATGAGGGTCTTTTCACCGATCCACTGCTGGTTGAAATTCAGATGTTTGTTGGTCGGCTCGACGTTGCCCCAGGGGAAGCGACGATCGGCAGTCCCCTTGGCCGCTTTCTCCCATTCCGCTTCGGTCGGCAGCCGTTTGCCTGCCCACTGGCAATAGGCCTGTGCATCAGCCCAGTCCACATTAACAACAGGCCGGTCGGCGAGTGACTCCGTAATGGTATCTCCCTCCCAAAGGTTCCTCGTGGCGTTCTTGGGATTCTGAGGGACGCGGTGGTTGGTGGCCTTGACGAACTCAAGATAACGACTATTGGTCAGCTCAAATTTGTCGATATAAAAATCGTTCACAAATACGTCATGGCGGGGATATTCATCCCGCCCCCCGTCGCGGTCGCCATGCGGGACACCCATCGGGAATGAGCCTTCGGGTATCAGCACCATCGGGGCGCCATCTTTCCCCTTCACTTCCTTCTCAAGCCCTTGGGCTACTGTGACTGCCGGCGCTGCAACCAGCACTATCCCCATCAGCATCATAGAACGTAGAGCATTCATGCCAGGACACTCCTTTGTGCAACGATCAATGGATCATGGTATCACAGGCACCCTGCGTTCCGCAGGGGCAGAATTTCCGTTGACGGGTGAGGCAATCCCTCCCTACTATACGGTCGTTTCAGAACGGCTGATTGGTAAGGACAGGACCGGTTCTATGTCTCTTCCGCTCCATCGAGGACTCCGCCATCTGGCTCTCCGGGTGACCGACCTTTCCACGTCGCGCCGGTTCTACGAAGACCTGCTCGGCATGAAGGTCGTCTGGGAGCCGGATGCCGACAATGTCTATTTCAGTTCAGGAAGCGACAACCTGGCGCTCCACCAAATTCCCCGGGACGAGCTCAGCGCCTATCGCCCCCCCCGGGGCCAATTGCTGGATCACGTCGGCGTGATCCTCGACAATCCGCAAGCGATCGACCGGATGTTCACCGAGATCTCACCGAAGATCGCCCGGCTCGGCGGATCGATCGTCAAACAGCCGAAACAACACCGGGACGGCAGTTACTCATTTTATTTTTCAGACCCAGACGGCAATGTGATTCAGGCCCTCTACGAACCCACGATCAGCAAGCTCCGCTGGGAAACCGGGCCATAGACTATGAGTAGCGTGTGGGACCGGCTTCCACGGCAACAATATGTCAGCCTCGCCCCCTGGTGTTGGGTGCAATTGGAAAGCGGGGAAGCGCCCGGTCCGTTTCCCTTCGTGGCCGGCATTGCCCCTGAAGTTGTGGCCGGGCTGCACGAAGCCCATAGCTTATTGTCCAGCTCCATCGACACGGCGATCAGCGACGTATTTTCGAAACGCGCACCGCTGGAGGATCCCGATCGGCAACGGCGGCTGGAAGATGCCTATGCGGAACTGGTGAACTCGCGCCCCTATCTCAAACAACATATTCGCTGCGGCAGGAAGCCTGACGGCACGTTTCAGTGGGAATTCCCGACCGATCCGACTAAATCAGCGACGGTCACCAACGGCGGCCTGCGCATTTTCCATTCGGTCAAGCGGCAGGCCATTCCGATCGGATTCGATCAGCGCCTCCTCGGCCCGGCAGTGGGCAAAGTCCTCGGCATGTTGGACGGCACTCATCAAGCCGAAGAAATCAAAACGGTCGTCATGGCTGCACCTCGCGAAGCCCAGCCGCTCTTACTCAAGCTGATTGAGTCATTGCACCAGTATGAGTGTCTGCTCGGCACCGCCCAGCCGACCGTCCGGCAGCGCTGGCTCGACGTCGTGCAGGATCGGGATCTCGTGCATCTCGGACATGCGGCGCTGCTCTACCGCCGGCAATCGCAGATGCTGCTCTTCGATCCCTGGCTGCTTCCCTGGTTTGCGGAATCCTCGGTGCCGTCGTTGTGGGGCGCGTTGCTGCCGAAACCGGCGGCCGTGTTTCTCACACACGACCACGACGATCACGTCGATCCGCGGACACTCCTGCATCTTCCCAAAGAAACGCCGATCATCGTGCCCAGCCGGCGCAATCGCAAGAAACTGCATTACGATTATCTCGGGCTGCTACGCGAGATGGGATTCGGACGAGTGGTTGAACTGGCGCACGGCGAGCACTGGGACTTCGACGGCGGATCCGTCGTGTCGGTGCCGTTTTATGGAGAAGACCCCTGCGATCTCGAAATGCCGAGAAACTGTTATCTGATCCACGATCGCGGGCAGAATATCCTCGTGCATGCCGACAGCGGCCCCACCAACAATGGCCGTTCCGCGCTCAAGGAACAGATCATTCAGCAGCTGATCGTGAAATACGGACCGATCTCGCTCGTGCTGGCCTCACAGCAACAACTGCTGGAGGTACGGAGTTATGCCGCCCATGCCTCGCTGTCCCATCCAGGGAAGTGGCTGGACGTGGGTGAAAACGGCTACCTCACCAATGCCTACCTGTCAGACCTCTGCGCCGCAGCGCAGGCCAACCTGTTTGTCTCCTACGCGACCGGAGGAGCGGATTGGTACCCGGACCACCTCTCGTTCATGTTCAGTCAACGGAATCCTGCCAGAACTGCGCTGCTCACGGCCCATTGGGAACATCCGGAAAAACTGAAAGACCTTCTCGACGCTCACGGTTGCGGGTATCATTACGCTCGAGCGCTCGATATCTATCGGGCCGACCAGAACGGTCGTGTGAAAGTAGTCTCGTCGGGTGAATCCCTGACACCGCTGGCCTTACACCGCCTGGACCACGGCGATCCCCCGTTCATGAAGTCAGGCGGGCGGGCATAAGCACCATCGTTTTATCTACATGTGAAGGAGTGCATGCGAATGGCTGGAGCACAATCTCCGATTCTCGTCACCGGCGTCGCCGGATTCATCGGCTTCCACGTGGCCCAGCGCTTACTGGCGCGCGGCGAACAGGTCATCGGCCTGGACATCGTCAATGATTACTATGATGTCCGCTTGAAAGAAGCCCGCCTGGCTCAACTGGCCAATGCCAGCGGCCATCGATTTCTCAAACTGAATCTGGCCGACCGCGCAGGCATGAAGACGCTCTTTGCCGATCACGGGATCAAACGCGTGGTGCATCTGGCCGCGCAAGCCGGTGTCCGCTATTCACTGATCAATCCCCACGCCTATACCGAGAGCAACATCGAAGGCTTCATGAACATCCTGGAAGGATGCCGGCACGCCAACGTCGACCATCTGGTATACGCCTCCTCCAGTTCCGTCTACGGCGGGAACACCCGTATGCCGTTCTCAATCCACGATAACGTGGACCATCCGGTCTCGCTCTATGCCGCGAGCAAGAAGGCCAACGAGCTCATGGCCCATTGCTACGCGCATCTCTATCGCATCCCCTGCACCGGCCTGCGCTTCTTTACCGTCTATGGCCCCTGGGGACGACCGGATATGGCTCTGTTTATTTTTACCAAGGCGATTCTGGAAGGAAAGCCGATCGAGGTCTTCAATCACGGCAAGATGAAACGCGACTTTACCTACGTGGACGACATTGTCGAGGGCATCATCCGCACTCTCGATCACCCGGCGACGCCGAATCCGGCCTGGACCGGCGAGCAACCGGATCCCGGCACCAGTTCCGCTCCGGCGCGGGTCTATAACATCGGCAACCATCAGCCGGTGGAGCTGCTCCATTTCATCGAAGTATTGGAAGATGCCCTGGGCAAGAAGGCGGAGAAAAAGCTCATGCCCCTGCAGCCTGGTGATGTGCCGGCGACCTATGCGGACATTGACGACCTGGCCAATGATGTGGGATTCAAACCGGCGACGCCGATCGAAATCGGCATCCCGCGTTTTGTGAAGTGGTATCGGGAGTTCTATAAAGCCTAAGCCGGGTGATTTCCCGTGTTGACCGGATGGTCACGAAAGGACTGACGATGCCGCTCTTTCCCGACGAGATTCGCGACCGCGTCGACCGCTATTTCGCCGCCTGGCGTGCGCTTGATCCCACGGCCTGGACAGCCTGCTTCGCCGCCGATGCTGTGAGCCACGAGCCCTACGGGGCGACGCCCGTGCAGGGGCATGCGGCGCTCAAAGCGCTTTTTCACACCATCGCCAGCGCGTTACGAGAAGTGTCGATTCGAGCGGAAGAAACTCACGTGGCGCACAATCGCGCCGCAGTACTCTTTCGCGGGCAGGGGATCGGGAAAAACGGCAAGCCGGTCAACGTGGAAGGGATCGACGTGTTCGAGTTCAACGACGCGGGACAGATCCAGAGCCTCTGGGCTTATTGGGATCCCGCGACCGTCTTAGCGAAGCTGCGGACCTGATATCCGGACTGATTCTACTGGCAGCCGAACGGAATAAACCCTGTGCCAAACATCCGATTCAATGCGATGTAGCGCGCATTGTCGTAAAACGAGTAGCTCGCCCCGCGCTGGTTCTGTCCGCTCAAATCACCGCCGTAGGACGGATCAGATCCAAAGAAGAATCCGCCCCGCGTTTTTTCATTCAACCGGACCCACTCCCAATACATCCCGCAGATGTCGCCTCGACTCCCGGCGGCTGAGGCCTGCCAGTCCTTTGCCCAATCGGGAACCTGCTGCGTTCCACTGGTGGGTCCATATTCTTGAGCGTTGGGATTGCGGTGGGGCGGATTACCGATCGAGCGGGGAATGAGCGGCATGTTGTCCAATGAGGGAACCACCGACAATGGCTTCAGGGTCATCGCCCGACAGCCGGGTTTTTCTTTATTCGTATAGACCGATGTTCCGTCGGCTTGCGGACATTCCCACGTATGTGACGGTTCCGTCGGAGGCGGGGTATCGCTGTATGCAGGACTCGCCGCAGTCAACGCGACCAGGGTGATGACCAAACGCATCTGACTCAGGCCCATAAAGCACCTCCGGGGAAATTGTGACCGCGCACCCGAAACCCTTCAGCATCAGCAGACGAACCGAACCGCATCGTGATGGCCATACCCTACGCAATGGAGGTCGCGAGAGTCTATGCCACTTTGGAGGGGGAAAGGCAGAAGAGGAGCGGCTTTGCCGTAATCGAATGCGCGAGATTGCACGCTAGTGCGCTTAGTGAAACTGCCGAAGCAGCGCCTCCGGATCGACTCCGGCCAACGACGGCATGACACAACCAGCCTCATGCAATTCATCGGCTGGATAAGTCGTCGCCAAAGCGAGCACAGGCATCCCGGCCGCCTGAGCCGCACGAATACCAGCCTTCGAGTCTTCAATGACGAGACACTCGTCGGCCCTCAAGAGCGGCCGCACGAAGCCGTTCAGCCGCTTCAAGGTCAAGCGATAGATGGCAGGGTCAGGCTTCCCGACCGGACAATCGTCGGCCGACACGATGAGTTCAACGACCCGTTCGATCGCAGTTCCGCGCAGCGCCCGGTCAATCTGCTCGCGACGGCCACCGGAGGCAATGGCAAGCCGACACAATGGTCCGGCGGCTTGCACAAACTCGATCACACCGGGAAAAAGTTCCGGCTTCTGCGCGGCGGGATGGAGCCTGAATAACTCGGCCTTGCGGTCCTGAATCTGCCGGACCAATCCGGCGGGACTCTTTCCATCACGCGCCGTCAGGAGGAGCGCGGTACAACTCCGTTCATCCATCCCGAGATAGGTCCCGTAATACTCGTCTTTGGACAGGACCAGACCGAATTCCTGGAGGGCCTGACAGAAGCACTCCACGTGCGCGGTCTCATCGTCCGCAATGACTCCGTTGAAATCGAATAGAACGGCGCGAATCATTCAGGTCCCTCTCCTGACATCCCGGTGCACTCTACGCATCTCCGGTGAGCCCGACAAGAAGCTTTACCTTGTTCGGGACCCTCCGCTGAGGTATTCTCCGCTCCATACCATGTGAATTGTGAGGCGCGAGGTAAACGGGATGAACCGATCTCCCCGCCTAACCCTTCACACTTAATCCCGATAGCCATTCGCATGACCGACTACAATGTCCTCAGCAATCTGCTCGTCATCTTCACGGTGTCCATTGCCGTCGTGTTTGTCTTTCATCAATTCCGGCTCCCGTCGATTGCGGGATTTCTGGTGGCCGGGGCGCTGATTGGCCCCCACGGATTCAACCTGATCTCCGACTCCAGTACCGTTCAAGTGCTGGCCGAAATCGGCGTCGTCCTGTTGCTCTTTACGATCGGCATTGAATTTTCACTCGTGCAACTGGCTTCGCTGAGGCGCCTGCTCTTCATTTCCGCGCCGATTCAAGTCGGAGGCGTCATCGCCATCGTCTGGGCCGGAGCGATGCTCGCCGGGGTGCCGTGGCAACAAGGCATCTTCTGGGGCTTCCTCCTCTCCCTCAGCAGCACCGCGATCGTCTTGAAAGCCCTCGCGGCGAACGGTGAAAGCGAATCGCTCCACGGACGCGCAGCGATCGGCATTCTCGTTTTCCAGGATCTGGCCGTTGTTCCGATGATCCTCCTCGCGCCGATTCTGTCCAGTCCCAGTGAAGGAGCCGCGCTCTCCATTCTCCTCACGCTCGGGAAATCCGTGGTAGTCGTCGGTCTCGTCGTGGCTGCCGCCTGGTACCTCGTACCGAAACTTCTCGAACACATTGTCCGGAGCCGCAGCCGGGAGCTCTTCCTGCTCACGATCATCGTCCTGTGCCTCGGTATCGCCTGGCTGACCTCGCTCGGCGGTCTCTCGCTGGCACTGGGCGCCTTCATCGCAGGGCTCATCATTTCGGAATCGGAATTCAGTCATCAGGCCATGGCGGATGTGTTGCCGTTCCGGGACAGTTTTAACAGTCTGTTCTTTGTGTCCATCGGCATTTTAATGGACTGGCGGATCCTGCTGGAATATCCTGCCGTGGTGACCGGCCTCCTGGCCGCCATCCTCGTGATCAAATTTGTGACCGGGGCCGGAGCCGTCCTCGCCGTCGCCATTCCCCCGCGCTCGGCCGTCATGGCCGGCGTGGCCCTCGCACAGGTCGGCGAATTCAGCTTCATCCTCGCGCAAGTCGGACAAGAGAATAAATTGCTGACCGGCGCGCCCTATCAAGTGTTCCTGGCCGTTTCGGTGTGTTCGATGATCATTACCCCGTTCCTCATGCAATGGTCCCCGCACCTCGCCCGCCGGGCCGAAGCAATGCAGCGGCTCCGCCACTGGTTCCCCGGCCGGACGACCGCCCACATCTTGGAAACGGAAGGGCGGTATCTCCGGATCAAAGATCACGTGATCATCGTGGGATACGGGCTGAACGGGCGAAATCTCGCGCGGGTGCTGGGCGAAACGGAGGTGCCGTATATCGCGCTGGATCTCGACGGCGATACCGTCCAACGGGAAACCAAGCATGGACTCCCGCTGTACTACGGCGATGCGACCAATCCGAACGTGCTCCGCCACGTGAAGATCGAAGATGCGCGCGTATTGGTCGTGGCGATTTCCGATCCCTTCATGGCCAGACGCGCCGTGCAGGTCGCCAGAGGCTTGAATCCGAAACTCCACATCGTGGTACGGACCCGCTACCTGCGGGAACTGGAAGAGCTCCATCAACTCGGGGCCGATGACGTGGTGCCGGAGGAGTTTGAGACGTCGATTGAAATCTTTGCGCTGGTGCTCCGCACATACAACATGCCGCAGGAATTCGTCATGCGGAAGGCCGAGCAGGTGCGCCGGGAAGGATATGCCCTGTTGCGCCGGAGCGACCTGCCCGAACTGGCGCATCATCTTCGCGGGGGAACGCTCAGCGATGTGGAAGTAGAGACCTGCCGGATTGAAGAAGGCTCACCGGCAGCCGGGAAACTGCTCTCCCAACTTTCGCTGCGGCCACGGACCGGGGCTTCAGTCATTGCCTGGACCAGGGCGGGGGTGACCGAATCAAACCCGTCGGAGAAAACCAAACTGCTCCCCGGCGATATTGTCGTCCTGCTCGGCTCCCGTAATCAGATACGCCGGGCCATGGAATTGATCCTCCCGACTGAATCGAAAGAACGTTAGCGCCCGCCCACTGATCTCAATGCCTTAAATCAGGTACTGACAGTGATGACCTCACCGAACGACGGGAAAGATTAACTTCTCCATCGCAACGTGACAGGTCCTTTGAGCGGATGATCGAACGGTTGTCCGGTCTGGAGCGATGCAACATGAGCCGCTTTCAACTTGTGATACCACTTGGCCTGCTGATCGGCGTCGCCGACAAGACGGAACGGCGGCTTGTGCTTGAGTCCGATCGACTGGCGGTCCATCGCCACCTTATCCTGCGCCAGAAAGCCCTTGGCGAAATACTTGAAGATCGATTTGCCGAACGGCAGCCAGCGGAAGGCGTTCCATGCCGCACAGAAATCCATGCGGGTTTCATGTTCCGTAATCGGTGTCATCAAGACCCGGATCGAGACCCACAGCGATCCGCACTGGATAAATTCATACCGCTGATTCGGCAACACGAAGTCGATCGTCGTCGTGAGCTCTCCACCGGAAACCCACTTCAATAATTGATACGGAGGGCTGTTCTTGGACGGAGCATGGCCGATCATCCGGAATCCGTTCGGGATCGGTTCAAACGTCTTCGCCTTGTCGTGCTGGCCGGCCGGCTTCCGCCAAAGACTGCTCTGATGCACATACGGGCCATGCGCCGGATCCATCAACCCGACCACGCCGTCATCGAGAGTGCTGGAGAGCATCTGTGAATGCTGGAACATCAGATAGGGGCTCGACGGAAGCGGATGGCGCATCAGCGAAGGAATCGGTCGATCAGGATAGCGGCTGTCCGCCATGTACACCCAGATATAACCGTCCTGGTCCTGACAGGGATAGGATGTGACGCAAATCTTTTTAGGATCGATCGGTGAATCGCTCACCAGAGACGGAATCGCCGTGCAACGTCCGTCCATACCGAATTGCCAGCCGTGATAGTAACACTCCACCCGATCCCCATCCATCCGCCCGAAGGACAGGGGCATCCCCCGATGGGGACACAGGTCGAGCATCGCAGAGACACGGCCATCCCTGGTGCGACAGAGGAGAATCGGCGTGCTGAGCAGCACCACACCCTTCATGGCGCCCGGGGCCACATCGGAACTGGTCGCGGCCGCATACCAGAAACCCAACAGCGGAGGACTGCGTAACGGTGCGGTATCCTGTTCGAGACCGGTGCTCATGCGGCTGAAGTATCCAACGTCTTGTCAAAACCCATTCGGCTGGGACTATAGCCAGCCTCACGAGTGCGGTCAAGCTCGTTGCCTTGACAAGAAAAAGATACGGAGACTATAGTCAAAACACCTTGAAAACAGCGGCAGTTCGCACCGCACCATCAGATTGAGGCACCTATGCAGATGACGCAGATAGAACCCTCCGCCACGTTGGCGCAGTTACAGGAATCGAAACCGGACAAAGTGACGATTGTCCTCTTAAGCGGCGATTTGGATCGCGCGATGGCCGCCTTCATCATCGCCACCGGCGCCGCTGCGATGGGCATGCAGGTCACCGTCTTCTTCACCTTCTGGGGATTGAATACGATCCGCAAGCAAGGAGCCACCAGCTCGGCCAAAGACTGGCTGCGCCGCATGTTCGGCATGCTGAACAAGGGAGGGGCCGAGAATCTCCCGCTCTCACGGTTCCACTTCGGCGGACTGGGCACCAGCATGATGAAACTCGTCATGAAGCAG
>Ga0209391_10000163_pt1 | contig 27058 bp, 26 predicted proteins | sample PPLLak3March2015_FD_187246 | JGI IMG/M metagenome (GOLD analysis project Ga0209391, IMG submission 187246) | Freshwater sediment microbial communities from Prairie Pothole Lake near Jamestown, North Dakota, USA - PPLs Lake P7 Core (1) Depth... | ecosystem: Environmental > Aquatic > Freshwater >...
GTCGACAGTGCGCTCCCGGTTTGCCTTGTACAGCGCAAACAGCTCATGGATCTGGGGCAGCAGGGCCAGGCGCTTGTTGGCGGCGAGAATACCGACAAAGTTTTTCACCTGGGCCGACAGGGCATCACCGCACACCTCGCCCAGCTTCTGCGCCTGCTGCGCTGAAGTCAGCGCGGGGCTGGTGAGTACTGCGCCTACACGCTCGTCCGCCACCACCGCTGCCGCCGTTGCCAGCTGCTGGTGCCACTGGGTCAGTTGGTTGTGGTCCAGCGCATACTCAAACGCGGCTTTTGCGTAGGGTCGCGCCAGTGTGCTCAGTTCAGCCATAGCTTCCTCGCGTTACAGCTCAGCTGCCAGCTTCTCGACCATGTCGGCGTGTGCCTTGGGGTCGATAGTGGCGCCGAGAATTTTTTCCGCGCCCGCCAGTGACAGAACCGCCACCTGGCTGCGCAATTGTTCCCGCGCGCGGTTGGCCTCCAGCGCTATCTCCGCCTGGGCTGCGGTCTTTACCCGCTGGGCTTCAACCAGTGCGGCCTGTTTCGCCTCTTCTATCAGCTGGATGCCGCGCTTGTTGGCCGAGTCAACGATGCCTGCGGCCTCGACCTTGGCTTCCTTGAGGCGCTCTACCGCCTTCTCCTGAGCCAATGCCAGGTCATGGCTGGCGCGATCCGCCGCTGCCAGGCCATCGGCTATTTTGTCGGCCCGCTCTTGCATGGCCGCGATGATCGGCGGCCACACATACTTCATGCAGAACATGACAAACCCGACAAACGCGACCATCTGTCCGATAAGCGTAAGGTTAATATTCACGCCTTGCTCCTCACAGATTGTGGTGGGCCGCGTTGGCTGCGGCCCTGTTTTCCGACGCCGGCTTAGCCTGCGACAACGAAGATCAGGTACATCGCGATACCAACACCGATGATGGGGATCGCGTCCACCAGGCCAGCGCCCAGGAAGAAGGTCACCTGCAGCTTGGGAGCCAGTTCCGGCTGGCGCGCGGAGCCTTCAATCAACTTGCCGCCCAGCAGGCCTACACCGATAGCGGCACCCAGACCACCCAAGCCCATCATGATGGCGGCAGCTACGTAGATTAATTCCATGATTTTCTCCTAGCGTTAAGAACCAAAGTTAAAGTAAATCAGTGATCTTCATGTGCCATGCTGAGATACACGATCGTCAGCACCATGAAAATAAAGGCCTGCAGGGTGATAACCAGGATATGGAATATCGCCCAGCCAACTTGCAACAATCCCGCCGGCACCATCCAGATGACTCCCGCACTGAACAGGGCGGCAATAAGGATGAAGATCATTTCACCGGCGTACATATTGCCGAAGAGTCGCAAGCCCAGGGAGAAGGGTTTGGCCAGCAGGCCCACCACTTCCATAAACAGGTTGATCGGGATAAAGGCCCAGTGATTGAAGGGGTTCAGGGTCAGCTCCTTGACGAAGCCGAAACCCTTGACCTTGATCGAGTAGTACAGCATCAGGATAAAAATGCCCAGCGCCATGCCCATGGTGATATTGGGGTCGGTGGTAGGCACGACCTTCTGGTAACCCACTCCCGCCAGGCTGAGCAGGTGGGGCACGAGGTCCACCGGCAGCAGGTCCATGAGGTTCATCAGGAATACCCAGACAAATATGGTCAGGGCCAGGGGTGCGACCATCTTGTTGTGGCCGTGGAACGTATCGCGCACGGTGTTATCGACAAACTCGACCACCATTTCCGCGGCGTTCACCGCTTTGCTGGGCACGCCCGACTCAGCCTTTTTGGCAACTTTGCGAAACAGCCAGCAGAACACTATACCGAGGGTAATGGACCAGAACATGGAGTCGATATGGATAGCATTGAATCCCATGGCGGCAGCCTCGGCACCGCCGTGCGCCATGACCCACTGCCCGGCTTCACCGACAACAGCTCCGTCCTCCCGCTCAAAACCCGCCGGCAACTTGCCATAGGTCAGGTTGGTCAGGTGATGGACGATATATTCAGAGATTGTCTGGGTTGCGCCTGCCATCTATCTCAACTCTTGGGTCAGTCAGTCCGGAGCAGTCATCGCCGCAGCAACAACCAGCTCCCCGTAATTTGTATCGCCAGCATCAGCAGGTACCCTGCGAAGACGGCCGGGGCATCTATCGGTCGCAGTGCAACGAACACTGCGGCAAATCCTGCGAAACTGAGTAAAAACTTGCCCACTTGTCCAAGGTAGCTGGAGCGGGCTATGGCCCTTGCCGATTTCGCGCCGCGCCACCTGAAGGCCAGGGCGGCAAAATAGGCCTGGGGCAAAATCGCAATCAAACCACCGCTCGCCACCGACCAGGCGCGCACCTCGTCCGATGGCAGCAGGATGAGACATAACGACACCAGGATCGCAAGCTGCGCCAGGCTTATGCGATGGACCGGGGGGCGTAGAATTTCAGCACCGGCCATTCTCACCTCGCCCTGTATCGACTGCCGCGACCCTGACAACCTGTAGCTTCGTTTCGAGCGCGCGCATTATAGGGGGATAGTCGGGCGGGTTCAACCCGCGCGGGGCCGGGTATGGGGATTAAAAAAAGCCCTGTGCGGACAGCATCGCGACAGTTTTATGCGGAGGGCCGGTATCATCACCGACCCCCACATCATGTTGTGCCACGCCAAACCTGGACCACTATATCCTGTGCCCGGGCCCTACTTGATATGGCTCAATATTCCGTCGAGTTCATCCAGGCTGTTATAGGCCAGCACCAACTTGCCCTTGCCGCCGGCCCCGTGCCTGATCTCCACCCGCGTCCCGAGCCGCCGGGAGAGGTCGTCCTGCAGCTGGCGGATATTGGGGTCGATGCTCCGCGGTGTCGCGGGTGCTGCATCCTTGCGCTCGAGCAGGTGCCGCACGAGGGCCTCCGTCTGCCGCACCGACAGGCCCCTGGCCACCACGGAGCGCGCCGCCTGGGACTGCCGGGTCGCATCGAGCCCCAGCAGGGCGCGGGCGTGGCCCATCTCCAGGTCGCCATGTTCCACCAGCCGGCGCACGTCCGCTTGCAGGCTCATCAGTCGCAACAGGTTCGCCACCGTGGAGCGCGACTTGCCGACGGCGTCGGCCACCTCCTGCTGGGTAAGCTCGAATTCCTGCTGCAGTCGCAGCAGGGCCGCCGCTTCCTCGATCGGGTTGAGGTCCTCGCGCTGGATGTTCTCTATGAGGGACATGGCAATGGCGGCCTTGTCCGCCACATCCCTCACCAGGGCGGGAATCTCATCCAGCCCCGCCAGCTGGGCTGCGCGCCAGCGGCGCTCTCCCGCGATGATCTCGTATCTGTGATCAGAAATGGGGCGCACCACGATGGGCTGCATGACGCCCTGCGCCTTAATGCTGTCTGCCAACTCCTGCAGGGACTCCGGGTCGATATCCTTGCGCGGCTGGTACTTGCCGCGCTGAATCAGGTCCACCGGCAGTTGCCGCAGAATCCGGTCCTCCCCCGCAGGCATCGCGTCGGCCACCCCGGGGCTGGCCGGCCTGGAGGCGGCCGCGCCCAGCAGCGCGTCCAGCCCCCGCCCCAAACCGCGTTTCTTTACAGACATGCCCGCTCTCCGTTCATTCGGTGGCCGCCGCACCGGCCTGCGCCTGCTGCGCCAGTTTCTCCTCGCGGCGGATGATTTCGCCCGCCAGTGCCATATAGGCCTTGGAGCCGCGCGAGTATTTGTCGTAGTACATGGCCGGTACGCCGTGGCTGGGCGCTTCGGCGAGCCGGATATTGCGCGGCACCACCGTGCGGTAAACCCGGTCGCCGAAATGCGTGTGCAACTGCGCCGATACATCATTGGTCAGGCTGTTGCGCGGGTCGTACATGGTGCGCAGTATGCCCTCGATCTGCAGCCTCGGGTTCACCGATTCGGCCACCCGCTGGATGGTGTCAACCAGCGCCGAGAGGCCCTCCAGGGCGAAATACTCGCACTGCATGGCGATGATGACGCCGTGTGCCGCCACCATCGCATTGAGCGTCAGCATGTTGAGCGAGGGCGGGCAGTCGATCAGCACATAATCGTAGTTGCCGGCCACTTCGGCGAGGCTCTCTCGCAGGCGCTGCTCCATGTTCTGGACCTGCAGCAGCTCGACTTCAGCCGCCGTAAGGTCGCCGTTGGCAGGCAGAACATCATAGCGGGCTTCCCCGGCATGCTGGATGACCTGCTGCGCGGGCCGCCGATGCACCAGCACGTCATATATGCTGTACTCGAGGTTGTGCTTGTCGATGCCGCTGCCCATGGTCGCGTTGCCCTGGGGATCGAGGTCCACCAGCAGCACCCGCTGCCGCATTGCCGCCAGAGAGGCGGCCAGGTTGATGCAGGTCGTGGTTTTACCCACCCCACCTTTCTGGTTTGCGATCGCGACGATCCTAGCCACTGAATTTGTTTCCGATCGGTTTCAAGGAGCCTCTCCGCTGTTTCGTATGACCAGTTCCACCAGGTGCCGCTGTTCATCAAGGCCCGGAATCGACAATTCGTGAACCGCTGTCACGGTGTACACCGCGGCCAGCTGCGCGATCTCCTGCGCCGGATAGGCGCCCTTCATGGCCAGGAAGCACCCCTGTGGGGCCAGCAGGTGCCTGCAAGCTGCCACCATGTCCGCCAGGGAGGCAAAAGCCCGGGACAAAACTGCATCATAGGGTGCGGGCGGCCGGAAGGATTCCACGCGGGCGTGGTGCACCTGCATATTATCCAAGCACAGGGCAGTTTTCACCTGAAAAAGGAAGCGGGTCTTCTTGCCGTTGCTGTCCAGCAGGGACACCTGGCGCTGCGGGTACAGGATTGCCAGGGGAATGCCCGGCAAACCCGCGCCGGTGCCCACATCCAGGAGGTTCTGGCCGCGCAGGTACGGTGCGACGGCCAGACTGTCCAGCAGGTGCCGGGTCACCATTTGCGCCGGCTCGCGCACCGCGGTCAGGTTGTAGGCGCTGTTCCACTTGAGCAACAGCTCCAGATAGGCGATCAACTGCTCTGCCTGGCCCGGCTCGAGGGCAAGGCCGAGCGCATCGCAACCGCGCTGCAGCCGGGCGAGCAAGGCGGGATCAGGCAAGGCGAGACCCGGTCAGCCCAGGCTGCGCTGGCCGCCAGGCCCGGACAGCGCCTCCGGGAAGGGCCCCGGGCCGCCGTGCGCAAGAGCGCCGCGGCGCTTGAGATACATCAGCAGCAGGGCGATGGCGGCGGGGGTCACCCCGGGAATCCGACCTGCCCTGGCCAGGGTATCCGGGCGGGCGGCGGAGAGTTTCTGTTTCACCTCATTGGACAGGCCATCCACCGCAGCGAAGTCCAGGTCGGGGGGCAGGGTGGTGTTTTCATAGCGGCGCAGGCGATCGATGTCGTCCTGTTGCCGGTCGATATAGCCGGCATACTTGGCCTGTATCTCCACCTGCTCGGCCACCTGTGGATCCGCGACCGCCTCGCCCTTGAGGCCGGCGAGGTCGGCATAACCCAGTTCCGGTCGCTTTAACAGGTCCGCCAGTGAGTATTCGCGGGTGAGGGGTTTCCTCAGCTTGCCCGCCAGAACTTCCGCCTGGGGTGTAGCCGGGTGAATCCAGGTGCTGGCCATGCGCGCCGTTTCCCGCTCGATCGCCTCGCGCTTGGTGGCAAAGCGGGCCCAGCGCACATCATCCACCAGCCCCAGCTCGCGCCCACGTTCAGTCAGGCGCAGGTCGGCGTTGTCTTCCCGCAGCAGCAGGCGGTACTCCGCGCGGGAGGTAAACATGCGGTAGGGTTCGATGGTCCCCATGGTAATCAGGTCATCCACCAGCACGCCGATGTAGGCCTCGTCCCGGCGCGGGCACCAGGGCTCCCGACCCTGCACCGCAAGCGCCGCATTGAGGCCGGCCAACAGGCCCTGGGCCGCGGCCTCCTCGTAACCGGTAGTGCCGTTGATCTGGCCGGCGAAATACAGCCCCGGCACCGCCCGGGTTTCCAGGGAGCTGTTGAGGTCCCGCGGATCAAAGAAATCGTATTCGATGGCATAGCCGGGACGGGTGATATGGGCGTTTTCGAATCCCCTGATCGTGCGCACCAGCGCGATCTGCACGTCGAAGGGCAGGCTGGTGGAAATCCCGTTGGGGTACAACTCGCTGGTGGTCAGGCCCTCGGGCTCGATAAATACCTGGTGGGAGCTCTTGTCGGCAAAGCGATGAATCTTGTCCTCGATACTGGGGCAATAGCGCGGGCCCACACCCTCGATCACACCGCTGTAGAGGGGTGAACGATCAAGGCTCCCGCGGATGAGCTCGTGGGTGGCTTCATTGGTATAGGTTACCCAACAGCAGCGTTGCTCGGGATGTTCGCCAGCGCTGCCCAGGAAGGACATTACCGGCTCCGGGGTATCGCCCCACTGTTGTTCCAGCGTGCTGAAATCCACAGTGCGGGCATCGATGCGCGGCGGCGTGCCGGTTTTGAGGCGCTCGACCCGGAAGGGAAGCTCCCGCAGCCGCCGCGCAAGGGCGATGGAGGGCGGATCACCGGCGCGCCCGCCAGCGCTGGTTTCCAGGCCGATATGGATTTTGCCGCCGAGGAAGGTCCCGGTGGTCAGCACCACCCGGGGCGCCCGGAAGGTGACACCCATCTGGGTGATAGCGCCCGCCACCCGGCCGTGCTCAAGCAGCAGGTCATCCACCGGCTGCTGGAAGATGGACAGGTTGGGCTGGGACTCAAGCAGCTGCCGGATGGCATTTTTGTAAAGTACCCGGTCGGCCTGGGCACGGGTGGCGCGCACCGCCGGGCCCTTGCGGGAATTCAACACCCGGAACTGGATACCAGCGCGATCGGTAGCGCGCGCCATGGCGCCCCCCAGCGCGTCGACTTCCTTCACCAGGTGGCTTTTGCCGATGCCGCCGATAGCCGGGTTACAGGACATCTGGCCAAGGGTGTCGACGCTGTGGGTAAGCAACAGGGTGCGACAACCCATCCGGGCGGCGGCCAGGCAGGCCTCGGTGCCGGCGTGGCCACCGCCGATCACTATCACGTCGAACTGCTGCTGGTACTCCACGGCGCTGGCCTCGCCCGCAATCAGGGCGTCATCACAAGGGGCGCGATTATACGTGGAGCGGGCCGCTTGTTCAAAATTTGTTCGCTCGCGCATCCGCCCGGCATCCCGACCACTGGGCGGAGGACATTTTGGACAGGGTCGCGGAGCTTGTGTACAGTACCGCCGCCCACGGTCGGCGGCAGCGGGCGCGGGGGCTGACTGCTTCAGGCCTATTCTAATCAGGGGGTTTTGCGATGGACTGGCTACTGGCCGCGCTGGCGATCTTCAACCTGGCTTCGATGGTAACGGTGTTTTCGCCGCGCGCCGTGCCCCGCAGGGCCGCGCCCTGGGTACTCTTCGGCACCGCCCTGCTCGCCACCGAGCTGGCCTGGATCTGGCTGCCGCTGCAGATCGGCCTGGCCTGGATGCTCATCAGCGCCGGCGCCCTGGACAGCGGCCTGGGCGTGGTGGCCCTGCTGGTATTGCTCGGCACCTGGCCGGGCCTGGTCTGGAGCATCCGGATGAGTATGCAAGCCGAGTCCACGGTGGAGCGGGCCCTGCGCGCAGGGCTGGGGGAAAACTACCGCAGCCGGATTCCGCCGGCTGCCAGCCAGCAGCTGCGCAGCCAGGTCAGCTTTACCGACTGGCGCCGCCCGCTGGCGATGGCGCGACCCGGGGTCGAGCTTATTCGCCACATTCCCTACGGCCCCGCAGGGGTGCGCCAGCAACTGGACATTTACCGCCCCATGCACGTTCCGCCCCAGGGCTGCCCGGTGCTGCTGCAGATTCACGGCGGCGCCTGGATGCTGGGCGACAAGGGTTCCCAGGCACTGCCCCTGATGTATCACCTGGCGAGCAGGGGCTGGATCTGCGTGGCGGCCAACTACCGGCTCAGCCCCAGTGTGGGATTTCCCACCCACCTCGAGGATTGCAAACGGGCCCTGTGCTGGATTCGCCAGCACGGCCGGGAATACGGGATGGACACGGATTTCGTCGCCGTCACCGGGGGCTCCGCAGGGGGCCACCTGTCGGCGCTGATGGGCCTAACCGCCAACCGGCCCGAGCTGCAGCCCGATAACCCCGGGGTTGATACCTCGGTCCAGGCTTGCATACCCTTCTACGGTATCTATGATTTCCTGGTGCGTTACGACCAGCACCCCAACCGCCAGACTTACGAGCGTTTCCTGACCGGCCGGGTGTTGCACGAATCTGTGCATGACAACCCCGCGCTGTGGGACCTGGCCTCACCCGTCGCCCAGATCCATGCGGATGCGCCGCCCTTCATGGTGATTCACGGTACACACGACAGCCTGGCGGCTGTCGCGGAAGGGCGAGTGTTCAGCGCCAAGCTGCGGGGGGTATCGCGCCAGCCGGTGGTTTACGTGGAGATGCCCGGCGCAGAGCACGCCTGGGAGATCGTGCACTCACTGCGCACGGAGCACACCATCGACGGGGTGCACCGGTTTCTGGAATGGGTGCGGGCGGGCAGTGCCGGCTCAGGCGATGGCGGGACCGCCGGCTAATCGGTCGCACCAGGCGAGCAGGTCGGCAACTACCGCCGGGTGCTCCGGCTCATTGAATATCTCATGGTAAAGGCCGGGGTATATCTTCAGGGTTTTGTCGACCGAGCCAACATGCTCGTACAGGAACCGTGAGCCCTCCGGCGCGGTCATGGCATCGGCCCCACCGTGCAACAGCAGGAGGGGCAGGGTTATGGTCCCCGCCTCGGCCTGTATCCGGCGCATGCCCTGGAACAGCTCCGCCACCATACGCGCTGTCATCTTGCCGTGATTGACCAGTGGATCGCTGACATAATCCGCCACCACCGCCGGGTCGCGACTGACGCCGGCGGCATCCAGTTGCAGCACACCCGCCCGGGGCGCAAGCAGCGACAGGCATCGGATCAACAACAGTTGCAGGTAGGGGGGCTCGATGTCCGTCGTGATAGCCGGGCCGGATAACACGCAGCCGGCAAAATCCTGCTGGTGTGCCAGCAGGTAGAGAACGCTGATCAGCCCGCCCATACTGTGGCCCAACAGAATCTGCCGCAGGCCGGGGAAATCCGCCGCCACCCTGCGCTGGAAGATCTGCAGGGTTACAACAAAATCCTCGAAACGATCGACGTGGCCATAGCGGCCCTCGGATTTGCCGTGCCCGGGATGATCAAGGGCGGCGACCGCGTAGCCGCTCTCGTTGCAATACCCCGCCAGCCGCCGGTAGCGAGCACTGTGCTCGCCGGCGCCGTGCGCTATCAACAGCAGCGCCTTTGGCGGCGTCGCCGGGATCCAGTACTGGTAGTAGATCGACAAGCCCCCGGCGCCGCTGAATCTGCCCTCGGTATGCCTCACCTCGATCCTCTCCACCCGATCATCGGCTCACCTCGGCGATAAACTTCCCGACCTCATCCCAGGCCTCCCGGGCCTCGGTAAGCCGCGGATAAAAGAACTGCCACACGTGCACCATATGCGGCCAGCTCTGCAGGCGCGCCGGAGACCCCGCCGCAACTGCCCGGTTGACGTAACGTACGGCATCGCCATAGAGCATCTCTGCCTCGCTGACCTGGACCAGTGTAGGTGGCAGCGCGGAGAGGTCGCCGAACACGGGGGATACCACAGGATTGCTGGGACTGATGCGCGCCTGGAACCAGGCGAACCACCACAGCAACTGCACGGGTACTTTAGCCAGGCCGCGAAACATGGGGCCGAGCATGGCATCGGTATCCATGTTGCTTCTTACGGTGGGCGAGACAAACGTACCGTCAGTGGCGGGGGAAAACGCCACCGCCGCATCGGGCTGGCGCATACCCTGGTCCCGCACCCAGGCGATCAATGACAGGGTCAGGTTGCCACCGGCAGAATCTCCCGCGACATAAACCCGGCTGGCCTGGCCCGGCCCCTCGGGGCCGTTCGCAAGGATCCATGAATACGCGGTGCGACAGTCCTCGATGCCGGCGATGCGGCGGTGTTCCGGCATCAACCGGTAATCGATCGCCAGCACCGCCGCGCCACTAACCTCGGAGAATCGGTTGGTGATGTTGCGATGGCTGCGGGGACTGCCCATCATGAATGCGCCCCCGTGGATGTACAGCACACGGCGTGCGGGATCCGCTCCCGGTGCGACCACCCATTCGGCCGGCACGCCGCCGGCATCCACCGGGGAGATGGTCGCGGCCAGGCTCAGCCCATTGGCCATATTATCCATGTATTCACGGATGAGCCGCAGGCGCTCCCGGCGGGTAGCCCGCTGGATCGGGCCGGTGCTGACCGCCAGCGAGGCCACCACCGCATCGTGTTCCTCGCTGGGTTCGGCGCTGCCGGGGAAACGCTCCCCAAGCGGCGCATCGAAGCGGCGCAGGTCGGGGCCGCGCAGGTGAAAAACGGTGATGGCGGCAAACGCCACCAGGATTACCAGTACCCAGACCACAGTTATCTCCTTTCTCGATTCGTGCGGATCACGAACCGGGCGCCGCAGTATACCCCCGATCGTGGCAGCTGCGGCCGTCGTTATCGCTTGTCACGTACAAGCTCATTTAGTTAGCATGGGCGGATAAATGAAATAACAATAGAGGAAAACTCGCTATGGATATGACGACGTACTTCGTACTGCCCCCCGTCCTCGGTCTTGCTGGTCTCGCCGTCGCGTTCATCATCTACCACATCATGAGCCGGCATAATCACGGCGACGGCAAGGTGAAAAAAATCGGTGACCAGATTCACCTGGGCGCCATGGTCTTCCTGGCCCGGGAATATAAAATGCTGGGCCTTTTCGCCTTTGTGCTGCTGGTCGCGATTTTCGTGTCCCCGCTGGGTGTGAATACCGCAATTGCATTTCTCTCCGGAGCGGTGTCCTCGGCCTTGGCCGGCTACCTGGGTATGTACGCCGCCACCAGGGCGAATGTTCGCACGGCCGTCGCCGCCCACCACCACGGCCAGGGCCTGGCCCTGTCGATCGCCTTCTACGGCGGTTCGGTGATGGGCCTGTGTGTCGCCTCCCTGGGATTGGTCGGACTCGGCACCGTGTACTGGTTTTTCGGGGGTGATCCTCATACCGCGCATGCGATCCACGGCTTTGGGATGGGCGCTTCCACGGTGGCCCTCTTCTCCCGGGTAGGCGGTGGTATTTTCACCAAGAGCGCCGACGTGGGTGCCGACCTGGTGGGCAAGATCGAAGCGGGTATTCCCGAGGATGATCCGCGCAACCCCGGCGTTATCGCCGACAACGTGGGCGACAACGTGGGCGACATCGCCGGCATGGGATCGGACATTTTTGAATCCTACTGCGGCGCGATGATCGCGTGCATCGCCATTGCCTCCACCCTGGCGATGGAAACCCGCTCCGCCATGATGTTCCTGCCGCTGGCGCTGGCCAGTATCGGCCTGCTGGCATCCATCTGCGGAATTGTACTCGTGCGCCTTCGCGCCAATGCGGCGCCGGTAGCCGCACTGCGCACCGGGACCCTGCTGGCACCGGTGATCTTCGCCGCCATGGCCTGGTTCCTGATTCAAGCCATGGGCCTGGGCGCCAATATCTGGTGGTCGGTCATCAGCGGAGCGGTTGGCGGCGTCGCCATCGGGCTCATCACCGAGTACTACACCGGCGGCAACCCGATCCGCAAAATTGCCAAGTCTGGCGAGACCGGGGCGGCCACGGTAATGATCACCGGCCTGGCGGTGGGTATGGAGTCGGTCGTGTTGCCCGTCCTGTTCCTGTCTGGGATCATTTATGTATCGACAGAACTGTCGGGGCTGTACGGGGTAGGTATCGCGGCGGTGGGCATGTTGGCCACGGTGGGTATTACCATGGCCATCGATGCCTACGGCCCGGTCGCGGATAACGCCGGAGGTATCGCTGAAATGGCCGGTATGGGCAAGGCAACCCGCGACATCACCGACGGGCTGGACGCGGTGGGAAATACCACCGCGGCCATCGGCAAGGGTTTTGCGATCGGCGCCGCGGCACTGGCGGCACTGGCCATCATTGCCGCCTATGTGCAGACCGTGCAGGTGCACCATCCAGGCTTCAGCCTGGAGCTTTCCAACCCGGTGGTACTGGTGGGCATGTTCCTGGGCGGCACCATTCCCTTCCTCATCGCTTCCATCACCATGACTGCCGTGGGTGAGGCCGCCTTCGATATGATCAACGAGATTCGTCGTCAATTTCGCGAAATTCCTGGTTTGCTGGAAGGTACCGCCGAGCCGGATACCGCCACCTGTGTGGATATCGCCACCACCGCTGCCCTCCGCAGGATGATCCTGCCGGGAGCCATCGCGGTTACCGCGCCGGTACTGGTGGGCTTTGGTCTCGGTCCAGCCTCGCTGGGTGGCCTGCTCGGCGGCGGCCTGCTGGGTTGCGTGCTGCTGGCACTGATGATGGCGAACGCCGGCGGCGCCTGGGACAACGCCAAGAAATACGTCGAAAAAGGCAACCTTGGCGGCAAGGGTTCCCCCACTCACTCTGCCGTGGTCGTCGGTGATACCGTCGGTGATCCCTTCAAGGACACTTCCGGCCCTTCAATGAACATCCTGATCAACGTAATGGCAATCGTCAGCCTGGTTATCGCTCCGTTGCTGTAACACCCCGAGGCCGGCCTGCGCAAATCGCAGGCTGGCTTCTCCCCGCCCAACTCATTAGCATTCCCCTTTCGATTAACATGATTGGGGATTACCTTGCCGCCGCTGACCCAGGACGAAAAATACCGCATCATCGACCAGATGATGCGCTTCATTCCGCACGGCAGCGAGCTGGGTATCCGCCTGGAAGCTATCGATGGGGAAGAAGTCACAATGCGCTTGCCCTACCGCAGTGAGCTGGTGGGGAACATCGAAACCGGCGCGATACACACCGCGGCACTGACGGTCCTGCTGGATCACACGCTCGGGATAGCCGGAATCTGCTGTGACAAGGTGGAGGCTACCATGACCCCCACCCTTGACCTGCGTATCGACCACCTGCGCACAGCCCCGCCAGGGAGGGATATCATGGCCACCGCCAGGGTATACCGGGTGACGCGACGTATCCTCTTCGTCGAGGGCTTCGCCTGGTGCGAATCCAGGGACGAGCCTGTCGCCAGGGCCGTGGGGAGCTGGGTGTTGATGCGGGAGTTGAGTGTGGGAAAGTTGATGCCTGCGGCGGACGCGAAAGCACAGCAACAGGCGGCACAGCAACAATGAGCATGACGCTGTCCGAGCTCCTGCAGCAGCAACCTGATGCCAATACCCTGGCGCTGTGGTTGGGAAAAATCCCCTACGCCTCCTACCTGGGTATACGGGCACAGGTCGAGCGAGGCGATATCCTGTTTATACTGCCCGCTGACCGCAAGCTGATCGGCAACCCAACCCTGCCTGCCATACATGGCGGCGTGGTCGGCGCTTTCATGGAGCAGGCCGGGGCACTGCACCTGCTGGCGAAGATGGAAGACCCGGTGCTTCCAAAGTTAATCAATTTTTCCCTGGACTACCTGCGCCCGGCGCGGCTGCGGGATACCTTCGCCAGCTGCGTCCTGACCCGGCAGGGAAGGCAGGTAGCCAATATTGGTATCACTGCCTGGCAGGAGCATAAGGATACTCCTGTGGCGATAGCGCGCGCCCATTTCCTGGTACCCGGCAGCGATTGATCAACCTTGGGTCGAGAGAGAGGTTTTTTCCCTCAGCTTTTCCAGAACCCTGACAAAAGTCTGGGCTTCCTGCGCGCCGGGCACGGGAAAGCTGTTATTGAAATAGAACATGGGCACGGCGTGCACTTCCTGATCCAGCCAGTGGGCCTGCTCCCGGCGCACTTCCTGGGCATAGCGCCCCGACTCCAGGACCTCCACTGCCTGCTGCTGATCAAGCCCCGCGCGAGTGGCGATCAGGGCCAGCATGTTGGGGTCCCCGACATTCTCTCGCCGACTGAAAAAGGCTTCGAAGAGGGCAAGTTTGAGCGCTGTCTGTTTGCCGCTGGCTGCAGCCCAGTGCAGTAACTGGTGGGCGAGGAAGGTATTGTAAATACGCATGCCGTCAAAATAATCAAAACTGAAACCGAGGGATGCGCCCAGCTCAGTGAGGCGCGATCTCGCCCCCCGGCTCTGTTCCGGTGTAGTGCCGTATTTGAGCGCGATGTGCTCACGCAGCTCCTGCCCCCGGGGAGGCATTTGGGGATTGAGCTCAAATGGCTGCCAGTGAATATCTACCGTAAAGCGGCCTTGCATTTGCACCAGCGCCCGCTGCAGTTGCTTGTAACCGATGATGCACCAGGGGCACACAACATCGGAGACTATGTCGATACGCAGTGGCATTGTTGATTGTTGTGTCATCCCGGTGCGTCCTGATTAATTTCGTTCACTACTAGATTAAATATATATGTATGCCTGTATATATAGAACTATTGTTGTAAATACTAATGGTGCAGGCGTTCGCCGTGGATAAGCCCGCTTACTTCATATAAAACAGCACCATACGGCGATGATAAGTACCAGGCAAAAGCCTGAGCCTGAGGTTGAAAAGCGGTGTCGATCACTTGGATGAAATGGCTTTCCTTGTTGACAGAATTATGACCGAAATCAAGCCCCATCTTTTTCCACAGGATAATCCAGTCCGGGATCAGCTCTTATGCAGGTACTTATCACGATGGACAGTGGGTTGAAGCGTGTAATTCAGTTCTTGTATACGGAGTGTAGATAGCTTGTGTGTATGTTGATAATGCTGTGTGGGAAGTACTCATAGCGTGTGGATAAACTTTCTTACTTGCCAATACAAAAACTGGAAAATATCTGCCCGAGCAATTCGTCGCTACTGACCGCGCCAGTGATCTCACCCAGGCTGCGCTGGCTCAGGCGCAGATCCTCCGCCAGCAATTCACCCGCCCCTGCCAGCAGCAACTGCTCCTGTCCTGCCCGCAGGAAGCCCGCGGCAGCTTCAAGCGCCTGCAGGTGCCGGCGCCGCGCGCTGAAGGTTCCTTCGTTCACGTTCTGGAAACCCATGCAGGTTTTCAGGTGCTGCCTGAGCAGATCCATGCCGGTTCCGGTTTTAGCCGACAAAGTCACCACGGCATTATTGCCGTTGTCAGTCAAGTGCGGGGGTTGACCAGAGAGGTCGCACTTGTTGTGAACGATCGTCACCGGAATATCCCGGCTCAGGTGAACCCTGCGCTGCGGCCAGATATGATCGGGGTGATCGCCGCTACCTGCTTCACTGTCGTCCACAACCAGCAATATCCTGTCGGCGGAGTCCATCTCCCGCCAGGCCCGGCGAATACCTTCCTGCTCCACCTCGTCCTGGCTTTCCCGCAAGCCTGCAGTGTCAACGATGTGCAGCGGCATGCCGTCGATCTGGATATGTTCGCGCAATACATCTCGGGTAGTGCCCGGGATAGGCGTCACAATCGCGTTATCTGTGCCTGACAGGGCGTTCAAAAGGCTGGATTTTCCTGCATTGGGTTTGCCCGCGATAACCAGCTTCATTCCCTCACGCATCAGGCTGCCCTGGCGGGCCTGGCGTAATACTGCCTCCAACTGCTCGATGATGTCGTCGAGGCGCTGTCTTACCTGGCCCTCCTGGATGAAGTCGATCTCCTCCTCAGGAAAGTCTATCGCCGCTTCGACATACACCCGGAGGTTGGTGACCATGGCGACCAGCTCGTCGATCCTGCAGGAGAATTCTCCCTGCAGCGAACGGGTGGCGTTGAGGGCCGCCTGTTGGGTGGTGCTGTTGATCAGGTCGGCAATTGCCTCGGCCTGGGCCAGGTCGATTTTGTCATTCAGGTAGGCGCGCTGGGAGAACTCACCCGGCCGGGCAAGGCGGGCGCCCCGCAGGCAGACTTCCTGCAGCAACAGGTCGAGAATCACCGGGCCGCCATGTGCCTGCAACTCGACGACATCTTCGCCGGTGAATGAGTGAGGTCCCGGGAAAAGTAGCGCGATACCGCTATCCAGCGCCTCTGCGGCGCCGCTGTGAAAATGGCTGAAATGAGCGTGGCGCGGAATCAATTCGAGATGGGTAAGCGCTTTGCCTATGGGCGCTGCTTGCGGCCCGGAGATGCGGATAATGCCCACACCGCCCCGGCCGGGGGCGGTCGCGATCGCGGCGATGGTGTCCTGGTCGATCAGGGCTTCATGGCTCCCGACTCAATTCTCTTGGTGATGACGTACTGTTGCGCCATCGACAGCAGGTTGTTGACCACCCAGTACAGGACCAGGCCCGCGGGGAACCAGAGGAAGAAAACTGTAAAGACGATGGGCATCCACTTCATGATCTTCGCCTGCATCGGATCAGGCGGCGGCGGGTTGAGCATCTGCATGAAGAACATGCTCGCGCCCATCATCAGGGGTAGCACAAAATATGGGTCCATGACCGACAGGTCATCGATCCACAGGATAAAGGGCGCCTGGCGCAGCTCCACGCTTTCCATCAACACCCAGTACAGCGCGATGAACACCGGCATCTGTACCAGGATGGGCAGGCAGCCACCCATGGGGTTGATCTTCTCCTTGCGGTAAAGCTCCATCATGGCCTGGGATTGCTTTTGTTTGTCATCCGCATACTGCTCGCGAATCTCAACCATCTTGGGCTGGACCCGCCGCATGTTCGCCATGGACCTGTAGCTGGTTGCGGAGAGCTTGTAGAAGGCCGCCTTGACCGTGACTGTCAAAAGAATAATGGCCACTCCCCAGTTGCCGACAAAGGAGTATATTTTCGTCAGCAGCCAGAACAGGGGCTGGGCAATCCACCACAGCCAGCCGTAGTCGACGCTGAGATCCAGGTAGGGCGATATTTCCTTGAGTCGGTACTGGTCTTTGGGACCCGCGAAGAAATCTGCTCCGACTTCCCCGCGTTGCCCGGGTTCTACCACCAGGGCCGGACTGGTGAAACCCGCTATGTTGAAGCCCGTATCAGTGACTCTTGTACTGAAGGTATGGGACTGTGCGGGATCGGGAATCCAGGCACTGAGGAAGTAATGCTGGATCATGGCTATCCAGCCTCCGGGCAGGGTTGCCTTGAAGGGCTCCTCCGCCATTTCCTCGAAAGTAAACTTGGTAAAGTGTTCATCCGGTTGGGTGAGAGCGGCGCCCAGGAACGGATTGAGGCCCATCCCGCCCGGGGCTGCGGAACTCGTTGGGCTGCTGTCACGTTTGAGCTGGCCGAAGAGATTGGCCTGCCATCGGTCTTCGCTGCCATTTTCCACCAGGAACTCTACCCCGATCAGGTAGTCGCCTCGCGTCAGGGAAAAACGCTTGGTGACCTTTATCCCGGAATCGTCCTGCCATAACAGGTCCACCACCAGTTCATTTTTTCCTTCTGCCATCCGGTAAATCGAAGCGGCCGTGGTATAAGTGGGCCGGTTCTCCTTGTCGATTCCGTTGGCGCCTATCAGCCCACTCTGGGCTATATAGGTTCGCGTGTCGTTCTGTTCCAGCAGCACAAAGGGCACATCAGGTTTTGCCAGCTCAGCCGGGAATTTGGGAAGGGCCAGCTCGACTATGTCACCACCGGCCAGATCAATGGCCAGCTGGAGCACATCGCTGTGCACCTGGATAATCCGTGTATTGCCCAGTTCCTTTACTGCGGGAGCTTCAGATGGCGCTGCTGACTCGGTGACGGAGGGCAGATCGTCGGACGCCCCCGCGGAGTCCGGCGCGCTCGCTACCGGGAGTTCCGCGGTCGACGTGACGGGGTCGGCGGAGAGCCGCACATTTTCCACTGCGCTGGCAGCGGTTCTGGTGTCAGCAAAATCCACCCACTTGGTCAGCAGCATGAATGACAGGACGGCGATGGCGCCAATAAGCAATGAGCGTTGCAAATCCATAATGTGAACTTTTGCCTAGTGTGAGTGCGGGCAGGGTGGCACTGGATCGAGCCCGCCCTCGTGCCAGGGATGGCACTTCCCCAGCCGGCGCAGGGCAAGATAGCAGCCCCTGATAACCCCGTGGCTGGCGATGGCTTCCCTGGCATAACTTGAACAGCTGGGGTAGAAACGGCAGTTGTTGCCCAGGAAAGGGCTCAGGCAGGCCTTGTAGCAATCGATAAAAAAGATCAACAAGCGACGCATTAGCGGTCCCGGCTGGTGTTCAATTCTGGCTTGGGGATGAGCTGGCACAGCTTCTGCCACTGCCGCAGCAATATAGAGGATAGTTCTGCATTATCCAACTGATCTATCCCCGGGCGGGCAAGCAGTATGACATCCATGGTCGGTTCGCTGCCCGGCAGCGTGCGGAAAAACTCCCTCACTATCCGCTTGATGCGGTTGCGCTGTACAGCAAGGCGGACACTTTTCTTGGCGATTACCAGACCCAGGCGATGCCCGGGTCCGTCGTTGGGCGTCGCCAGAAACAACAGGTATTTGTGCGATGCTTTTGCTTGCGCGTTCTCGAAAACCCGACTGTAGTCACCGGCGTTGAGCAAGCGCCTGGATTTGGGAAAACGTTCGTCAGGCGCCGTGTCTCTCACCCGCCAGGCTTAGCCGGGTTAGAGTGCCAGGCGCTTGCGGCCCCGGGCGCGGCGCCGGTTCAGTACCTGGCGGCCGCCCTTGGTTGCCATGCGCGCGCGGAAGCCGTGGGTGCGGGCGCGTTTCAGTATGCTGGGCTGAAATGTTCTTTTCATAGCAATGTTCCACAGTGGTGGTGAGCCGGAGGCTACGTTTCGGCCAGGGGGCCCAAGCTGTAGACGGTGGCTGGAAAAAAGGTGGGGTATTCTATTGAAACGCGGTGCTTAATTCAATCGTGATGACGGGAATATTACCCACTACCAAAACCAGCGCGCCACCGCGTCGGAACAAGGCCCTGGTGAAGCCCGGGCAGCACTTTTGCGGCCCGGCCCCGAACCCAGTCACAGCGCGGCCTGGCGCCGTCAGCCCACATTTTTCCCCGAAGATATACACAACATATCCACAGGAGAATGCATCCCCACCCGGATCTCGCGAAGTCGCTCATAAAATCGCCAATAAGAGCTTAGAGCATTGATTTAATTGGAGAATAAATTTTTGCGGCGGACGGTTATTTTTGTGGATAACTCTGTCGCAGGCGCGTATTATTCGCCCACTGGAAGGGCAATAATTACCAGTAACGAACACGCTTCGAACCATTCAATATTTGCAGAAAGTGACCGGTCTGTTGACCGGCATAGAGGGGACTATTTTGCCTGAAGTAGTGTGGCAGCAGTGCGTCGATCGGCTGCAGGACGAGTTACCATCGCAACAGTTCAATACCTGGATTAGGCCGCTGCAGGCCAGCACCGAGGGCCGCAACCTGACCCTCCTGGCCCCCAACCGCTTTATCAAGGACTTCGTATCCGACAAGTTCGCCGAGCGCATAACCGAGCTTGTGCGGGAACTGGGGCGCGATAGCGTCGCAAGTGTCGTGGTCCGGATAGGGGTGGGCGGCGCCCGCAACGAAACGTCCCCGCAGGATGTGTTGACTGCCCAGGCGCAATCCGCGCAGAGAGCTGCGGCAAACGTCGGGTATTCCCCGGGCATGCAGCCGGCTATCTCCGGTCAGGCCACGACGGGTCGAGCCGCGCCAGGCCGGGCCTCGCCAGGCCGGGCCGCCAACGGCAGCGCGCCGGCCGCAGATAACTACTCTTTCGGGTCCGGCCAGCCCAGAGCTGAAGTCCTGCGTAAAGTGGAAGTGGCGGGCTCGCTGCAACACCAGCACCACCTTGTTGAGAACTATACCTTCGACAATTTCATCGAGGGCAAGTCGAACCAGCTGGCACTCGCCGCCGCGAAGCAGGTGGCACAGAATCCGGGCGATTCCTATAACCCGCTGTTCCTGTACGGCGGCGTCGGCCTTGGCAAAACCCACCTGATGCATGCCGTGGGCAACGCGTTGAAGCAGGAGAACCCGCAGGCCAGGGTGGTATACCTGCACTCGGAGCGCTTTGTCGCGGACATGGTCAAGGCCATTCAGCTCAATGCCATCAGCGACTTCAAGCGCTATTACCGCTCAGTGGACGCGCTGCTGATAGACGACATCCAGTTCTTTGCGAAGAAGGACCGCTCCCAGGAGGAGTTTTTCCACACGTTCAACGCCCTGCTGGAGGGCGGACAGCAGATGATCCTCACCTGCGATCGCTACCCAAAAGAAATAGATGGCCTCGAGGAGCGCCTGAAGTCCCGCTTCGGCTGGGGTCTTACCGTGGCCGTGGAGCCACCGGAACTGGAAACACGGGTTGCGATCCTGATGAAAAAAGCCACCCAGGCGCGCATCGACCTGCCGCCGGACGCGGCCTTTTTCATCGCCCAGCGCATTCGGTCAAATGTACGGGAGCTTGAGGGTGCGCTCAAGAGAGTGATAGCGAGCGCACACTTCATAGGCAAACCCATCGATGTTGACCTGGTCAAGGAGAGCCTTAAGGATCTGCTGGCCCTGCAGGACAAGCAGGTCAGCCTCGACAATATCCAGCGCACGGTGGCCGAGTATTACAAGATCAAGGTCGCGGACCTGATGTCGCGCCGGCGCAGCCGGTCAGTGGCCCGCCCGCGGCAGGTGGCCATGGCACTGGCGAAGGAGTTGACCAACCACAGCCTGCCGGAAATCGGTGACAGTTTTGGCGGCAGGGATCACACAACGGTGCTGCATGGATGCCGTAAAATCAAGGAACTTCGCGAATCTAACTCCGATATTAGCGAAGATTACAAAAACCTGTTGCGATCGCTCACAACTTGATAATCTTCGATATCGGCTGACAGCAGGCTCGATTTGCGCGTGTCTCCGACGTCCGGTCCCGATACCTGGGGGCAAGGAGCGACCAGAATAAATGCCATCTTTGGGAAGGAAATAGAGTTATATGAAGTTCACGATTGCGCGGGAAGCCTTGCTCAAACCATTGAATCTCGTGGCCGGCGTGGTCGAGCGCAGGCAGACCCTGCCGATCCTGGCAAACGTGTTGATGGTGCTGAACGGGGATCGGCTGGCGCTGACCGGAACGGACCTGGAGGTGGAGCTGGTGGGTCGGGTGCAACTGGGGAAACCCGGCGACTCCGGCGAGGTCACCGTTCCCGCCCGCAAACTGGTGGATATCTGCAAGTCGCTTCCCGAGGGCTCCGAAATCGAGTTCACCGCCCAGGACAGCAAGGTCACCGTGAAATCGGGCCGCAGCCGCTTCACGCTTGCGACGCTTCCCGCCAGGGAGTTCCCCAACGTCGAGGATGGTCTGGGAACCCACCAGTTCACGGTGAAACAGGGGCAGTTGAAGCGACTCATCGACCGCACCGGTTTCGCCATGGCCCAGCAGGATGTGCGCTACTACCTGAACGGCATGTTATGGGAGATCAAAGGCAAGCAATTGCGGGTGGTTGCCACCGATGGCCACCGGCTGGCTTTGTGTACGCTCCCCGGTAAAATCGAGGTGGGTGACGATACCCAGGTGATCCTGCCCCGCAAAGGGGTGCTCGAGCTCGCCCGGCTGCTGCTGGAGGACGCCGCAGACATCGCCATCGTTATCGGCAACAACCATATTCGCGCCACTACCAGTGACTTTACCTTCACCTCCAAGCTCGTGGACGGTAAGTTTCCCGACTACCAGCGTGTGCTGCCCCGCGCCCCGGACAAAATTCTGCTCGGGTCGCGGTTGGAGCTGCGCCAGGCCTTTACCCGGGCAGCCATCCTCTCCAACGAGAAATATCGGGGCGTGCGGCTGAAATTGACCAAGGGCAGCCTGAATATCGTTGCCAACAACCCGGAGCAGGAAGAGGCGGAGGAGGCGGTGCCGGTGGAATACCAGGGCGATTTCCTGGAGGTGGGCTTTAACGTCAGCTACCTGCTCGATGTGTTGGGTGTTCTGAGCGGGGAGAATGTGAAGCTTTCCCTGTCCGATCCCAATAGCAGCGCCCTGCTGGAGGAGTCTGATGCCGGTGATTCCGTCTACGTTGTCATGCCCATGCGCCTGTAGCTCAGACGCAGCACTCTACCCTGGAACGGGCATTTTCTTTCTGACAGGCCACCAGGCCTGATATTGCCGGGCCCATGTGTCGCTAACCCGCCTCAACATCAATTGCGTCAGGAACCTGAAACAGGTAAAGCTGCAGGACCTGGCCCAGGTAAACGTATTTTTCGGGCCCAATGGCAGTGGCAAAACCAGCGTACTTGAGGCTATCCATTTGCTGGGCATGGCGCGCTCCTTCCGCGGCAACAGCATAAAATCCCTCATCACCCACGGCCAGCCCAGTTGTATCGCCTTTGGTATGGCCACTTACCCGGGCGCGGCAGGCTCCGGGGTCAGCCTGGGCGTTCAGCGCAGCGCGGCGGGAGAAGCACTGATAAAGGTAGCCGGCAGCCCCGTCAAGTCCGTGGCCAAGCTGGTCGAACACCTGCCGCTGCAGGTAATCAACGCCGATAGTTTCGAGTTGTTGACCGGCGCGCCGGGCGCGCGAAGGCAATACATGGACTGGGGCGTGTTCCACGTGGAACACCGCTTTCTGGAGCAGTGGCAACGGTTCCAGCGCTGTATAAAACAGCGCAATAAGTTGCTGCGCCATGGTAAAATTCGCAGCGAGGAATTGGCAGTATGGACCCGGGACCTGGCACTATCCGGTGCCGCCATCGGGGAGTACCGCCGGGCCTATTTCAAGCTGCTGGCGCCGCGGTTCACGGCAATTATGGGCCGGCTGTTGCCCACTCTTGGTGGCGGACTGGAGCTGCGCTACCACCAGGGCTGGGACAGGCACTCGACCTATGAAGCCGCACTGGAGGCCAGTGTGGCCGCGGATATCGAGCAGGGCTACACCCATGTGGGTCCACAGCGAGCGGATATCAGGGTATTGATCAATGGCCGGGTGGCCGCGGACACCTTGTCCAGGGGCCAGCAAAAGCTGGTGGTGTGCGGACTGAAGCTGGCCCAGGGCCAGCTGATGTCGGAACAGGGCAGGGGCAGCTGTACCTACCTGGTGGATGATCTGCCCTCCGAACTCGATCTCGAGCACAGTAGGCAGGTTTGCGAGTTGTTGGCCTCAATGCAGGCCCAGGTTTTTATCACCTGTGTGGATCGCGCGGACATTGCCTCGGTCTGGCCCGAAGGCAATTCCGCAATAGCCCTGTTCCACGTGGAACAGGGTGTAGTTAAGCCCGCCGGTGGCGCGGGCAACTGATGGGCTCCCTCGATGGAGCCGGGTTATATAAATAGAAGCGGTATCGAGAGTCGAGCTATGAGCGAAGGCGAACAAAATTACGATTCATCCAGCATCAAGGTGCTCAAGGGCCTGGATGCCGTACGCAAGCGCCCGGGTATGTACATCGGGGATACGGATGACGGCACCGGCCTGCACCACATGGTGTTTGAGCTGGTAGATAACTCCATCGATGAGTCCCTGGCGGGGCACTGTAGCGAAATCTCCGTGGCCATCCACCCGGACGAGTCGGTCACGGTGGCGGATAACGGCCGGGGTATTCCAACGGAAATGCACGAGGAGGGTGTCTCTGCGGCGGAGGTCATCATGACCGTGCTGCACGCCGGGGGTAAGTTCGACGACAATACCTACAAGGTGTCCGGCGGCCTGCACGGCGTAGGGGTATCGGTGGTCAACGCCCTCTCCGAGGAGCTGGTGCTCACCATTCGCCGGGAAGGCAAGCTGTATGAACAGGTCTATCGCCATGGTGTGCCCGACGCGCCACTGGGCGAAATCGGGGTCACCGAGGTAACGGGCACCACGGTACGCTTCAGGCCCTCGCCGGGAACCTTTACAAACATTAAGTTCCATTTTGATCACCTGGCCAAGCGCCTGCGGGAGCTCGCCTTCCTGAACTCCGGCGTGCGCATCGTCCTGAAAGATGAGCGCAGCGGAAAAGAAGAGATTTATCAATATGATGGAGGCCTCAGGGCCTTCGTCAACTACCTCAATCTCAATAAGACACCGGTGAACCGGCCATTCTACTTCCAATATGACACTGACGATGGGATCGGGGTCGAAGTCGCCCTGCAGTGGAACGACTCCTTCCAGGAGAATATCTTCTGTTACACCAACAACATCCCCCAGCGGGATGGCGGAACGCACCTGGCGGGCTTCCGGGCCGCCCTTACCCGCAGCCTGAACTCCTACATAGAGAAAGAGGGCCTGGCGAAAAAGGCCAAGGTCAACACCACCGGGGATGATGCCCGGGAGGGCCTCACCGCGATTATCTCGGTAAAGGTGCCGGACCCCAAATTCTCCTCCCAGACCAAGGACAAGCTGGTGTCCTCCGAGGTGAAAACCGCGGTAGAGCAGACCATGAACGCCCAGTTCAACGACTACCTGCTGGAAAACCCGGCAGAGGCGAAGGCCGTGGTAGGCAAAATGCTGGACGCCGCCCGGGCCAGGGAAGCCGCTCGCAAGGCGCGGGAGATGACCCGGCGCAAGGGCGCGCTGGATATTGCCGGGCTGCCGGGCAAGCTGGCGGACTGCCAGGAGAAGGACCCGGCCCTGTCGGAGCTGTACCTGGTGGAGGGCGACTCAGCCGGTGGGTCTGCCAAACAGGGCAGGAACCGAAAATTCCAGGCAATCCTGCCCCTGAAGGGCAAAATCCTCAACGTGGAGAAAGCCCGTTTCGACAAGATGCTGGGCTCAGCCGAAGTCGGCACCATTGTAACCGCGCTCGGTTGTGGCATCGGCAAAGAGGAATTCAACGCCGACAAACTGCGCTACCACAGCATCATTATCATGACCGACGCGGACGTGGACGGCTCCCACATTCGCACGCTTCTGCTCACATTCTTTTTCCGGCAGATGCGCGAGTTGATTGAGCGCGGGCACATTTTTATTGCCCAGCCGCCCCTGTACAAAATCGCCAAGGGCAAGCAACACCAGTACCTGAAAGATAACGAGGCGCTGAACCAGTACCTGACACAGGGCGCCCTTGAGGGAGCCTCGATCTACGTGAACCCGGATGCCCCGCCGATATCCGGCAGTGGTCTCGAGGAGCTGGTGTCTCAGTTCCGCTCGGTCGCTGCCACCATCGACCGCCTGAGCCGTCTGTATACCGCTGAAGTCCTCTGGGAGATGGTCTACGGTGACGCCCTTACGGTGGAGCAAATGCGGGATGAGCAAACGGTCACCCGTTTCTGCGCGCAACTAGGTGAGCGCCTGCTGAGCGTGGCAGCCAAGGGTAGTGCCTACACCGTGGTTGTGCGCAAGGACCAGGAGCGCCAGCTGTATTTCCCGGTAGTCAAACTTCTTGCCCACGGGGTCGAGTCGGAAACCCAGTACCACCAGGAGTTCTTTGCCTCCGGCGAGTACCGCTCCCTGGTGGCGCTGGGCGCGACCATCAACACCCTGGTCGAGGAAGACGGCTATTTCCAGCGCGGCGACAAGACCCTCGCCACCCGCCGTTTTGCCGATGGCCTGGAATGGCTCATGGCCGAGGCGCGCAAGGGCTACAGCATCCAGCGCTACAAGGGCCTGGGTGAAATGAACCCGGAGCAGCTGTGGGAAACCACCATGGATCCGGAAGTGCGGCGCATGCTTAAGGTGACCATCGAGGATGCCGTCGCCGCCGACCAGATATTCACCACCCTGATGGGTGATCAGGTGGAGCCGCGCCGGCTGTTTATCGAGGATAACGCCCTGTCAGTGGCGAACCTGGATGTCTAGCTGACCGGCGTCAGCCTTGCGGGTGCGGCGCTCTGCTCCGCCGGCAGGGCAGTGTCTGTGTCGCTGCTGCCCCCTGTTTCCAGGCGATCGGTCTCGATGTCGGCGTGAATCGGTTCCAGCGCGACCATTTCCTTGTTGGCCCTGGTCGATAACTGCTGGAAGCGCTCGATCTTGCCGTACAGCCCCTGCTGGCCAGCCAGGCCCCTCACCGTGTCGTTATAGTGGTTGTTGGCCGCTTTCAGTGTATTGCCAAGCTTGAGCAGGCGCTCCGCCACCAGGCATACCTGGTTATAGATCTCCCCTGCCCTGCTGCTGATCTCCCGCGCTTCCCGGTTGCTTTGTTCGATCATCCACAGGTTGGCGACGGTCCTCAGGATCGGCATCAGCGTGGTGTGGGACACCATGATGACACCCTTTTTGTAGCCGTAATTGAACAGGTCCTTGTTGTGCTTCATCGCCTCGATATAGGCGGGCTCGACGGGCATGAACATCAGCACGAAATCCGGGCTGCCGATACCCGGCAGGTTGACGTAGTCCTTGGAGGCCAGGTCGTCGATGTGGTTGCGCACGGCCTGGGCGTGGGCGTTTAACGCCAGGGTTCGCGCTTCATCGGTGTCGGCGGAGATGGCCCTGTCGTAATCCACCAGCGATACCTTGCTGTCGATGACGAGATTCTTGCCATCCGGCAGGCGGATGACAAAGTCCGGTAGTTTGCGTTTCCCCTGGTCATCGCGGAAGGCGGCCTGCGCATCGTAGTGTTCACCCGCCTGCAGCCCGGCCAGTTCGAGCGTGCGCTGCAGCTGGGCCTCGCCCCAGTTGCCCGCGGTTTTCTTGTCGCCCTTGAGGGCGCTGGTCAGGTTGGTCGCCTGGCTGTTCATTTCCAGGCCCACCTGCAGTACCTTCTGGATTTCCTTCTCCAGAATGGTGTTGCCCCGCAGGGACTCGGAGTGGACCTCGTTGATGCGGCTCTGGAAGCCGCTGATCTGTTCGCGAAAGGGTTGCAACAGGGCTTCCAGCGACTCCCGGCTGGTGGTGGTGAAACTCTTGCCCTTGTCCTCGAAAATCCTGTTGGCCAGGTTCTCGAATTCCCGCTTCAGGTTGTCGCGGGCCTCGTTCAACAGTTGCACCTGTTCGGTGTGCCTGTCCTGACGCTCCCGGTGCTCGGTCTCGAGGCGGGTATGCTGGTTCTGCAGGGCATGGTATTTGTTGTTGGTCAGGGTGAGCTGCGCGCTCTCCTCGGCAAGCCTTGCCTGGATCTCGCCGAGCCGGATGCGATGCTGCTCCAGCTCTACTGACAGGCCGCGCTCATGGCTGCGGGCATCCGCCAGCTCGGTCTTGAGCAGGTCGTTTGCCACGCTGAGCTGCTCGCGGATGCGCTGGCTGACAAAGTGGCCCCGCAGCAGACCGACCACAAGGCCGATCGCGATGCAAGCGACGGCGGCGATGCCGGCGACGATCATCAGGTTCAGCTCTGTATCCATAAATCCACCCGGGTCGATTGCCGCCAGTTTAAAACAAACAGCCCCGCAAGCGCTGGCTTATTGTTGG
>Ga0209391_10000165_pt1 | contig 27048 bp, 25 predicted proteins | sample PPLLak3March2015_FD_187246 | JGI IMG/M metagenome (GOLD analysis project Ga0209391, IMG submission 187246) | Freshwater sediment microbial communities from Prairie Pothole Lake near Jamestown, North Dakota, USA - PPLs Lake P7 Core (1) Depth... | ecosystem: Environmental > Aquatic > Freshwater >...
ACCGCCGCGTCGCCGGCAGGACGGTGAACTCGGCAACGATCGTCCGGTCGGCGAGCCGCGCGACGTCGACGAACCAGGATGAGCGCGAGGTGCGGCTAGCCGCGCCGGCGCAGCACGCTACCCATGAAGCGAACGAAGGCTGCGTGTTCCTCTTCCGCGCGCTCGGTCGCCGTCTGGATTACCAGCACACAGTAACGGCCGTCGTCCAGGCGCCGCACGAAGACGTCGCGGCCGCCGTCGCGTGCGCGGAGCGTCGCGCGCATCCGCTGGCCGGGAGGGCGCTCGGGGGGCAGCCACTCGGCGTGCACGTCGCCCGTCGAGAGCAGCGCGTCGCGCCGCCCGCGATACTCGGTCGCGCCGCGCAGGTGGCGGATCGCGACGGTGTCGTTGCTGCCCGGTGCGTCCGGGTCGGCGTCGCGACGCTGTGCATCGGTGCGCATTGGCGTGTCCTGGCTGGAGGTGGCGTCGGACATGAATCTCCCTCTTGCCCGATGGTGTTCTCCTGCGGCCGAAGATACACAAATATGCCATGACCTTGCGTGCATGCCCGATCAACGGTAGCGACGAAAAGTTTTACAAATACGGCTGTGATGGACAGATCGGCCAAAATTGCCCTGAATCGTCGAGTTTCCTGACAGTGGCGAGTCTTGGCGCGGCGTGCCCGCCGCATTCTAAGCATGTGAAAAACGGGTCTTTGGTCCATGCGCCGAGGTGTCGCAGAATGACATCCCCTCATTGCACCGCAGAGCTCGACGCCATGAAACGCCTCTTCGCCTTCTTCATCGCGCTCGCTGCGTCTGCCGCAGCACTGGCCGCGCCGCCACTGCTCGGTCCCGCCGACCTCAACGCCTTGCTCGGCAAGCCCGGCGTGCGCGTCATCGACATCCGCGATCCCGCGTCCTACGGCGACAAGCACATCCCCGGTGCCGTCTCCGCCCCGTACGGCAACTGGCGCGGTCCTGCGTCCAATCCCGGCGAGCTGCCGGCACTGCCGGTGCTGACCAAGCGCGTACAGAGCCTCGGACTAATCCCCGAGACCCACGTGGTGGTCGTCTCCACCGGCAAGGACGTCACCGACTTCGGCGCCGCGGCGCGTGTCTACTGGACGCTCAAGGTGCTGGGCCTCAAGGAGTTGTCTGTCCTGAATGGCGGCGTGGCCGCGTGGACGGCCGCGGGTTTGCCACTCGACAATGTGAAGGTGACGGTGGCGGCGAGCACGTTCGAGCCGCGCATCGACGAGTCGCTAGTCGCGACGCGCGAGCAGACGATCGCGGCGGCGTCGAGCGGGAGCTCGCGCCTGGTCGATGCGCGACCGCCCGCGTTCTTCAAGGGCGAGACCCGCCACCAGGCGGCCAAGCTGCCGGGCACGCTCAAGGGTGCGGTCAACGTCGAGCACGCGAGCTGGTTCAAGCCCGGGACGACGACGTTCGTGACGGCCGACGAGGCGCGCAGGATCGCCGCGACGACGCCGCTCGAGCCGGGGCGTGACACAATCTCGTTCTGCAACACCGGGCACTGGGCCGCGACCAACTGGTTCGCGATGTCCGAGGTGCTCGGCCAGAACAACGTCAAGCTCTATGCGGGCTCGATGGTCGACTGGACCCAGGCCCCCGACGCGCTGCCGATGGACAACGTCCCGAACCGTTTCGAGCAACTGGTGATCGACTGGAAGCTCTGGGTGGACCGCACGTTCAACTGAAGGTCCGATGCGCAGGCTTCCCATCGCGGCCCTTGCGGCCGCGTTGCTTTTCGTGCTGGTGTGGTACGTGTCGGTGCGCCAGGCGGCGCTGTTCGCGATCGGCATCGCGATGGGCGCCGCGCTCGCCGGCGCGCGCTTCGGCTTCACCACCGGCTGGCGCAACCTGGTCGTCGCGCGTGATCCGCGCGGCGTCGTCGGGCAGGCGCTCCTGCTCGCGCTCGCCGCGCTCGGGTCGATGCCGCTGCTCGGGCAGTTCCCGGAGCTGAACGCCGCACTCGCTCCGCCGAGCGTGAGCCTCGTCGTCGGCGCGTTCCTGTTCGGCCTGACGATGCAGATTGCCGACGGCTGTGGCTCGGGCACGCTCTACAAGGCTGGCATGGGCGTGCCGCTCAACATGGGCATCCTGCCGCTGTTCGCGCTCGGCAGCTTCCTCGGCTCCGTGCACCTCGATCGCTGGCTCGTGCTCGGCGTGATCGAGCCGGTGAGCTTGGTCGACCACTTCGGTGTCGCAGGGGCGCTCGCGGCGACGTTCGCCGGGCTCGCCGTCGCGGTCGCGCTGGCGCTCGCATGGTCCGGCGCCGAAGGGCGTGCGTCCTGGTTCGACCGGCGCTGGCTGTGGGGGGCCGTCGCGCTCGCGGCGCTGGCGGTGCTGAACCTCGTGGTGGCCGGCCAGCCGTGGGGCGTGGTCTACGGATTCGGTCTCTGGGCGGCCAAGCTGGCGACCGCAGCCGGGGTTTTCGACCCGGCAGCGAACATGTTCTGGAACCAGCCGGGCAACGCGGAGATCCTGCGCCAGTCGGTGCTGCTCGACGTGACGTCGATCACCAACATCGGCATCCTCGCGGGAGCGTTGTGGGTGGCCGCCGGTGCGCCTTCCACCGGACGCCCACTCACGGCCGTGCAGTGGCTGATCGGCCTCGCGGCCGGCTTCGTGATGGGCTACAGCTCGCGCCTGGCCTTCGGCTGCAACGTGGGTGCCATGGTCTCGGGCATTTCCACCGGCAGCCTGCACGGGTGGCTCTGGGTGCCATTGGCGTTCGCCGGCACGCTGATCGGCCTGCGCGTGCGCCGGCGTTTCGGATTCGACGCCGCATGAGGCGGACCGTCTACCTGAAGTTGGCCTTCTGGGGTGCGCTCGCGCTCTTCCTCGCCTGGGACCACGCGCGGGCGCCGCGCATCGACCTGCGCTTCGAGGCACCGCTGATCGCGGCCGGCTCGGGGCAGACCTCGATCGCTGGGCACTGCGCGCTGCCGAAATAGACGGCGGGGACCGTCGGGCGCCAGCCGCCCGGAATTTTGCCGGAGAACGATCGCGCAATTGATGAGTCTCAAAACATATGCACGGCTTGTCGCGTACAAAGCCCTGTCGACCGAACGTGACGGTCGGACCCGGGAAAAATAACAATGACCATCGGCTGGATCACCATCGCTGCGATTGCGCTCGGCATCTCCTGGCTCGTGACGTTCACGTTGCTGAAGATGGCGGACGACAACGACCGGGCGGCCCGGCATGCCGAGCGGGAACTGATCCCGTTCTCGGACGTGACCGTCACGCAGGCCGGCTACCGCGAATGAAGCACGCCTGATCGGTGCGCGGGGATTGTCGCGCGGCCGCCTCCCGGCCACGCGAGAATCGCGGGATCGTCGCCTTATGGCACCCGAAGGGTGATGGAGGCGGGGGTCGGAATCGAACCGGCGTACACGGCTTTGCAGGCCGCTGCATGACCACTCTGCCACCCCGCCCGGGGTGCCGCGGACCTGAACGGGCCGGCGGAAACGAAACGGGAGAGCGCTTGGTTGCGCTCTCCCGGGAATGTGGAGCGGGAGACGAGTCTCGAACTCGCGACCTCAACCTTGGCAAGGTTGCGCTCTACCAACTGAGCTACTCCCGCGGCGAAGTCGCGCATTATAGCCGAAACGTTCCGCGAGTGAACATATCGAGCCTTTACAGGCGTTTGCGGGCCCGATGAGGCCACCACGACGACGCTCGGTTCAGCGCGCGAGTGCGGCCAGCAGGCACAACACCACACCGGCCGTCAGCAGCCGGCGCAGTCGCAGGTACCACGGCGGCAGCGCGGCGCGCGGCGCCAGCACGTGGTCGAGCGCGAGGTGGACCAGGAACACGGCCAGCAGGACGCCGATGCCGAGCCGCCACGGCAGCATTCCCGCTGTCCAGGCGGCGAGCGCGGGCATCACCGACCAGCCCATCCACGTCCAGCGGTCCGCGGCCGCAAATTCGCTCGCTTGCATTGCGAACGCCCAGTGCAGCGCACCGACGAAGGCCAGGATCACCATGCCGTAGTTGAGCAGCGCCTTCCCGCACCAGGCGGCGAGGTCGGGCGACCCGAACCACAGCCCGAACAGGAAGCTGGCGAACGGCAGGAGGCCGCTGGCCCCGAGCGCAAGCGCAGGCCGCGGAATTCGGGCGGCCTCGGCGGCGCTCATGGGCAAAGCCGGTCGGGCGTCCCGGCGCTGCGTCAGCCGGCGACCTTCACGAGCGCAGCGGCAACGTAGTCGACGTTGCGCGAGTTGAGCGCCGCCACGCAGACGCGTCCGGTGTCGATCGCGTAGATCGAGAACTCGCTGCGCAGGCGGGCGACGGCCTCCTTCGACAGGCCGGAGTACGAGAACATGCCGCGCTGGGCCAGCATGTAGCGAAAGTCCTTGTCCGGCAGCTGCGCGTGCAGCGCGGCGACGAGGTGCGAGCGCATCACCTTGATGCGCTCGCGCATGCCGCCGAGTTCCTCTTCCCAGAGCGCGAGGAGCTCGGGCGTGGTCAGCACCGTCGCCACGATCTGTCCCCCGAACGAGGGCGGGTTCGAGTAGTTGGCGCGAACCAAACGCTTAACCTGCGAGAGCACGCGCACGGCCTCGTCCCTGCTCGCGCCCACGATGGTGAGCGCGCCGATGCGCTCACCGTAGAGCGAGAACGACTTCGAGAACGAGCTCGCGATGAGGAGCGGACCCGGTGTCGCCGCGAACCAGCGCACCACCGCGCCGTCCTCGGCGATGCCTTGGGCGAAGCCCTGGTAGGCGATGTCGACGAAGGGCACGAGGCCGCGCGCACGCACGATCTCGATGATCCTCGTCCATTGCTCGGGCGTCGGGTCGACGCCGGTCGGGTTGTGGCAACAGGCGTGCAGCACGACGATCGCGCCTGCGGGCAGCTTCTCCAGCGAGGCGACCATGCCTGCAAAGTCGAGTCCGCGCGTCGCGGGGTCGAAGTAGCTGTACGTGCCGACCGCGAAGCCGGCCTGCTCGAACAGCGCGCGGTGGTTCTCCCAGCTGGGATCGCTGATCCAGATGCCGGCACCGGGCGCGAAGCGCCTGAGGAAGTCCGCACCGACCTTGAGTGCGCCCGTGCCGCCGAGCGCCTGCACGGTGACGGCGCGGCCGCCCTGCACGATCTCGCTGTCGTCGCCGAGCAAGCGCGCCTGCACCGCCTTGTCGTAGGCCGGAAGCCCATCGATCGGCAGGTACGGATGCGGCGCGCCTTTCGCCACCAGGATCTGCTCCGCGCGCCGCACGCACTCGAGCAGCGGCACCTTGCCCGTGTCGTCGCAATACACGCCGACGCCCAGGTTCACCTTGTTGGGATTGGTGTCGGCAACGTACGCCTCGGTGACGCCGAGGATCGGGTCCTTCGGTGCGAGCTCGACGGTGCCGAAAGGGTTGGCAGGGTGGGGCGCGTTCATTGCGGGTTTCCGTGGGAGCCGGGCAATCGTGGATTTTACCGCAGCGCGTGCCTCCGCCTCGACCCGGGTTCGTCCCGCGCTCGATGCTTGCATTCGCGGCCGGCGTGCCCCATGTTCGACGACCGGCCCCGAATCCCGCGCATGGCACGCCCCGACCGCATTCCCGTCGACGCCCCGAAGCTCCCGCCGGCAACGGCGTTGCGCACGCTCGCGCGCGTCGGGCGCTTCGTCCGGCCGTACCTGCGGCAGGTAACGCTGGCGGCGATCGCGCTCCTGGTCGCGGCGGGCGCGGTACTCGCGATCGGGCAGGGGCTCAAGTTCGTGATCGACCGTGGCTTCGTCGCGGGCAGCGCGGGCGAGCTCGACCGGGCGCTTGCGCTGCTCGGTGTCGTGATCGCGGTGATGGCGGTCGCGACGTTCACGCGCTTCTACTACGTGTCCTGGCTCGGCGAGCGCGTCACCGCCGACCTGCGTCGCGCCGTGTTCGACCACCTGCTCACGCTGCCGCCCGGCTTCTTCGAGGTCACGCGTACCGGCGAGGTGATCTCGCGCCTCACCAACGACACGACGATGCTCGAGACGGTGATCGGCTCGAGCGTCTCGATGGCCGTCAGGAACCTCCTGCTCCTCGCCGGCGGACTGGTGATGCTCGCACTCACGAGCCTCAAGCTGACGCTGCTCGTGCTGGCCGGGGTGCCGCTGGTAGTGGCACCGATCGTGCTGTTCGGCCGGCGCGTGCGGCGGCTTGCGCGGGCGAGCCAGGATCGCATCGGCGACGTCGGCGCCTACGTCGACGAGGCGCTGCACGAGATCCGCACGGTGCAGGCGTACGGTCACGAGCCGGTGGACCGCAAGCACTTTGCGGAGCGGGTCGAGGAGGCGTTCGCGACGGCGAAGCGCCGCGTGCGACAGCGCGCGCTGTTGGTCGCGGTGGTCATCATGCTGACCTTCGGCGCGGTGGGCGTGATCCTGTGGATCGGCGGCCACGACGTCCTTGCCGGGCGGCTCTCGGCCGGCGAACTCTCGGCATTCGTGTTCTACGCGGTGATCGTGGCGAGCGCGGTCGGCACGATCAGCGAGGTGATCGGCGACATCCAGCGCGCCGCAGGTGCGACCGAGCGGCTGTTCGAACTGCTCGCCGTCGAGCCCGCGATACGTGCGCCGGCCGAGCCGGTGGCCCTCCCGGTGCAGGGTCAGGGCACCGTCGACTTCGACGAGGTGTCGTTCAACTACCCGTCGCGCCCCGACACGCCGGCGCTGTCCGACGTCACATTCTCGATCGCGGCGGGCGAGCGGGTGGCGCTGGTCGGCCCCTCGGGCGCGGGCAAGACCACGGTGTTCCAGCTCCTGCTGCGCTTCTACGACCCGCAGTCCGGCGCGGTCCGCATCGACGGTGTCGACGTCGTCCGCGCCGACCCGGTGGCCGTGCGCCACCGACTGGCGGTCGTCCCGCAGGATCCCGTGATCTTCGCCGCGAGCGTGCTGGACAACGTGCGGTACGGCCGGCCCGACGCGAGCGACGCGGAGGTCCGCGCCGCCTGCGAGGCCGCCTACGCGACGGAGTTCATCGAGCGCCTGCCGGAGCACTATGCGTCGTTCCTCGGCGAGCGCGGCGTACGGCTGTCGGGCGGGCAACGACAGCGGCTCGCGATCGCCCGCGCGATCCTCGCCGACCGGCCGATCCTGCTCCTCGACGAAGCGACTTCCGCGCTCGACGCGGAGAGCGAGCGCATGGTGCAGCATGCACTCGAACGGCTGATGGCCCGGCGCACCGTGCTGATGATCGCGCACCGACTCGCGACCGTGCGCCACGCCGACCGCATCCTGGTGATGGACGCCGGGCGTGTCGTCGCGGCAGGGACGCACGAGGGGCTCGTGGCGTCGAATCCGCTCTACGCCCGCCTGGCCACGCTGCAATTCGGTGCCGGACAAGGGATGGCTGCGGGCGAGGTTGCGACGAACGATCGTTCGATCGTAAAATGACCGGTTCGCAGGTTTGAGAGGACGAGAGCGACGATGGGCGTCACCTATCCCGGCAGCCCCTACGAGCTGCACCAGCCGTTCGCGCCGGCGGGCGACCAGCCGGAAGCCATCGAGAAGCTGATCGAGGGCCTCTCCGACGGGCTCGCGTTCCAGACGCTCCTCGGCGTCACCGGCTCGGGCAAGACGTTCACGATGGCCAACGTGATCGCCCGCACCGGGCGGCCGGCGCTGGTGCTCGCGCCGAACAAGACGCTCGCCGCGCAGCTCTACAGCGAGTTCCGCGAGTTCTTCCCGAACAACGCGGTCGAGTACTTCGTCAGCTACTACGACTACTACCAGCCGGAGGCGTACGTACCGTCGCGCGACCTCTACATCGAGAAGGACAGCTCGATCAACGAGCACATCGAGCAGATGCGGCTGTCCGCGACCAAGGCGATCCTCGAGCGGCCCGACTGCGTGATCGTGGCCACGGTCTCGGCGATCTACGGCATCGGCGATCCGTCCGAGTACCACAGCATGATCCTGCACCTGCGCGAGGGCGACCGCCTCGCGCAGCGCGACGCGATCAAGCGGCTGACCGAGCTGCAGTACCAGCGCGCCGAGCTCGACTTCAAGCGCGGCACGTTCCGCGTGCGCGGCGACGTCCTCGACATCTTCCCGGCGGAGCACGCCGAGAGCGCGGTGCGCGTCTCGCTGTTCGACGACGAGGTCGAGTCGCTGACGCTGTTCGACCCGCTCACCGGCCACCCGAGGCAGCGCATCTCGCGCTTCACCGTGTTCCCGTCGTCGCACTACGTGACGGGCCGCCAGAAGGTGCTGAATGCAGTCGAGGCGGTCAAGTCCGAGCTCGCGCAGCAGAAGGAATTCTTCGTCTCGCAGATGAAGCTGATCGAGGCGCAACGCATCGAGCAGCGCACGCGCTTCGACCTCGAGATGATGATCGAGATCGGCTTCTGCAAGGGCATCGAGAACTACTCGCGGCACCTGTCGGGACGCAAGCCCGGCGAGCCGCCGCCGACGCTGATCGACTATCTGCCGCGCGACACGCTGATGATCGTCGACGAAAGCCACGTGACGATCCCGCAGGTCGGCGGCATGTACAAGGGCGACCGCGCGCGCAAGGAGAACCTGGTGAACTACGGGTTCCGCCTGCCGTCCGCGCTCGACAACCGGCCACTGCGCTTCGACGAGTTCGAGCGGCTCCTGCCGCAGACCATCTTCGTCTCGGCGACGCCAGCCGACTACGAGCACAAGCACGCGGGCCAGGTCGTCGAGCAGGTGGTCCGGCCGACGGGCCTCGTGGATCCGGTGCTCGAGGTGCGGCCGGCGCGCACGCAGGTCGACGACCTGCTCTCGGAGATCCGCATCCGCGTCGGCCGCAACGAGCGCGTGCTCGTGACCACGCTCACCAAGCGCATGGCCGAGGACCTGACCGACTACCTCGGCGAGCACGGCGTCAAGGTGCGCTACCTGCACTCCGACATCGACACCGTCGAGCGCGTCGAGATCATCCGCGACCTGCGCCTGGGCGAATTCGACGTGCTGGTCGGCATCAACCTGCTGCGCGAGGGGCTCGACATACCGGAGGTGTCGCTGGTCGGCATCCTCGACGCCGACAAGGAAGGGTTCCTGCGTGCCGAGCGCAGCCTGATCCAGACGATCGGCCGCGCCGCGCGGCACATCAACGGCACCGCGATTCTCTATGCCGACACGATGACGGATTCGATGAAGGCCGCGATCGGGGAGACCGAACGGCGCCGGCGCAAGCAGGTCGAGTGGAACGCGAAGATGGGCATCACGCCGCAGGGCGTGCAGAAGCGCATCAAGGACCTGATCGACGGCGTCTACGACGCGGATGAGGCGAAGAAGCAGCAGAAGGCCGCGCAGGCGCACGCGAAGTACGAGCGCATGCCCGAGAAGGACCTCGAGCGCGAGCTCAAGGGCATCGAGAAGGAAATGCAGGACGCCGCCAAGAACCTCGAGTTCGAGCGCGCCGCCGAGCTGCGCGACCGGCTCTACCAGCTGCGCGAAAAGCTCTTTGGCGTCGCGCTGCCGACGGAGACCTGAGCGCGGCGGCCGAAGGCCAGGCCCGCAGGGCCCGTCGCCGCGCGATGGTCTGCGGCCGACACGCGACGCCGCGCATCGCGCGCCGTGCGCATGGAGGCTGCACCTGAGCGTTCCCTACTTGCCCGCCGCCTTGCGCCTGGCGACGTCGATGTCGAGGTACTTCCAGGACGTGCCGAACGCCGAGAGCGCGTAGCCGTCGACCCACGGCTGCACGAGCACGTTGGCGATGCCATGCGTGTGCAGCGTCATCGGCATGTACGCGGCGGCGAGTTCCGACATCTTCCGCGCGAGCGCGACGCGCTCCGGACCGTCGGGCGTGGCGACGAACTTCTCGTAGGCGGCGTCGTATTCCGCGAGCCGGAAGCGCGAGCGGTTGGTGTCGTTCGGCGCCTTGCCCCACAGCGTCTGCAGGATCTCGTAGCCCGACGGGGCGAGCGGGCGGTAGCCCAGGTTGAACATCGGCAGCTTGCCGTTGAGGCTCAGGTTGAGGAGCTCGGCAAACGTCTGCTGCTGGACGTTCATGCGGATGCCGATCGCCTCCATGTTCTTCTTCCACAGCAGGTCGACCTCGCGATACCAGGACTCGGGCAGCGTGGCGCGGACGACGGTGAGCGGCGTGCCGTCGGGGCGCTCGCGGAGGCCGTCGCCGTCCCGGTCGCGGAAGCCGAAGCGCTCGAGCAGTGCCTTCGCGCCGGCGGGGTCGTAGAGGGACTTCACGGGCAGCGACGGGTCGTGGCCGCTGACCCCCGGCGGCAGCAGCTGGTTCGCCGGCAACGCGTTGCCGGCGAACAGCACGCGGATCAGCTCGCCGTTGTCGAAGCCCATCGCGATCGCGCGGCGCAGCGCCACCTGCTCGTTGGACATCCCGCCGACCGTCGGGTCGTCGATGTTGAAGTAGGTGAACGTGAGGTACGGCGAGGCGCCACGGTGGTGGACGATGCCGCGCTGCGCGTACTCTGCCTTCAGCCGCTCGCCGTCGAGTACGCGCCGGGCAGTGTCGCCGCCGATGCCGAGGAGATCGAGGCTGCCCTGGGTGAACGACAGGAGCTCGGGCGTGGGCTCCTCGATGATGCTGACTTCGACGCGGCCGATCGCGGGCAGCTTGCGGCCCTTCATGCGTGCGACGAGGTCCCGGTGCGCCGGGTTGTCGCTCGCGGGGAAGGCGATGGTCCGATAGCGCGGATTGGCCTCCAGCACGACGCGCGAGGCGCGCTTCCACTCCACCAGCCGGTATGGCCCGGTGCCCACCGGCTTCTGCATGATCGCGTCGCCGGCCGCCTCGACGACCTCGCGCGCCACGGCGAACGTGTCCAGCACCGCGAGGCGCTCGAGCAGCGTGTAGTTCGGCTGCGCGAGCTTCAGCTCCAGCGTGTGGCGGTCGACGGCGCGCAGCCCGGCAATCGGCGCGTCGTAGTCGACCTTGCCGCCGGGCTTGCGCGCGGGATCGACGAACGAACGCGCGCCGACCAGGAGGTCGGTGAGCGCCGGATCGCCGCCGCTGCGCAGGTTCGGGTCGAGCCTTCGCTTGAGGGAGTAGACGTAGTCCTCGGCGACGAGCTCGCGCGGCTTGCCCCTGAACGCAGGATCGTCGGTGAACAGGATGCCGCGCTTCAGCCGGATCGTCCACGTGCGCCCGCCGTCGGTGATCACGGGCATCGCTTCGGCAGTGTTCGGCACGACCTTCGCCGGGGCCGCGAGATAGTCGAACTGGTACAGGCCCTCGAAGATGTGGCTCGCGACGCGGGTCGACATCAGGTCGGTGCCCTGCTGCGGGTCGAGACTGGTGATGTCGGACATCGACACGCGCAGCAGCTTGGCCGGGTCGGCGGCGAGCGCTGGCGCCGCGGCGATCGCGGCAAGGATGAGTGCAGGGATCAGCGGGCGGACGAGGCGCATGGCGGGCGGGGGCGTGGGAGAAGGCGTAGCACGGCGAGGGCGGTGACCGCCGCGGCGCGCTATCATCTGCGGCGCGCGGTCGACACGCAAGCCCGCAAGACGACCGCCGCAGCGCCGGTCGACGGTCGGGGTCCGCGCCGGTGCAGGACATCGTGGCGAAGCAATCGATCCTTTTCGTCTGTTTAGGCAACATCTGCAGGTCGCCGACCGCGGAAGGGGTGTTCCGTGCTCGTGCCGCCCGCGCCGGGCTGACGGACCACCTCGAGATCGACTCGGCGGGGACGGGTGACTGGCACGTCGGGCAACCGCCCGACCGACGGGCGATCGCCGCGGCGGCGAGCCGAGGCTACGACCTCGCGGGGCTGCGTGCGCGGCAGGTCGCGACGGACGACTTCCACCGCTTCGGCTGGATCCTCGCGATGGACCAGGCCAATCTGCGCGAACTCGCGGCGTTGCGCCCGCGCGCATTCGAGGGGCACCTGGGGCTGTTCCTCGACGTCGCGCCGCAACTCGACGTGCGCGAAGTGCCCGATCCGTACTACGGCGGCGCGAATGGCTTCGAGCGGGTGCTGGACCTGATCGAGACGGCCAGCGACGCGCTGATCGAGCGCGTGACCGCCCGCTCGAGGTAACGCCGGACGCGCGGAGGGTCCGCGCGCTACCAGAGCCCTTCGGCAAGTCCCGCCGCGAGCGTCGCGCCGAGCTCGCGACACGCGTCGAGCGCGCTCCCCTCCACCGGATGCGCCAGAGCGACGCGCCCGCTGCGGTGGACGATGCCCGGGTGCACCTTGCGCAGGCGCAGGCCCTTCGCGACCCGATCGAGGTCGCGCATCGCGCCGGTACCGTCGTTGCCCGCACACACGAACGCGCTCCACGCGCGGGCCTCGATGCGGCCCTCGCACGGGTAGTAAATGCGCTCGAGGAAGTCCTTGACCTGGCCGGCCATGCCGCCGAAGTTCTCCGAACAGCCGATGAGGTAGGCGTCGGCCGCGAGCACGTCGTCGACGCCTGCATCGTGGGCGCGCAGGGCAACGGTGGCCACGCCGTCGACGCCGTGCGCGCCGTCGATCGCTGCACGGGCGAGTTCGCCCGTGCAGCCGAATTGCGTGTGCCAGACGATCAGGAGCCGCTTCATTGCTCACCGCGACCGGGCGCATGCGACGGCGCGCCCGGCCGACTCATACGAGGCGTGGCGTCAGGCCTGCGGCTTCGTATCGTCCCCGTGCCGGGTTTCCACGATCTGCAGCGGCTCGTCGGCGACCACCGGACGTGGTGCGCGGACGCGCTTGGGTCGCGGCGCGGGCGCGGATTCCGGCACGGGCTCGGGGGCGCGCGTCGTGGTCTGCACGAGCTCGAGCCCCGAATCCAGCGGCAGCGCCAGCGTGATCGGCGGGATCTCCGGCAGGTTGCGCGGCCGCGAAGGAGGCGCGACCGGCAACGCGGGAACCGCGGCTTCGGCCGCGCGCTCGATCAGCGACTCGCGACGCGGCTCGCGCGGCGGCCGAGCAACCTCTTCGGCGCGGACCGCAGCAGGCGGCGAGGGCAGCGGCGCCGTCGCGGGGGCCGGCGCGGCCTCGCTGCGGTACGGTTGAGTCGGCTGCGACACTTGCAGCGGGATCGCACCGACGTCGACGGGCACGGCGCCGAGGGGCTCGATCGCCAACTGCTCCGGCATCGGAGCTTCGGCCGCGGCACCGGTCTCGTCGCTGCCCGCGACGGCTTCCGCCGCGCCGGCGATCCGCTCACCACCATTGCCGCCGCGACCACGACGACCCCGGCGGCGGCGTCCGCCCTCGCGGCGGTCTTCGCCTTGCGCGGCCGCCTCGGGCAGCAATTCCGCACCGGTTGCGACGTCCAATGCGGGCGTGGCTCCGGCACTCGGCTCGCGCTCCTCGCGCGGGGGCTTCGGTGCCCGGGGTTCGCGCGGCTCGCGCTTCTCGCGGGGCTCACGCACTTCCCTCGGTTCACGCGGCTCGCGTGTTTCGCGCGCTTCCCTTGGTTCACGCGGCTCGCGCGTGTCACGCGGTTCCCTCGGTTCGCGCCCCTCGCGGGCCTCGCGCGGCGGACGTTCCTTCGCCTTGGCATCGTCGCGACGTTCGCCACGTTCCTTGCGCGGTTGTCCGCCCTGACCCGAGGCTTCACGACGCGACAACGCATCGCGTCCTTCACCGCGCTCGTCGCGGCGCTCCCCACGGCCTTCGCCACGACGCTCGTCGCGGCGTTCGCCACGGCGATCACCTCGAGGTGCTCCCGGGCCACCCCGGCGCGGCTCGCGCCGGGGCTCGGATGGCGCGCCGGCCGAGGGTGCCGCTGCGCTCGGTGCGGTCGGGGCCGCCGGCTTCGCCCGGAGCCATCCGAGCACCTTGTCGAGCCAGGTGCCGTGCTGCACGTACGCCACCGGGGCGGGCGCCGCGGCCGGCGCGGGCGTCGACACCGGCGCAGGGGCCTCGGGCGTGATGCCCTTGACCACGGCTTCCTGCCGCTGCTCCTTCGCGTCTTCCTTGATCTGCTGGGCGTGATCGGGCTGTTCCGGCTGCTGGACCAACTCGAACGACGGCGGCAACGGCTCGGCGCGGTTGAGATCGTCGTGCCGCAGCCGCTCGATCGAAAAGTTGGGCGTCTCGAGGTGCCGGTTCGGCACGAGCAGCACGTTGACCTTGAAGCGTGCCTCGATGGACGTGACGTCCGGGCGCTTCTCGTTCAGGAGGAAGGTCGCGACGTCGACCGGTACCTGCGCGACGATCTGCGCGGTGTTCTCCTTCATCGCCTCCTCCTGCACGATGCGCAGGATGTGGAGCGCCGTGGACTCGGTGCCGCGGATGTGGCCGATGCCGTGGCAACGCGGGCACGGGATGTAGGCCGACTCCGCGAGCGCCGGCCGCAGCCGCTGGCGCGACAGTTCCATCAGCCCGAAGCGGGAGATCTTGCCCAGCTGGATACGCGCACGGTCGTAGTGGAGCGCGTCGCGCAGGCGGTTCTCGACCTCGCGCTGGTTCTTCGAGCTCTCCATGTCGATGAAGTCGATCACCACGAGACCGCCCAGGTCGCGCAGCCGCAGCTGGCGGGCGACCTCGTCGGCAGCCTCGAGGTTGGTGCGGAACGCCGTCTCCTCGATGTCGCTGCCCTTGGTCGCACGGGCCGAGTTCACGTCGACGGCGACCAGGGCCTCGGTGTGGTCGATGACGATCGAGCCGCCCGAGGGCAGCGGCACCTGCCTAGAGTAGGCGGTCTCGATCTGGTGCTCGATCTGGAAGCGCGAGAACAGCGGCACGTCGTCGCGGTAGAGCTTCACGCGGTTGACGTTGTCTGGCATCACGTGTGCCATGAACTGCTGCGCCTGCTCGTGGACCGCCTCGGTGTCGATCAGGAGCTCGCCGATGTCCGGGTGGAAGTAGTCGCGGATCGCCCGGATGACGAGGCTCGACTCCTGGTAGATCAGGTAGGCGCCGGGCTGCATCTTGGCGGCGTCCTCGATCGCCGACCAGAGCTTGAGCAGGTAATTCAGGTCCCACTGCAGCTCCTCGGCGGCGCGGCCGATGCCGGCGGTGCGGGCGATGACGCTCATGCCTTGCGGGACGTCGAGTTGCCCGATCGCCTCGCGGAGCTCCTGCCGCTCCTCGCCCTCGATGCGGCGCGACACGCCGCCGCCGCGGGGATTGTTGGGCATCAGCACCAGATAACGACCGGCGAGCGAGATGTAGGTCGTGAGCGCGGCGCCCTTGCTGCCGCGCTCGTCCTTGTCGACCTGGACGATCAGCTCCTGACCTTCGCGCAGCTGGTCGGCGGCGCGACGGGCGCCTTCGCCTTCGCGCAGGAACTGGGGCGCGATCTCCTTGATCGGGAGGAAGCCGTGGCGCTCGGCGCCGTAGTCGACGAAGCAGGCCTCGAGCGAGGGCTCGACGCGAGTGATGACGGCCTTGTAGATGTTGGACTTCCGCTGCTCCTTGGCGGCGGACTCGATGTCGAGGTCGACGAGCTTCTGACCGTCGACGATGGCGACCCGAAGCTCCTCGGCCTGGGTGGCATTGAACAGCATTCGCTTCATGCGTGTTTCCCCGGCGCGCGACACGGCACCGGGGCACGGGCTTGCGACACGGGCGGGGGCTTCGTACGGAGAAGCCGGTCGCGCCCGGAGGGAACGGCTACGCGGCGGCGGGATCCGAAGCCTGGCGCGCGGGCAGCGGTGGCTGCCGGCGGACGGGGTACGAGCGGGCGCGGGATGTCTGGTTCATCGCGTGGGTCCCGTGATGGCGGGACGGTTCCGTCGTTTCGTCGTGGTCGTGGCTTCGAACAAGGAATCGCAACGAGCAATGACACGACCGCGACGCCCGCGCACGATGGCAGCGGGCGAGTCGGTGCGGTCGGGTCGGGAATCTCGCTATGGGCGCCGCGCAGCTCGCCGCCAACGTCGCCGGCGCCATGCCGGTGCGGGGACTGCGCCAATCCATTACCATCGCTGCTTTCGCGTTTCGGGCGATAGAGCCCGGCCGGTGAGCGACTTAACCGGCCCGGTTCGCAGACATTGCGGTCGCGAACCCCGCGCGCGGCGAGGTTGCCGTCGTGACGCCCGGCGGGACCTTGTTCCCGGCGGGCCGTCTCGGCACCGTTTGCGTGCGGACTGCGACGAATTATAAGCGAATGAACGGCTTAGGCAAGGAAAGTGTTCGGCAGGTCGAAATCGGCGATGACGCCGTCGGCCAGCGCATCGACAACTTCCTCGCCCGGATCCTGAAGGGGGTCCCCAAGAGCCATTTGTACCGGATCCTCCGTTCAGGCGAGGTGCGGGTGAACGGACGGCGGGTGCGCCCGGACGCGCGCCTCGCCCGGGGCGACGCCGTGCGCATCCCGCCGGTCCGGACCGCCGCGCCCCAAACTGGTGCAGTGGCGTCGCCGCGGCCGGCGCGCGCGTTGCCAATCGTGTTCGAGGACGACGCGCTGATCGCGGTGAACAAGCCGGCGGGACTCGCGGTCCACGGCGGCAGCGGCATCAGTCACGGCCTGATCGAGAGCCTGCGTGCAGCCCGGCCCGACGCCCGGTTCCTCGAGCTCGTGCATCGGCTGGACCGCGACACCTCGGGCCTGCTGCTGGTCGCCAAGACCCGGCCGGCGCTCACCGCGCTTCACGCCGCGCTGCGCGAGGGCGAGGTGGACAAGCGCTACCTGGTGCTGGTGCGCGGCCGCTGGCGCGATGAGAAGCGCGTCGTCAAGCTCTCGCTGCACAAGTTTGCGACGCGCGAAGGCGAGCGGCGCGTGCGGGTCGACGATGCCATGGGACGCGAGTCGGTGACCACCTTCCGCCGGCAGCAGGTGTTCCGCGCGCACGCGCCGCCGATGGCGCTCCTCGAGGCAGAGCTCGGCACCGGCCGCACGCATCAGATCCGCGTCCACCTCGCGCACTTGGGGTTCCCGCTCGCTGGCGACGACAAGTATGGCGACTTCGCCTGGAACAAGGTGCTCGCCAAGGAGGGACTCGCGAGGATGTTCCTGCACGCATGGCGGCTGGCCTTCCGCCACCCGTCGAGCGGCGCGACGGTCACGCTCGAGGCCTCGCTGCCGGCGGATCTCGCCGGTTATCTCGACACCCTCGAGCATGGGGAGAGTGCCGGTGCGTGAGCGCGGCGACCGCCGGTACAGGCTACTGGTGTTCGATTGGGACGGCACGCTCGCCGACTCGACGGACATCATCGCCGAGGCGCTGCGCGGCGCGTGCGCCGACATCGGCGAGCCGGTGCCGGATCCCGTGTCGGCGCGCTACGTGATCGGGCTGGGACTGCGCGACGCGCTCATGCACGTGGCACCCACGCTGCCGCCGGAGCGCTACCCCGAGCTGTCCGAGCACTATCGGCGCCGCTTTCTTGCGCGCGACCCCGAGATTCCGCTGTTCGCGGGCGCGCGGGAACTGCTCGACGACCTCGCGGCCGCCGGATACCTGCTCGCGGTCGCGACAGGCAAGACGCGCGTGGGACTCGACCGCGCGATGGCCGCGAGCGGCCTCGCCGCGCGCTTCCACGCGACCCGCTGCGCGGACGAGAGCCGGCCGAAGCCGCACCCGGAGATGCTGCACTACCTGATGGACCTGCTCGCGGTCGATGCCGGGTCGACGCTGATGATCGGCGACACGACGCACGACCTCGAGCTCGCCCGCGCGGCGGGCGCCGAGGCCGTGGCGGTGACCTACGGTGCGCACCCGCCGGAGGGGCTCGCGCGCCTCGCGCCACGCGCCACCGTTCATTCCGTGACGGAGCTTCACGCATGGCTCACGGCGAACGCGTGATCGCGCAATCCGCTGACCTCGTCGAGCGCGGTCCCGGCGTGCGCTTCGAGGTGCATCGGCACGGTCGAGCGCGGCCGGCGTTCGCGGTGCGCTTCGAGGGCGTGGCGCGCGCCTACGAGAACGCCTGTGCGCACCAGGCCGTGGAGCTCGACTGGATGCCCGGCGAGTTCTTCGACCACGAGGCACGCCATCTGGTCTGCGCGACGCACGGGGCACTCTACGAACCGGCGGACGGCCGCTGCGTGGCGGGGCCCTGCCGCGGTGCGCGCCTCATGCCGCTGCCCGTCGTGGAGCGCGATGGGCAGGTGTACCTGATCGAGTAGACTCTCGCAGCGCAACGTTGCCGGGGTGGCGGACGAAATGGCGGAACAACAGCTGTTGGACCAGAGCGTGATCGAGCGGCTCGCGCAGGACGTGCTGGCGGAGCGACGCCGCGCGCGCCGATGGAGCATCTTCTTCCGCTCGGTGGCGGCCGTGCTGGCCGGGCTTTTCCTGATCGCGGTGTTTGCGCTCGGTGGCTTCGGCGAAAAGGTCTGCCTCGACCGGTGCACGGCGATGGTGCGGGTCGATGGCGAGATCGAGGAGCGCGGCCGCGCGAGCGCTAGCAACGTGATCAGCGGCTTGCGGCAGGCGTTCGAGTACCCGCAGGTCAAGGGGGTGATCGTCGCGATCAACAGCCCCGGGGGCAGTCCGGTGCAGGCAGGTCAGATCTACGACGAGTTGCGGCGACTGCGCGCCAAGCATCCCGAAAAGCCCGCGGTCGCCGTGGTCCAGGACATGGCGGCGTCCGGCGGCTATTACATCGCGGCGGGTGCCGACCAGATCTACGTCGACAAGGCGAGCCTCGTCGGCTCGATCGGCGTGATCATGCAGGGCTTCGGCTTCACCGGGGCGATCGACAAACTCGGCATCGAGCGGCGGGTGATCACGTCGGGCGAGCGCAAAGGCTTCCTCGATCCGTTCCGTCCGCTCGCGCCCGCGGACGAGACGCACATCCGCAGCATCCTCGACGAGGTGCACGGCCAGTTCGTGAAGGCCGTGCGCGACGGCCGCGGCGCGAAGCTCAAGGAGTCGCCGGAACTCTTCACCGGTCTCGTGTGGACCGGCGCCCGCGCGATCGAACTCGGGCTCGCCGACGAGCTGGGCAGCGTCGACTCGGTCGCGCGCGAGGTGATCAAGGCCGAGGAAGTCGTCGACTTCACGCTCGAGGAGAGCCTGCCCGATCGCGTCGCGCGGCGCCTCGGCACGACGATCGCGCGGCACATCAGCCTCGAGTTGCGCACGCCGGCGCTACGCTGAAGCGCGGCGGCCGCAGGCCAGGCCCGCAGGGCCCGTCGCCGCGCGCGGCGAAGCGGCCGACGCGTGACCGCGACGACCGTCTTGACGGTACAAGGAGGCCGTGCTGAAGCGCGGCGACCGTTTCGACGGAAAAAGGAGGCTGCGCTGAAGCGCGGGACGGTCTCGCCGGCGCAAGGAGGCCGTGTTGCAGCCCGGCGGGCCCGCCGGGCCGGTCAGCGCTTCGCGGCCGGCGGCAGCCCCTTGACCTCCGCGCCGGGGCCGATGCCCTTCTGCGCGAACCAGCCCTTCTTCATCTCCAGCGCGTAGAGCGCGGGTGCCGTCGACCACGTGGTCCGCTCGACCTGCGGGGCCATGTCCTCGATGTTGATGATGCGCCCCTTGGCGTCGATGAACGCGATCGACAACGGGATGTACGTGTTGCGCATCCAGAACGACAGCATCCGCGGCGCGTCGTGAACGAACAGCATGCCGTGGTCCGGCGGCAGGCTGAAGCGATGCATCAGGCCGATCTGCCGGGTCTCGTCGGTGGCCGCGATCTCGGCGGTGACGACCTGCGTGCCGATGGTGAGCTGCATCGTCGGCAGGCCGGTGTTGGGCCGGCCGGGCTGGGCGTGTGCGGCAACGACGGCGAGGAGGAGCGGGACGGCGAGCAGCAGCGCAAACGTCGATCGGATCATGGGGTCAGGGGAGGGGGTGGCCGGCGGGGCGGCGTCGCAGATAGATGATCCAGAGTGCGGACGAGGCCAGGGTGAACGTCGCCATGCCGAGCGCGAGCGACCAGAGCGAGTGGGCGAGAAACGGCGCGATCGTACCTGCATTCACCGCGGCGAGCGAGAACTGCAGGAAGCCCTGCAGCGACGAGGAGAGCCCGCGCATCGACGGAAAGAGGTCGAGCAGGATCAGCGTGACGCTCGGCATGATGATCGCCGAGCCGATGCAGAACACGAAGATCGGCAGCACGTGCCACGCGACGTGCGCCAGGTCTAGTGCGCAGACGGCGAGGTTCAATGTGACACCCGCGAACGCGAACGCATAGCCCAGGCGCACGGTGCGCTCGAGCGAGAGGCGCCCGGCGACCCGACCCGAGATCAGCGCGCCGATCATGATGCCCGTGATCATCGGCACGAACAGCCACGCGAAGCCCTGCGTGGACACGCCGAGCAGGTCGACCAGGAACACCGGCGCGACGGCGACGTAGACGAAGAACGCGGCGAAGTTGAGCGCGGGGATCGCCGCGAGCAGCAGGAAGTCGAGCCGGGTCAGTACCGTGCGGTAGTTGCGCCACAGTGCCTTCGGGTGCAGCGGCTGTCGCGCCGCGGGCGGTAGCGTCTCGGGCAGCGCGCGCAGGCACCACGCGATCAGCGCGAGCGTGAACGCGAGCAGGAACCAGAAGATCGCGCGCCAGCCGAAGGCGTTCAGGAGCACGCCGCCGATCACCGGCGCGATCGCCGGGGCGATGCCGAAGATCAGCGTCACCTGCGACATCAGCTTTTGCGCCTCCGGGCCGTGGAAGCGGTCGCGGATCAGCGCGCGGCCGACGACCATCGGCGCGCCGGCGCACAAGCCCTGCACCGCGCGGAACAGCCACAGCGATTCGATGTTGCCGGCGATCGCGCAGCCGAGCGTGGCGACCGCGAATACGGCGAGCGTCGCGATGACCACCGGCCGCCGCCCGAGCGCGTCGGAAAGCGCGCCGTGCCAGAGCATCATCAGCGCGAACGCGAGCAGGTACGCGGAGAGCGTCTGCTGGATGGCGATCTGGGAGACCGCGAACTCGTGCCGGATCGCGCCGAACGCCGGCAGGTAGGTGTCGATCGCGAACGGCCCGATCATCGACAGCGCCGCGATCAGCGCCGCGAGGCCCCAGTGGCGCGTCCTGGCCGCGGGCGGGCTGTTCGGCGGGTCCGCGGTCACGAGCGTGCGCGCGCGCCGTCGATCGCGGCATCCACGGCGGCGCGGTCGTAGCGCGGGGCGAAGAGGCCGATGAAGGCGTAGACGTAGCTGCGCAGGAACACGTTGCGTCGCAGTGCGAGGCGGGTCGTCGACAGCGGGAACAGGTGGCTCGCGTCGAGGCAGGTGAGGTCCGCGTCGCGGTCAGCGTCGTACGCCATCTGCGCGACGATGCCGACGCCCATGCCGAGCGACACGTAGGTCTTGATCACGTCGGCATCGAGCGCGGTCAGCACGACGTTCGGCGTGAGCCCCTCGGCCGCGAAGGCGGCATTGGCCTGCGAGCGGCCAGTGAACGCGAAGTCGTAGGTGACGATCGGATGCTTCGCGATCGCTTGCAACGTGAGGGGCGTCACGCGCGCCAGCGGATGGCCGTTGGGGACGAGGACCACGCGGTTCCAGTCGTAGCAGGGCAGCGTGACCAGGTCAGGGTAGTCCGACAACGCCTCGGTGGCGATGCCGAGGTCGACTTCGCCGGCGGCCGTCTGCTCGGCGACCTGGCGCGGGTTGCCCTGGTGCAGCACCAGCCGGACCTTGGGATAGCGCGCGGCGAACGCCTGGAGCACGCGCGGCAGCACGTAGCGCGCCTGCGTGTGGGTGGTCGCGATTGCGAGCTCGCCCTCGTCTTCGCTCCTGAACTCCTCGGCGACGCGTTTCAGGTTCGCGATTTCCACCAGTGCCCGACGTGCGGTGGCGACGACGATCGTGCCGGCGGGCGTAAGCGCGGCGAGCCGCTTGCCCTGCCGCACGAACACCTCGACGCCGAGCTCGTCTTCGAGCTGGCGGATCTGTTTGCTGATGCCGGGCTGCGAGGTGAAGAGCGCTGCCGCGGCGTCGGACACGTTGAGGCCGTGATCGACGATCGCGCAAAGGTAGCGGAGCTGCTGCAGATTCACGGTCGTATGGGCGACGGCGCGCGGCAAGGCTTTCGCGCCACGACGCATGAGTACATCGGCGCGTGGTTATATAATGAGCGTTCAATTGTAACCCGGAAGCATAAGGAGCTTCCGGCAATCCAGATACGACCGTCCTAGACCGTGGCCCAGTACTTCGTCCTCCACCCCGCGAATCCGCAACCGCGCCTGATCCGCCAGGCGGCGGAGATCCTGCGCGACGGCGGGGTGATCGCCTACCCGACGGACTCGAGCTACGCGCTCGGATGCGCTCTCGGCAACCACGAGGCGGTGCAGCGCATTCGCGACATTCGCGGCGTCGACGAGCACCACCACCTCACGCTCGTGCTGCGGGACCTGGCGGAACTGGGGCACTTCGCGCGCCTCGACAACTGGCAGTTCCGGCTGGTGCGGCAGGGCGTCCCCGGACCGTTCACGTTCATCCTCCCCGCCACGCGCGAGGTGCCGAAACGGCTCATCCACCCGAAGCGCAGCACGGTCGGCGTGCGCGTGCCCGAGCATGCGGTCGTGCGTGCGCTGCTGACGGAGCTCGAGGCGCCGATACTCTCCTCGACGCTGCTCCTGCCCGGAGACGAAGCCCCGCTCAACGACCCGGAGGTGATCCGGGAGCGCCTCGAGAAGCGCCTCGACGCGATCCTCGACGCCGGCGCCTGCTCGGCGGAGCCGACCTCGGTGATCGACCTCGCGGTGGATCCGCCCGTGGTGGTGCGCCGTGGGCGCGGCGACCCGGCGCGGATGGGGCTCTTCGCCGACTGACAATTCCTCCCGCGGAAGTCGGGTACAATAGCTCCCGATGGAATTTCTCGAGACCATCGTGCTCTGGGGAGTGCCGGTGGTCCTCGCCATCACGCTGCACGAGGCCGCCCACGGTTACGTCGCCAAGCTCTTCGGCGACCGGACGGCCGAGATGCTCGGGCGCGTCACGCTGAACCCGATCAAGCACATCGACCTGGTAGGCACGATCCTGGTGCCGGGGCTGATGGTGCTGCTCAAGGTGCCGTTCGTCTTCGGTTGGGCGAAGCCCGTGCCGGTCAACTTCGGCAACCTGCGCCATCCGAAGCGCGACATGATCTGGGTAGCCGCGGCGGGACCGGGCTCGAATCTCCTGCAGGCAGTCGCCTGGGCGCTCGTGCTCGTGGCGCTTGTCGGGGTAGGTTCGCTGGGCAGCGCGGGCTTCGCGAAGATGGCGGCCGTGGGAGTACTGGTCAACTTGGTGTTCTTTGCGCTCAACCTGCTGCCGATACCGCCGCTAGACGGCGGTCGAATCCTGGTGGGACTGCTGCCGGGACCGGCCTCGGCCGTGGTGTCGCGCATCGAGCCGTTCGGACTATTCGTGATCCTCGGGCTGTTGGCCGCGGGATTGCTCGACAACCTGATGCGACCGCTGATGACCGGCGGATTCAAACTCATCCTGATGCTGGTTCCCGCCGCGGAACCACTGCTGCGGCACTCGATCGGCCTCTAGGCCGCGGTGCCGCGCGCTTTCACTTCGAGATCGCGTAACGATGTTCGCTGACCGCGTGTTGTCGGGCATGCGCCCGACGGGCCGCATGCATATCGGCCATTACCACGGCGCCCTGCGCAACTGGGTTCGCCTGCAGGAAGAGTACGAGTGCCTGTACTTCGTTGCCGACTGGCATGCCCTTACCACGCACTACGAGGAGCCCGGCGACATCGTTGCGAGCGCCTGGGAGATGGTGATCGACTGGCTCGCCGCCGGCCTCGACCCCAACCGCTCGACGATCTTCATCCAGTCGCGCGTGCCCGAGCACGCCGAGCTGTCGCTGCTGCTCGGCATGATCACCCCCGTGGGCTGGCTCGAGCGGGTGCCGACCTACAAGGACCAGCAGCAGAAGCTCGCCGACCGCGACCTGTCGACCTTCGGCTTCCTCGGCTACCCGCTGATGCAGGGCGCGGACATCCTGATCTACCGCGCGAATCTCGTGCCGGTGGGCGAGGACCAGGTCTCGCACCTCGAGCTCGTCCGCGAGCTCGCGCGGCGCTTCAACCACATCTACGGTCGCGAGCCGGGCTTCGAGGACAAGGCCAAGGCCGCGGTGAAGAAGCTCGGCAGCAAGAAGGCGAAGCGCTACGACACACTGCGCACGGCGTTCCAGGAGAAGGGCGACGAGCAAGCGCTCGTCGCGGCGCGGGAGCTCCTCGAGGAGACGCAGAACCTCTCGTTGGGCGATCGCGAGCGCCTGTTCGGCTATCTCGAAGGCTCGCGCCGTGTGATCCTACCCGAGCCCCAGCCGCTCCTGACCGCGACACCCAAGGTGCCAGGGCTCGACGGGCAGAAGATGTCGAAGTCCTACGGCAACGCGATCCTGATGCGCGAGGACCCGGCGGAGGTCACCCGCAAGGTCCGCACGATGCAGACCGATCCCGCACGCATGCGCCGCACCGACCCGGGCAACCCCGAGAACTGCCCGGTGTGGCCGCTGCACCAGATCTATTCGGACCAGGCGACACGCGAGTGGGTGGTGCAGGGCTGCACCACGGCCGGCATCGGCTGCCTCGACTGCAAGCAGCCGGTGATCGACGCGATCATCCGCGAGCAGCAACCCTTCATCGAGCGGGCGCAGCGCTACCTCGACGACCCCCAGCTCGTGCGCAACATCGTGGCCGACGGCTGCGAGCGCGCGCGCACGCTGGCCGAGGAGACAATGCGCGAGGTGCGCGGCGCGATGGGGCTCAACTATGACTGACGCGGCACTCGACCTCGCGCACCCGGCGGTCGAGCCCAAGCCGCTCGCGCGCGTCTACGGCGAGGCGTGGAACGAGCTGCCGCGGGACCTCTACATCCCACCCGAGGCACTCGAGGTCTTCCTCGACACGTTCGAGGGGCCGCTCGACCTGCTGCTCTATCTGATTCGCAGGCAGAACATCAACGTGCTCGACATCCCGATGGCAGTCCTGACGCGCCAGTACCTCGGCTACGTCGAGATGATGCGCCGCACGCAGCTTGAGCTCGCCGCCGAGTACCTGCTGATGGCGGCGGTGCTGATCGAAATCAAGTCGCGGCTCTTGCTGCCGCGCCCGCCGGCACTGCCCGGCGAGGAGGCCGGGGACCCTCGCGCAGAGCTGGTACGGCGCCTGCTCGAGTACGAGCGCATGAAGGAAGCCGCGCGCGCCATCGACGCGCTGCCGCTCGCCGAGCGCGACTTCGCCACCGTGCGCATCTGGTTCGATCGTGCTTCGACGACACGCCTGCCCAAGGTCGCGCCCGAGGAACTGCGTGCCGCGTGGGCCGCGCTGATCCAGCGCGCGAAGATCAATCGCCACCATCTCGTGACCCGCGAGCAGCTGTCGGTCCGCGGCGAGATGAGCCGGATCCTGAAGGCGATCGCGCCGGGGCGCTTCGCGGCGTTCACCGCGCTGTTCGTGGAGCACGCCGACGTCCCGCACCTCGTGGTGACGTTCCTCGCGATCCTCGAGCTCGCGCGCGAACAGCTGATCGAGGTGGCGCAGGCCGAGCCCTTCGCGCCGATTTACGTCCACGCCCGGGGCGAGGCGCCGTTCGCGCTCCAGCCCGACGAAGCCCCATGAACGACGAAACCAATTCCGACCTGCCGGTGGTCGCGGACGCCGTCGAGGCGAGCCTCCCCGCCGAGTTTCCCGGCGACGCCGCGGAAATCAAGGGCGTGCTCGAGGCCGCACTGCTGGTCGCCGGCGAGCCCGTGCCCGTGGCGATGCTCGCCAGGCTGTTCGATCCGCCGCTCGCCGCCGATCTGGTGGCGAAGCTCCTCGAAGATCTCCAATCCGACTGGTCCGGCCGCAAGGTCGAGCTGGTGCAGGTGGCCTCGGGGTGGCGCTTCCAGGGCAGGCAGGAGATCCAGACCTTCCTCGATCGACTTTCGCCCGAGAAGCCGCCGAAGTACTCGCGCGCCGTGATGGAGACGCTCGCCATCATTGCGTATCAGCAACCCGTGACCCGCGGCGACATCGAGTCGATCCGCGGCGTCGCCGTGTCCACGAACGTCATCAAGGCGCTCGAGGACCGGCAATGGGTCGAGGTCGTCGGTCATCGCGAGACGCCGGGTCGCCCGGCGCTCTACGCGACGACCCGCACGTTCCTCGACGATCTCGGCCTCACTTCCCTCGCGGAGCTTCCTCCGCTGGCCGAGCTCGATCCGTCCCACCTCCTGGAGATGCCCGATGCCCCAGCCAAGGCCGCCGAAGCGCCACTCGCGCTCGCGGGCCCGATTCTCGCGACCGACGACAGCACCGCCCCAACCGAGCCTGGCGCTGCAGCAGATCGCGGAGGAACAGCCGCACCACCGCCACAAGTCGTCCACTGACGAGATCTTCTCGGAGCCGCAGCGGCTCCACAAGATCCTCGCCTCGTGCGGCTTCGGCTCGCGGCGGGCCATGGAGGAGCTGATCCTCGCCGGACGGATCACGGTCAACCGCATGCCGGCCGAAATCGGGCAGAAGGTCGGCCCGGGCGACGAGGTGCGCATCAACGGCGAGCCGGTGAAGATCCGCTTCGCCGAGCCCAAGCCGCGCGTGCTGATCTATCACAAGCCGTCGGGCGAGCTCGTGACGCGCGACGATCCCGAGGAGCGTCCGACGGTCTTCGAGCAACTGCCTTCGATTCGCGACGGCAAGTGGATCGCCGTCGGCCGCCTCGACTACAACACCGAGGGCCTGCTGCTCTTCACCAACTCCGGGGAGCTTGCCAATCGTCTGATGCACCCGCGCTACGAGGTCGAGCGCGAGTACGCAGTGCGCGTGATGGGCCGGCTCGCCGACGAGCAGGTGCGCGCACTGCTGACGGGCGTCGAGCTCGAGGATGGGCCGGCGAAGTGCACGAAGGTCGAGGACGGCGGCGGCGACGAGGAGAGCTCCAACCACTGGTACAACGTTGCGCTGCGCGAGGGCCGCAACCGCGAGGTGCGTCGCCTGTTCGAAGCGCTCGGCCTCACGGTGAGCCGGCTGATCCGCACGCGCTACGGGCGCGTGTCGATGCCCACGGTCGCCAAGCGCGGCGACGTGATCGAGATGGAGTCCAGCGATGTTGGGGCGCTGCTGCGTTCCGTCGGCATGAAGGCCGAGGGCGGAGCGCCGCAGCAGCGCCCGCCCGGCGCGCCGCGCGCATCGCAGGGGCACCCGCAGGGCCAGCCGTCGGCACAACCGCACGGCAAACAGGGCAAGCATCGCCCGCCGCGCCGCCAGGGTCAGGGACCGCAGGGTATTCCGGGACAGCCGCGGCCGCAGGGACAGCCGCGGCCGCAGGGACAGCCGCGACCGCACGGACAGCCGCGGCCA
>Ga0209391_10000167_pt1 | contig 27018 bp, 19 predicted proteins | sample PPLLak3March2015_FD_187246 | JGI IMG/M metagenome (GOLD analysis project Ga0209391, IMG submission 187246) | Freshwater sediment microbial communities from Prairie Pothole Lake near Jamestown, North Dakota, USA - PPLs Lake P7 Core (1) Depth... | ecosystem: Environmental > Aquatic > Freshwater >...
ATACTTTTCTGGAAATTTCAGACAATCTGAGGCTCGGAACGCACGACCCAAATGCACAATGGCTGTATGGGCTGGATGTTTCCGTACATCCGGATTACCGGGGGCAGGGAATAGCAAGAGCCTTATACGATGCCCGGCAGAATCTGGCCAGAATTTTGGGAACTAAAGGGCAGATGACCGCCGGTATGCCCATAGGATTTGAACTGGTAAAAGACAAAATGAGCATAGCCCTATATTGCGATAAAGTCATCAAAGGTGGGATCACTGACCCCACCATAACTGCACAAACCAAATGCGGATTTATCCTGGTAGAACCCCTCTTCGGTTATCTGGACGATCCCCGTTGCGGAAATTGCTCCATACTCATGTACCGGCCTCTGGATCCAAATACAAAATTGTAGGAATGATGCTTTCCCTGGATTACCATAAAACAGCTCCCCTGCTAACCTGTTTTTTCAGCCCAAAATGAAGCCTGAAACTATCCATAGTTCAGCAAAAATCAAGGTTTGACAACTGAAAAGCTAATTTTTAAATATTTTCTTTTCTTATTAACAATTCCAAACAATAAACAAGCCCAAATCCTTAAATTTGCCGGCAGGTAAGCATCCCTTAATTCTTGAAAATGATCTATTTCTTTCAAAAAGATCAAACTGTTTTTGCAGTAGGATCTGAAACCCAATTTGACAAGGACAGCACAGAAAAACTCATCTGGTTGTTTGGTAATGCCGATTTATTAAAAACCGACGCCGTCAAAGGCAGTTTTGTGGGTCCGCGCAAAGAAATGATAAGTCCCTGGAGTACCAACGCCGTTGAGATTACCCAGAATATGGCCATTCAGGGGATTTACAGGATGGAAGAGTTCTTTATGACAGACTCCCCAAAACCGGTATTCGACCCAATGATCAGGCATCATTACACACATTTGGACCAGGATATTTTTACGGTACATCTCGCCCCACAACCCGTACTGGAAATTGAAAATATTGCTGCCTACAACCGTCAGGAAGGTTTGTCGCTCAGCGAAGAGGAAGTGCAATACCTCATGGATCTGTCAAACAGAATTGGCAGAAAACTCACAGACTCCGAGATCTTTGGATTTTCTCAGGTCAACTCAGAACACTGCAGACATAAGATCTTTAATGGTACTTTTGTGATTGATGGAAAAGAAAAACCTGTTTCGCTTTTTAAACTGATTAAAAAGACCTCACAAGAAAATCCGAATACCATTGTTTCTGCCTATAAAGACAACGTGGCCTTTATTGAAGGTCCTGTAATTGAACAGTTTGCACCCCTTTCATTTGACAAACCGGATTATTACGAAAAGAAAGAAATACAGTCCGTTATCTCGCTAAAAGCAGAAACGCATAATTTCCCAACCACAGTAGAACCCTTTAACGGGGCAGCTACCGGCTCGGGTGGTGAGATTCGCGACAGGCTGGCCGGCGGTAAAGGATCTCTGCCTCTTGCAGGTACGGCGGTGTATATGACTCCCTATTCAAGACTCTCTTCAGGAAAACCCTGGGAAAAAATACAGGAACGCAAATGGCTGTACCAAACACCTATTGACCTCCTGATCAAAGCCTCCAACGGGGCTTCCGATTTTGGCAACAAATTCGGGCAACCACTTATATCCGGTTCCCTTTTTACTTTTGAACACGAGGAACACAACCGCAAACTGGCGTACGATAAGGTGATCATGCTGGCCGGAGGTATTGGTTATGGCAAGGGCAAAGACAGCCAGAAGGACAAACCGAAAGCAGGTGATGCCATTGTTGTTATGGGAGGTGATAATTACCGCATCGGGATGGGTGGCGCAGCCGTTTCTTCTGCAGATACAGGAGAATTCAGCAATGCCATAGAATTAAATGCTGTTCAGCGCTCAAACCCCGAAATGCAAAAACGGGTAGCCAATACAATCAGGGCCATGGTGGAAAGTGACGACAACCTGATCATATCCATTCATGACCACGGGGCAGGCGGACACCTGAACTGTCTTTCGGAACTTGTTGAGGACAGCGGGGGTGAAATCGATCTGAATGCCTTGCCTGTGGGAGATAAAACCTTATCAGCCAAAGAGATCATAGGCAACGAATCTCAGGAAAGAATGGGACTGGTTATCCATGAAAAAGACATGGATTATATAAAAAGAATTGCTGATCGGGAACGGTCTCCTTTTTATAAGGTGGGAAGGGTAACCAGCGACGGAAAATTTGTTTTCAAAGCAGATGGCCAAACTCAAAACCCGATGGATTTGCAATTGTCTGATATGTTCGGAAGTTCTCCAAAAACCATTATGGCGGATACATATGTGCTTAGAAAATATGAAGAAGTCACCTATGATCCAAAAGAAATATATGCATATGTCGCTCAGGTGCTTCAACTGGAAGCCGTTGCCTGCAAAGACTGGTTAACCAATAAAGTTGACCGCTGCGTTGGCGGAAAAGTTGCCAAACAGCAGTGCTGCGGTTCCCTGCAGTTACCTCTGAACGATGTGGGTGTTATGGCACTGGATTATCAGGGTCTAAAAGGTATTGCCACATCCATAGGTCATGCCGCGGCCAGCGCACTGATTGATGAAAAGGCGGGTTCTAAAAATGCCATAGCCGAAGCACTGACCAATCTGGTATGGGCACCGCTTGAAAATGATCTGGCCTCTGTTTCGCTTTCTGCGAACTGGATGTGGCCCTGCAGAAATCCGGGTGAAGATGCCCGACTGTACAGTGCAGTGGAAGCAGCCTCTGAATTTGCCATAGCTCTGGGCATCAATATACCCACCGGAAAGGATTCCCTTTCCATGAAACAAAAATATCGCGACGCCGAAGTGCTGTCACCGGGAACGGTCATCATTTCGGCTGCCGGTCAATGTGCAGATTTGAGAAAGGTGGTAGAACCTGTATTGAAAGTGACAGAAAACAACCGGATTATCTATATCGATTTTTCCGGTGACGAGCTTGAACTTGGCGGATCCTCTTTTGCACAGACCAGAAACAAGGTCGGCAGTAAAACACCAACAATCAACGACGATGCTTATTTCAAAAAAGCCTTCAATGCCGTTCAAACCCTTATCAAACAAGATTGGGTTACCGCGGGTCATGACATATCTGCCGGCGGTCTGATCACTGCCTTATTAGAAATGTGCTTTCCGGAAGTCAATACAGGAGCCCTCATCAACCTGCAGGTTTTAGCTGAGAAAGATCCGGTGAAATTGCTGTTTGCCGAGAACAGTGCAGTGCTGCTACAAACTGATCGGGCAGAAGAAACGGAAGAATTTCTGCGTGAAGCAGGTATTCGCTATGCCGTAATTGGCAAAGCAGTTCAGGGAAAAGCGCTCACCCTGGAAAATCCTGACCTGTCTTTTGACATAGAAATATACCGGGATCTCTGGTTCAGGACTTCCTACCAGCTGGATGAAAAACAATGCCAAAACAACAAAGCAGCAGAACGCTATGAAAATTATAAAGTTCAACCTTTGAGTTTTAAATTTCCGGACCACTTTACCGGAAAGTTGCCTGAACTGCCTTCCGGAAAAAAATTTAAAGCTGCGATCATCAGAGAAAAGGGCTCCAACAGCGAGCGCGAGATGGCCCATGCCATGTACCTGGCCGGTTTTGATGTAAAGGACGTGCATATGACAGACCTCATCAGCGGCAGGGAAAATCTGGAAGATATACAATTCATCGGCGCGGTGGGTGGATTCAGCAACTCTGATGTGCTGGGTTCTGCCAAAGGCTGGGCAGGTGCTTTTAAGTACAATGAAAAAGCCAATACTGTGCTTCAGAATTTCTTTGCCAGAAAGGATACTTTATCTGTGGGTATCTGCAATGGCTGCCAGTTATTTGTCGAACTGGGACTGATCAATCCCGGACACGACAAAAAACCCAAAATGCGGCACAATGACTCGCACAAGCACGAGAGCAATTTCTCTTCAGTGAAAATCCAGAAAAACGATTCCGTAATGTTCTCAACCCTGGAAGGCAGTACCCTGGGGGTCTGGATCTCGCACGGTGAAGGAAAATTCAGTTTTCCTTATGCCGAGGACAAATACCACATAGTCGCAAAATATGGTTATGAAGCTTATCCGGCAAACCCGAACGGCTCCGATTACAATACAGCCATGATGGCCAGTGATGATGGCCGGCACCTGGTGATGATGCCCCATATAGAGAGGTCGGTGTTTCAATGGAACTGGGCCCATTATCCCAAAAACAGAAAAGATGAAGTCAGCCCCTGGCTGGAAGCCTTTGTGAACGCTAGAATTTGGTTGGAAAGGAATAAATAAAAGTATATGAAACCTGATCCTCGATCAGGTTTTTTGTTCCTGTTTTTTGGCAGCAGGAAAAAGCACATTGTTTAAAATAAGCCGGTAACCGGGAGAATTCGGGTGCAGATCCAGTTCTGTTTTGGCATCGCCTACCCTGTGCTGGTAATCCTCCGGATCATGGCCTCCGAAAAAGGTAAACATGCCTTTGCCATGGACACCGTGAATATACCGCGCCTCCCTGTTCATCTTGTTCTCTGCCAAAATGACTACTGAGGGTTTTATCTGTTCCGGATTAAAAGCTGTAGTCTGTCCCATAAAGCCTTTGATCAGCAGGGTGTGATTCTGACAGAGCATACTGGGAATTCGATCCCATTTGGCTGAAAAATCCTTGAGTTCAAAATAATCTTCCGTTCTGGCTATATTTCTTTTATCCGACATGTCTATTGAAGAAAATTCGTAGATCAGGGGATTTCTTTCCAGCAGAAAATCTGTAAAGGCAAAAGTTTTCTTGAAATCGATCCTGCTCTGGTAATCTTGTGAGGAGGGATCACCATCGAACATGGATTCACAGATATCAACCCCTTCGGCAGCCAGGGCTATATCAAAGCTGTCAGTGGCCGAACACATGGCGAACATAAATCCTCCACCGGTTACAAAATCCCGTATTTTAAGCGCTACCGCCAGTTTTTGTTCAGAGACTTTCTCATATCCCAGGCTTTTTGCCTGTGCTTCAGCTTCTTTTTTCCCTTCTACATACCAGGGAATCATCCTGTAGGCCGCATAAAATTTTCCGAACTGACCAGTAAAGTCTTCGTGGTGTAAATGCAACCATTCATACAGCAGCAGTTTGTCTGAGAGCACCTCTTCGTCGTAGATCACGTCATAAGGAATTTCGGCATACTGCAAAACCATGGTAACGGCATCGTCCCAGGGCGGATTCATTTTTGGGGAATAAACGGCTATTCTGGGAGCCTTTTCAAGAAGTACAACCTCCTGGTTTTTTGACGGACTAGCAATATCTTCAATGATTTCCATGGTTTCTACATCTGACAAGATCTCATAGCTTACCCCCCTGATCACGCATTCCTTTCGCAATTCAGGTTTGTCTTCAAGTAAAAATGAGCCACCCCGGTAATTGAGCAGCCAACGCACATTATAAGATTTCTCAAGAGAAAAAAAAGTGATCCCGTAGGCTTTGAGGTGATTTTCCTGTGAAACATCATCCATAGGGAGCAACAGATACGTAGCCCTCAGTTCAGCCGACAGAAAAAAAACAAAGAAAAATAGAACCGTATTTTGAAGAATTACTTTCAACCATTCAGCTTTTTAAAAAGGTACGTCTTCATCCCCGTCAAAAGCATCAGCAGCATTTCCGAAATTCACAGGAGCAATACCGCTGTTGATCGATGACTGATACTCCGAGCCAAAACCTTCATCCAGGTTGGTGAATTTGGCAAGCCTGCCTATAAACTTTAGACGGATATTGTCCAAACCTCCGTTCCTGTGCTTGGCGATAATAAATTCTGCCTGACCTTCACAGGGTGTCCGGTCGTCATCATCCCACTCTGTCATGCCGTAATACTCCGGTCTGTAAATAAACGAAACGATATCCGCATCCTGCTCTATCGCTCCCGATTCCCTGAGGTCGGATAGCAAAGGTCTCTTGCTGCCCCCGCGGGTTTCAACCGCTCTCGACAACTGCGAAAGGGCAACAACGGGTACGTTCAGCTCCTTGGCCAGGGCCTTTAAATTTCTCGAAATGGCTGAAATTTCTTGTTCACGGTTGCCGGAACCTTTGCTGTTCGAGCCCACTGTCATCAATTGCAAATAATCGATGATCACGATTTTTACGTCATGCTGCGAAACCAGCCTTCTCGCTTTCGCCCTGAGATCGAAAATAGACAGAGAGGGTGTATCATCAATATAAATAGGAGCCTCAGACAGTTTTTTTACTTTCTTGCTCAAAATTTCCCATTCAAAGTGTTCCAGATTTCCCTTTCTCAATTTTTCAGAAGAGATCCCGGTTTCACTTGAGATCATACGGGTGATCAACTGAACGGAAGACATTTCAAGAGAAAATATGGCGACGGCCTGACTGAAATCAATGGCGATATTCTTGGCCATAGACATCACGAAAGCGGTTTTACCCATACCCGGCCTGGCGGCAATAACCACGAGATCCGAGGGCTGCCAGCCGGAGGTGATGTTATCGACCTTTTCAAAACCGGTAGGAACCCCGCTCATACCCTCCTTATTCGAAATTTCTTCTATTTTCTTCAGAGCCTGTTCAACCAGGTTTTCTGCTGCTTCCGAACTTTTTTTCAGGTTCCCCTGGGTGATGTCGAACAATTTTGTTTCCGCTTCATCCAGCAGGTCAAACACATCGATGGTTTCATCATAAGAGTTCCTGATGATCTCGCTGGATATGGAGATCAGCTGTCTTTGAATATATTTTTGAAGAATAATTCTCGCATGGAATTCAACATGGGCAGAAGAGGATACCTTCTGGGTGAGATTGATCAGATAATAATCACCGCCGGCACTTTCAAGCAGGCCTTCCTTTCTCAGCCTGTTTGAAACAGTGAGCAGGTCGATGGGTTCGGCAGCGTTGAATAAATGGAAAATGGCCTGATAAATATACTGGTGAGCAGGCTTGTAAAAAACCTCAGGATGAAGGATATCTATCACATCATCAACCCCCTTTTTGTCGATCAGCATGGCGCCCAGAACAGCCTCTTCAAGATCAATGGCCTGAGGCGGCAACTTGCCCTGCTCCAGGTTGATGATCGTTCCCTTCTTTAATCCCTTCGACTGTAATAACTGCGCTTTTTCCATTTGGCAAATGTATTTTATTATTGTGTTACTTTACGATTTTTTAACACAGTTTATCTTAACAAAAATTGTTGAAAAGTCTGGTATTGTTAATAACTTTCGGGGGGTTCTAAAAGTATTTTTTTCTTTTTAAATATACAAAAAAAACTCATTTTTGAACGCAGATTTTCAAGTATCCGGTTTTTGTATTTTGTCATCCGGAAATATTTGCTTATTATTAAAAAAAAGAAAGTACCACATTCTTTTCTAACCGGTTTTTGATTTGATTTTATAGGGCTCGATACGTTTTATATGGCTGCAACAAAAAAAATGCTTACCTACTTATTGCCTGTGCAGCTTGTCGTTGTGCAGCTGCTCACCTTCTTTCCTGAATTTGTGGAAAAATATTACAGCAATACCGTATATCCTTTTATTTCCAAAACCTTCAGGTATATTTTCGGCTGGCTTCCGTTCTCTGTAGGAGACCTGTTCTATTCCCTGGGCATCCTGCTCATCTTGCGGTTTATTTATATTTCATTAACCAAAAAGAGCGTGCAGAAACGCGAGCTGCTCTGGTCGCTGGGAGCAACTTTGTCTGTAATGGTCTTTTTATTCTACGCCCTGTGGGGACTGAATTATGCCAGAAACAACCTGTACACGCGCATGGAGCTCCAAAAGAATGAAAAATCAGAAGAAGCCTTGCTCGAATACACAAGCCTGCTAAACAAAAAAATCAGTGCCCTGCACGGGCAACTGACCACGAATGACACTTTAGCGGTTGTGGTTCCCTATACTAAGAATGAGATCTTCGCCATGGTACCGGAAGCCTATATTCCGCTGAGTGAAAAATTTCCATACCTGGCTTACAGTCCGGTTTCCCTTAAAAAATCCCTGCTCAGTTTACCCTTGACCTACATGGGTTTTGCGGGTTATCTGAATCCCTTTACGGGAGAAGCGCAGGTTGACTACCTCATGCCTGAAGTGGCTTTAGCGGTAACCTGTGCGCATGAAATTGCCCATCAGATAGGCATAGGTTTTGAAAGTGAAGCCAATTTTATTGGTTTTCTGGCTTCTGTGCACCACGATGATCCCTATATTCAATATTCGGCGTACATCATGGCTTACCGTTACGCATTGTTCGACCTGGCCCGAACCAATACGGATCTTTTTGAGGAGTACGTTGAGAAAACCCCTAAAGGAATTATAAAGAATATACAGGAAATCGAAAATTTCTGGCTGCGTTACGACAACAAAAGTGAGGCTTATTTTAAGGCGTTTTACGAAGGCTATCTGCGCATGAACAACCAGGAAGAGGGCATGCGATCTTATTCAAAAATGACCGACCTGCTCATGGCCTATACCCAGAAATACGAACTGTAAAAAGTTTAGGTTTATTTTTTGCTTATAAAAAACACCATGGGCTCTTTTGAGGCCGATTGAAATGCTTTTGCTATTTTTACTTTAAAATTAATTCCGTGATCAAAAATATCAGCAGCGCACAAAACCCACTGATCAAGCAAATGGTGGTACTTCAGGAAAAATCGCGGGAACGTAAAAAAACCGGAACTTTTGTTATCGAAGGATTGCGGGAGATCAGGCTCGCCATTGAGGGGGGTTATGAGATTGAACAATTGCTGTTTTGCAGGGATTTACTGTCAGAAGAAGCGCTGGAAAGTCTGGTGGAACAAGTCAAAAATACAGAAATTATCAGCCTTTCAAAAGAGGTTTACGAAAAAGCAGCCCAACGTAAAACTACGGAAGGTGTACTGGCGATAGCAAGGAGCAAGGATTTGGTAATGGGCAATTTAGAGCTGGGCGATAATCCGCTGATCCTGGTCGCCGAGGCCTCCGAAAAACCCGGAAACACAGGTGCCCTCCTGCGCACAGCGGACGCCGCTGGTCTGGATGCCGTGCTGATAGCCAATCCAAAAACCGATCTCTATAATCCAAATATCATCCGTTCCAGTGTGGGCTGTATTTTCACGAACCGGCTGGCAACGGGAAATAGTGAAGATATCATTTCATTTTTAAAAGAACGGAACATACAAATTTTAACTGCTGTGCTCCGCGATGACAGTACGGCCTATGACCGGGTCGATTTTACCAGGCCCACTGCCATAGTAGTTGGCACGGAAGATACCGGTTTAAGTGAAATCTGGCTGAAAAATGCCGACCGGCACATTATTATTCCGATGGAGGGAAAAATAGACTCTTTAAATGTTTCCGTGTCTGCCGCAATTCTTATTTTTGAGGCCAAAAGACAAAGAAATAAGGTATGAGTCCGACTTCCATTTTTTATATCATCATTGGGATCCTGCTGTTCGATTTTATACTCGGACAGGTACTCGATTATTTAAATGCCCGGCATTACGATGACAAAATACCCGCAGAACTTAATGATGTATACAACGAAACTGAATATTTTAGATCACAGGCCTACAAAAAGGAGAACTACAGATTTTCGGTAATCACTTCGGTTATTTCTTTTCTGGCCTTAATGGCCTTCTTTTATTGGAAAGGTTTTGCCTGGCTGGATGAGATCGCCAGGGGTTATTCTTCCAATGAGATCGTGGTAGGTTTGATCTTTTTCGGGATCTTGTTTTTTATCAATGACATCCTGACCACTCCTTTCAGCTATTACCAAACCTTCGTGATCGAAGAAAAATACGGTTTCAACAAATCCACAAAAAAGACCTTTTTTATGGACAAACTAAAAGGCTGGGCACTGGCCCTGATCCTGGGTGGATTGGTACTTGGTCTGATAATTTATTTCTATACACTTACACTGGACAAATTCTGGATCTACACCTGGTTATTCATAACCGTATTCACTTTGTTTTTTACCTTGTTTTATTCTACGCTCATCGTTCCGATCTTCAATAAACAAAAACCCCTGGAGGATGGTCCCTTGCGAACCGCGATACAGGAATTTGCAGGCAGGGTAGGATTTTCCCTGAAAGATATTTTTGTGATTGACGGTTCAAAGCGGTCAACAAAGGCAAATGCTTATTTTGCAGGCTTCGGACCCAAAAAGAGGATCGTTCTGTACGACACCCTGATCAACGATCTGACAACCGGCGAGATCGTTGGTGTCCTGGCACATGAAATAGGGCATTACAAAAAAAAACATGTGTTTTGGAACATGGCATTATCCGTGCTGATTACGGGCTTCACACTTTATATTCTCTCCCTTTTCATACAAAATGCAGCCCTTTCCGAATCTCTGGGCGTGCCCCAGCCCAGTTTTCATATCGGGCTGATCGCTTTTGGGATCCTGTACAGTCCCATTTCCGAAATTACGGGTATACTCATGCAGGTCATCTCCCGAAAATTTGAATTTCAGGCAGATGATTACGCAAAAAAGAACTACAATGCAAGCGACCTGATTCAGGCCTTAAAAAAACTTTCGCAAAAGAGTTTCAGCAATCTAACCCCGCACAAGGCTTATGTTTTTTTCCATTATTCCCACCCTCCGCTGCTGGAAAGAGTCAGAAATCTGGATAAATAATACTCCAATTTCACTTCTAATTTATGGCTTGGTAGATTTGGCATAAAATAGTATTTTTAACCGTGACTTACATTGCAACCATAGAAGACGAAAATAAAGAAATTGCGGTCCTTTACAAGGACATGCTTCGCAATACCTATCAAACCCTAACCCGTGAGGATAAGGCTTTGGTCAGGAAGGCTTTTGACTATTCAGTAGATGCCCATAAGAACCAGCGCAGAAATACAGGTGAACCCTATATTCACCATCCCATAGCCGTGGCAAAAATTGTTGCTAATGAAATAGGTTTGGGTGCCAATGCCATTGCCGCGGCATTGCTGCATGATGTGGTTGAAGATACCGGCGTTAGTCTGAAAGATATCAAAACAAATTTTGGTGATAAGATAGCCGTTATTGTGGACGGCCTGACAAAAATTTCGCGCCTGAATAAAGAGATGGATGTTTCCATCCAGGCTGAAAATTTCAGAAAAATGCTGCTTACCCTGAATGATGACGTAAGGGTAATACTGATAAAAATTGCCGATCGACTGCACAACATGCAAACGCTTGAGTCCATGCAACCTGACAAACAGGTTAAAATCGCTTCTGAAACGCTTTATATTTACGCTCCCCTGGCACACCGCATGGGCCTTTACAATATCAAAACCGAACTGGAGGACCTCGGTTTGAAATATACAGAACCCGAAGATTACTATGATATCTTAAATAAAATCAAAGAAAGTAAGGAAGAGCAGGAAAAATATATTCAGACATTTTCAAAACCTATCCGGGATTCTTTGGATGCAGAAGGCATAAAATACCAGATCAAGGGAAGGTCAAAATCGATTTTTTCCATCCGCAGGAAAATGAAAACCCAGGGCGTCTCCTTTGACGAGGTTTATGATAAATTCGCCATCAGAATAATCTACAAATCAAGTTTAAAACAGGAAAAATTCAATGCCTGGAAAATCTATTCCATAGTTACCGATCATTACACGCCAAACCCCGGCAGGCTAAGGGATTGGATAACCCAGCCTAAATCTACCGGCTATGAATCCCTTCATACTACCGTAATGGGTCAGCAGGGTACCTGGGTGGAAGTTCAGATCCGTTCTGAAAGAATGGATGAAATTGCTGAAAAAGGGTACGCGGCACATTTTAAGTACAAACATGGGGATGAAAGTGAAAGCGGTCTGGAATCATGGCTGAACAGGTTAAAGGAAACCCTGGAGAACCCGGAGATGAATGCCGTTGATTTTGTCGAACAATTCAAGCTGAATTTATACACCAAGGAAATTTACGTATTTACTCCCAAGGGTGATATAAAGGCACTTCCAAAAGGTGCGACTCCCCTGGATTTTGCCTTTGCCGTTCACTCAGAGATCGGAATGCGTTGTATCGCAGCCAAGGTCAACAGCAAACTGGTGCAGCTGAACTATGAACTCAACAGCGGGGATCAGGTTGAAATCATTACTTCCATCAATCAAAAACCAAAACTTGCCTGGCTCGATATTGCAAAAACTGCAAGAGCCAAATCGAGAATAAAAAGCATCCTGAAAGAGGATCAGAAATTAGTTGCTCACGACGGGAAAGAGGTACTCGACAGAAAACTAAGGCATCTTAAAATTGCTGCCAACGAAAAAACCTATAATGATCTGGTCAACTTTCTGAAACTCAAAAGCAGTTTTGATCTGTTTTACAGAATGGGTATTGGTTCGATAACCAATGAACAACTGAGAAAATTTTCAAGTTCCAGGTCCAGTGCCCTTGTAAACTTTTTCAAAAACAGGATACGCCGGGGTTCCAACCAGCCAAAAAGACAACAGGAAGAAGAAGTAAGTACCAAATTGGATATGCTGGTCTTTGGCCCTGAAGAAGAAAAACTTAACTATACTTTCGCCAACTGCTGTTCCCCTATTCCCGGTGACCGGGTTTTTGGTTTTGTAACCATCAAGGATGGCATAAAAGTGCATAAATTCGATTGCCCGAATGCCTTGAGCATGCAATCTCAGTACGCATATAGGATCTTATCAGCCAGATGGATCGACTCGACACAGCAGGGCTTTAAAATAAAGATCCTGATCACTGGAATCGACAGGGTTGGTCTTGCGAATGAAGTAACACGGATTATTTCCGGCAGTCTTCAGATCAATATCAACAACTTAAATATTGCTGCTGATAAAGGCTTTTTTCAGGGAAAAGTGACCGTGGAAGTAAAAAATAATGACCAGTTGAACGAATTGATCAAACAATTGGAAAAAATTGACGGCATTGAAAAAGTTACCCGCATATCCAAATAATTATTTTTTTTTTTATTTATTTCCTTTATTTAAATGTAAATTTGTTTTTTAAAACTAGTATGATTTTTCTATGATCGAATCAAACGACATCAACATTGTCAAAGATTATTTCACTAAATTTTTAGAGAAAAACGGCCACCGCAAAACACCTGAGCGGTATGCTATTTTGCAGGAAATTTACAACAGTGAAATTCACTTTGATATCGAATCGTTGTACATAGAAATGAAGAATAAAAATTACAGGGTGAGCCGGGCTACTTTGTACAATACCATAGACTTACTGTTGGAATGTGGCCTGGTGCGCAAACACCAGTTTGGACAGAATCAGTCTCATTATGAAAAATCATTCTTTAACAAACAGCATGACCACATAATCCTGACCGATAGCGGGGAAGTGATTGAATTTTGTGATCCCCGGATTGAAAATATAAAAAGATCCATCGAAGAAGTTTTCAATCTAAAAATCGAGAGCCACTCCCTTTATTTCTATGGAAGAAGAAATGACGATACTAACGATAAAATTTAATTCATGATCGATTTATTACTAGGCCTGCAATGGGGCGATGAAGGAAAAGGTAAAATTGTTGATGTACTTACCAAAAACTACGATATTATTGCCCGTTTTCAAGGCGGTCCCAACGCGGGTCATACCCTTATTTTTGACGGGAACAAGCATGTATTGCACACCATTCCTTCCGGAATATTTCATGAGAATTCGGTAAATATTGTCGGTAACGGGGTTGTTATCGACCCGGTTATCTTCAAGAGAGAACTTGAAAACCTGGCGAAATACAACATAGACTTCAAATCGAAACTGTGCATTTCAAGAAAAGCGCACCTCATTTTACCTACTCACAGGTTACTGGATGCCGCCTCAGAAATTATAAAGGGAAAATCAAAGATCGGCTCGACCCTGAAAGGGATTGGGCCCACCTATATGGATAAAACGGGAAGAAACGGCCTCCGTGTTGGTGATCTTGAAATGGATAACTGGAAAGAAAAATACCTGGCCCTCTCCAAAAAACACCTCAATTTGATCGATTTCTATGATGTTGATATTGAATTTGATCTGAAAGCCCTGGAAAATGAATATTTTCTGGCCATAGATACCTTAAAAACCATACCTTTTGTCGACAGCGAGGAATACCTGCATCAGGCCATTAAAAACGGAAAATCCATACTGGCGGAAGGAGCTCAGGGTTCCCTGCTCGATGTGGATTTTGGCACCTACCCTTTTGTTACTTCCTCAAACACGACCGCGGCAGGCGCCTGTACAGGCCTGGGCATTGCCCCCAATAAAATTGGCGAAGTGCTGGGAATATTTAAGGCATACACAACACGTGTTGGCTCAGGTCCGTTTCCAACTGAACTTTTTGATGAGGACGGCAAAACCATGTCGCGCGTAGGAAATGAATTCGGAGCAACTACAGGCAGACCGAGAAGGTGCGGCTGGTTAGACCTGATCGCCCTGAAATATGCAGTACAAATAAACGGGGTAACCCAGCTGATCATGATGAAGGGAGATGTATTATCCGGTTTCGATACCGTGAGAGCCTGTGTAGCCTACAATTATAAAGGCAAAGAGATCACGCATTTTCCATATAATATAGACCCGGAAAATGTACAGGCTGTTTACAAGTCTTTTCCGGGCTGGAAAGAGGATCTTACGGGCATCAAAGATGGAACTTCTCTGCCGGAAAACCTGAAAAAATATATTGAATTCATCGAAGATTTTGTTGAAGTGCCTGTAAGAATGGTTTCTGTTGGCCCCGACCGCACACAAACCATTGTACTTTAATCGAGATTTAAACTATAAAAAAAGGCAGAGCGCTTGTGCTTTGCCTTTTTTATTTCACATTTTCCTTACTTTTGATGCAAATTCGTGCCGTTGAAATCCGTCATATTATTTATTTGTTTTACTGTTTTTTTCTTGAGCACTTCTGCACAAACCAGAAGGATAGAAATAGTACACTCCGACAATTCTACCATTGACGAGGAAAGGTTACCGGGTGCCACCATCCTGTTAGGCAACGTTTTTGTGCGGCATGAAGGAATCACACTGCAGTGTACCAAAGCTGTACACTTTACCAATCAAAATTATATCAAAGCTTACGGAAATGTGGTTCTCAACCAGGGAGATACGATCCGGCAGACAAGTGAATACACCGAATACAATGGCAATTCACAAAAGGCATTGTCCTGGGGATCTGTAGTTCTGACCGACCCGAAAATGCAGCTTACAACAGATACCCTGCACTTTGACCGCACTACGCAAACCATTTATTACCGGAATAACGGCACCCTGAAAGATGAGAAAAACGTGCTTAAAAGCAGGGCAGGCTATTATTACCTGGAAACGAATAAATACCAGGCGCTGTCTGATGTGGTGATCACAAACCCGGATTACGTGCTGGAATCTAATCATCTGGATTATTTCACCAACCACGGTACCGCGTATCTGTTCGGGCCTACGACTATCACAAGTAAAAAGAACAGTATTTATTGTGAAAAAGGGTTCTATGATACGAAAAACAACATATCCCATTTTACTAAAAATGCAATCATCAAATATAACGACAGGGAGATCGTTGCCGACAGCCTTTTTTACAACCGGGCCACCGGATTCGCCTCCGCCACTAAAAATATACAGATCACCGATACAATAAGTAACATGGTTCTCAGAGGAGGTTACGCCGAATACTTTGAAAAGAAAGATTCTGCCTTTGCCGTTCAAAGAGCCTATGCCATTACAAACACCAATGCCGATTCCCTGTTCATTCATGGAGATACCCTGCTGTTAACGGGTAAACCTGAAAAAAGAATCATCAGGGCCTATCACAACGTAAAGTTTTTCAAAAGTGATCTCAGTGGTAAATGTGACTCGATACATTCCAACCAGGAGAACGGTTTGACACAAATGTTTAAACTCCCTGTTTTGTGGGCAAAAGAAAGCCAGATCACCGGGGCGCATATTCAGTTGCTCTCTGATGTGAAAACAGAAAAACTGGACAGCATAAAGGTATTAAAGGATGCCTTTATCATTCAAAAAGATTCCCTGGGTTTCAACCAGATCAAGGGCAGGGACATTTTAGGCAAATTTGAAGACAACGATCTGAAAATTGCAGATGTCATTGGTAACGGCGAAATAATCCATTACGTAAGAAATGAGAATAAGGAACTGATCGGTATCGATAAAACGACCTGCAGCTCCATCCGCTTTACCCTGGATAACGGTGAGATACAAAGTGCCAAATTCATGACACTCCCAGATGGGGAAACATACCCTCCGTCAAAATTGCCTGAGAATGTAAGAAAATTACGCGGGTTCATCTGGAGGGAAGACGAGCGGCCCAAGACAAAAGATGATATTTTTATACATTGAACCTACAGTGAAGCTGCGCCCGATAGAAACCAATTCATGGGATCAGCATGAATGAAAAGACAGGAAAATTCCAAAAAAATGAGACCCGACTTTCTTAAATATCAGGCGCAAACCAGTCCGCATCCGCTCGGACTCGAAATAAGCAAGGCCAAAGGCTGCTATATTTATGATACTGACAATAAAAAATACCTCGATTTCGTGGCCGGAGTATCTGCAAATACCCTGGGACATGGCCATCCAAAAATTGTATCTGCTGTAAGAAAGCAGGCCGGAAAATATATGCACGTCATGGTGTATGGTGAATTTGTACAAGAGGCACCGCTAAAACTCTGCAAGATCCTGGCCGATCATTTGCCCAAAACCCTGAATTGTGTTTATTTGACCAATTCAGGTACTGAAGCAACAGAAGGTGCATTAAAACTGGCGAAAAGGGTTACCGGCAGGCATGAAATAATCGCAGCTCACAATGCCTACCACGGCAACACCCAGGGCGCAATGAGCGTATGCGGAAAAGAAGAACAAAACAGGGCTTTCCGACCCCTTATACCGGGAACTGAATTTATTGAATTCAACAATTTGGCAGACCTCAACAGAATCACAAACAAAACAGCAGCTGTGATCCTGGAAACTATTCAGGGCGGGGCCGGCCTCATAGAGCCCGTCAATGATTACTTTGTTCAGGTAAAAAAGAAGTGCGAACAAGTAGGTGCCCTGTTCATTCTGGATGAGATACAAACCGGAATTGGCAGAACAGGCAAATTGTTTGGTTTCGAGAACTACGGTGTTGTTCCGGATATGGTGATCACCGGCAAGGGATTGGGCGGTGGAATGCCCATTGGTGCCTTTATCTCTTCGCATAAGCACATGAATCTGCTCAAAGACCATCCTAAATTAGGACATATTACGACCTTTGGTGGCCATCCGGTAATCGCTGCCGCGGGCCTTGCCACCATTGAAACCCTGCTGAATTCCTCTCTCATGGACGCAAGCCTGGAAAAGGAACAGCTTATCAGAAAACTTTTGGTACATGAGTCTATCGGTGAGATCAGAGGCCGGGGCCTGATGCTCGCGCTGATCCTTAAAAACAAAGAATTGGCGGATAAGGTGATTCTTGGTGCCTTACAGGAGGGTTTGGTGCTTTTCTGGTTATTGTTCGAACCCAGGGCCGTAAGGATTACACCTCCCCTTACCATCACTGAAAGTGAAATTAAAAAAGGGTGCAGAATCATCCTCAGTCTGTTAAACATGCATACATAAAATTGTGTAAAGAAAAGTATATCAGGTTGTTATAATATCCTATTTGTTTACAAAAAAAAGCAGACAACAATTCTGTTATCTGCTTTAAACAAAGTCTATAAGGTAATGGGATCCTTAACTATTCAAATATATATTATTTTTCCCAAATATTTGTTAATGTCTTCAATTTTTTAATATAAATATTATCATATATGTTAAACATATCTTAAATATCTATTTTTTAACTTTTCCTTGTGTAACAACAGATCACATATTGACGTCCTTTAATATGTCTAATCTAAATATCTATACCATGAAAAGTTTAAAAATTTTAGCCATTGCCATTGCACTTTTCGCAATGAATGTATCGACCTCAACCGCGTCTCCGGCGAATCCAAACGCAAAATTAAGAGCTGAACTAATGGAATTGATCGGGAAAAATTGTCCTTTTCAATTAACAAAAGATCAGTGTACGGCAGAAGTTCTTTTTATGATCAATGAAAAGAGTGAAATTGTTGTTATTTCAGTGAATTCCGAAAACGAGAATGCTGAGGACTATATCAAGGGTAAATTAAATTATCATAAGATCAGTCCAAATGTTAGCCGTGCAGGAGAAATTTATTTATTGCCTTTAAGAATTCAAAAAGAATCATAAGGTAATCGGGTTTATTTAGTTGATAAAAATGCTGCCGCCGGCAGCATTTTTTCTATATAAGCCCCTCGATCAGTGCCTTGATTTTTGAGCTGGACCAATCCAGAGCTCCCACTTTATTAACCACAATCTGGCCCTGTCTGTTCAATATATATGTTGTTGGTAATGACCCTGAACTAAGCTCAGCAGGCACCTGACCCACTGAAAAATACACAGGCAGCTCATACCCTTTTTTGTCCAGGAAATTTTTTACTTTGTCCACCTCATCGTTAGCAACGAACAAAAACACAACTTCCGTATTCCCTTCGAATACTTTGTACAATCTTTGAAAACTTGGCATCTCGGCTATGCATGGAGGGCACCAGGTAGCCCAGATGTTTATTACCACTACCCTGTTTTTAAAGTCGGCCAGGTTTATTGGGCTTCCGTTTACATCGACCAGCTCCCAATCGTATTTACTCAAAGCCACTCTTTCGTCGAGTTTGGTTTCAACGGGAAGTAAGCGGGTTGTGACGAAAGCAACCTGTCTTATCAGAAATGACTTGACCGGCAAGCCATAAGGAGTAAACAAAAAAATAATAAAAAGGAAAAACAGTATGTTCGACCAGTTCTTTTTGATAAAATTCATGACAATGTCTTTTTTGGTTTATAGTCCTCTGCCGGTTAATTCATTTCAGAAATACGCAACAAATGTAAAGAAACAGCAAGCATGGCGATGAAATAAAAGTGACATAAAGACAAATCACCAACCATACAAATTATAATTGTGTTTAGCTCAAACAAAATCAACCAATTCAAAAAAAAACTCCCCTTCCGGAGAGTTTTTCAGAATCAGGCATTTTGCTTCTTGATAAGATTCAGGGCGCTACCCTCCAAAAACCATTCTATCTGATTGTCATTATAGGTATGGTTCAATTTGATCAGGTCCCTGCTACCATCTTTATGCACAGCCTCCAGAGTCAGTTGTTTGTTCGGTGCAAACTGATCGAGGTCTGTAAAATTAAGGGTATCATCTTCCCGAATATTGTCATAATCTGCCTCATTTGCAAACGTCAGACCGAGCATACCCTGTTTTTTCAGGTTTGTCTCGTGGATTCGGGCAAAGGATTTTACAATTACTGCTGCTACACCAAGATGTCTTGGCTCCATAGCGGCATGTTCTCTTGAAGATCCTTCACCGTAATTGTGATCACCCACAACAATGGAATAGATACCGGCTTTTTTATATGCTCTGGCCGTGTCGGGAACAGGCCCATATTCTCCGGTCAGCTGATTTTTAACCTTGTTGGTTTCTTTATTAAAAGCATTCACAGCGCCAATGAGCAGGTTATTTGAGATATTATCCAGGTGTCCCCTGTATTTCAACCAGGGTCCGGCCATGGAGATATGGTCTGTGGTGCACTTGCCGAAAGCTTTTATAAGTAATTTCGCTCCTTTTACTTCTTTACCAATGGGTATAAACGAATCCAGTAGCTGCAGTCTCTTTGAATCCGGCTGTACATGTACCGTAACCGAAGAGCCGTCTTTTGAAGGGGCAACATATCCGGGGTCTTCCACGGCAAAACCTTTTGGAGGCAGCTCAAATCCGCTTGGTTCGTCGAACATGACTTCTTTACCCTCTTGATTGATAAGTTTATCGGTTATCGGATTGAAATCCAATCTGCCGGATATGGCCACAGCGGCCACCATTTCAGGTGATGCCACAAAAGCATGGGTATTGGGATTACCGTCTGCCCGTTTTGAAAAATTTCGGTTAAAGGAGTGTATGATCGTATTTTTACCCTGCTTATCGGCATCCTTTCGGTCCCACTGACCGATACAGGGTCCGCAGGCATTGGTAAATATTTTTGCTTCCAGCTGTTCGAAGGTCTGCAGTATGCCATCTCTTTCTGCGGTGTACCGCACCTGTTCAGAACCCGGATTGATGCCAAATTCTGCTTTTGCCACCAGTTTCTTTTCCAGTGCCTGACGGGCAATAGAGGCTGCCCGGGAAAGATCTTCGTAAGAAGAATTGGTACAGGAACCTATTAAACCCCATTCCACTTCAAGAGGCCAGCCGTTGGCTTTTGCCTTTGCGCCGATTTCATTGACCGGAGTTGCGAGATCCGGAGTAAATGGACCGTTGATATGAGGGGCAAGTTCAGAAAGATCTATTTCAATTACCCGATCAAAATACTTTTCAGGTTGTGCATATACTTCAGGATCGCCTGTTAAATAGGCCGCGATCTTATTGGCTTCATCAGCAACTTCATCCCTTCCGGTAGCTCTTAAATATCTTTCCATGGAGGCATCATATCCAAAAGTCGAGGTGGTCGCCCCAACTTCGGCACCCATATTGCAAATGGTTCCTTTACCTGTTGCCGACAGTGAAACTGCGCCATCACCAAAATATTCGATTATCGCTCCGGTACCCCCTTCAACAGTTAAAATACCTGCCACTTTGAGGATCACATCTTTTGGTGCGGTCCATCCGCTTAATTTACCCGTTAGTTTAACCCCGATCAATTTTGGAAATTTTAATTCCCAGGCCATACCTGCCATTACATCTACTGCATCCGCACCCCCAACACCAATTGCGATCATACCCAAACCACCGGCATTAACCGTATGGGAATCCGTTCCTATCATCATTCCACCGGGAAATGCGTAGTTCTCCAACACGACCTGGTGTATGATACCCGCCCCCGGTTTCCAGAAACCTATCCCGTATTTATTAGAAACAGAAGCCAGGAACTGAAATACTTCGCTGCTGCTGTTGATGGCATGCTGCAGATCTGCATCAGCACCTATTTTTGCCTGAATGAGGTGGTCACAATGAACCGTGGTAGGCACAGCAACCGTCTTCCTTCCGGCCTGCATAAATTGAAGCAAAGCCATTTGCGCCGTTGCATCCTGGCAAGCAATTCTGTCAGGTGCAAAATCCACATAATCCACATTTCGCTTAAAAACTTTGGTGGGATTTCCTTCCCAAAGGTGACTATATAAGATCTTTTCAGCTAAAGTGAGCGGTTTTTTAACCAGGGTACGGGCGGTATCCACCCTTTCAGCCATCTGGCCGTACACCCTTTTAATCATATCGATATCGAAAATCATAAACTCTATAATTTAACAGTTTTTGTAAATAAAAAATGAAAAACAAAAATACAAAAATTAAGCTTGCTTTTTTGATTTTGCAAAGAAAGTAGCTCATAGCACACAACAATTCCGAAGAATAAAAAAAAGGTAAGTATAAATAAAGAATCAGTTAAAAAAAGGCAGGTCTTTTTGTTTAAATAAAAAAAGTAGGTCTGTAAGCCGGATTCTGTAGTGTGTTTTCACACACTTCTTATCATTTATCTGCATTGTAAATTACTTTACAATTGTAGCTGCTTACCCTTTGAAATCGGGCGAGTAACCCTCAAACTTCAATATACTTAGCATTGCACCGCATAGAGTTTACCTGATTTCACTACAGCCGAACTGTACATTCTTTCTGTTGCACTGGTCCTATTCCCCATTTCGAAAATAGAGAATGACGGATGTTATCCGCTATGCTACTCTATGGTGTCCGGACTTTCCTCTGCGCTTGTCGCGCAGCGATAAGACGACCTACTGTTTCTTATAAAATCAAAAAACCCACTTTTGTAAAACAAAAGTGGGAAAATTGCTATGAAAAAGAATATTACTATAAAAGTAATATAATTTTGGAATTGTAAAGTTACATATAATCTTCAGTATATGATACTTTTTAACAAATATTTTTAATATTTTTTAAATAACTGAAATAAATTCCTGTGTATCAATTATTTATAAAAAAACCCACTTCTGTGAAACAAAAGTGGGAAAATTGCTATGAAAAAGAAAAAGTTACTGAATAAATTCAGCAACTCAAATATAATACTTTTTTTTAGTTTTAATTGAAAAAGCCTAAAATTTTTAGGCCAGAAATTAAAAAAATGTCAATATTTATGTGAACATATCTTTTACTTTGTCAAAAAAGGACTTCTCCTTATCTGTTGGATTCGGTAAAAAATTTTCATTTTCAAGCATGCTTTCAAAAAATTCCCGTTGCTTTCCGGACAATTTTTGCGGGGTCCAAACATTGATATGCACCAAAAGATCCCCTTTGCCATAACCCTCCAGACTTTCCAGTCCCTTGCCTTTTAAGCGGAGTATCTTTCCTGACTGAGTTCCCTGCTCCACCTTTAACCTGACGATTCCTGTCAAAGTATCGATTTCCTTGCTGGTACCCAAGGCTGCCTCTGAAAAACTGATATACAGATCATAATGCAGGTTATTTCCCTCCCGTTTCAGTTTGTCATGTGCTACTTCCTGAACAACAACCAGAATATCTCCAGGAATTCCATCGCCAGGCGCATCATTCCCCTTACCGGAAACCTTTAGCTGAACCCCATCTGTAACACCGGGCGGAATATTAATGGATACCGTTTCCTCTAAAAATACCATGCCATTGACATCGGCTTCCTTAGGCCTGTGATCTACAATTTTACCTGCACCCTGACATGTGCCACAAGTACTGGCCGTTTGCATTCTTCCCAAAATGGTATTGGTGATCCGGGTTACGCTGCCCTGGCCATTACAGCTCGGACAAGTTTTGTAGGTGACTCCTTTCGCCTTCACCATCCGCTTAACCTTAACCTTTTTCTCAACTCCGTTGAGCATATCCTGCAGTTCCAGTTTTACCCTGATCCTCAGATTACTTCCTTTTACCCTTCCTTGTCTTGAGCCTCCGCCAAATCCAAATCCGCCTCCGCCAAAATGTCCGCCAAAAATATCGCCAAACTGGCTGAATATGTCCTCCATATTCATTCCTCCGCCAAAACCTCCATATCCACCATTTTCAAATGCGGCATGTCCGTATTGATCGTATCTGGCCTTTTTATTGTCATCACTAAGCACCTCATACGCTTCTGCAGCTTCTTTAAACCGCTCTTCTGAAGCCTTGTCTCCCGGATTTTTGTCCGGGTGATTTTCCAAAGCCTTCTTCCTGTATGCTTTTTTAATCTCTGCAGCGGAAGCATTCTTGCCGACACCTAAAATATCATAATAATCTTTTTTCATTCAATTCTCAATTTTGACAGAATCAGGTAATCTTCTTGTCTTTATTAATACGCTCTTCTCGTTTAAAGAATTTAATTATCCACTACCAATTAATTGCTTGTAACCACTTTCGGAAACCTGATGATGGTATCCCCCAGCTTATACCCTTTTTCGACTACATCGTAAATCTTGCCTTTCATATCTTCTGAACCTGCCGGTAATTGAGAGATGGCCTCGTGAAGGTCGGCGTCAAAAATATCGCCGGGCTTAACTTCAAGGTCCTTTAATCCTTTTTGAAATAAGGTGTTTTTAAACTTATTGTAAATGAGCTTCATGCCTTCGTATAAAGCATGATCCGATGATTTTTCAAGTTCTTTTAAGCCCCTCTCAAAATCATCCAGCACAGGAATCAGAGCCGTCATGAGCTCTTTGTTTGCTGTACTGTACAGTTCAATCCTTTCCTTGCCGGTTCTTTTCTTGTAATTTTCAAACTCCGCGAACAAACGCAAAAAATTATCTTTTTCTTTGTTTATCTGATCTTTAAGAACTTCCGTTTCACCTTGTTCATTATCCTTCCAAGATTCCGTATCTTGCTCCTCCTCAAAATCATTATTCCCTTTGACCTGATCTTCTAAAAAGTCCTTGTCATAAGTGGTATCCTCACTTTTATTAGATTTATGTTTTTTTGTCATTGAATATATTGATTATACTGTATCTCTTAGCAAAATTATTGCCAAGATACACTTTATGCCATATTGTCATTTTATGGAAACTGTTTCGAATCAGAATGTGCCGGATATCCGCTCAATTTTTGCTCCAAGTGCCCTCAGCCTTTCATCTATCTTTTCGTAACCGCGGTCAATCTGATCAATATTGTGAATGATACTCGTTCCGTTTGCCGACAGTGCAGCGATCAGCAAAGAAATACCTGCCCTGATATCCGGTGAGGTCATGGTGGTTCCCCTAAGTTCAGACTGGTGATTTAATCCAATTACGGTTGCCCTGTGGGGATCACATAAAATAATTTTTGCGCCCATGTCGATTAATTTATCAACAAAGAACAACCTGCTCTCAAACATCTTTTGATGGATCAGTACACTGCCGTTTGCCTGTGTTGCCACTACCAAAACGATACTTAGCAGATCCGGTGTGAATCCGGGCCAGGGTGCATCAGCGATGGTTAAAATGGAATCATCCATGAAATTCTGAATGGTATAGTTTTTCTGGGCAGGAATAAAAATATCGTCCCCTTGCTTTTCCAATTGAATTCCGAGTTTTCTGAAAACCGTCGGGATCATGCCCAGATTTTCCCAGCTCACATTTTTAATGGTCAGAGCTGATTTGGTCATCACGGCCATACCGATCCAGCTTCCTATCTCGATCATATCCGGAAGTATGGTATGCTCACATCCCTTCAGGGATTTCACCCCTTGTACGATCAGTTTGTTGCTTCCTATGCCTTCGATTTTTGACCCCATAGACACGAGCATCTTGCAGAGTTGCTGTATATAAGGCTCGCAGGCTGCATTGTAAATGGTAGTCTCTCCTTCTGCCATAACAGCGGCCATCAAAATGTTGGCTGTTCCGGTAACAGAAGCTTCATCCAAAAGCATATAGGTTCCCTTCAGCTTATCGGCCTCAACTCCGTAAAAATGTTCCTCCGGATTATACCGGAATCTGGCTCCCAGATTGATGAAACCCTCAAAATGGGTGTCTAAGCGCCTTCTGCCTATCTTGTCCCCACCCGGTCTTGGAATATATCCTTTCCCGAATCTGCTCAGCAATGGTCCTACGATCATAATGGATCCCCTCAGAGAGCTTCCATCCTTTTTAAATTTTTCTGATTCCAGGTACCGGAGGTCGACTTGATCAGCCTGAAAGGAATAGGTATTGGCTTCAATTCTGTTTATTTTGACGCCTAATTCTCCTAAAATGAAAATTAATTTATTGACATCGTGTATGTCCGGAATGTTGTGAATGATTACCTTTTCAGGAGTGAGGAGCGTGGCGCAGATTACCTGAAGGGCCTCATTTTTTGCGCCTTGCGGAATGATTTCTCCTGTTAACTGATGACCCCCTTCAATTTTAAATATGGCCATTTAATGTGATTTTATAAGTAATTACTTCTTTTTAAATATCTTTTTGGGTTTGGAGCCCTTGTCGTTGAACTTATTGTTAGCCTGTTTTCTCAAAAGGTTCTTGCTTTCGGATAGTTCACTATTTTCAAAAGGGAACTTGAGTTTCCCTTTTGAAAGTTCCTGAAGGTGCTCTAAGATACTGCTGTCATCAACCGTGTCTTTGTTCCAGTTCAGGTAACTCTTTTTCATATGGTTCGCAATAGTCAGAATAAGGGCATCCTTCAATTCTCCATCTTCCCATGAGATCGCCGTATCGATCATGATCTGAATATTGTTACCATAAAACCTGTATTTTGAGATCGATTTGGGATATTCCAGTTTTTGTGGTTTTGATTTCAGTTCTTCCTGTGAAGGTTTGGGGTATGGGGAATCAGCATCAAGCTGATAGTTGGACATAATAAACAACTGATCCCATAATTTATGCTGAAAATCAGGCACATCCCTCAGGTGTGGCTGCAGGTTTCCCATAACATCCACGATGGCGCGCGCCATGATATTCCTTTCTTCATCATTCTCAATCGCCTTGCAGTGATTTACCAATTTTTGAATATGCCTACCGTATTCAGGTATAATAAGCGGCTCTCTTTCAGAATTGTATTCTATTTCCATAATCTATTCAAAAAATTTATCCTGCAAAGTAACAATTATTTCACGGATACTTTCCCATTTATCGGATAATTTTCAATTTCGCAAACTGTAGAAGCAGCTTTTTTACTTCTCCTGATTCAAAGCCGATCTGAGCCTTTTTATCTTTGCCATTACCTTCTAAATCAAGCACTTTCCCTTCACCGAATTTCGAATGGGCCACCGTATCGCCTATCTTGAGTTCACTGATGATCTCCTCGGTACTCGTTGGTGTAAAATCCACAGGAACCTGAACCTGATCCCTGTTCATCTTCACGATCTTCCTGAAGTTCCCCGGGGTGATCTTATCATTTAAGGACCGTATGGGTTTCCTGAAACGCATCGGCAACTCATTGGGTCCGTCAAAAAGCCCTGCGTCCAATAAGGTGCCCGGCTTATGTACTGCCGGTTTCATGGACAAATGCTCAATATAGCGTTCATCGATCTCTTCCAGAAAACGGCTCGGATCGCAATCCACCAATTTACCCCAGCGGTATCTGGACTGGGCGTATGACAAATATACCTGCTTCTCGGCACGGGTGAGCGCCACATAAAACAAACGGCGTTCTTCTTCTACCTCACTTCTTGTATTCATGCTCATGGCCGAAGGGAAGAGGTTTTCTTCAAGACCAACGATAAAAACATAAGGGAATTCAAGTCCTTTTGCCAGGTGTATGGTCATCAGACTCACCCTGGGCTTGTCGTCTTTATCTTTGTCCAGATCCGTTGCCAGAGCCACATCCTCAAGAAAGAAGGCCAGTGAATCATCTTCCTCCTTTTCCCGCTGTTCAACAATAAAATCCTTGATACCATTCAACAGTTCCTGAACGTTTTCAACCCGGCTCACTGCTTCGGGTGTTCCCTCCTTTTCAATATCCCGGATCAGCTGGGTATGTTTCACAACAAGTTCCGTCACTTCAAAAGCATTTTTCGTTTTTGCCTCGGCCTGAAATCTTTTGATCATCATCAAAAAATCTTCGAGTTTTTTCTTGGTGCCGGCGTTAAAACCGGATGGGTACTGATTCAGGTTTTCCAGAATTTCAAAAATCGATTTGTCTGTTTCACTGGCCAGTACAGAAAGTCTGTT
>Ga0209391_10000169_pt1 | contig 26869 bp, 18 predicted proteins | sample PPLLak3March2015_FD_187246 | JGI IMG/M metagenome (GOLD analysis project Ga0209391, IMG submission 187246) | Freshwater sediment microbial communities from Prairie Pothole Lake near Jamestown, North Dakota, USA - PPLs Lake P7 Core (1) Depth... | ecosystem: Environmental > Aquatic > Freshwater >...
GCAACGCGAGTACGGCAAGCAGAGCCGTCTTCCCACGTCGGCTACGTGGCTCTGCCAGATCGCTTACCACGACATCTCGGTGTGCGTCTCTGTGTCGCATGTTTCGTCGAATCCGAGGCGTACATAGAACCACCGTGCCGGTGCATTGGTTCGGAAGAGGTTCAATTTCCCTCGCTCCCTGGATAACCCATGACCTTTCCTGCAGCGCCGCGATCTTGGCCGCCAATTGGCACGGGGGCGAGAACCGGCATCCCGTTGGCCCGATCAAGTGCGCAACCACCTGCGCAGCTTGCGCTGCGGCTGTCGAGCCGAGCAGCAGTGCCTGTACTGAAGCGCCGCATTCTCTCCTGCATCGCTAAACGGCTGGACGCGTTGGTCTTGACGGAATATAAAGACATCCTTATATTTGCGAACCATGGCCGAGTCCTTCGACACGTTGCTGCCCCGCCTCCGCGCGATCGCGGAGCCTTCGCGTCTGCGCCTCATCGCCATTCTCGCCCGCGGCGAGTTTTCCGTCTCGGAACTCACGGAGATCCTCGGCCAGAGCCAGCCGCGGGTGTCCCGCCACCTCAAACTGCTCGACGACTGCGGCCTGCTCGAGCGGTTCCGCGAGCAGCACTGGATGTATTACCGCGTCGCGAGCGACACCGAGGGCGGTCGGTTGGCCCGCCTGCTGCTCGAGCAGATTGACGCCGCCGACCCGGCGCTGGCCGGCGACCTCGAGCGCATGGAGCGCGTGCTGGAGGTGCGAGGTGGCCGCATCGCGACGGGTGAGGCCTTGGCCGGCCTCGCCGAATCGGACGAGCTCGTCCCGCTGATCGCAGCTGAGCTGGGCGAGCCGGGCCAGGATGCCCTGCTCTATTTCGGTGTCGCGCCCGACGAGGCGCTCGCCGGTCTCGGGCCCCGGGCGCGCCGCGCCGTGGGCATGCACCCGTCGCGCCTGGTCGTGCAGCGCGCGCGGGCGCGGCTGCATTCCGCCGGGCTCAACCACTGCGTGCTGCAGCGGGGCGAGCTCGCGGCGCTGCCGCACCCGTCGCACGGCTTCGACGTCGTGGTCGTGGACCGCGTGCTCGCGGCCGCCGGTCGGCCGGTCGATGCACTGCGCGAGGCGGCGCGAGTTCTGCGCCCTGGCGGCCGCCTGCTGGTCATCGAGGACTTCGAGGCGCTGGAGCGGCGCTCCCCCGACAGCAACCCGCTCGCACTGCTGCGTGCGTGGCTCATCGAGGCGGGCCCAGGCTGCGACCGCCTGCGACCGTTCGACGTGCGCGGCGCGCACCTGCTGCTTGCCGCGGTCGCGGTGGAGCCCGAGGCGGCGGCGGCCTGACCTGACGACCGCAAACCTTCCCCGAGAGTGACAGTCATGACGCCTGTATCCGTGTCCTTCGAGTTCTTCCCGCCCAACGACCCCGGGATGGAGCAGACGCTGTGGGCGTCCATCCAGCGCCTCGCGCCGCTCTCGCCGCGCTTCGTGTCGGTCACCTACGGCGCCGACGGCTCGACGCGCGAGCGCACGCACAACGTCGTGACGCGCATCCTGCGCGAGACGCCGCTCACGCCGGCGCCGCACCTGACCTGCGTCGGCGCGCCGCGCGGGGAGATCCTCGACATCGCGCGTGCCTACTGGGACGCCGGCGTGCGCCACATCGTCGCGCTGCGCGGCGATGCGCCGGCAGGGCAGGCGGGCTACGTGCCGCACCCGGAGGGGTTCGCGTACGCCGTGGACCTCGTGCGCGGACTGAAGGGCGTCGGCGACTTCGACATCTCGGTCGCCGCCTACCCCGAGGTGCACCCGGAGGCACCCGACGCGAAGTTCGATCTCGACAACCTGCGCGCCAAGCTCGACGCGGGCGCGAACCGCGCGATCACGCAGTTCTTCTTCGACACCGACCGCTACCTGCGCTTCCGCGACCAGTGTGCGGCCTCGGGAATCACTGCCGAGATCGTGCCCGGCATCCTGCCCATCACGCGTTTCCCGCAGATGCTGCGGTTCGCCCAGCGCTGCGGTGCCACCGTGCCGGAGTCGCTCGCACACCGCTTCGACGGCCTCGACGACGACCCGGAGACGCGACGCCTGATCGCCGCGAGCTTCGCCATCGAGCAGGTGCGGCGCCTGCAGGAGCACGGCGTGCAGGAATTCCACTTCTACACACTCAACCGCGCCGAGCTCGCCTATGCGATCTGCCACGCCCTCGGCGTACGCGCGCCGGTTGCGCGTGCCGCGGCGGAGGCCTGACCATGCTGCGAGCCGAACGGGTCCGCGAGTTCCGTCGCCTGCTGGGCGAGCGCATCCTGGTCCTGGACGGCGCCATGGGCACCGTCATCCAGGGCTACCAGCTCGGCGAGGCCGACTACCGCGGCGAGCGCTTCCGCGACTGGCCGCGTGACCTCAAGGGCAACAACGACCTGCTGGTGCTGACGCGTCCGGAGGTGATCGGCGAGATCCACCGCCGCTATCTCGAGGCCGGCGCCGACATCGTCGAGACCAACACTTTCAACTCCAACGCCACCTCGCAGGGCGACTACGGCACCGAGGCGCTGGTGCGCGAGCTGAACCTCGCCGCGGCGCAGATCGCGCGGCGCGCCGCAGACGACGTGGCGGCGCGCACCGGCCGGCCGCGCTTCGTGGCGGGCGCCCTCGGGCCCACGAACCGCACCGCCTCGCTCTCGCCGGATGTCGGCGACCCGGCCTTCCGCAACGTCAGCTTCGACCAGCTCGCCGCCACCTACGCCGAGTCGACGCGCGCGCTGGTGGAAGGCGGCGTGGACCTGATCCTGGTCGAGACCGTGTTCGACACGCTGAACGCCAAGGCCGCACTGTTCGCGGCGCGGGGCGTGCTCGACGAACTCGGGCTCGACCTGCCGGTGATGGTCTCCGGCACCATCACCGACGCTTCGGGCCGCACGCTGTCCGGGCAGACGGTCGAGGCGTTCTGGAACTCGGTGCGCCACGCGCGACCGGAGGTGATCGGACTCAACTGCGCGCTCGGCGCGAAGCAGCTGCGTCCCTATGTTGAGGAGCTTGCGCGCATCGCGGATGCCTATGTCTGCGCCTACCCGAACGCCGGCTTGCCGAACGCCTTCGGTGAGTACGACGAGACCGCCTGCGAGACCGCGGCGCTGATCCGCGACTACGCCGAGAGCGGCTTCGTCAACATCGTGGGCGGCTGCTGCGGGACCACGCCGGAGCACATCGCCCACGTGGCGAAGGCGATCGCGGACCTGCCGCCGCGCCGGCCCGCCGTGCTCGAGCCGCGCTGCCGGCTCGCCGGCCTCGAGCCGCTCAACATCGGCCCCGAACTCCTGTTCGTCAACGTCGGCGAACGCACCAACGTCACCGGCTCGGCCAAGTTCCGCCGCCTGATCGAGGCGGAGGATTACGCCGGCGCGCTCGACGTCGCACGGCAGCAGGTGACGAGCGGCGCGCAGGTCATCGACGTCAACATGGACGAGGGCATGCTCGACTCGGAGGCGGCCATGGTGCGCTTCCTGAACCTCGTCGCCGCCGAGCCCGACGTCGCGCGCGTGCCGGTGATGATCGATTCGTCCAAGTGGTCAGTGATCGAGGCGGGGCTCAAGTGCCTGCAGGGCAAGGGCATCGTCAACTCGATCAGCCTCAAGGAGGGCGAGCGGCCCTTCCTCGAGCAGGCGCGCCTCGTGCGGGCCTACGGCGCCGCCGTGGTCGTGATGGCCTTCGACGAGCAGGGCCAGGCCGACACCGTCGAGCGCAAGGTCGGGATCTGCAAGCGCTCCTACCGGTTGCTCACCGAGTCCGTCGGCTTCCCGCCCGAGGACATCATATTCGACCCGAACATCTTCGCCGTAGCCACCGGCATCGAGCAGCACGACCGCTACGCGCTCGACTTCATCGAGGCCACCGCCCGGATCCGCGAGGCCTGCCCGCACGCGCTCGTGAGCGGCGGGGTGAGCAACGTGTCGTTCTCATTCCGCGGCAACGACGTGATGCGCGAGGCGATGCACTCGGTGTTCCTCTACCACGCGATCCGCGCGGGCATGAACATGGGCATCGTGAACGCCGGGCAGCTCGCGATCTACGAGGACATCGGGGCCGAGCTGCGGGAGCGGGTCGAGGACGTGATCCTCGCGCGCCGCGCCGACGCCACCGAGCGGTTGCTCGAGATCGCAGGTCGCTTCAAGGGCGAGGCCGGCCAGCGGCGCGTCGAGGACACGGCCTGGCGCTCCTGGCCGGTGTCCAGGCGGCTCGAGCACGCGCTGGTGAAGGGACTCGACGAGTTCGTGGTCGAGGACGCGGAGGCCGCGCGTCACGAGCTCGCCTCGCCGCTCGCGGTGATCGAGGGTCCGCTCATGGACGGCATGAACCACGTCGGCGACCTGTTCGGGGCGGGCAAGATGTTCCTGCCGCAGGTGGTGAAGTCGGCCCGGGTGATGAAGAAGGCCGTCGCGCACCTCGTGCCCTACCTCGAGAAGGCGCAGGACGGCTCGAACCGCTCGAACGGCAAGGTCGTGCTCGCTACGGTCAAGGGCGACGTGCACGACATCGGCAAGAACATCGTGGGCGTGGTGCTCCAGTGCAACAACTTCGAGGTGATCGACCTCGGTGTCATGGTGCCCACCGACCGCATCCTGGAGACCGCGCGGCGCGAGGGCGCGGACATGGTCGGCTTGTCGGGGCTCATCACGCCCTCGCTCGATGAGATGGTCCATGTTGCTCGCGAGATGACGCGCCGGGGCTTCGAGGTGCCGCTGCTGATCGGCGGCGCCACGACCTCGCCCGCCCACACCGCGGTCAAGATCGACCCCGAGTACGCGGGCGCGGTCGTCTACGTCAAGGACGCCTCGCGCGCGGTGGGCGTCTGCCAGTCGCTGGTGACGCCCGAGCAGCGCGCCGAGTACACCCGCCGCCTCAAGGCCGAGCACGCCGAGAAGCGCGAGCAGCACAAGGGTCGCAAGGCCAAGGCGCCGGCGTTCACGCTGGCCGCGGCGCGCGCCAACCGCTTCCGCTGCGACTGGTCCGCCTACCGCCCGCCCGTGCCGCGCATGGCCGGCGTGCGGCGGTTCGAGGACGTCCCGCTCGAGGAACTCGTCCGCTACATCGACTGGATGCCGTTCTTCAACGCCTGGGAATTCGCAGGGAAGTTCCCGGACATCCTGACGGACCCGATCGTGGGCGAGGCGGCGAGCAACCTGTACGCCGACGCCCGCCGGATGCTCAAGCAGATGATCGCGGGCCGCTGGACGCGCGCGAGCGCCGTGATCGGCTTCTTCCCGGCCAACTCGGTGGACGACGACATCGAGGTGTACGCCGACGAGTCACGCTCGGCGGTGCTGCAACGGCTGCACCACCTGCGCCAGCAGAAACCCAAGCCCGCTGGCCAGCCGCACTACGCGCTCGCCGACTTCGTCGCTCCGCGCGAGTCGGGCGTGCAGGACTGGATCGGCGCGTTCGCCGTCACCGCGGGGCTCGGCCTCGACGACAAGGTCCGCGAGTACGAGGCGCGCCACGACGACTACGGCGCCATCATGCTCAAGGCGCTCGCGGACCGCCTGGCCGAGGCGCTGGCCGAACGCATGCACGAGCGCGTGCGGCGCGAGTTCTGGGGCTATGCGCCGGAGGAGCGCTTCACCGGCGACCAGCTGGTGCGCGAGGAGTACCGCGGAATCCGCCCGGCGCCCGGCTACCCGGCCTGCCCGGACCACACCGAGAAGGCGACCCTGTGGCACCTGCTCGACGTCGAGCGCAGCACGGGCATCCGGCTCACCGAGAGCTACGCGATGTACCCGACGGCGGCCGTGAGCGGCTGGTACTTCTCGCACCCGGAAGCGCGCTACTTCCAGGTGGGCCGGATCGACGCCGACCAGGTCGCCGACTACGCGCGCCGCAAGGGCATACCGGTCGGGGAGGCCGAGCGCTGGCTCGCCCCGGTCATCGGCTACGAGGCGACCACCGCGGCGGCCTGAACGGGCCGGTCGCTACCGGCCCGAGTAGACGAAGTCGCTGCGCAGGTTGGCCGCGAGCACGCTGCCGGCCGGGATCTCGACCTCGGTCCCGGTCTTCTTGGCGGCGACGGCACCCGCGGCGCCGCCCAGGATGCCGCCGATCACCTTGCCGCTGCTGTCGTCGACCTGGTGACCGATGATCGCACCGGCGGCCGTGCCGCCGACGATCTTGGCCGTATCGCGGCCCTTCTCGCTCTGGCCTTTCTGGTTGATGCGCGCGTTGATCGTCATCGTGCTGCCGTCGGCCACGACGAGCTCGGTGAAGTCGATCTTGAGTGCGGGCACGGCGCCGACCTTGTTGCTCCCGGAGGTGACCTCCGTGATCGAGCCGCGGATGGGCGCGCCCGCGCGAGCGACGACGCGGTCACCCACGATGAGGTCCGAGGCGAGCCGCCCCGCGACCGGCTGGCCGACTGCGTTGGTCTTGGTCGAGTAGGCGTCTTCGAGATTGACCGACAGCTGTGTCCCGGCCGGCACCGTGACCGGCGGCGGAGGCGGCGGCGGAGCCGCGGCCTGCTTCGGCGGCGCCGCGGCCGGCGCGGCCGGCTTCGTGACTGCGGCGGGCCGCGGCGCCGGCTTGGCCGCCGCCGCTTCCCGCGCCGTAACCTCGGCCTCGCGCCGGGCCAGCTCCGCCTCCCGCTCGCGGAGCGCCAGGTCCGCCTCCTGTGCGGCGAGTGCCTGCTCGCGGGCCGCCTGTTCGGCGGCCGCCGCGTCCTGGGCGGCATCGGGTGGCGGCGTCGCAGCGGACGGCTCCACCGTCGGCGCCGGCGCTTCGGGTGCGGGCGCGGATGGACCGCCGCAGGCCACCGTGCCGAGGGCAAAGGCCAACGCGAGTGTGAGTGCCGCAGGAGCGGCCAGGGTTCGATGACGCATGGGTGATTCCTCGGGAACTTGGGAACGGTGGTGGTCCGCCGTGGGCGACGGCCGGGCTACAGCAGGTTAGGCAGGACAACGCCGCTGGAGTTCCTTGGCCGCACTTGACGCTCTCGCCACCGGCACGTAACTAGTTACGCTGCGATTCAAGAACGAGCGGGGAGAGCAAGGAATGGAACAATCCGTGGCCGCAGACGCGCTGGCACTCCAGCGACTCTACCACTGGGAACGCACCGCGCCCGACCGCGTGGTGCTCACGCAGCCCATGGGCGACGGAAACGTGAAGGACTTCACGTGGCGCGAGGTCATGGACCAGACGCGTCGCATGGCCGCGCACCTGCAGGGGCTCGGCTTCGAGCCCGGCGCGCGCATCGGCATCCTCGCCAAGAACACCGCGCACTGGCTGATGGCGGACTTCGCGATCTGGATGGCGGGCTACGTCTCGGTGCCGCTCTATCCCACGCTGGCCGCTGGCACGATCCGCCAGATCCTCGAGCACAGCGAGGCGAAGCTGCTGTTCGTCGGCAAGCTCGACGGATGGGAAGAGATGAAGCCCGGGGTCCCGGCCGGGCTGCCCTGCATCCGCCTGCCGTTGTCGGCGTCGTCGGACGGCCCGGCCTGGGAGGACATCGTTGCACGCACGCAGCCCCTGCAGGGCGAGCCCGTGCGCGACGGCGGCGAGCTCGCCACCATCATGTACACCTCCGGCACCACCGGGATGCCGAAGGGCGTGATGCACAGCTTCGCCACCTTTGCCTGGTCGATGGGCGCGGTGCGCAAGCGGCTCAACTCCGACGAGAACTCGCGGATCCTGAGCTACCTGCCCCTGTCGCACGTGGCCGAGCGCACGGTCGTCGAGCACAACCTGCTCGCGAGCAGCCTGCACGTGTACTTCGCCGAGAGCCTCGAGACCTTCGCGGCCGACCTGCAGCGCGCGCGACCGACCGTGTTCTTCTCCGTGCCGCGCCTGTGGGTCAAGTTCCAGCAGGGCGTGCTCGCCAAGATGCCGGCGCAGAAGCTCGACCGGCTGCTCGGCATTCCGATCGTCCGCGGTGTGATCCGCAAGAGAGTGCTCGGCGCGCTCGGGCTCGACCAGTGTCAGTTTGCAGCGGGCGGTGCGGCGCCCATGCCGCCCGACCTGCTGCGCTGGTACGCGCGCCTCGGCCTCGAGGTCTTCGAGGTGTACGGCATGACCGAGAACTGCGGCGTGTCGCACAGCACGCTGCAGGGCAAGCCGCGGCCCGGCACCGTGGGCTACCCGTACGACGGCGTCCTCTGCCGCATCGACCCGCAGAACGACGAGATCCAGGTGACGAGCCCCGGCACGATGCTCGGCTATTACAAGGAGCCGGAGCAGACGCGCAGCGCCTTCACGGAGGACGGCTGGCTGCGCACCGGCGACAAGGGCGTGCTCGACGCCGAGGGCGGACTGCGCATCAGCGGTCGGGTGAAGGACCTCTTCAAGACCAGCAAGGGCAAATACGTCACGCCGGCGCCGATCGAGGACAAGCTCGTGATGCACGGCGCGGTGGAGGCCTGCTGCGTCACCGGCGCCAACCTCGGCCAGCCGCTCGGCATCGTGATGCTGAACCTCGACGCCGTGCAGCGCGCGGCGGTCCAATCGGAACGCGCGGCGCTCGAGGCCTCGCTCGCGGCCCACCTCGAGTCGATCAACGCGTTGCTCGACCCGCACGAGCGGCTCGACTGCCTGGTGATCGTCACGCAGCCGTGGACCGTGGAGAGCGGACTCATCACGCCGACGTTCAAGGTGCGCAGGAACCGGGTCGAGGACGCGTACGCGCCTTACTACGACCGCTGGCTGGTGGAGCGCCGTTCGGTCATCTGGCACGAGGCGTGAAGCGGGTCGAGGCGCGCGCTCAGGCGCCGGTGTCGTAGGCCCCGAGGTCCGCGCGGCGCAGCAGCCGGCGGTAGCGGATCGTGCTGTGCGGCCAGTTGTTGGTGATCGTGCCGTCGGCGAGCTTGTACCAGCTCTGCTTGTCGGCGGCCCAGACGGACTTCGCGAGGTCGCGCTGCAGCTCGCGGTTGTACGCCTCCATGACCTCGCGCTTCACGTCGAGGCGCTTGAGGCCCTGCGCATCCATCTGGCGTATGGCGTCGAGGATGTAGCCCACCTGCGCCTCGATCATCACGAGGATGCTGTTGTGCCCGAGGTTGGTGTTCGGGCCGTACAGCATGAAGAGGTTGGGGAAGCCGCTCACGGTCACGCCGAGGTAGGCGTGCGCGCCGCCGCGCCACTGCTCGCGAAGATCCCGCCCGCCCGCGCCCGTGACGGCCATCGGCGCGAGGAAATCGGTCGCCTGGAAGCCGGTCGCGAACACGATCACGTCGGCCGGCACGAGCTCGCCGTCCTGCGTGCGCACGCCCTCGGGCTCGATGCGCGCGACCCTGCCGGTCACGAGCCGCACGTTCGCGCGGCCGAGCGTCGGGTAGTAGTCGTCGTTGAACAGCACGCGCTTGGCGCCGATCGGGTAGTCGGGCACGAGCTTCGCCCGCAGCGCCGGGTCCCGGACCTGCCGGCGCAGGTGCCAGAGCGATTTGCGCGTCGCGAGCCACTGCACGATGCGCACCTGCTTCATGAGCGGCGTGAGCTGCAGCTCGCCGAAGAAGAACCACTGCGCGCGGTGGCGCATCCTCGCGAGCCAGGGCCAGCGCGTGCGGCGCCGCTGCTCGCGCGGCGTGTAGAGCCGGTCCTTGCGCGGCATCAGCCAGTTGGCCGAGCGCTGGAAGATCGTGAGCTCGGCGGCGAGCGGGGCGATCTGCGGGACGAACTGCACGGCGCTCGCGGCGTTGCCGACCACCGCGATGCGCTTGCCGGCGAGGTCCACGCCGTGGTCCCAGCGTGCCGAGTGGAACTGCACGCCGCGGAAGGTGTCGAGCCCCGGGATGGCGGGCGTCGACGGTCGGTGCAGCTGGCCGACGCCGGTGACGAGGAACTGCGCCTCGATGACGTCGCCGCCGGCCAGTTCGACTCGCCACAGGCTGCGAGTCTCGTCGAAGCGCGCGGCCACGATCTCGGCGTTGAAGCGGATGTGCGGCATCAGGCCGGAGCGCACCGCGCATTCGACCGAGTAGGCGAGCAGTTCCGACTGCCAGGCGAAGCGTCGGCTCCAGTCGGCCTTCTGCGCGAAGGAAAAGCTGTAGAGGTAGGACGGCGCGTCGCAGGAGGCGCCGGGATAGGTGTTGTCCCGCCAGGTGCCGCCGAGCGTGGGGCCCTTCTCCAGGATCACGAAGTCGTGGATCCCGGCGCGCTTCAGCTGCATGCCCATGCAGATCCCGGAATGCCCGGCGCCGATGATGGCGATGCGTGTCGTCGTGGTCATGAGGGTTCGGCGCCCGGAGTGCGATCGGTCACTGCAATTTTGACAGGTAGGCCGGCCCGCCGAGTGCGGTCATCTGCCGCTCGATCCAGGCCTGCCGCTTGCGGACGTACGGCCCCGGCGCATCGACCCGGTAGCGCTTCGGCGCCGGCAGCACCGCGGCGAGAAGCGCGGCCTGCGACTTCGTCAGCCGGGCCGCGTCCCGGCCGAAATAGCGCTGGCTCGCCGCCTGCACGCCCCAGGTGCCGCGGCCGAACTCGGCCACGTTCAGGTACACCTCGAGGATGCGCCGCTTGGGCCAGGCGAGCTCGATCAGCACGGTGATCCCGGCCTCCAGCCCCTTGCGGAACCAGCTCTGGCCGGGCCAGAGGAACAGGTTCTTGGCCACCTGCTGGCTCAGGGTGCTCGCGCCGCGGACGCGGCGGCCGCGCTCGCGGTCGGCGAGCGCCTTGTCGATCTGCGCGAGGTCGAAGCCGCGGTGCCACGGGAATTTCTGGTCCTCGGCCGCCACCACCGCGAGCGCCGCGTGGGGCGAGATCCGGTCCCATTCGCGCCACTCGTGCCGGAATTCGTAACCTTCCTCGCCGCCGAGGACGGCGCCGATGCGATCGCGCAGCATGAAGGCGGTGGTCGGCGGGTTCACCCAGCGCAGCGCCACGACGGCCGTCACCGTGACGAGGCCCCAGGCAACGAGCGCGAGCACGGCGGCGCGCCCGAGCCGCGCGAGCCGCGCCCAGAGTCCCTTGCGACGACGTTTGGCCACTGGATTTCGCCGCAGGGCGAGGAGGGCGCGCGGCGCCGGGCGCGGATCAGCCGGCGGGGGTGACCTTGCGGGCGCTCTTGACCTCGATCGGCGTGACCGGCACGTCCTGGTGGCCGCCCTTGTTGCCGGTCTTCGTGGCCGCCATCTTGTCCACGACGTCCATGCCCTCGGTGACGTGGCCGAAGACCGCGTAGCCCGCGCCGCCGCGGCCCGGGTCGAGGAAAGCGTTGTCCACGAGGTTGATGAAGAACTGCGAGGTGGCGCTGTGCGGGTCGTTGGTGCGCGCCATCGAGAGCGTGCCGCGGCGGTTCTTGAGGCCGTTGTCGGCCTCGTTGCGGATCGGCGCGCGCGTCGGCTTCTGTTTCATGTCGGCAGTCAGCCCGCCGCCCTGCACCACGAACCCGGGGATCACGCGGTGGAAGACCGTGCCGTCGAAGTGCCCGGCATCCGCGTAGTCCTGAAAGTTCCGGGCGCTGATCGGCGCTTCCTTCTCGAAGAGTTCGACCGTGAAGCTGCCGAGCGTGGTCTCGAATCGAATCATGGTGCGGGTCCGCCGGGAGTCGGGAAAGGGGCGGAATAGTGAACGCAGCCGGGCTCGAAGTCACGCCCCGGGGCAGGGGCCCGGACGCGTCCCCGGGCGCGACGAGATACCCCCGACTTGACGCGGTGGGCGTCCCAGCCGGTAACGTGACGGGTTGTCGCGGGCCGTGCCGGCCCGGGCGGAGAAGCGGATCGCGCACGTGCGGCATTTTCGGACTGAAAGCATTGCGGTGCCCCGGGGCGCCGGGTCGCGCGTCGGTGGGGTGCGCTGCCCGTGACCGCGCCGACCCTGGCATTCCGCTCGGAACCGTGCGAGCCCCTCGACCCGCTGCAGGTTTTCGCCGCGGCGGGGACGGCGCCGCGCTTCTACTGGGAACAGCCGGCCGCGCAACGGTTCCGCGTGGGAGTCGGCTCCGCCGCGCGTGTCACCGTCGCGGGGCCGGATCGATTCGGCCGCGCGCAGGCCGGTGCGGACGAGATCTTCGCCCGCCTCGACTGGCAGGGCCCCGGCCCGCGGATCGGGCACCTGCTCGGCGGCTTCTCCTTCACGCCCGCGCGCCGGGAAACGGAGTTGTGGCGCGGATTCCCCGACGGCGAGCTGTGGCTGCCCGAGCTTGCGTACTGGCGCGAGGGCGATCGCTACGTGCGTGACGCCCGCCTCGGCAGCCGCTGGGAGGGACTGCAGCCGCGGCCGCTGATGCTCGGTCATCCGGTGCGCGGCCCGGCGGAGATCGGCAACGGCGGACCGGATGCCTACGTCGCGCGCGTGCAGCGCGCCCTCGACGACATCCGCGCGGGCGTCCTGCAGAAAGTGGTGCTGGCGCGCGCCGTGCACGTGACCGCGCGCTCGGCGATCGATCCGGTCGCATGGCTGGTCGCGCTGCGCGAGCGCTTCCCCTCCTGCACGCTGTTCGCCGTGGGCGAGGGCGAGGCGGTGTTCCTCGGAGCGAGCCCCGAGCAACTGGTCCGCGTCGAAGGCGGCACCGTCGCGACCGTGGCGCTGGCGGGGACGGCGCCGCGCGGCGCTTCGCAGGCCGCCGACCGCGCGCTCGGCGAGGCGCTCTGCGACAGCCGCAAGAACGGCGACGAGCACGCCTTCGTCGTCCGTCACCTGCAGTCGGTGCTCGCCGAGTGCTGCGACGACGTCGAGGTCGCGCCCGAGCCGCGACTGCTGCGAACCCGCACCGTGCAGCACCTGTGCACCGAGCTGCGTGCGCGCCGGCGCCCCGATGCGCCGGTGTCGTTGCTCGAGCTCGCCGCACGCCTGCATCCGACGCCTGCGGTCGGCGGTGCGCCACGCGAGGCGGCGCTGCAGTGGCTGGTCGAGCACGAGGGCATCGACCGCGGCTGGTTCGGGAGCCCGGTGGGTTTCCTGCAGTCGAACGGCGACGGGGAGTTTGATGTAGCCTTGCGCTCGGCCCTGGTGCGCGGACGCTCCGCCACGGCCTGGGCGGGCGCAGGCATCGTCGCCCGCTCGGAGCCCCGGGCCGAATTCACCGAGACTGAGCTCAAGCTGCGCACCGTGCTGGGCCCGCTGCTCTGGGGAGCGCCCTGATGAACCGACCGTCCGACGCGCACGACGCCGGCGCCGCCAATCTCGCGTTCGCCCGCACGCTGGTGCACCAGCTGCACGCATCCGGTGTCGCCAGGGCGGTCGTCTGCCCGGGCTCGCGCTCGGCGCCGCTCGCGCTGGCCGTGGCCGCCCAGCCGGGCCTCCGTCACACCGTCCACATCGACGAGCGCAACGCCGCCTTCCACGCGCTTGGGTCTGCGAAGGCCACCGGCCAGCCGGTGGTGCTGGTGTGCACCTCGGGCACGGCGGGCGCGAACTTCCTGCCCGCCGTGGCCGAGGCAGCCCAGGCGCGCGTGCCGATCATCGTGCTGACCGCGGACCGGCCGCCGGAGCTGCGCGCCTGGGGCGCCGCGCAGACCATGGAGCAACGCACGCTCTTCGCGGGCTTCACGCGCTGGAGCGAGGAGGCGCCCTGCCCGTCGGAGGGTGGCCCGGGCGAGCGCTATGCACGGGCGCTGGCGCGCCGCGCCGTGTGCGAGGCCACGGGCCCCGCGCCCGGACCGGTGCACCTGAACCTGCCGTTCCGCGAGCCGCTGTTGCCCGTTTCGCTGGAGATGGAGGCGTTGCCCGAGCACGCCGCGGCTGCGGTCGAGCTGCCGCTGACGCACGTCCTAGTGGACGCTTCCGACGCGCTCGCGCGTGAACTCGGCTCGGTCGCACGCGGCGTGCTGGTGTTCGGCCCGGACGCCTGGGACGCGTCGCTCGCAGAGGCCGCCGCCGCGCTCGCGGGCGCGCTCGGCTGGCCGGTGATCGCGGATCCCGCCTCGGGGCTGCGCGCCGGAACGGCGCTCGAAGGCGTGCTCGTCCACGGCGCCGACCTGCTGCTGCGCGATCCGGCGGTCGCCACGGCGTTGCGTCCCGAGCTGATCGTGCGATTCGGCGGCCAGCCGACCAGCGCGCCGGTCTCGGCGTGGATGGCGAGCCACGCCTCGGCGCAAGTCTGGCTGGTGGATCCCGCTGGCGGTTTCCGCGACCCGCAGCATCGGGCGAGCCGCGTGTTCCGTGCGGGTTCCAGGGCATTCTGCGCGCTGGCGGCGACCGGGGCCGTCCGTCCATCCGCAGCGGCGCGCGCGTGGGGCGAGCAGTGGCGACAGGCCGACCGGATCGCGCGCGCGGCGCTCCTCGAGGCGCTCGCCGCCGACCCGCGCTTCCTCACGCCGCAGCTCGCGCAGTCGCTGTGGGCGTGCCTGCCGCAGGGCGCTGCACTCTACGCCGCCAACAGCATGGCCATCCGCGAGATCGACTCCTTCGCCGGTCCGCGACGCGAGCCCCTGCGCGTGCTCGCCAACCGCGGCGTCAACGGCATCGACGGCCAGGTGTCCGCGGCGCTCGGTGCGTCGGCGGCGCTCGGCGTCCCCACCGTGCTGTGGTGTGGCGACCTCGCGTTCCTGCACGACCTGTCGGGCGTGCTCGCCGGCCGACTGCACGGCGCGGATCTCACCGTCGTGGTGAGCAACGATGACGGCGGCGGCATCTTCGAGTACCTGCCCGTGTCACGCAGCGCGCCGCGGGCCGTGTTCGAGCGCTTGTTCGCGGTGCCGCACGGGCTCGACCTCGCGGAGCTGGCGCGCGGCCTCGGCTGGGACGCGGTGCGGGCCGAGTCGGCCGCGGTGTTCGAAGCGGCGCTCGCGCGCTCGCTCGGCAGTGGACGGCACGTGATCGAGGTGCCGGTGGATCGTGCCGCGAACACCGCCTTCCACGGCGCGCTGCACGAAGCCGTGCGCGCGGGCCTGCAGCGGGGCTGGCCGGGGTGAGCGCGCGTTGCCTGCACCTGGAGCGCCGCGGCCGGGGTCCGGCGCTCGTGCTGCTGCACGGGTTCACCGGCAGCGGCCGCAGCCTCGCCAGCGTGGCGAATGCCTTCGAGCAGGAGTTCGAGACGATGGCACCCGACCTGCCCGGGCACGGTCGCTCCGTGGGCGAGGCGGGCGCCGTCGGTCGTGACTTCGACGACTGCGTGGACGATCTCGCCGCGATGCTCGAATCCGCAGGACACGACCGGGCCCACTGGCTCGGCTACTCCATGGGTGCGCGGCTCGCGCTGGCCTGCGCCGTGCGCTACCCGGAGCGCGTGGCCTCGCTGTTGCTGGTGGGCGCGCGCGCCGGCATCGAGGATCCCGTCGAGCGCGCGGCACGGCGCCGCGCCGACGAGGCGCTCGCCGCGCGCCTCGAGGCGCAGGGCATCGAGGTCTTCGTGGACGAATGGATGGCGCAGCCGCTGTTCGAAACACAGCGCCGCCTCGGGTCCGGTTTCCTCGCGGCCGAGCGCTGCGCGCGCCTCGCGAACGATGCCCGCGAGCTGGCGGCGAGCCTGCGCGCGCTCGGTCCCGGCGCGCAGCCGCCGCTGTTCGATTCGTTGCCCGGATTGCAGGTGCCCGTGCTGCTGGTCGCGGGCGCGCTCGACCGCCGCTTCGTGGCATTGGCGCACGACCTCGCGCGCCGTCTGCCGCAGGCCGAGGTCTGCGAGATCGCGGACGCGGGCCATGCCGTGCACCTCGAGCAGCCCGGGGCCTTCCTGCTTGCGGCCCGTGATTTCACGCGCCGGGCCGAGCGCCCGGCGCCCGCTTTCCCATCGAGTACGGTCCAGGAGATCGCGTCATGACTGATACCTGCACGCCGCCGTCCACCCGCCCGGACTGGCAGACGGTGCGCGCCTACGAGGACATCCGCTACGAGCGGGACGGCGGGCTCGCCAAGATCACCATCTGCCGCCCCGAGGTGCGCAACGCCTTCCGGCCGAAGACGTTGTTCGAGCTGATCGACGCGTTCACGCGCGCGCGCGAGGACAACAGCATCGGCGTGATCCTCTTCACGGGCGAGGGCGACCTCGCGTTCTGTTCCGGCGGCGACCAGCGCATCCGCGGCAACGAGGGCTACGTGGGCGACGACGGCGTGCCGCGCCTCAACGTGCTCGATCTGCAGCGGCTGATCCGCTCGCTGCCGAAGGTCGTGATCGCGGCGGTCGCGGGCTACGCGATCGGCGGCGGCCACGTGCTGCACGTGGTCTGCGACCTCACCATCGCCGCCGACAACGCGCGCTTCGGGCAGACCGGCCCGCGGGTCGGTTCTTTCGACGGCGGCTTCGGTTCCTCCTACCTCGCGCGCATCGTCGGGCAGAAGAAGGCGCGCGAGATCTGGTACCTGTGCGAGCAGTACGACGCGAAGGAGGCGCTTTCCATGGGGCTCGTGAACAAGGTGGTGCCGCTCGCGGAGCTTGAGGCGACGGCCGTCGCCTGGGGGCGGCGCATCCTCCAGCACAGCCCGCTCGCGATCCGCTGCCTCAAGGCCGCCTTCAACGCCGAGCTCGACGGGCAGGCGGGCATCCAGGAGCTGGCGGGCCACGCCACCCAGCTCTTCTACATGACCGAGGAGGCGCAGGAGGGACGCGACGCCTACAACGAGAAGCGCCCGCCCGACTTCTCGCGCTTCCCATGGCGTCCGTAAGCGCACGCTCGGCGTGGTGGCTGGCGATCCGGCCGGCGACGCTCACCGCGTCGGCCGCGCCGGTGCTCGTCGGCACGGGCGCCGCGTGGGCGGACGGGATGTTCGCGCTCGGCCCGGCGCTCGCGGCACTGGTCGGTGCGGCGCTGCTGCAGGTCGGCGCCAACTTCGCGAACGACGTGTTCGATTTCGAGCGGGGTGCCGACAACGCCGATCGCCTCGGTCCCCAGCGCGCGACCCAGCAGGGCTGGATCAGCGCGGCGCAGATGAAGCGCGCCATGTGGCTCGCGTTCGCGGGTGCGACGGCCGTGGGGCTGTACCTCACCTGGGTGGCGGGCTGGCCGGTGCTCGCGCTCGGCCTGCTGTCGATCGCCGCGGCGTACCTCTACACGGGCGGGCCGAAACCCTACGGCTACCTCGGGCTCGGCGACCTGTCGGTGTTCGTTTTCTTCGGCCCAGGCGCGGTGGCCGGCACGTATTTCGTGCAGGCGCTGTCGGTGTCGTCGCTCGCACTGCTCGCGTCCCTTCCGATCGGCGCGCTGGCCACGGCCATCCTGGTGGTGAACAACCTGCGCGACATCGAGACCGATGCGCGTGCCGGCAAGCACACGCTGGCGGTGCGGCTCGGCGACGGCCCGACGCGCAGCTATTACCTGCTGCTGCTCATCGTGGCGTACGCCGTGCCGCTGTTGCTGTGGTGGCGCGGCCTCGCCGACGCGTGGGTGCTGCTGTCGTGGCTGTCGCTGCCGCTGGCGCTGCAGCTCGCGCGGCGCATGCGACACGAGCGCGGGCTGGCACTGAACGGCTGCCTGGTGCGCACCGCCCACCTCGAGGTCGTGTTCGGCCTGCTGTTCGCACTCGGCCTGGCGTGGTGAAGCGGACCGCGCGGTCCCGGCTCCTGCGGCTGTGCTTCGCGCGGCCGATGCACACGGCCCGCGGCGATTTCACCGACCGTGAAAGTGTGCTGCTCGAGCTGCGCGATGCCGACGGGGTCGCCGGCTTCGGCGAAGCGGCACCGTGGCCGGGCTTCGGCACGGAGACCGTGCAGCAGTCCCTGGCGGTTCTGACGGATGACGAGTCGCTGTTGTGCCGCGAGGCGCTGGTACCGGGTGAGTGGCCGCCCGGGCTGGAGGACCACTTGCGCACCGCGCCGGCCGCACGTGCGGCGGTGGAGGGCGCGGTGTGGGACCACGCCGCGCGTCGCGCCGGCCTACCGCTCGCAGACCTGCTCGCGGCCCGCGTCGGCGCACTGCACCGCCTCGGGGGCGGCACTGCGCAACGCGCGGTGCTGCGCGACGTGCCGACGAGCGCGCTGCTCGTGGCGCGCGACGTGGACGCGCTGCGCGCGGAGGCGGCCCGCGTTCGTGCGTCGGGCCACCGCGCGGCGAAGATCAAGCTCGGCGCCGCGACGCTCGCCGAGGACGTGGCGCGGGCTCGCGCGGCGCGCGAGGGCCTCGGGGCCGAGGTCAGGCTGCGGGGCGACGCAAACGGCGCCTGGGACCTGTCCACGGCCCGCGTGGCACTCGCCGCGCTCGCGGCATTCGACTTCGACTACGTCGAGCAGCCGCTCGCGGCCGACGATTTCGAGGGGATGGTGCAATTGCATCGCGACGCGCTGACACGTATCGCGGCGGACGAATCGGTGGCGACGGAGGCGGGCGCGCTGCGACTGCTTGCGATGGCGGCGGTGGACGTCGTGGTGTTGAAGCCGGCCACGCTCGGCGGCCCGGCGCGGGCGTTCGAGGTCGCGGTCGCCGCCCGGCAGGCGGGTGTGGAGGTCGTGTTCTCGCACACCTTCGAGAGCGCGGTCGGCGCCCGGCACGCGCTGCATTGCGCGGCTGCGTGGGGTGATCCGTCCGCGGTGCACGGCCTGTGCACGGGGGGTCTGTTCGTGTCGGACGTGGCGGTCCCCGTCGAGTGCCGAGGCGGACGGGCCCAGCTGTCGGACGCGCCCGGGATCGGGATCACGCCGTGACCGGTTGCTGCGACTTGCCGTGGCGGGCCGCCTGCACTCCGCACGCGCCGGCGCTCGAGACCGGGGCCGGCACGTGGACCTTCGCCGATCTCCTCGACCGCGGGCGCCGCGGCGCCGCGTACCTCCGCGCGATGGCGCCGCCGGGCGACTCGCCGATCGCGCTGCTTCTCGAGGGAGACGCGAATTTCGCGGCCTGGTTCCACGCCGTCGTGCTCGCCGGTCGCGCGGTGCTGCCGCTTAACCTCCGGCTGACGGCCGGCGAACTCGCGCAGCAACTCGCGGATGCGCGCGTCGGCGTGCTGCTCGGCGAAACCGCTGACACGCGACTTGCCAACCTCGCGCGGCAGCTGCCGGGCCTGCACGCCGCCACCGCGCCGCGGCTCGAGGCATTGCCCGAGCCTCGCGGCGAGTGGCCGGGGAAGGGCGGCGCCGCGGACGAACACGCCATGCTCGCCGTGCTCTTCACCTCCGGCACCTCCGGTCGCGCCAAGGGCGCCTGCCTGAGCCGGGCCAACTTCCTCGCCAGCGCGGAAGCCGCCGCGGAGCGCCTCGGCGCCGTAGTCGCGGAGCGCTGGCTCGCCTGCATGCCGCTGTTCCACGTCGGCGGCCTGTCCATCCTCATGCGCAGCGTGCGCTTCGGCGGCCCGGTGCGGCTGTTGCCGCGCTTCGACGCGGCCGAGGTGAGCGAGGTGCTCGACGCCGGCGACATCGCCGGCGTGTCGCTGGTGCCTACCATGCTGGCGCGACTGCTCGCGCACCGTGGTGGGCGCCCGGCGCCGCCCGGGTTGCGCGTGCTGCTGCTCGGCGGCGCGGCAGCCGCACCGGAGTTGCTGGCGCGCGCACTGGCCGCGGGCTATCCCGTGTGTTCCACTTACGGACTCACCGAGGCCACGTCGCAGGTCGCGACCGCCGCGCCGCCGCCAGGCGGTGCAACGCAGCCCCGACGGATGCGCGCCGTGCAGGGCACGGAGCTGCGGATCGTCAGCGACGGCCTCGAGGCGCCGCCCGGAACGCCGGGCGAGATCCTCGTACGCGGACCGACCGTGATGCAGGGCTACCTGCACGATGCCGAGTCGACGGCGCGCACGCTCAAGGGCGGCTGGCTTCACACCGGCGACATCGGCTGCCTCGACGCCGACGGCGGCCTGCAGGTGCTCGATCGACGCGACGACCTGATCGTGTCGGGCGGTGAGAACGTGTACCCGGCGGAGGTCGAGGCAGTGCTGATGGAACACCCGTCGGTGGGCGAGGCCGGCGTCGCGGGCGTCCCGGATGACGACCTCGGCGCCCGCGTGGTGGCCTGGCTCGTGGCCGCTCCAGGTGCCGACCTCGATTTCGAGGCGCTGCAGCGGCATTGCCGCGAGCGGCTGTCGGGGTTCAAGCAGCCGCGCGAGTTCCGCTACCTCGACGCGTTGCCGCGCAATGCCGCGGGCAAGCTGCTGCGCCGGCGCCTCGGCGAGGGCGCCGCCGGCGAGTGAGCCGCAGCCGCGCCGGAAATTCGCGCGGGCTGCCCGCGGGGTCGCACGCGGGTTGCGGGCTCAACGCCTGAAGAAGCGCAGCAGCGGCGTCAGCTTCAGCGGCTTGCCCTGGCCGAACCAGTGCCAGACGAGCAGCGACACCCAGCTCGCGACCGCCGAAATCGCGAGCACGCTGGCCGTGACGAGGCGCGGCGTCGACTCGGTGGTCTCGGGCACCGCGATCGCGGTTGCGATGGTGGTGGCCGATGCGAACGCGGCGAGGGTCAGCCGTCCGCCCAGTGCGTGCAGGCGCCGCGGGAGGTCGTCGAGCTCGGGCGTGACCGCGCGGACCATGATGTTGCCGGTCTCGAAGTCGTGCATCAGCTGGTCGATCTGGCCGGGCACGGTGCGCAGCATCGAGCCGAGACCGGTCGCCTCGGTCATCATCTCGCCGAGGATGCGCTGCGGGGAGAGCCGCCGCCGCACGATGTCGTCGAGGAAGGGCTTGGCGATGCCGACCAGGTCCACCTCGGGATGGAGCGTGCGGATGATGTCCTCGAGCGTGGCCGCGGCCTTGCCCAGGATCGCCATGTCGCGCGCGAGCTTGACGCGGTGCTTGCCCGCCGCCTTGCTGAAGTCCTCGATGAAGCCGGCCGAGTCGTATTCGCCGAAGTTCGCGACCATCAGGTGCTGCGAGCGGATGCGCTCGATGTCGGCCTTGAGCTCGGACAGGTTCACGCGCTGCGTCGGCGTACCCATCTTGAGCAGCACGCGGGCGACCGTCGTGCCGTCGTTCGCGATCGTGGCGACCGCCAGCGTCACGATGTCGTCGCGCTGCTCGGGCGTGATCCGCCCGACCATGCCGAGGTCGATCATGCACAGCGTGCCGTCCTCTGCGCACAGCAGGTTGCCGGCGTGCGGGTCGCCGTGGAAGACGCCGTCCACCAGCACCTGCTTGAAGGCCGTGTACACGATCTCGTTGACGGCCGCCTGTGCCTCCGGGCTCTTTGGCACGAGCTTGCGGATCGGCCGGCCCGCGAAGAACTGCATCGTGAGCACGGTGCGCGTCGAGAGTTCCGGGTAGGGGCGGGGTACCGTCACCTTGCGCGTCGGGTCCAGGTTGCGCCGGAACTCGAGCAGGTTCGCGAGTTCCTGGTGGAAGTTGAGTTCCTTGAGCAGCCCCTTCTCGAATTCCTCGACGATCGACACCACGCCGAAGAGCTGCATCTCGTCGATGCTGGTCTCGAGGATCTGCGCCGAGACGTAGAGCAGGTCGAGGTCCGAGCGCATCGTCGCCTCGATGCCGGGCCGCTGGACCTTGACGACCACGTCGTCGCCGTCCTTCGTGCGCGCGCGATGCGTCTGCGCGATGGAGGCCGTGCCGAGCGGCTGCTCGTCAAACGAGGCGTAGAGGTCCTCGAGCGTGCCGTCGAGGCTGGCCTCGACCTGCTCGCGCACCGCGGCGAACGTCAGGCGCGGTGCGTCGTCCTGCAGGGTCTCGAGCGCCTCGATCCACTCCGGCGAGAAGATGTCCTTGCGCATCGACAGGATCTGCCCGAGCTTGATGTAGGTCGGGCCGAGCGCTGCCAGCAGCTTCGCGAACCGCACGGGCGCGGACAGGTCGCGCAACGACGGGTCGCCCTCGGGCGGCTTGTCGAACAGCCGTCCCGCCACGGGGATGCGCATCAGCAGCGGACCGAACCCGTGCCGGGCGACGATCGCAGCGACGCGGCTGAGCCGGGCGAGGTCGCGCATCGCGACCCCGACGATGGAGGACGTGTCCCGGGCCGTGTTCACGCCGGCCGGTCGCGTCAAGGCGCTTCTGCCCGCGCCTCGTCGGCGCGAAGTCCGAGGTTGCCGTAGCGGTGGTAGTCCGTGCTGATGCTCTGCTCGCGCAGGTACCACAAGAGCTCGAGCCGGCCTTCGGCGGACACGGGCACGCTGACGATGCAGCCGTTGGCCGCGTTGCCCGCCTGCAGCACCTCGAGCGAGGCGCGGTCCGGGGCGGCGTAGCGGACGCGATCGACCTGGCCGCCCTGGATGGCCAGGGCAAGCTGCGTGTCCGATTCCTCGACGAACTCGATCGCACCCGCCCAGGACTCGGTGAGATCCTCGAGCCGCCGCACCGCCGGTGACTCGAGCCCGGGCGGTGTGCTCACGACCACGCGGCAGCCCGCGCCCTGTGCCGCGCACGCGCGTGCAAACACGTCGAAAGCCGTATCGGCCGCATGCACGCGGACGCGTACCGCGCCGACCGGCAGGTAGCGCCGCACGTTGTCCTGTCCGACCAGCCGGAAGTGGTCGTGCTCGACGCCGAACTCCTCGCGCTGGCTGTGCTCGTAGCTCAAGGCGGCCGCGACGATGCGTTCATCGCCCGCCTGCGACCGCGCCGCCATCCCGCGGCACAGCGCCGCCAGCATCGGCGACCGCGGCGTGCCGCCGGCCGGGACCGACGCGACGTCCTCGAAGTCCATGAACTGCGCGACGTAATTCGGCCCGCCGGCCTTCATGCCGGGACCGAAGCCGGACTTGCCCATGCCGCCGAAGGGCTGGCGCAGCACGATCGCGCCGGTGGTGACGCGGTTGATGTACAGGTTGCCGGCGCGGATGTGCTCCTTCCAGTAGTCCCACTCACGCTCGTCGAGGCTCTCGAGCCCGCTCGTGAGTCCGTAGCCTGTCTGGTTCACGAGTCGCACCGCCTCGGCCAGCGTCTCGAAGCGCATCACGGCGAGCACCGGGCCGAAGAACTCGGTCATGTGCGTGTAGCTGCCGGCGCGCACGCCGTACTTCACGCCGGGCGTCCACAGGCACGGGTTGCCCTCGACGGGCTGCGCCATGACGGCCCATTCCTCACCGGGCTCGAGCACCTTGAGCGCGGTCTCGAGGTCGCCGGACGGCGGCTTGATCATCGGCCCCATCTTCGTGTCGAGTTCCCAGGCGGAGCCGACCTTGAGGCTCTGCACCGCCTCGCAAAGCGAGCGTCGGAACGCGGGGTCGTCGTAGACCTCGGCCTGCAGCAGCAGCAACGAGGTCGCGGAGCACTTCTGGCCCGAGTGGCTGAAGGCCGAATGCAGGATGTGCTTGATGGCCTGGTCGCGATCGGAGACCGCGGTGACGATCGTGGCGTCCTTGCCGCCGGTCTCGGCGAACAGGCTGAGCCGCGGGTTGTCGCCGAGCATGGTGAGCGCGGTCTCGGTGCCGCCGGTTAGGATCACGGCGTCGACCTTCGGGTGGTTCACGAGCCTGCGGCCTTCGCGCGCGCCGGAGCAGGGCAGGAACTGCAGCGCCTTCCGGGGCACGCCTGCGCGCCAGAAGCACTGGCACATTTCCCAGGCTACGAGCACGGCGTCGGACGCGGGCTTGATGATCACGGTGTTGCCGGCCGCGAGCGCCGCCGCGACGCCGCCGCAGGGAATGGCGACGGGGAAGTTCCACGGCGGCACCACGACCACGACGCCTTTGGGTCGGGCTCTCAACGTCGGCATCTGCTGCCACCAGCGGGCGGTGTCGCGGTAGAACTCCAGGAAGTCGATCGCCTCGGAGACCTCGGGGTCGGACTCCATCAGCGTCTTGCCGCCGTCGGCGAGCGCTGCGCCCATCAGGTCGCCGCGCGCCAGGCGCAGCTCCTGCGCGACCCGGCCCAGCAGCTCGAAGCGCTCCTCGACCGGCAGGGCGCGCCAGCCGTCCGGATCCTCGGCCGCACACTCCACGGCGCGCGCGACGTCGGCGTCCGTCGCCTGCCGGTAGCGTCCCACGGCCACGCCCGGTCGCGACGGGTCGAGGCAGTCGCGCACCGGTCGGCCTTCGTACAGCGCCTCCCCGGCGATCACCAGCGGCACCTGCACCGCGGCGTCGCCGTGGCGCGGCTCCCAGCGGGCGATGATCCGCTGCCCCCATTCGCCGTTCTGCGGCAGCGCGAAGTCCGTGTCCGGCTCGCTCTCGAGGTGCTGCCAGCCGCGTGCGAGGGCCGGCGGTACGGCGGGCGGCCGGTTGCGGTCCTGGTGGCGCCGCGGTGCGTCGGCCGTGCGGGGGATGGCATCGAAGGCGGCGAGGAAGCCCTGCTCGAGCTGCCGCCACTCGGGGCTGTCCACCTCGATCTTGAAGGCGTGGCGCAGGAAGTTCTCCGGCCCCGTGTTCTCGTCGAGCCGCCGCACCAGGTAGCCAATGGCGTTGATGAAGTTCTCCTTCCGGCAGGCCGGCGCGTACAGCAGCAGGTTGCGCGTCAGCTCGAACAGCGCGCGACGCTGTGCGTTCGCCATGCCCTCGAGCATCTCGAACTGCACCCGGTCGAGCGCGTCTCGTTCGTGTGCGAGCACCAGGCCGTAGGCGAGGTCGAACAGGTTGTGCGAGGCCACGCCCACGTTCATCGCCGCGAGGTTCTCGGGCTTCATGACCTCCTGGACCATGCGCTTGTAGTTCGCGTCGGTCTCGAGCTTGGTCCGGTAGGGCGCCTGCGGCCATCCGCGCGCCGAGGACTCGACGCGCTCGCTCTCCATGTTGGCGCCCTTCACGAGCCGGATCGTGATGCGTCCGCCGCCCTCCGCGACGCGCCGGCGCGCCCAGGCCTGCAGCTCGAGCAGCGTGCGGTACGAGTCGGGGATGTAGCTCTGCAGCGCGATGCCCGCCTGCACGTGACGCAGGCCGGCGCGGTCGAGCGTGCGCATGAAGGCGGCGGCGGTGAGTTCCTTGTCGCGGTACTCCTCCATGTCGAGGTACACGAACTTGGGCACCACCGTGCCGTCGGGGCGCGTGAAGCGCGCGCGGTCCGCCGTGCGGAACAGCCGCTCCAGCCGGTCGCACAGCACCGTCACCGTGTGCTCGCGCGCCAGCGGCGAGATCTGGGAGTAAAGCGTCGAGATCTTGATCGAGACCACCTCGATCTCCGGCCACTGCAGGCCCTGCAGGTACTGCTGCAACCGTCGCTCGGCCTCCGGCTCGCTCAGGATCGCCTCGCCGAGAAAGTTCACGTTCATCCGCACTCCCTCGGTGCGGCGCTCGTCCAGGTGCCGGGTGAGGACCTCCTGCTCGCCGGGCAGGATGACGTTGGCCGTCTCCTTGTGCATGTGCTCCTTCACCAGCGGCAGCGCGACCCCGGGCACGTAGGCGCCGAACGACTGGAAGCCCTTCATCAGCGTTCGGTCGACCGGGCCGAAGAAGCGCGGCACACCCTGCACGTCGAGGATGTGAGTGAGGTGCTCGACGGCGCGCGCCGGGTCGCTGGTGCGGAAGGCCTGGTCGGTCATCAGCGCCAGCGTCGCCTTGTCGGAGGGCGTCTGGAGCATGCGGTCGAGCTCGGACTGCTGGCGCCGCTCCGACGGCGTCTGCAGGGCGCGGGCGCGCTCCTGCAGGCGGTGCGCCAGCCGCAGCGCCTTCTGCACGGAGGCCGCGTACGGGGAGACCGGGTCGGGCGTGAAGTCGCCGAGCAGGGCCGCGAGGGAGTCTGGAGTGTTCATCGAGAATGTCCGGGTGGCTGGCAGGAGGCCCGCAATCGGTCATCTTGACCGGGATCTCCCGGCGAACGAATCGCCGAAAACCGAAGCCGTCTCGCCGGCGGGACGGCGGCCCTCGGTGCAGCGCTCGCGCCCCGCGAGATCGCGGTGCGTCTGGACCTGCTCGAACCCGCCGGCCTCGAACAGCTCGCGCACGGCGGCGCCCTGCGTGTCGCCGTGCTCGACCAGCAGCCAGCCGCCGGGCACGAGATGGCCGGGCGCCCCGCCGACCACCGCGCGCAGGGCCTCGAGACCCTCGGCCCCGGCGAACAGCGCCTGCGGCGGCTCGTAGCGCCGCACCGCGGGTTCGACACGCGGATCGGCGGCGGCGATGTACGGTGGGTTGCTGACGATGACGTCGAACCGCCGCCCCGCCACGGGCGCGTACCAGTCGCCCGCGTGCACCGCCACTCGCTGGTCGAGGCCGAGGCGCGCGGCGTTGGTGCGGGCCGTGTCCACCGCTGCCTCGGACAGGTCGGTGGCGAGGACCCGTGCGAGCGGCCGCTCCGCCGCAATGGCGAGCGCGACCGCACCGCTGCCGGTCGCGAGGTCGAGCACACCGCAGGACCGGTCGGCGGACAGGTGGGCCAGGGCGCATTCGACCAGCCGCTCGGTCTCGGGACGTGGTATCAGCACGCCGGGACCGACCGCGAACGGCAGCGACCAGAACTCCTTCGCGCCGAGCAGGTAGGCGACCGGCTCCCCGAGCGCACGGCGCGTGACCAACGCCTCGTAGCGGTCGGTGGCCTCGCAATCGAGGATGCGTTCCCCGGCGTTCGCGAGCAGCCAGGCGCGCGGCCGGCCGAGCGCGGCACCGAGCAGCACCTCGGCCTCGCGGCGCGGCTCGTCGGAGACGCGCGCGAGTCGCGCGGCGCCTTCGTCGATCAGCGAGCGGATTTCGGTGGCCATGCGCGACCGACCCTGGGGTCAGTCGAGCGCCGCGAGCTGCTCGGCCTGCCACTCCTGCTGCAGCGGTCCGATAACCTCGTCGAGCGCGCCCTCCACGACGGCGGGCAGCTGGTAGAGCGTGAGGTTGATGCGGTGGTCGGTCACGCGGCCCTGCGGGTAGTTGTAGGTGCGGATGCGCTCGGAGCGGTCACCCGAGCCCACCTGCAGCTTGCGCTCCTGCGCCTGCTGCGCGTTCTGCTTCTGGCGCTCGGTCTCGACGAGCTTCGCGCGCAGCAGCGCCATCGCCCGCGAGCGGTTCTTGTGCTGCGAGCGCTCGTCCTGGCACTCGACCACGATGCCGGTCGGCAGGTGCGTGATGCGGATCGCCGAGTCGGTCTTGTTGACGTGCTGCCCGCCCGCGCCCGAGGCGCGGTAGGTGTCGACGCGCAGCTCCGCGGGGTTGAGCGCCACGTCCTCGACCTCGTCGAGCTCGGGCAGGATCGCGACCGTGCAAGCGGAGGTGTGGATGCGACCCTGCGCCTCGGTGGCGGGCACGCGC